>Ga0228535_1000458_pt1 | contig 112616 bp, 90 predicted proteins | sample SJ1metagenome_FD_168457 | JGI IMG/M metagenome (GOLD analysis project Ga0228535, IMG submission 168457) | Enriched culture of PCE-dechlorinating microbial communities from Ithaca, New York, USA - SJ1 | ecosystem: Engineered > Modeled > Simulated communities (microbial... > Unclassified | place... | reverse complement strand
TCCTGAGTGTAACGATTTTTGAACGAATGCCGCTAATACAGGTACTTACAGAATCAGTCTACGAAAACGAAACCGGCAATAACGATAACCAGCTGTTTTTATTCAGTTAAACGTTGGGACACTAGTGGTTCACGTACAAGAAGATTAAGTGGACATGGGAACCGAACGGTGTTGAAGCCGAAGATTCATGGACGGTTCCAAAGTAAGTTTTGGGGCCCTTTCCGATCAGGTGAGGGCCCAAGTCGCGTCAATCATACAAGAAAGGAAGCAATAATGGGCAATGTAAGGACATTGCATGGGGTGCAATTACAGCCATGCTGCAGAAAATCCATAAAAATAATAAACGGTCGCATAAAGAAATCCAACGCACTGCAAATTGCTGCTCCTGCTTGTATTTTTACACAAATGTTTCTTGGGCCACCAAAAAGTGAAATCGCAACTTTATACTCCGTTAACACGACAGACTGGAGCCTTTTGGCGGAAATGGTGAAGGGCATCAGTGACGCTACGAGAAGAACCATCGCTGGGGATGCCGCACTCGAAATGGACAATCATCCATCGGGAGAATTAGGGGATTTTTGGACAGGCATTTATGAAAAATTTACGGGGACATAGCACTATCACGTCTGCTACTGATTCTTCTTCCCATCATGCGTAATTGGCGCAAAATAGAGGAAATTCTTTTAGAAGGGTTTGATGATTATGTTTACTATGAAAATGATTGTTTGCGGTATCTCTTTAATAATTTTCGGATTTACAGCAACATTGGCAAATGCGTATGAAAATTATGCACAAAATGAGAAAGCATCTGAAATCCTCAAGCTCCTAACCTTTGGCGATAATGAAAGAGACATGAGAGAGGCTTGGGATGATTATCTTGGGGTCAGAAATATAAGATTTAATAGTAAAAATTATCAAGTTGCTATAATGAAATTAAAAAATGAATACTGCAAATATGATGAACTGTTCAATAGTTGCATTAATGCTGCAAACAGAGAATCAAAACAATATTCCTCATCATGGATTAGTGAAATAACAAAGAATTTTAACAAAGACTATATAACCCGTAATATCGAAACTATCAGACATGTAATCATTGGCATATATGTTTTGAACAATGCAACATCATGTGAGACTGAGGCAAAAGAGGCAATATACCGTGAATACAGATATTTCGATGCAGTCAAATATTATGTAAAGGAATACGTCGAATTTTATAATTCCTTGCCTGAGACTCGGCAAAGGAAATATTGTTGCACGATATCAGCGGCAAAAGACTATCTCAAGGAATTTGAGTTTCCACTGCAATCGATATTGTCGGACGAAGGGTTGAAGGCGGCCCTCTTTTCCGTGGACATGGAAACCCAGAAAAAACTTGATCCGCAGCTCCTGGATTTCTTTGCTCATCAACCGTTATTCTCGAAACCGTTTGACTTGGCTAAAGTCCTGAATGATTTGAAAACTATTCAAGAAAAGTGACGCCGCTTCAAAAACCTGTTGACCTGATGAGAGCTCTCTAAAGGGCTGGAAGCCCTTGCGTCTCCCAAACCGACGGAATGATAGCCCCCCGTACGTGAACCGGATTGCCGTTTCTTTGCTGGCGGAATTCATGAGTCGGAGCTGCCCATATCACATGTGTAAAGGAGAAAAAGATGCTGAAAATACTTGGAAAAATGTCGATGGCAGTAGTGGCTGCGGTTGCACTCGCGCAACCTGTCAATGCCGGATTCGATCTCGGCGGCATGATCGACGCGGGAAAAGACCTGACAACAGCGGCGACGCTGTCCGACGGTGATGTGAAGCAACTGGCATCCGAAGCCGCGGCGGTATCCGACGAGTCCAACAAGGTGGCGCCGCAGTCAAGCCCCTATGCGAAGCGGCTGGCAAAGCTCACCAAGGGCATGAAGACCGACAAGGGTCTGAAGCTGAACATCAAGGTTTATCTGGTGAAGGAAGTCAACGCCTTCGCCATGGCTGACGGCGCCATCCGCGTATACTCGGGTCTCATGGACGCAATGACCGATGACGAAGTGCGCTATGTCATCGGCCATGAAATCGGCCATGTAAGTCTCGGCCACTCCAAAAAAGCCCTGCAGACCGCCTACATGACATCCGCCGCCCGCAAGACCGGTTCCGCAAGCGGAAGCGGGGTAGCGAAACTGTCGGATTCAGCGCTCGGGGAGCTGGCAGAGAAGCTGATACATGCCCAGTATTCCCAGTCCAATGAAAACGACGCCGACCAGTACGCCCTCACATTCATGAAGATCAACAAGTACGATCCGAAGGCGGCGGTCAGCGCGCTGCGCAAACTGGAAAAGATGTACGGCAATGAAAGCAGTGTATTTTCCAGCCACCCCGCGTCGGGCGACCGGGCGGACGCCCTGGAAAAGGCGCTCTGAGTAACGGTGTATCCCTCTCCAATCTGCGGGAGGGATACACATCTTCCTGAATTATTTCAGTCCGGAAAGGTGGTGAGAGTCTTGAGTGGGGAAAGACTTCTGGAGCGCGTCCGTTCCTGGGAGCGGGAGCCACGTCGTCGCGGAAGTGGCGACCACCGCCGTTGCCTGGATTCCATTATCGAGCATCTGCGCAAGATGCTGAACACCAGGCAGGGAAACGTCCCCATTGCCGACGATTACGGTGTCCCGGATTTCCTGGACTTCCTCCAGAACTACCCCGATTCGGTGCGGGAAATCGAGACGAGCATAAAGTCGGCCATCGAAACGTATGAACCTCGGCTGCTCGGAACGAACGTGACATTCCTCCCCGATGAAGACGATTCTCTGACCCTGCGCTTCCAGATATCGGCGCGTCTGGTGACCGAGGGGGAACGACAGGTGTATTTCGAGACGGTTGTTGATACGGATGGAATGATCAGCGTGCACAGATGAACATCCAACTTTCTCCGTATCCAGGCGACTAAAACGTTCGTGGCAAACTGCCTGCTGATGTGCTATCACATACGAAACAGCGAGTCGGTCTTCGTTGCCCTGCAAAACGACTTTCTTTTTCACGCCGGACGCATCAGGGCAGGTTCTTGTCATGGAAGATGTCTGTAAAGACGTACAAAAGGGACGGGAGGACGCTTCGGCTAATGGCAGGTGTCCTTCGCCGGGTGGGCAAAGCAGCAATAGCGGTCGCCTGCGTCTAGTGATGCGAGCCTTCCGCTACCGGAACTACCGGCTGTTTTTCCTTGGACAGAGTCTGTCCCTGGTGGGTACGTGGATGCAACTGGTTGCCGTGGGCTGGCTTGTGTACCGGTTGACCGGTTCCGCGTTGCAACTCGGGGTCGTCGCTTTCGCCGGCCAGATCTCAACCCTCGTGCTGCCCCCGTTCGCAGGCCTGCTTGCTGACCGGGTCGAGCGGCGGCGCCTGCTGATCTGGACCCAATCGCTCTTTCTTGCCCAGGCGCTCCTCCTCTCCCTGCTGGTTCTCTCCGGATCGGTCATGATATGGCAGGTTGCCCTGCTCAGCCTCTTGAACGGAATTATCAATTCCTTTGACATGCCCGCACGGCACTCCTTTGTCGCCGATCTGGTTCCGGATCGGGAAGATCTTGCCAATGCCATCCCCCTCAACTCGGCCATGTTCAATTCGGCCCGCCTGGTCGGTCCTTCCCTGGCAGGTATCCTTATCTCCCGATTTGGAGAAAGTGTGTGTTTTCTGATCAATGCGGCCAGTTATCTGGCCGTGCTTGCTGCCTTGTGCTCCATGAGGGTGCCGTCTGCCCCGCGTCGTCAAAGCGACGGAAGGCGCATCCTCAGCGAGATCCTGGACGGCTTCGTCTATGTCTGGAGCTCTCTCCCTCTCCGGGGGACTCTGCTCCTCCTCTGTCTTCTCAGCCTGACGATCATGCCGTATACAACCCTGCTGCCTGCTTTTGCCCGTGACGTCCTGCACGGCACATCACGGGATTATGGTTTCATGGTTACCGCTTCCGGGGTTGGCTGCCTTGCCTGCAACATCCTGTTCGCCGCCCGCCGTAACGTGCTGGGTCTTGCCGGGGTACTGCCGCCGGCAATCATCGCCGTTGCCGTCTGTCTCGCGGTACTTTCCCTGTCGCGCGGCTTTCCCGCGGCCCTTGTAATCCTCTTTTTTCTGGGCGGCATCTCCATGGCGCAACTGACCGCCAGCAACGTAATCCTCCAGACCGTGGTCGACCACGACAAGCGTGGCCGCGTCATGAGCCTGTACATCATGTCGTTCATCGGCATGATTCCCATCGGAGGACTGGCGGCGGGCGCGATTGCCGAGAGTGTCGGGGTTGTCCGCACCATGCTCGGCGGGGCCTGCATCTGCCTTGCAGGAGCCTGTATCTTTCTTGCCGTTTTTTCCCGTTTTCGTTCCGAGTTGGCCGCCATGTATCGGCGGGTGGGTGTCGCAGGAGAGAGTCCCGGCCATGAAGCTGAAGACAACAATTCGTGAGGCAGGTGCGGGTGGTTTTGAAAGTTATCTGGCGACGGACGGGATGGTAGGGATTGTCCCCCCCCGTTGCATGAAACCTGTTGGAAAAGTATTGTCTTTGCCGGCTCAGACGGTACACTTTTCGGTACCATCATTGCGGCGGATTCGAGGGTATTCCGCCTGCTTGATGAGGAGATACGAAAATCGGAATGTCACGGAGGGAATGCATATGATTCGGTTCAACGGTTTGACGGTCTTGTGCGTTGTTGCCTGCCTCATGATACCGGGCGTCATCCGCGCCGCAAACCCCGATGCAGGCGAGGCCGGTTCGGCTATTGTGCTGGAAGAAGGTCTCACGGTGTATCCCCGGCCCCTGAAATCAGGTCCCGGCCTGAAACATCTGAAGAAGGGGGAGACTGTGTTCATCAATCTGGAGATAACGGGCTCCGATGGTGAGGAATGGTGCGCTGTGGAGGGTGCCGCAGATCCGGCAGTCTCTGGATATGTGCGGTGTGACGGCTTGAAAATGAGCAAACCTCGGACGCCCGAGGTTTGGCGCGAACTTCCTGAACCGTCCGCTCCCTCGGAAGCTGTGCGGGGTGCGCCGTCACTTCCTCCCGCGGCTCTGCCTCCTCCCCAGTCTGGAAAACCACCCCTTCCTCCGGCGCGGTAGCGATAGGTAGGGGGGCTGGAGCCCAAGGACATGAAAATCTGTTTATCTTTAGCTATTTATTTGGTATGGTCTCCCACGGCATGTTTCGGGTGGTAAAGATACCCGTTCACTACACCGGCAAGGAGGTTTAACCGCTATGTTCCGTACGCAACGATGGTCACGATTTTATATGACGGCGAAGAAGGTAGCGCTGCTGCTCCCGGCTCTCATGCTCTGCCTGTCGTCGAGCGGATCCCATGCGGCCGATCTGCCCGGTGCGAAGGACCACCCGCTTCTCAAACGATTCAGGGGGTCCGAGATCGTGGGATACCAGGTGAAGCGTTTCGATGAATACGAGCTGCAGACATCGACCTTCAAGGGTACGAACCTGAGCACCTACAAGCGTGAGTTTGTCAGGCCGCCCCTGAAGCTTGAGGGAAAGCTGACGCGCATCTGGTATGAAGCAACGGGAGACGCGAGCGCCGTGGAACTCATCCGCAATTACCAGAACGAGCTGAAGTCAAAAGGTTTCCGCATGCTCTATGATTCCGGACAGGACCCGCAAGCGTTGAAGGGGTACAATTTTCTCGCCCCGTTCAGCCGCATGGAGGTCAAGACCAATCGCAGCTATTACGTGTTTTATGCCGCGAACGACAAGACCGTACGCAGCGCAAGCGCGGAGTTGAAAAGGCCCGACGGCGACGTGTATGTCCACCTGATAGCGGTGGAGTGGGCGAAGGACGACAAGGTATACAAGGCGCGGCGCGGCGCCTACCTGGCTGTGGATATCGTTGAGGTGCGCCCCATGACGCAGAATATGGTGGTCGTGAGCGCCGACGAGATGTCCAGGGCGATTTCGTCATCCGGCCGGGTGGCCCTGTACGGCATCCTGTTCGACACCAACAAGGCGGATATCAAGCCCCAATCAAAGCCGGCGCTGGAGCAGATTGCCAGGCTCATGAAGAAAGAGCCGAAACTGCGGTTGCACGTGGTCGGCCATACGGACAACGTGGGAGGCTTTGAGTCCAACCTGGGGCTTTCCCGGCGGCGGGCCGAGGCAGTGGTTGCGGCCCTCACCAGGCAGTACGGCATCGCGGCGAACCGGCTCACCGCAAACGGCGTTGCCTACCTGGCGCCGGTAGCCGTCAATACCACCGAGGATGGCCGGGCCAAGAACCGGCGTGTGGAACTGGTGCCCCAGTAGCAGGCACGCCTCGGAAAGGTGTCTTCAGGTATTCGGATTGTTCATGCGGGCGCGGGATCCTTTCGCGCCCGTTGCTTTTTTCAGGGGAAAGGAGCTTCGGCAGGCCATTTCTTTCACTGTCGCGACGTGGGGTCCACTGTCTGCATGTTGTCGGCCTTGCGGTTTCATACTGCAATGCTTATACTGGTCAAAAACGATGCAGAAAAACCGCGAAAAAGAGAGAGGCTCTCCATGAATACCCTGAAAACAACATTTCTGCTCGCTCTTCTGACGGTGCTGCTGGTATTGGCCGGCGGCGCAGTCGGCGGGCAGGGCGGCATGCTGCTCGCCCTCATTCTGGCCGGCGCCATGAATTTCGTGTCCTACTGGTTCTCCGACAAGATTGTGCTGGCCATGTACGGCGCGAAAGAGGTTACCGAGGCGGACAGCCCCGATTTTTTCGGCCTTGTCAGACAGTTGGCGGCGAGGGCGGGTTTGCCCATGCCCCGTGTCTACATCATTCCGTCGGATACGCCCAACGCCTTTGCCACCGGAAGAAACCCGGATCATGCCGCAGTTGCGGCGACCACGGGGATTCTTCGCATCCTCTCCCGTGAAGAGTTGATGGGAGTGATGGCCCACGAACTGTCCCACGTGAAGCATCGCGATATCCTTATCTCCACTATTGCCGCGACCGTGGCCGGCGCCATCACCTATCTGGCCCACATGGCCCAGTGGGCGGCCATTTTCGGCGGCGGAGGGAGGGATCGGGACGGCGAAGGGGGCGGCATACTCGGCATGCTGGTGATGGTCATCGTCGCCCCGCTGGCAGCGCTCCTGATCCAGATGGCCATTTCCCGTTCCCGTGAATACGATGCGGACAAAGGAGGCGCTGAAGTATCCGGCAACCCCCTGTACCTGGCAGGGGCGCTCAGAAAACTGGAAGCGGCGAACCGCCGGTTGCCCATGCAGGAGGCGACCCCGGCGTCTGCCCATATGTTTATCGTGAATCCCCTCACCGGCGGCGGTCTCATGTCCCTTTTCTCCACTCATCCTCCCATGGAGGAACGGGTCAGGAGGCTGGAGTCAATGGTTTACGGAAACCGTCCCTGAGAAGCTCGGGATTCTTCATCTTGATACGAAGGGCGGCTGTTCTTCCGGCCGCCCTTTTCAATTGCCGGAATCCGTGACGCCTTCACGGCTTCGCCTTCGCGGAACGCCTCGGTTTCTTGCATTACCCGGACCGCGAAAGAATCCTCTCAGTCCCCGGCAGGAGTGCACGTGAACAGGAAAAACCCCCGTCAATCAGCCTTTGAGATACTGGCGCACATTGAAAAGAGCGCTTCCTTCGCCGATACCCTGGTTGATCGGGAATTGTCCACGGACGCCCTTCACGGTCCTGATCGGGGATTTCTTACGGAGCTGGTATTCGGAGTGCTTCGCCGTCAGGGAACCCTCGACTATCTCATCGACTGCTGGTCCTCGCAGAAAACCGCCAAGCTGGAAAGATCGGTGCTGATACTGCTGCGCCTGGGGGTATACCAGATACATTTTCTCGATCGGGTTCCGGTTTCCGCGGCGGTCAATGAGACGGTCAAGCTTGCAAAGCGCTTCGCGCCGCGGGCCGCCGGCTTCATCAACGCGGTGCTCCGGCGAGCGGATCGGGAGAGAGAGACTATTCGCTGGCCCGACCGGGAGTCTGATCCGGTCGGGTTCCTGTCCGCGCGCCATTCCCAGCCACGCTGGCTGGTAGAACTGTGGATCAGGCAGGTCGGCCCGGAAGAAGTCGAAGCCCTTGCAGCGGCCATGTCCGACCCGCCCTCATTGATTCTCCGGACAAATACTCTGAAGATTACCCGGGAGCGGCTTCTGGAACTCCTGGCAAACGGCGGAGTCCATGCCCGGGCTACAGATTTTTCCCCCTTCGGCATACGGATTCTGACACAAACGCCACCGCTAACCCTCCCCGGTTTCCAGGAAGGATTGTTCACGGTCCAGGACGAGTCGTCCCAGTTGGCGAGCCTCTTTGTATCCCCGCTTCCGGGAGAAACCGTCCTTGACCTGTGCGCGGCTCCCGGCGGCAAGGCCACCCACCTGGCACAACTCATGGAGAATCGGGGATCCATTCTCGCCTGCGACCGGGACGAACGGAAGTTGGGTCTTGTGCGGGAAACCGCGGAAAGGCTCGGGATCTCCACAATCGATACAAGAAAGATTGATGCATCAGGGCCGCTTTCCGTTCTGGGGGACCGTTCTTTCGACCGTATCCTCCTCGATGCGCCCTGTTCCGGGCTCGGGGTGCTTCGGCGGAACCCGGAAGCAAAATGGCGCCTGACGCCGGAGGACCCCGCACGGATGGCACTGCTGCAGGGCGCCATCCTGCGTGCCGCGGCGGACCGCCTTGCGGACGGGGGTGTCCTCCTCTATTCCACCTGCTCCACTTCCGTGGAGGAAAATGAGCAGTTGATAGATGATTTTGTTTCAGAACGGAACGATTTTATGGTAGAAGACCTACAGGAGATATTTCCTGATCTTTCCTGTCTCTTTACCGACCGCGGCTTTTTTCGCGGTTGGCCTCATCGGCACGGCATGGATGGCTTCACCGCGGTCCGCCTGCGGAGAAGGCGTTGAGCTCGGCTGGATGGAGGTTTCATGAAGAAGATAGCGCCGTCACTGCTCTCGGCCGATTTTGCCCGGCTTGGGGATGAGATTCGGGCCGTTGAGGCGGGAGGGGCGGATTACATCCATGTGGACGTCATGGACGGCCACTTCGTGCCGAATATCACCATCGGCCCGCTGGTGGTGGATGCGGTCAGAAAGGTCACGGCACTTCCCCTTGATGTTCATCTGATGATCTCCAGTCCGGACAGCTACATTCCATCCTTTGCCGAGGCCGGGGCGGACATCATCGTCGTCCATGCCGAAGCGGCGGTGCATCTCCACCGCACGGTGCAACTCATCAGGTCTTTCGGCAAGAAAGCCGGCGTGGCCCTGAACCCTGCTACTCCACTTGGTGGTCTGGAATATGTGCTGGATGAACTCGACCTGGTCCTCCTTATGACGGTCAACCCCGGCTTCGGCGGCCAGTCGTTCATCGAGGCATGTCTCCCGAAGATTCACTCCCTGCGGCGAATGCTGGACAAAAGGGGCCTGGAAACGGAACTCGAGGTTGACGGCGGCATAAAGACGGACAATATCGAGCGCATCTCCCACGCGGGAGCGGACGTATTCGTGGCGGGAAGCGCCGTCTTCGGCAGTACGGATTACGCCTCCACCATCGCGGAGTTGAAGCGACGGGCACGGGAGCCTGTTCTGTAGAACGCCGGACGATTTCGTCCCCGGTACGCGCCGAAGCGTCGGAACTGGAGAGAGATTCATCCCGCGCAACAACGCGATTCAGATGGATGATAATAAACGGAAGCTTACGGCAGGAAGATGATGGAAACAAACATCCTCGTCATTGAAGATTCGGAACCGGTTCGCAGGGAAATCATCCACATTCTCAGGAACTATTCTCTGGCGTCATTTTACCATGAGGCCGGTGACGGTATCGAGGCGCTGACGATCCTTCGCGAAATCAAGATGGACCTGATTATCTGCGATGTGGTGATGCCCCGTCTGGACGGTTTCCGGTTCCTGTCCATGGCCCGGTCGCGCGACGAACTGCGCAACATACCCATCATCTTCCTGACAGCTCGGGATGACCGCGATTCCAAGCTCCAGGGTCTTGAACAGGGGGCGAGCGATTATATCACCAAGCCGTTCGACCCCGCCGAAATGGTGGCCCGTGTCAGAATCCACCTCCAGATCAGGCAGCTTCAGGAGGAGTTGAAGCTGGCGAACGAGAAACTGATGCTGGTTTCCCATACCGACCATCTGACCGGACTTCACAACAGACGCTACCTGATGGATGTGCTGGAAAGAGAACTTTCGCGCGTTCAGCGCAGCGGAAGCTTCCTCTCCCTCCTGATTCTCGACATCGACCATTTCAAGGAGATTAACGACCAGTACGGCCACCAGGGGGGCGACATGGTTCTGGCCGAGGCTGCTTCGGTATTCCGCAAAGAACTCCGCGTCTATGATACCGCCGCGCGGTACGGGGGAGATGAATTTGTTGCCGTAATCCCCGGCGCCTCCCTGTCCGAGGCCGTGGCCGTTGCCGAGCGTATCCGGGACTCGGTTGAGAAGAGCCGGTTTTCCGAGAGGATGGAGGACGTGAGTCTTACCGTCAGTATCGGAATTGCGGTGTATCCCTCTCCGGGGATAGAAACGATGGAGGATTTCATCCGGGAAGCCGACGGCGCTCTCTACCGTGCCAAGGCCGGCGGCAGAAACCGGGTGGAAGGTCCCTTCCCTCCGCCACCGGCAACCGCCTGACAACAGGTTGGGTTTGAATGAACGAGACCTGCCGGGTTTTCGAAACCCGGCAGGTCTTTATGTATCCTGGATTCTCATCCTTCGTTCACCCCGGATGACTCCAACTGCCGTTTTTGGTTTATCAGAACGGATACCCCAGCCCGACAAACACCGCAGGACCTTCATTCCCGAAGCCTATGTCCACGCGACCCACGATATTCGGCCTGACAACGGCCCGAAAACCGATTCCCGGATTGAATTCGAAGTTGCGCGTTTCCGCCCTGTCAAGGCACTCCATGACCGCTCCCAGGTCGATGAACGGCGCCAGCTCCCAATCGGTGTTGACGTTGAACAGGCTCCAGCGGAACAGCCGGATCCGCTCCTCCAGGTTGAGGAGCAGGTAGCTGCTGTCGATGAAGCGGTTGCGTCCGTATCCGCGGAGGGTGTTCTCTCCGCCCAGAATACTGCGTTCCAGGAACGGGACACTGTTGCCGAGGGTCTGGTTGTAGGCGATCCGTCCGACGGTTATGAAACGGGCATCGCTCAGGGGGAAGTATCCCTTCAGTTCCGCCTCGTAGTGGTTATAGTCGCAGCTGCTGCCGAGGGCCTTCAGGCTGCTTTCGAAGGAGGCCTTGGCGTAGATGCCCCGGGTCGGCATGTCCCGTGAGTCCAGCGTGCTGTAGATGATGGCGATTTTCTGGGCATGGGCCGTAAAGCCGTTGAGACCGGGGACTTCCTGCTCAGTATAGACATCTTTGGTATAGGGTACGGATGTGACCGCGCCCCTGCCGATACTGACCTTCCTGATGCGCTCCCCGAACAAAATCTGCAGATGCTCCGTAATATCGTACCCCACCGTTGCGGTAAAGCCGTATTCCTCGTCGGCGTAATTGGTTTCGTTGTCCTTGGAGCTGGTGGACTGGAATCCGTAGAAACGGGCCGACCCGTCGCTGTACCCATAGGGGAACAGGAACAGTTCCAGCCTGCCGTCCACCAGCGTTTTGTCGCGATACTTGATTTCGTAGTCCTGGTTCACCTTGGTGGACTTGGAAAAGTTCATCTCCCAGCTGCGGCTGGGTGAGGGATAGAATGCTCCGTAGAGGCTGAACGTGGCGCCGAAGTACTTGTTGTAATTAACCTGCGGTGCGGCCAGGGTGCTTACTTCGTCCTTGGCGTTGTGGAGAAGGAATGCCGTCAGGGCGCCGACGGTGATCCCTTCGTTGGGGCTCGTTGCGATGACCGGAAGAGGGATGGACACCGTCTTCACCGGGTCGGGGAAGGTCTCGTTGGTAATGGGATAGGGCAGGTATGTGCGCGGCACCATTGAGGTGCAGGCGGTCATGGTAAAAAGAAGCAGCAGGAACGGAAGTTTTCTCATTGGTAGTGCCTTGAGGGTTTTTTGGAGCGGACTGTACCTGTTTTTCGCCCAATTTTCAAGCTGAAAGGGGTGTTCGGACCAACGCCGTGCCCGCCAGGTCCATGCCGCGCCCGGCGACCGCCCTATGCCCAGAGTATCAGCCCGGGTTCGTAGATGGGGCCGAGACGAGGATGTTTCGGCATGATCCGGACGGCAAACCCCTGTCTCCCGCATACGCGGCATTCCACTTCACCGCTGAAGCGGTATACATCCGTTCCCGCCTGCTCCATTGGCGCGAGGGGGGTCTCTTCTCCATCGACAATCACGTCGCGGGCATCCAGAATTCCCGAGTAGACCGCCACGGAGAGGTTATTCAGTGGAATTTCCCCGATCCCGACCCGGACCTGTACCAGAATCCGTTCACCGACAGGGATTTCGCCCGCGGTTTCCGCCTCGATTCCCTCAACGCGCACCTCGCTCCAGAGCCGGCGCATCTCCACTTTCCACAGTGCCAGTTCCCGCGCCAGCGATTGATCGTTTTCATCGAGAGCCTTCCATGCATTGAAGGCGGGGAGGTAGAAGGTGTCGGTATATTCTTGCAGCATCCGTTCCGTGCTGAAAACCGGGCACAGGGATTCGATGGAGGCTTTCATGCGCGCCAGCCAGCCGCGAGGGATTCCGTCGGCGCCCCGGTCGTAGAAAAGAGGAGCGATTTCCTTTTCCAGCAGGTCATAGATGGCCCGCCCCTCAACCTCGTTCTGGTATTCGAGATCCTCGTATACTTCGCCCTTGCCGATGGCCCATCCGTTGTCGCCCCGGTATCCTTCCGGCCACCAGCCGTCCAGTACGCTCATGTTGAGACCGCCGTTAAAGGCAACCTTCATGCCGCTGGTGCCGCTTGCCTCCAGGGGGCGGCGTGGGGTATTGAGCCAGACGTCCACCCCCTGGACCATCCGCCTCGCGACCCCCAGGTCATAGTCCTCGATGAAAAGGATACGATGCCGAAACCGTTCTTCCATGGAAACCTGCCGTATCTGGCGGATCAGTTCCTTTCCCTCGAAGTCGGCCGGGTGGGCCTTGCCTGCGACAATAATCTGCACCGGCCGCACCGGGTCGTTGAGTATCCTGTCCAGCCGATCCAGGTCGCGGAGAAGGAGGGTTCCCCGCTTGTAGGTGGCGAAGCGCCTGGCAAAGCCGATGGTCAGAATCTCGGGATCCAGGGCTTCGTCGGCAGAGGATATCTCCTTGGCGGTAGCGCCCACATGGAGCAGATGCGCCTTGAGACGTTTCCGGGCAAAGGTCACGAGTCGTTCCCGGCATCGTTCGTGGGTACGCCAGAGTTCCGCGTCGGGGATCTGGTGAATTTTCCGCCAGATGTCGAAATCAGCGGGGTCGTCGAGCCAGCGGGTTCCCAGGTAGCGGATGATGAGACCCGCCATTTCGCTGGAAAGCCAGGTTTTCGTGTGGACTCCGTTGGTTATGGATGTAAGCGGGAAGTGCTCTTCGGGCAGTTCCGGCCAGATATTCTTCCACATTCCCCGGGATACCGTGCCGTGCAGCCGGCTTACGCCGTTCTGGTGCCCCGTCAACCGGAGAGCCAGAACCGCCATGCAGAATGTTTCATGGCTGTTTTTCGGGTTCTGTCTCCCCAGGCCGAGGAATTCATCACGGGAAAGGCCGATCCCCCGGTAGTAGCGTCCCAGGTGCTTTTCGACCAGTTCCGGCTGGAAGTGGTCGATGCCCGCCTGGACCGGTGTGTGGGTGGTAAAGACGCTGCCCGCGGTCACCATCTCCCGGGCTTCGGAGAAACTGAGGCGCTTTTCTTCCATAAGCAGCCGGATACGCTCCAGCGCAAGGAACGCCGCGTGTCCTTCGTTTATGTGGCAGACAGGGGGATCCAGCCCCAGCATTCTCAGGGCTCGAATGCCGCCGATTCCCAGAAAAATTTCCTGCTTGATGCGCATTTCCTGATCCCCGCCGTACAGCTGGGCGGTAATCTTCCGATCTTCCCAGACGTTTCTTTCCAGGTTGGTGTCCAGCAGGTAGAGTGGCACTCTCCCGACCTGTACCCGCCAGATATGGGCAGATACCGTGCGCTCTTCCAGTTCAACGATGATGGTGAGCGGCACTCCGTCCGCATCCCGCTCCAGCCGGAGCGGCATGTTATAGAAATCGTTTTCCGGGTAGATCTCCTGCTGCCAGCCTTCGATGTTCAGGTATTGGCGGAAGTATCCCTGGCGGTAGAGGAGTCCCACTCCGAGGAGAGGAATCCCCAGATCGCTGGCTGATTTGAGGTGGTCGCCCGACAGGACCCCCAAACCTCCGGAATAGATGGGGAGCGATTCGTGGAGGCCGAATTCCATGGAAAAATAGGCGATGGAGCAGTTTTTTTCCCCGTTCCGCGCCTTCTGGTACCAGGTTTTCCCTTCAAGGTAGTCCTGGAAGCGATTTTCGACCCGCTGCAGCTGGGCCATGAAACCGTCATCGCCGAGGAGTTCCTCCAGGCGCTTCTGCTGAAGAACGCCCAGCATTTTTACCGGGTTATGGCGTGTTTCGCGCCATAATTCCCGGTCTATTCTCCGGAAAAGTTCGATTGCCTCCGGTTCCCATGTCCACCAGAGGTTATAGGCAATGGCCGTCAGGCCTGAGAGTTCCTCGGGCAGCGAGGGAACAACGGTGAACCGGTGCAGTTTCCGTGAAAGATCCATGAAAGGGTCTCCTCGTTCCTTCCATCGTCGCATGAAGTCGATGCCGGAGGAAACGGCGACGATGGTGGTGTCTTCGTCAAGGGAAGGGCGATTCGCGATTCACGCCTATGACCGAGACGAACTCTTTTTGTCGGGCTTTTCAATGCCGAATTTTTCCAGCCGATACTGCAGGGTCTTATAAGTCATGCCGAGCAGGGGGGCTGCTTTGCCGATTACCCACCCGGCGCGTTCCATGGCCTTTATGATAAGATCCCGTTCCAGATCGTCCATGGAGATCCCTTCGGGAGGAAAATCGAAACCGAGGCAACTCCCCGGAACGCTTTCACGGTGAATTTCCGCCGGAAGGTCCTCGGGCTGGATGCAGTCGCTTTCGGTCATGAGCACGCCTCGCTCGATCATGGATTCCAGCTGGCGCACGTTTCCGGGCCAGGAATAGTCCATGAGCAGCTTTATTGCCGGTTTGGAGATGCCCTTCAGAGGGATGCCGGCGGCGGCCCCGTATTTGGCCACGAAAAAATCGGCCAGGGCGATGATGTCGCTTCCCCGTTCCCGCAGCGGCGGCAGATTAATCCGAATTACGTTCAGGCGGTAGAAGAGGTCTTCCCGGAAGAGTCCCTTCCGGATCTCCTGCTCCAGGTCCTTGTTGGTGGCGGAGATGATGCGCACATCCACCGACAGGCTCGTCTTGCCGCCGACGCGGCGAATCTCCCGCTCCTGGATCGCCCGCAGCAGTTTGGCCTGCATGGCGGTATTCATCTCGCCTATCTCGTCCAGGAAGATGGTGCCGGTGTGCGCCGCCTCGAACAGTCCGATCTCCCGGGAGTTCGCGCCGGTAAAGGAGCCTTTCTCGTGGCCGAATAGCTCGCTTTCGATAAGGGTATCAGGGATTGCGGCGCAGTTGATGGCGAAAAACGGGTTGTCCTTCCGCGGGCTGCCGTCGTGAATGGCGCGCGCAACCAGCTCCTTGCCGGTTCCCGATTCCCCGTATATCAGCACCGTTGACGCGGTGGCCGCAATCTTATTGACGATGCGGAAAACCTCTTTCATCTTCTGGTGCGAACCGATGATGGACGGGATGCCGCTGTTCTCCGCCAGTTTTTTCTGCAGCATGCGGTTTTCGCGCAGGAGCGCAAGGTGTTCGAAGGCCCGCTTGAGGGTCAGGAGAAGGGTATCCCTGTCCAGCGGTTTTTCCAGGTAATCGAAGGCCCCCTTTTTCATCGCCTCCACCGCCGAGTCGATGGTGCCGTGGGCGGTCATGATGACGATGCATTGCCGCGGATCCTGTTTAAGCACCCTTTCCAGGAGCTCCAGCCCGGAAATACCCTTCATTTTCAGGTCGCTCAGGATGAGATCGTACTCTTCCGCTTCCAGGCGCTCCAGCGCCTCCCGCGCACCGGGGACGGCAGTGACCAGATACCCTTCCTTCCTCAGGATGGCATCAAGGATCTCCCGCTGTCCCTTCTCGTCATCCACAACCAGAATTCTTCCCTTCATATCTCCTGCTCCTTGTGCGGCGCCGGGATGATAATGGAAAACACCGTGCCGTGGCCCACAACGCTTTCCACCTCCAGTTTTCCGCCGTGCTCCGTTACGATCCGCTCGGTTATGGCCAGACCGAGGCCGATACCCGCCTCCTTGGTGGTGAAGTAGGGCTGGGTGATCTTCGCCAGGTCCTCCGGCTTTATGCCGGCCCCTTCATCGGCGCAGGTGATGCGGAACAGGCGATTTTCGGAATCGAAGCGGGCTCCGAGGGTGATTTTTCCCCCGTCAGGCATGGATTGGGCCGCGTTGGTGACCAGGTTGACGAGACAGGTGCGGATCAGTTCCGGGTCGACCTCCAGATCGGGAATCCCCGGCTCGATGTCAAACAGCAGCTGAATCCGCTGCTCGGTAAGCCTGTCCTGAAGCTGGGGGATGACCCTCTCCAGAAGCTCTTTGCAGGAGACACCGGTAATACGGAGCTTGAGGGGCCTGCCGTAGCTCATGAAGTTGAGCACCATGTAATTTACCCGGCGCACCTCTTCCTTGATCTTGTCGAGCAGTTCCTTCGATTCCGCCTCCGTCTCGGGAGACGAGGGGATGAGATCGTTTTTCAGGTGATCCACGGCAAGGCTGATGTAGTTGAGGGGGTTCCGGATCTCGTGGGCGATGCCGGCCGCCAGTTGCCCGACCTTGGAAAGGTGTTCGGCTTCGTAGAGCCTCTTCTCCAGTATTTCCCGCTCCCGAAGCTTCTTTACCATCTCGTTGAAGTTTTCGGCCAGTTCGCCGATCTCGTCCCTGGTTTGGACGGGAAAGGTTTCCGACAGATCCCCGGCTGAAACCTTTTTCACGCTTTCCACGATCCGCTTGATCGGCTTGGTGTACCTCCTGGCGAGGAAGATGGTGAGGATGATGCCGAGCATGAAGACCAGAAAGGTGACGGTCAGGCGATGGACGAAGTTGTCGTGCTGGATGGTGCGTATATTGTCCAGAAGGAGATTGATGTGCACGAAGCCCAGTTGCTCGTCCCCCACGATGACGGGAACGACCAGGTCATAGGGCCGGGATGAGTCTTCGGGAGAATTCTGTTTGCCCTTGCGGGCGCGGGATGCCTTGAGGCCCTTTCCCAGCTTTTTCACATCCCGTCGCTTTCCAACCTTGGCCGGATCCGAAGAATCGATAATCTCCCCTTCGTTGCTGATGATGCTGACTTCGTTGATCCCCTTGCGCTTTGCCTCTTTCATGTATTCCTTGAGCCGCGAGGAGAATTCCGCCTCCGATGTGAGGTCGGCAACGCTTATCTGGATGGCTTTGGATACCTCCGAGGAGCTTTCCTGAATCTCGTCCACCAGGTCGTTCTGGCTGTACTGGTTCAGGATGAAGAGCGCGCATACCGCGATGACGAGCAGCGAGAGCATGATCATCACCAGTTTTGCATTAAGTCTCATGGCGAATACCGTCCTGGAAGGGGGGAACGAGTAGGTGCGACGGGGGGATTATACCTCAGCGGATTGAGGGTAGACAAGGAGTATCTTTTGCTGAAACGTCGGAGAAGTGACGCGTTATTGTAATGAAATTGATGTGTTGAGAGATCCGTCGACCTGGCCGGAGAAACTTTGCCGCCTATGCGGAACAGCTCGCCGGGAAGGTACATGCGAGACGGGGCCGCCCCGGAAGATCCGAAACGGCCCCGCTGCCGTACTCCTTGGTGCGTCCGCGAGGGTTACTATGCGGGTTCGCTTATCATCTCCCACAGAGAGATGTCTATCGGCTCGGAAAACAGTTCATCGGCCTTGGCAATCAGTCCTTTCAGGTGCGGCGTTGCCAGGTGTTGTTCCAGCAGTTCCTTGCTCTGCCAGTTTTCATAGAGCATGAAGAGGCGTTTGTCGTCCTTTGACTGGTGGAGGTCGTAATTGATGCAGGCGGCCTCGGCGCGGGTCGGCGCAACACAGGCAAGGATTGCCTGCTTTGCTTTTTCTTCCATTCCTTCTCGTGCCTTGAAACGAGCCAGTACGGTAACCTTTGTGTCAGCCATGGTGAATCTCCTTTCCAGGGAATGTTGAAAAATTCGTATTGGGACTCTACCACAACCGGTGTGTCGTCGCCACAGGGAAAATGGGGGAAGAAATGAAACAGGAGCATGAAAATCCATGCCCCTGCCATGCGAAACGTTTTGTTTCCGTTGCGGAGACCCCTATTTCTTCAGAGGGCCGAGCGGCGGAAGTATCAAGAAAAGTAGCGAGTAAGAATGGCGGATTCACGGTTTCGCCGCGTGGTGCGACGAACCGAGAAGCGCTTCGAGCGCGGCGGCGGCCATGGCCTTCACCCCGGCCGTGATGGTCGGTTCGGGAAGGGGCGCGAACCGGGGGTTGTGGATGCCGGGAACGTCCGTTTTCCATCCGCCTGCCTGCGACGGTGGCGACGTGCCGAGGAGAAAGTAGCAGAGGGGGATCTCCGGTTCGATGGCGCCGAACAGGGAAAAGTCGTCGCTGTAGGTGAAGCGTTCCACCCGCAGGACATTTTTCTTGCCGAGCACGGCGCGAAAGGCGGAAGACAGCCGTCGGGTCAGTTCGGGTTCGTTCCGGACAGGCGCGCCCGTGTACTGCTCGGAAACGACCGGCATGCGGTCCTCGGGAACACCGGCCGCAACGGCGACGCCCCGGGCCGTCCGCTCGATTGCGGCCCGCAGACGCCTGTCCGTCTCGGGTGAGAAGTATCGGTAGTTCACCTGGAGGAGGACCTCTTCGGGGATGATATTCCCCTTGGTCCCTCCGTGAATGGATCCCACGGTGAGGACTGCCGGCTCAACGGGATCGATCTCGCGGCTGACGATGGTCTGAAGGAGGAGGACCGTTTCGGCCGCCATCACGATGGGGTCCTTTGTTTCGTGGGGCCGGGATCCGTGTCCGCCCACCCCGCGGATCAGCAGTTCAAGGGAGGCGCACCCCGCCCAGAACAGGCCCTCCCGGATACCGACGGTCCCGGCGGCCTGGGATGGAGAAACATGGAGGGCCAGGGCGCAGTCGGGGCGGGGAAAGCGGGTGAACAGGCCGTCGTCGATCATGGCCCGTGCCCCGGCGCCGATCTCCTCGGCCGGCTGTCCGACCAGTACCAGCGTGCCCCGCCATCGATCCCGGAGGGACACCAGAAGGCGGGCCGTGCCAACGAGGACCGTCATGTGGACATCGTGGCCGCAGGCATGCATGACGCCCACGTCCCCTTTTCCCGGCAGGGTCCCGCGCGCCCTGCTGGCATAGGGGAGGCCGGTCTTCTCCTCGATGGGGAGGCCGTCCAGGTCGGCGCGCACCATGACCGTCGGCCCTTCCCCGTTTTCCAGGACAGCCACCACGCCGTGGCCTCCGACTTCCCTGGTGACGCGGAAACCGGAGGATTCCAGTTCATCGGCAATCAGGCGTGACGTCGTCACCTCCCGGCGCGAGAGTTCGGGAGCGGCGTGGAGGCGGGTGTAGAGATCGAACAGGGACGGATAGCACGTTTCGGCGGCTGCGCATATCCGTGCCGCATCATCCTCCGTGAGGGTTGTCCCGGCTGTTTCCCGCGTCGTCATCACTTATTGCATCGCGGGCGCCGAAGCGCTCTTGCCCAGAAAGTTCTTCAGCCTATCAACGGAGGGGGAAGAACTGGGGGGCGAACCGAAGATTTCGTTGGCGCTGATATCGGGTTTCGCGTAGAAGTTCTCATTGGCATTGGTGTCGATGGCCAGCACCGACCCGTCCAGGGAGATCCCGGCAAACAGGCCGCGGCTCCGCGCGTAGGAGTAGATCTCCGCCTTCAGCTGCCAGTCGGTTGCGGCCACGGCGCGGCGACCCACGGGACCGGCAGCCACGGCAGCGTCGCCGCCCAGGGTGAAGTTCCCCTTGGCGAGGCCCATGACGCTCTTTCTGGTCTTGAACACCAGGATGATATCACTGGATACGGCGCCGAACTGGAGTCCGAAGCTGCCGCCGGCGATGTAGACGAAGGATGGATTGCTCCAGGCGCCGTCCTCGCCCCGTGTCATGGCGATGCCGCTTCCGTACTGGCCGCCGAAGAAGAACCCAAGCTTGATGGTTCCGGGGATTATGACAATTCCGTAGGCGTTGCGGAGCAGTTCCGGTGAGATCCCTTCAGGGATGCCGGTTATTTCCTGGATCACCTCGGTTGCCGCGTTGATCCGGGAGATCTCGTCCACTGCCTTGATGTTGAAAGGCGTCGACGGTGGAGGTGGGGGCGGGGTCGCGGGGGTCGCCTGAAGCGCTTCCCCTGCGCCGGGCGCGGTCGTGGCGGGAACCGCCTTTGTCCCGATCTCCTCGACGACGGAGGGTTCCCGAACCGGAACGGTATCGATTCCTTTCGAGCCTTCCCCTCCCATGGTCGGCGCCGCGTCGGGCTGCGAAGGAGCGGCGACAACGGGCGCCGCGAGGCAGAGGGTGATGATGGCTGATGCGGTGAGCAGGCGTGCCGGTATTTTCATGGCGGTACTCCTTTTCTTCCGTGATGTGAGCCCTCGGTGGACCGGTGCATCCCGGGCCGGGGCGTTCCGTGAATAATATCCCATGTGGAATAAAAAACCAAGCACAACGAGCCGCTGCCGTCACGAAGCGGGTGCCCCCGACTGGATTCGGCGCAGGACCGCCAGTTGATCGTCCGGGTCGCGGAGCGGATTCATTCCCGCGGATTCCAGCAGGGGAGGCAGGAGATCACGGGACTTTCCCCGCGGGAGAGGGCCGTCGGAAAGGTGGTGCACGAGTTTCAGGGTCCGCAGGCCGTCGAACCACGCGTGAAAGGCTGCATGGAGTGCTGTTGCGTCACGGTTGTTTCCGCGGAGCTTCTCCCATCCCTCGACAAACCGTGCTCCGTCAAGGTACTCGCCCAGGTGGGGGGAAATCTCTTCCGCGCGGGACCTGATAACTGACCCTTCCTCGTGGAGACACGCTTCCACCAGGGACAGCCAGCGGCCCAGAATGGAGAAGCATTCCGGACGGTAGAAAAGGACGGCGGACTCCTCCCCGGACAGGAGACGGGAAACGCTTCTGCCGGTTCCGAACGGTACACGGTTGGAGGAGCGGGCAGACGGGTACACCACGGTTCCCCCTACACTTTCGACGCCGAAGGTTTTTTTCAGCTGCTGGAGGAAATAAAAATCCTCGGCGGCGACCCGGGTGTTCATCCCCCCGATCCCGGCGTAGGCGGCGGCGGTGCAGGCCATGGCGCTCCCCACCGTGTGGAAGGCGTAGGGCGAGCCCGCCATGGAGAGCCCCAGCACATACCCGCGCAGGAACAGTTCGTAGCGGTGTATCGCCTCACGCTCCTCCGGAGTTCGTCCCGGCTGGTGGCGGAAGGGGATCACGGCGCCGCCTGCCCGCGAGGCTCGAAAGTGCCGGACCAGGGCCGGCAGGTAGTCGGGCCGAACCAGTGTGTCCCCGTCCAGGGCCACGAGGATGGGGTCGGAACCGGAGAAATCCAGGCGGGAGAGTGCCAGGTCGAAACCGATCTTCCGGGCCAGGCCCACCCCTCCCTTGCCGGAGGGAAGCTCGAAGCCTTCAGAAGCGGCATCCACCCAGGCGAGACGAAGGCCGACGAACGTGGGGTCCCCGTTCCCCAGCCGTTCCAGGGTGACCCGATTATCCGCCTTGTCCGCGTCGGACGCGTCTTCCCGGTTGTTCACAACCACCAGAACCAGAAAGCGGGAAAGAAGCTCAGCCGGGTTCTCCGCCAGGGAACGGAGGGTGTCGAAGAGGTGGACGCTCTCGGCCAGGGCCGGTATCACCACGGTGCCGGCAAAGCCGCACTCCGTGCAGCCGGTTATTTGCCAGGGGGCTTGTATGGCGCGAGCGGTGAGATATTTCGTGATTTTGTGGGGGAGCATGGGGATGGATTATAGCGAAATCAGGTGTGGGGTGTTGATATTTATTGTGAACAATTATTGTTGACAAAATCAGCAACTTGACTATAACGTCAAATCAAGACGGGTAATTCCTGTTACGTGCCCGGGGTGCTCCCTTCCATCGGTTGGCCAAGAGCCCTGGGAACATTGGCGTAACAGGGGCCGTCTTTTTTTATTACCTCAGCGAAGATATTCAGTCTCGAACGCTATCGCCTCCTGGTACATCTCATGCCACTCCGTATCGCCTGCCACAGAACAAGAAAATTCGTTGACAGCCTGTATGATAATTTGCGATAAACACGAAGATTGAATTCCTTCTTAAGGAATTTTCATGGCTGATATTTACGAAATCCGTGATCCAATTTATGGTTTTATAAAATTTGACGCTTGGGAAAGGGATGTTATAAATCACCCTGCCTTCCAGCGACTACGTCGAATAAAACAACTCGCCTGGACTGATATGGTATATCCTGGCGCTACCCACGCGAGATTTGAACATTCACTGGGTGTGATGCATGTTGTCAGCCTCCTTTTTGATTCCATTTGCGATAAGAACAAAGATCTTCTTTCAGAAAAATTAAATCTCAATGATGGCGGCCTGAAAAGGTTGAAAGCACTCATAAGGCTATCAGCTCTCCTGCATGATGTTGGTCACGGCCCATTTTCCCATGCCGCAGAAGAAATTTTTCCCGTTGATCCGGGTACGAACAAACCCTATCCACATGAAGAATATTCCGCCGCAGTTATTGAATACGAACTGAAAGACGTAATTGAAAACCATCCCATAAACAGAAATTATCATATTAAAGCTTCTGAAATAACAAGTTTTTTCCTGAATAAAACTTCAAAAGAAAGCATGGTGTGGGGTGATCTTCTTTCCAGTCAAATGGATGGAGACCGAATGGATTATTTACTGCGTGATTCTTATCATGCAGGAGTAAATTATGGCAAATTTGATTTGTTCCGCGTCTTAAACACGGTTACATTGCTGGAAAATCCTGAAAACGAAACATTAACTTTCGGAATCAGTGAAGACGGGATTCATGCGGCGGAAGGCTTAATACTTGCCAGATACATGATGTTTACCCAGCTTTATTTTCATAAAACGCGCGTAATCTATGATTTTCATTTGGTTGAAGCTCTAAAGGAAGTGCTGAGAGGATATGGCGGTCACTTTCCTGCACCTGATTCAACAATAAATATAAAAGAGTATGTATCTTGGGATGATTGGCGCGTCTTAGGTGCAATTGCAAATGATGAAGGCGGAATTCACGGGGATATTCTGAAAAAACGTCAACATTATCGCAAGCTCTGCGAAACTCCGGAAGTACCGCAGATCGAGGAATTAGAATGGATTGACTCGCTTGAGTCCGAATTGCGAAATATTGGGGCAGTCAGGCGAGACGCGAATAAGTCGTGGTACAAGTTTCAGAAGTTGAATGATGAAATATTAGTGGTAAAAGATTCCGGTAGAAGAAAAAAACATACTACCGTACCGCTTTCCCTTCTTTCATCTGTGGTAAAGGGATTGCATTCAGTAAACCAGAGCCGTATTTATGTGCCCATCGAGAAACGTGAAGAAGCGGAAATGATGAAGAAGAAATATGACGCGAAGGAGGGATAGAGCATGAACGGGACGCCTTGGCAAGATTATGGTTTGATCTCTTATATTGCTCAGCGACTGAACGATCACAGCAATTTGGGAAAAACCAAACTGCAAAAACTCGTTTATCTTATGAAAGAATTGGAAGCCGTACCGGTAAGTTACGGATTTCGGTTCTATAATTATGGGCCATATTCCGATGAATTGACGAATGATTTGGATCTCGTGAGTTCCTTGGGGGGGGTAAAAGTTAAATACGACGAATCATCTTACGGCTACGAAATAACGTTGGGCGACAATGCCGATAAGCTTATAGCTAAAGCTGATGATTTCATCACTCGTCACCGACAGTCCATAGACGGCATCATCGCCGGATTTGGAAACAAACAGGCCAAAGAACTTGAGTTGATCGCGACGATAATTTATGTATCCAACAGAAATAATGGAGAAAATTCGGCTTTAAATGAGCAGGGTATTATCGATTCTGTTGCAAGACTGAAACCAAAATTCAAGCACTCGCAAATCAAGACAGTACTTCAAGACTTATGCGCGGAAGGACGATTACATCAAATGCATTAAGTTTTTACGTGAACAATTAACCAGCCAGTTTAAGCCCCTTTTCTTTTAGGAGAGGGGCTTTTTTGTGGTCACGGAAAAATTCGATGTGGTACGCGATTCAGCCTCTATCGCCGGTAAGATTGCAGAATGATCGCTCCTTATCTCTCGATCCCGCTACACCACCCCAATATCCGCCAGTTCCTGCGCCCAAGAATCTTCCATGAGAATGGTGAATGTCATTTGCTCGGCCTCTTCTCCCAAATCAAGCTCTCCCGCGCGAACGGCCGTATCGACATGTGCGGTCAGCAGCTCTAACAGTTTCCGCTTGTAGTCGGTGTCATCATTTCCTTTGAGATGTTCGCCTTTGGTTTCCAGAATCGAAAAACGGTACTTGCCCTTTTCCGCTTCATGGATACAAGCCAGGAGATCGGGATAAACCCGCTGTCTCTGCCACCCCTGCACACTGTAAGAACGCTGGTTCACCGCGAGCCGATGCCACCAGTAGACACACTGCCGAGTGTCCAGGTACCAGGCCGTTTCTTTCTCAAGATTGTTGAAATCACGCTGATATACTTTTTCGAACAGACTCTTTTCCAGTGGTCCGCCATCTTTCCGGTAGAGTATCCTGTCTTCGTCGGACACTTCAACTTCCAGTGACTTCGCCAGCGCCCAGTTCAGCTCGGGATTTTTTGAGGTAACCAGGCGTAGCGAGATTTCTCCGCTTTCCAGCTTTCGGCGAAACAGCGCTTCCGCCGCCTGATACAACTGCTCCCTCAAATCGAGCTTCAACGTCTGCAAAAGCTCGAGGCGGTTCGCATACAGCCTTTCCTCATTCACGCCTCGCTTCCGCAGGATATCCAATGTTTCGGAGAGAATCCGCATCCCTTGCCAGGGATTCGGTATCACGTCCAGCAGTTGCCGCACCAGAAACGCGGTGTCGAGTCCTTCATCCGGCAGTCCGGCCAGATCCTCGTGGGTGAAATCCAGTACCGTCTGGCTGTCTTCCTTTTTCCGGTCAATGTCAATCCGGGCGATGGTGCGTTTGAGCTTTTCTTCTCCATCGACGTTCACGCTGTCCGCCTGAAGGAATCGGAATGATTCCCAATCCAGCAGACCAAGGATATCCCGGTCGTAATCCAGTGTCCGGTAGCCGTCGGTAATGCTGTCATCGCGATGCAGAACGCGCGGCAGGAAGATTGTCGGCAATCGTGAAAACGCCTCTCGCCGTTGAATGGTTTCCCGACGGGTAATGCGCCTTGAATCACCGGCGCCCCCCGCCGCTTTCACATTGGCGGCGAGATCGGCCATCCCTTCGTCTTCCAGACCCTTGCGCACACCATTCACTGCTTCCGTCACATCCTGATCGAACGTGAACACGTAACATTCATCCAGCGGTTGCCGGTGCGTCAGTTGCGCATGCGGCTGGCGCAGCACGCGCCCGATCATCTGGGTCAACGCGGTTGCGGCGGTGGTTCTGGAGAGGATGCAGAGAATATAGGCAAAGGGGCAGTCCCACCCTTCGCGCAGTGCGTCCTTGGTGATGATGTAGCGCACTTCGCAGGTCTCCGCCAATAGATCTTCGTCACCCAGTTCATCATTTTCAGAGGTTTTGAGGCGTATTTCCTCGTCCCTCGCACCCAGCTTTTCAAGCAGATATTCGCGGGCATCTTCGGCATGCACGAAGCCGGAATCGCGCTGTTCCTTGCCGGTGCGCTCCACCCGCACCAACAGTATCGGGCGAATATAACGCCCGCTCTCATTCTGAAACAGAGCCGCTTCCTTTGCCAGTTCCTCCAGTTTGTCATGGGCCAGGGTGAGGGTATGTTTCCAGCCGCCCTTGTCCTCATTGATCACGTTGACCGGCAGCTTGATCATCTCCTCATCTTTGAGGTCGGCGCCGGGAACATTCACCAGGACATTGGATTGGTGTCTGCCGTTGGTGTTCGGCGTCGCGGACAGCTCTAAGATAAAACGCGGATTGAAACCGCGGAGCGTATCTCGGGCGGTGTCGGAATAGGCCTTGTGCCCTTCATCGATGATCACCACTGGCCGCGCCAGTCGCAGCACGTTACCGAGGCTCTGCTTGATGGAGAGAGAACCGGGCACGATTCCCTCCTGCCAGCCCATTTCGGCAAGATCGTTTATGTCCAGATTGCGCACGGACTCCAGCAACCGGCGATTCGCCCCGCTGTCGTCTTCAGGCGGAAAAAACGAAGTGAATCTGCCGCTGTCGCGGAACATGCGAAGGGTGTCCTTTGATTGCCTGGCCGCGGAGGGAAGCATCAGCAGCATCACGCAGAGTTGGCCTCCCACTTCCCGCAGGGTGAAGGCATCACTTTTTTCCAGCATCCTGACCCGGCCGCCCGAGGCGCGTTCCAGGGTCTGGCGATAGGGATGTTCGCGATTGGCGAGCTGCTTCCAGGTTTGCCGGTAGATGGCGTCGGACGGTACCACCCAGAGAACAAGACCGGTCTGGCGTTTGAAATAATCTGTTTGTATCCGCTCTATGGCGCAAGTTGCCAGAAGAGTCTTGCCGCCGCCGGTCGGCACCTTCAGGCAAACATTGGGAATGGAGCGTCTCAGTCCGTCATGGCGGGTGAGATATGGGGCCACGAACGTCGTGCCTTCCTTGTCGCGCAGATAGGGTAGCAGACGCTCGTTGTTTAAACAGTCCCAGGCTTCCCGGCAATAATCGACAGGTTCGGCTTTCTTGCCACGGCTCATCTGGAACTCGACAAAGGCTTGAGCATCATCCCGTTTTTCGGCCAGTACCGCCAGGTAGCGGTCAATCTTGAGCAAGACACCTTCTTGGTATTCTTTGAGTTGCATGGTGCTACTCCACGTTCGATTTCGCCCCTCCTCCCCCCGGTGGGAGAAAATCCCCCTTCCCGACCTCCCCCCGCTGGGGGGAGGAGAAAGGTGGGTTCCCCTGTTTGGAGGAGAGGGTGATCGATTCCCCGGCTGAGGAGAGTTTGGGGTTCGTGTCGGTGCATTCGGCCTGAGCGATTATTCCCTCCCCCAGCGGGGGAGGGTCAGGGAGGGGGATGCAGTTGCTCTTTTTTGTCTTGAGCGGATCGATTCCTCAGTACATCAAAAATCGCCTGCAGCACTTCCTCTAAGTCACGGAACACCTCATGGTTCCAGAACCTGACAACCTGAATGTCGTGATTGTTCAGAAGTTCGGTTCGCTCCTTATCGTGTCTATGAACATCCGGGTTGTTGTGCTGTCCACCATCCAGCTCAACGGCAACCTTTGCCTCACAACAGTAAAAATCGAGGACAAACTGCGCAAAAGGATGTTGTCGGCGAAAACGAAACCCGCCCAGTTGCCTGCGCCTCAGACAAAACCATAGCAGTTGTTCTGCGTCTGTCATGTTCTTCCGCAAGGAGCGGGCAGCTTCGAGAAGCGGCGCGGGAACTGAAGCTGGAATGAAAAGCTTCTTTTCCGAAGTTTCCGTGGCGGACTCCTTTCCGCTGCTTTTCAATGCGCCGCTCCTTCCTGGCTCGGTGGGGTGAAGGAGAATACCTTCCCCGGTCCTGGCCACGGAAAATCCCCCCTCCCGACCTCCCCCCGATGGGGGGAGGAGAAAGGCGGTACTCTTCTGTTGGGAAGAGTGGCTGTTCGATACATCGGCGGAGGCCTGTGGCTCATATCAGCGCTGTCGGCCCGAACGATTATTCCCTCCCCCAGCGGGGGAGGGTCAGGGATTCGTGTCGTTGCTGTCGGCCTGTGCGATTATTCCCTCCCCCAGCGGGGGAGGGCCAGGGAGGGGGTTGTCGTCACTCCCCTAGAATCCGGTGCACCGCATAGGGCAACTGGCAGAACTCGATCCGCTGCTTTGTCAGCTCCTTCTGGCTCATGAATTTCGCCACGGCAAAGACAATCGCCCGCTTGCCGGTCTTGTTTCCCCTGACGATAGCCTCTATTCGCTCGGCGTTCAGCGCCGCCTCGTTGGAGCGGAGCCAGACCGTATCCGGTTGATAGAAGAGGTGAATGCGAAACAGCTCGGTCTCGCCGATGAAGCCGTCGGCGGAATGTTTCGCTACCTTTTCCAATGACCGGCCGGTTGCGGTATAGAACACGTAGCGGGCCAGCGCTTCGAAGGCCGGCAATCCCTTACCGGCGAGGAGGCTTTCAATCTCGATGGGCTCTCCCAGAGTGCAGTAGGTGAAGCTTCCACCCAATCCCGGCATTTTTTCCTCAATCTTGCGCTCGCCGGTGACGGTCAGCACCCCGTCTTTAATCTCCTTCTTCACCGTGTCGAATGCCGCGCCTTTGGTCTTTTCGACATGATCAACCTCAAGGAGCAGCTTCTGTGATTTCCTGGAAAAATTGGTCCAGGTCAGCTTTTCGCTGAACAGTTCTTCGCGATGTGTGCCGGTAAAGTCGTAGCCATTGATCACGCGCCGTACACGCTCGGCGGTCAGGGTGTCGGCGTACTCTTCGCACTCGATGAGGATGAAGCGGCGATTGCCGCGGTCTTTCCGGTTGGCTTCCAGTGCGGCGTGGGCGGTGGTGCCGGAACCGGCGAAGGAGTCGAGGATGATGGAGTTTTCGTCGGTGGCGATTTCCAAAATTCGGGAAAGAAGCCGAGTCGGCTTCGGTGTGAAAAATTCCGTCCCTTTACCCTGCATAATTTCACGTATTTCCTTCTTTGCCTCATCGGTGTGCCCTGCAAAATCATGGGGCCACCACGTGCTGGGGACTGTTCCGCCGCCTCCCCGGAGCATGTGTCTATAGCGCTTGAAACCGGGAACCTTGCCTGTTCCGTCGGTTCCCCACCAAATTAGATCATTGTCGACGTTGTATTTATGCCTTTCCTTTGAATAACGCCAAACTGCCGTTTTCTTCGGCCAGATCTCTTCGCCAGTATTCGGATTTATTACCGGATAATAAAGGTTTGGGCGTTCTTCTGCTGTCTTGTTGCAAGTATAGTTGTCGGAACGAAATGTCCCTTTGTCGTCTTTATGCCGGTAGTTTGCGTCATTGCCTATCGTTCTTCCCAAAAGATTCCTGCTGAATTCTTCGCTCTTGCGATACACAAGAATGTGGTCGAACATGGTGGAAAAACCTTTAGCGTCATTCGATGTGGCGTATTTCTTTTGCCATGCGATATGCCCATAAAAGGCATCTTCATTCTGAAATACCTCATCAAGTATGTCGCGCAACCGATGCTGCTCATTGTCGTCAATGGTGACGAACAGTACACCATCATCCGCCAGCAACTCGTGCAGCAGATTCAACCGCGGCCACATCATGCACAGCCACTTGTCATGCCGCTCCAGATCCTCCTTATCCACCGGATTTGCCGACTTCTTCAGCCACTCCTTCATCAGCGGTGAACGCACGTTGTCGTTGTAGCACCACCCCTCGTTGCCGGTATTGTACGGCGGGTCGATGAAGATGCAGTCGATCTTTCCGGCATGGGTGGGGAGCAAAGCCTTGAGCGCCTCCAGGTTGTCGCCGTGGATTATGAGGTTGTCGTCAAGCGAAGGCTTTTGCCCTTCAGCTGGAAGAGATTTGGCCGCATCCACCTTGAGCTCCCGGAACGGTACGCTCAGGTGGTGGGAATAGATGAATTGCTTGCCTTTGAATTCCAGTGTCGGCATGGTTGCCTGCTCCTTCTCCGCTCAAATTGCACATGCTTTCTTGGTTGCTGGAACATAACAGAAAAAACTTCCGTAATCCAGGCAATCCCCCCAATCAAGCCTCGCGGATCGTTACCTTCCCCCCCTACTTCTACTCAAGTCACATTAGATTGCGTGTCGTTCCACTTTCTCTACTCCCCCCTCCCAACCTCCCCCCGCTGGGGGAAGGAGCAGTCGTTCCCGCCCCCGGCGGGGGAGGGTTAGGGAGGGGGAAATTGAATGTGACTACGTAGAATCACACCTTCGGATAGAAAAGAAAGAACGACAGCGACAGCAGCGCCAGTATCCAGGCACCGGCCGGGATCTCCCGGATCCTGCCGGAAAGGACCTTGCACAGCGGCCAGGCAAGAAGGCCGGTGGTGATGCCCACGCCGATGTTGTAGGTAAAGCTGATGAGCACAATGGTGAGGAAGGCGGGGATCAGTTCGGTGGGATCGCTGAAACCGATTCTGGTCACCGGGCTGATCATGAAACTGCCGATGATGATGAGCGCCACCCCGTAGGCATGGGCGGGAACGGCGGTGAACAGGGGTGCGAAGAAGAGGGCCAGGAGAAACAGGGCCGCGGTGACCAGGGCCACGAAGCCGGTCCGGCCACCTTCTTCTACGCCTGCCGCTGATTCCACGTAGGCCCCGGTGGTGGATGTCCCCACCAGGGGCGCGAAGGTGGTGGCCAGGGCGTCGGCCAGCATCGGCTTTTCGATCTCGGGGAGGTTGCCCTTTTCATCCAGCAGTTCGGCGCGGGCTGACAGGCCGATAAGGGTGCCGATGGTATCCACGAAGGCCATGACGAAGACCGTCAACACTACGGGCAGGAATTTCGGCGTCAGCGCTCCCGACAGGTCCAGTTTCAGAAAGATGGGTTCCGGACTGGGTGGAAGGCTCACGATGGTGGAGGGAAGGGGCGTAACCCCGGACAGGAACGACAGCAGCGTGGTGGCAAGGATGCCGATGACGATGGCGCCCCGGACCCTTCGCAGCATGAGGAGAACGGTCAGCAGCAGGCCGCACAGGGCAAGGATGACCGACGGCTGGGTGAGGTTGCCCAGCCGCACCGGCGCGCCCGCGACCCCCAGCGACACGATGCCGGTCTCGTTCAGGCCGATGAAGGTGATGAAGAAGCCGATGCCCACGGCAAAACTGTATTTCAGGGACGGGGAGATGGAGTCGGCCAGCCAGCTGCGTACCTTGAGGACGGTCAGGACCGTGAATGCCAGCCCTGCTATGAACACCGCGCCCAGGGCCTCCTGCCAGGTGAAGCCGAGGGCCTTCACCACGGTGAAGGCCAGGAAGGCGTTTTCCCCCATGTACGGCGCGATGGCAAAGGGCCGTTTCGCGTAGAACCCCATGATGGCGGTGCCGAAGGCCGCGGCCAGGATGGTGGCCGTGGTGGACGGCCCGCGGGGGATTCCGGCCGCTTCCAGGATCGCCGGGTTGACGATGATGATGTACGCCATGGTCACGAAGGTGGTGAACCCGGCCAGGGTCTCCCGGCGGTAGTTTGTCCGGTGACGTTCGAAATCGAAATAGGTTTTCATACGGTAGTTTCCTCTCCCAATAAATAGCATGGCGGGCCGGTTCGCCCGCCTGAAAGTCCCGTAAAAACGGCGCGGCGTATTGACTCCTCATTCCGGTGGCAGGGGAACCGTTGCATAGGCACTTCACGAAGTGCCCCTACGCCCCCTTATACCGCACAGCCATCACGGTGATATCGTCCGATTGCGGCGCGCCGCCGGCAAATACCTTCACCTGCTCCATGATTGCCGCGGACACGTCGTCCGGGCATCTCCCCGCGAGGGTCTCCAGCTCTCCCCGCAGCCTGTCGTCGCCGAACAGCTCGTCAGCGGCATTCATGGCCTCGGTCACCCCGTCGGTATAGAGAAACAGGGACTCGCCCGGTTCCAGCCGCAGGGTTTCGCGCCGATAGGGCGCGTCTTCCATCACCCCGAGAGCCAGCCCGTTGACCGTTTTGATAAAGGATACCGAACCCGTTTTTCTCAGTACCAGCGGGTGGTTGTGTCCGGCGTTGGCAAAGACGACCTCACCGGTTCGCGTGTCGAGGATGCCGCAGAACACGGTCACGAACATGTTCACCCGGTTTTCGCGGCTCAACTCGTCGTTCACCCTGGCGAAAATCTCTTCGGGCTGCAGACCCTGGCGGGCGGTGGCCTTGAGCAGGGTCATGGAAACGGCCATGAACAGGGCGGCCGGCACCCCCTTGCCGGAGACGTCCGCAACCACGAAACAGAGCCGATCCTCGTCGATGGGAAAGAAGTCGTAGAAGTCGCCACCCACTTCCTTTGCCGGTTCGATGAACGCCCGCAGGTCGTAGCGGTCGCGCGGCGGCGCAGGAGGGAATTCCGTCGGCAGGATGTTCATCTGGATGTCGCGGGCAATGGCCAGCTCGCCGTTTATCCTCTCCCGTTCGGCTGCCGCCTCGGCCGCCTGGCGGATGTGATCCTTGAGGGACACCTTCATGGAGCGGAAGGATTCGGTCAGCTTCCCCACTTCGTCGCGGGAGGTTGCGGGAGGGAGTTCCACGTCCAGGTCGCCGTCCGCGATGGCTTCGGTTGCCGTTGCCATGGCCCGCAGGGGTTTGGTGATGGAGCGGGCGATGAGGATGACGGCAAGGAAAAGGAGGAGGAGACCGGCGCACCCCAGGACGATGACAACCCTGTGCAGCGCAATGATGTCCTCGGCCAGTTCGTCTTCGGGAAAGATGACGGCCAGGGACCAGCTGCTCGACGGGATGGGCGCGTAGTAGACCCATGACTGCTTGCCGGCCGCCAGGATGGGAAAGGGGGCGAAACCGGACTCTCCTGCGACCATCCGCCTGCCGAGGTCGGCGAGGCGAGGATCTCCGCGCTTCCTGGCCAGGTCGAAGATGGTTCCCGTCATGATGAGGCTCTTGTCGGGGTGGGTGACAACGGTTCCTTTTTTGGAAATGAGTATCCCGAAGCCGGAGTGGAGAATCCTGATGGAAGATACGATATCGCTGAGTTGCTCCAGGGAGATATCTGCCGTGACAACGCCCCGGAATCGTTCCGCGCCCCCCGCGGTCCGGTACAGTGGGACCGAATAGGTGGACATGATGATCTTTCCAAAACCGGTATCGAAGTAGGGTTCGCTCCATACCGCCTTTCGGAGGCGTTTCGGCGTCTGGTACCACTCCCAGTCGTAATGGGCGGGCGCGTACGGGTCGGTGGCGAGGATCGCGCCGTCGTGTTTATGGAAATAGGGGGCGAAGTACCGGGTCTTCCTGCCGAGAGCGTGGGGTTCGAAGGCGAGAATGGCGCCGTAGACCTCCGGGTTCTCCGCCACGGAGGCCCGCAGCATGCGGAGCATTTCTTCCCTGGTCAGGGAGCAGTTTTCCAGCGCGGACGCCATTCCCTCCGGCACGTTTTCCACGGCGTTGAGGATGGTCTCGATGCGGGAGACCGCGTTCCGGGCCAGGTTCTCGGCCCGTTCCCGGGTGTCCTTCTCGATGGTGTCCCGTGAAAAGCGGTAGGTGTAGCCGAAGATGACGAGAAAGATGAAAGCGCTGCTGGCGCAGCACAAGAGGATCAATTTGAAGGCTATCCCCCGGTTTCTGAGGATGGCCGTCACGCCCTCCCGGGGAAGGGATCGCCCGCGGGCGGGGATTTCCCGTCCGCCGTTCATGCGTCGCCGCTCTCGCCGCCCGCCTTCCCGCCGGGGAGGAACGTCAGATCCAGAAGGTTGCGCCCCCCTTCACGGCGGTACTCCGCCCGGTCGGACATGGAACGGATGAGGAAGCAGCCGAGTCCGCCCACCTGCCGCTCCAGAATGTCCGCGGACAGGTCCGGTTCCTCGGCGTCCAGGACGTTGAAGGGGACCCCCGAATCCGCGATGAGGATGGAAAGGGCCGTATCGTTGCCGTCGCAGCGGACCTCCACCTCTCCGCCTTGATCGGGGTAGGCGTACTTGCAGACGTTGACCACCGCCTCTTCCACCACCAGCTCGATATCCGGGAGACGGCGGGCCGCCCAGGGGATCTCACCGGCGCAGTCGGTCACAAACCCCAGGATGCCTTCCAGGTTTTCGATGCGTGCCTCATAGCGCACGCTCCGGGGGGGCATGGCCTCAGCCGACGCTTTTCAGCGCCGTATCAGGGGAGTCGTGGAGCTGGAACAGGGAGCCGAAGCCGGAGATTTCGAACACATCCTTTACGGGTCCGGTGACGCCGCTGAAAAGAAGCCTTCCCTCCACCGTCTTGAGGGCCTTGGCCGTGGCCAGGATGCTCCTCAGACCCGCACTGCTGATATACACGAGGCCGGAAAAGTCGTTGACGAAGGTTTTTTCTCCCTCGTCCATGAGCCGGCGGAGTTGCTGTTCATAATCCGGGGCCGTTACGGCATCCATCTTGCCGGTGACCGCCACAATCGTCGCGTTTTTTTCTTTTCGTACCTGGATATCCATATCCACCTCCTGGAAAAGTGTGTATCAGAGAGAAAAAAAGGTTGATAGGCTGAAGGCTGAAGCCTGACGGGAAACCAGCTTTTCAGTCTTCAACCTTCAGCCGATGAGTTAGTTTCCGTCAGAGCTTGAAGAAAGTGCGCAGCCGGGAAACGAGCGAATCACCGGATCCCTTGTCAACCAGCAGGGATTCCGTGAGGTCCTTTTCGACATCCGGCAGGTCTTCCCGGAAAACCGGCTCGCCGGCCGTGATGCCGGCCACGGAGAAGACCGAGGGGCAGAGGGTGCCGACGATGAACGACCGGGAGACCACCGCGTTGCTTTTCAGGTAGATGTCAACCTCCTGGAAGTAGTTTCCCGTGAACTCCCGCAGGGTGAAGGGGATGGAGAGGGCGCTCTCGAACTCGGGAAACCGGTCCCGCAGGCCGTCCCAGTCGATGGCGCCGAACCTCGCCTCCGCCTCTCGCCAGGCCTTCTCGTCCGGCGTCTCGACGATAAAGAGGAGAGAGAGGTAGCGGGAGTCGGCCCTGCCCGGTTTCGGCCTGGAGATCTTGCACAGGCCCGACATGGGTCCATCGGCGTTCATCTCGTCCCGGAAGTCGAAAAAGGCGAGCATCTCTTCCTTGTGAAAGACGTCGATGAACTCCCGGTACAGGTCGATATTCTTCATGCTGGTATCCTCCTTGTGCCTTCCCGTTCTCCTGAATACATAGCGCCTTCGCCTTCGCGGAACGCCTCGGTTTCTTGCATGTCTGTGGAATGAGGCAGCCCGACGAAGGTCACCCGGCCTGACCGGCAAAAAACGGCGTCAGCGACGATGAACCCCGGCATTCCGCTTGTCTCGGCGATCGGGCGTTACGGATTCAGGGTTACCTCTCCGCCGTGTCCAACTCCCGGCGGTGGTCCCGTCCCAGGTCGCTGCGCCGGAACTGGTCGCTGCCCGGAAGAACCAGATGGAAGTCGCCCGTTTCGTCCAGCACGACCGAGGCGTTCTCTATGCGGCAGTCGAGGAGATGGCCCCCGGCCTTCCGGTCCCCGGAAATGAAATGGAAATGGTAGCCGGGCAGGTTTATTCCCCGCACAAAATCAGGCGAGCGGAAGCCGATGATGGTTCCCCGGATACGGCTGAATTCAAAGACCGACTGGTTTTTGACGGCCTCGGCGAGGCCGGGGTACGGCGTGCGCTGCGCAGGCACGCTGCGCGCCTTGATGCGGGGGAAGGTGCCCTCGATCCGTATGGCGTAGAAGGCGTTCCGCGTGGGGAGCAGGGCGTCCAGTTCGCGCATCAGCCCTTCCAGATCCCGCGAGCCGGATATCGTGAAAACCTTTTCAGGAGTGAAGAACTTCACCACGGCAAAAGGGGTACGCGCGTCGTCGGCCACGTCCAGGACCGTTCCGTCCGCCTTCACCTGGTAAAAAGCGCCGTCCAGCCCAATCATTTCCCCGTCCAGGGCGTGAAAGGTCCCGATGCCGAAATCACCGTTTTTCCTCAATTCACCGAAGGATGTCGTCCCATCGTAGACCCCTTCCATGAGGGCGTCGATGGTGGACGTCTGGTAGAGGGTATCCGTTCGTTGGCCGTGATGGACGCATCCCGCCAGAAGAAGGGAAGCGAACAGAAGGAGCATGGTTGTCGGGCGGATTGGCCTCATTACCTTTCCTCCCGCGGTTTGTGAGGGAACCTGGACACGAAGCGGTCCAGCTCCGCCAGGTACAGGGCCTTTTCCTCCGTCGTGAGAAACGCCGCCAGGAAGGAATTGCGCGCCAGGGTGAGAATGTCGTCCCGTTCCAGGTTCAGCGCTTCCTGGGCGGCCAGGTAATTTTCCGTGATGTAGCCGCCGAAATAGGCCGGGTCGTCGGAGTTCAGCGTTATCCGCAGTCCCCTGTCCAGAAGCTGTTTCAGGTCATGATCGGCCATGTCTTCGAACACCCGCAGCCGCACGTTGGAAAGGGGGCAGACGGTGAGGGGGATTTGTTCTTTTTTCAGCCGTTCCACCAGTTCCGGATCCCCGATGCAGCGCACTCCGTGGTCGATCCGCTCCGAGCCGAGAAGGTCGAGTGCCTGACGGATATACTCCGGCGGCCCCTCTTCCCCGGCATGGGCCACCACGCGCAGCCCTTCGGCACGGGCCCGGTCGAACACGGCCGTGAATTTCTCCGGCGGATTGCCCACTTCGGATGAATCGAGCCCCACGCCGGTTATCAACTCCCTGAACCGCAGGATCTCCTCCAGGCTCGCCATGGCCGAATCAGCGCTCAGGTGGCGCAGGAAGCAGGGGATCAGCCTGGTGGACATCCCTGTCCGGTTTTTCATCTCCTCCCGGGCGGACTGGATGCCGCCGATAACCGTTTCCAGGGGAATTCCCCGGTCCGTATGGGCCTGGGGGTCGAAAAACAGCTCCGCGTGACGGACAGTGCCGGCATGCGCCCGCGCCAGATAGGCCGCGGTCATATCGTGGAAATCCCGTTCATGGAGAAGAACGCTCATCCCTTCGTAGTAGATGTCGAGGAATGACTGGAGGTTGGTGAAGCGGTACGCCCGGCGGACCTCCGCCACCGAGTGGAAGGGCAGCTCCACCCCGTTCCGTTCCGCGATGGCAAACATCAGCTCCGGTTCAAGGGAACCCTCCAGGTGGATATGGAGCTCGGCCTTGGGGATTTTGCGGATGAATCTTCGTATGTCGGAACTCATTGGATTCCTTGATTCGAATGTCTCGTAAAGGTCATCCCGGGAATCCGGCGTGGTTTTCCCGCCAGCGCTGTTCCTCCGGATGCTGGTTATTCTTATTACCACAGATTCCGGATAATGGGATGCTTTTTCAGCAGGCGATGGACGTTTTTTCAACGGTCCCGCAACGGCACGAGGGGAACAACTTCCGCATTGATCTTTTCCTCGGGGAATTGTATGAAGAATCATCCGCTTGCGGAAAGAAAGCATGGAAGGAGACGGCAATGGGGATATGGTTCCGGGACTACTCGCCCCAGGAGATTAATTTCATCATGAAAGACTCGCTTATTTCACATTTAGGCATCGAAATCATGGAAGTCGGAGACGACTTCCTGACGGCTCGGATGCCGGTCGACAAGCGTACCTGCCAACCCATGGGCATTCTGCACGGCGGCGCGTCGGTGGCCCTTGCGGAGACACTCGGGAGTTGCGGCGCAAATCTGGTCATTGATCGCAACGAGCAGTACTGCGTGGGATTGGAGATCAATGCCAACCATATCCGTTCCGTTTCTTCGGGATATGTGACCGGTACCGCCCGCCCCCTTCACCTGGGAAAATCCACCCAGGTCTGGGAGATGCTGATCCGTGACGACGAGGGGAATCTGGTGTGCGCATCGCGCATGACGAATGCGGTGAAAAGTAAAATGTGAAAAGTGAAAAGTGAAAAGTGAAAAGTGAAAGGCGAGGCGGGGAAGAGGGGACGGCCGGATCAGCGGATGGGCCGGCGGTCCTTTATTCCCCGGCCGCCGAACAGGAACAGGAGCGCGATTCCGGCCAGGAATCCCCCTATATGGGCGAAATAGGCGATCCCCCCCTGCGATTGGCTTCCCGAATTTATCCAGTTTGCGCTGATGAACTGGAGCAGGGCCCAGTAGCCGATGATGAGGAATGCGGGCACCTCGATGAAGGTGAAGAAGAAAAAGATGGGGAGCAGGGTGAGGACCCGGGCATGGGGATAGAGTATCAGGTACGCCCCCATCACGCCGGCCACCGCGCCGCTGGCGCCGACCATGGGGATGTTCGACAGGGGCGCGCTCAGGTACTGGGCAGCGGCCGCCGCGACCCCGCAGCCGAGATAGAACACGATGAAGCGGAACCTGCCGAGGGCGTCCTCGATGTTATTGCCGAAGATCCAGAGGAAGAGCATGTTCGAGGCGATATGGAGCCAGTTGCCGTGGAGGAACATGGAGGTGAACACCTGTGCCCAGGAGGTCAGAGGAGCCGCGCTCAGGTGGGCTGGAACCAGCGAATAGTGGGCGCTGAGACCGCCCACGAAATGATTGACCCGCTCCACGCCCCGGGCCGTCTCCACCAGCATCTGCTGATACTGTCCGGTGAGCCGGTCCTGAATAAAGGCCAGCACGTTGACGGCAATCAGGATTACCGTGATAATGGGAAAACGTCTGGTCGGGTTGTAGTCCTTGATGGGAATCATGGATGTAGTATAGGAGAGAATGGGCGGCGTGTCGATACGGGAATGAAGCTCTTTTTCACGAGCTTTTCCTGATGCGGAAACGGCAGGCGGAGCCGTCCGAAGAGAACGACTTCGGCCTGATTCGTTGCTGCTCTTGGCCAAATGGAGCGTATACAGCCGATAGTGTCTGAGCCCGCAGGGCGAGTTTATCGGCTGTAGCGAAATGAGTCTAGAGCAGCAGAATCAGGTCGACCGGAGTGAACGAAGGACGGCTCCGCCTGCCGCTGCCGGGCAGTTTCGTTTCATCCCGCTGTTGTCAAGCTGCCGCTGTTACGGAGTGCCCCATGAGCGATCCGGAAAAACCCGCATCCCTCGACGCCGACCTCTCGCGGAGGCTGTACGGCGCCCTGACCGCCGACCGGGACGGGATACTCTCCGTGCTCAACGACCCCTCCATGGAGGTGCTCCGCTCCCTGCTGAAGAACCCCCACCTGGACGAACCCCTTCTCCTGACGCTCCTGAAACGGATGGATTTGACCGAAGATACTTTGACTGCCGTGTCCCGCCTCCCCCTTGCCGGGGAAAGCCATCAGGTGAAGGTAGCCCTGGTCCACCACCCTGCCACCCCGGCCCGCATCGTCCAGACGCTCCTTCCCCACCTCTACCTGTTCGAACTGGTCACGGTCTGCTTCCTCCCCGGCGTCACGCCGGACCAGAAGGTCGCCGCGGAGCGCGCCATCATCCAGCGGCTCCCCGTCACCCCTCTCGGCAACAAGATCACCCTGGCGCGCCGGGCCACCTCGGACGTGGTGGATGCGCTGCTCCAGGAAGGGAATCCCCAACTCATGGACGCATGCCTCGACAACCCCCGCATCAGGGAATCCTCCCTGTTCCGATTCCTGAACGGCCCGACGGCCACCGCCGAAACCATATCCTTCATCGCCCGCCATTCCCGCTGGAAGAACAGGCCGAACCTGAAGCTGGCGATCCTGAAGAACGGAAGGACCCCGAACATCTGGTTCACCGTGTTCCTCCCGACAATCCCACTGGTGGAGGTGAAGAATCTCCGCGCCTCGGGAAGGCTCACCAGGGGGCAGAAGGAGTGCGTGGAGGAGGAGCTGAAGAGGCGGGGGGTGCGGTAGGATCTTTCAATCTCCGGTTTTCATACCCTCAAGATGCGAGGCGACGGCCGAAACCCGCTCCGGGACGCTCCCCCCGACCTTCACCCATGGCGTGCCCCGGCGGGTCAGTTCATCCACGTACCAGGCGTGCTGAGTATCCCGGAACCGGGCATCCTGACGTGTCCCGTCCTGGACGAACCTGAAATCCGGTTCGCAGAGGACGGTCAGGTCGTAGCGTCTGTCAGCGAGTTCTTCCACCACCGGGTCGCTCCGGTGAAACAGGTGCCGGGAGTACAGCAGGGTGGTCAGGGGGGATGTGTCGCAGAACAGGTAGCGGCAGGCCTTTCCGGCCTCCTCTTCTTCCCGTGCGACCTGCACCGTTGCGATGGTCCGCATGTCCTCGAAACGCAGGTCGCCTTTCCTCTCTTCCCAGAGCTCACGACCGTATTCGGGCACATGCCGCGTCCCCAGGTGCTCGGCCAACGCCGCAGCCAGGGTGCTTTTGCCGGATGACTCCCCTCCCAGCAGGCAGATGCGCCGGACAAAGGAGGCGTACACCCTCGGCGAGAGCCAGTGCCGGTTGTGGTGGATGGCAGCGCGAATGCGCGTGCCGGAGACGGGAATCCGGATCCGGTCCCGGTCCACGAGAACGTGCCCGACTTCGGGCGCATCCGGTATCCTCTCCCGGAAATACCTCGTCAACTCACGGGCAAAGCCGTCGCCGTAGTCCTCGCTGGTGAACACGGCATCAATCGTAACGCCGAGGATCTTCCAGCACAGGAATCCCACGAAGCGACGGTGCACCGTCTCGTCCGCGTCATCGGCGGGGACCTCTCCGTACCCCTCCGTCGGGGCTCCCCACTCCCGCAGTCTCGCATCGGTGACGACGAGGCGGATTGCACCGGGAAACAGCTCACGCAGCCATCGCTCGCGCCGATCGGCCCGGCACCCGGCCGGTTCCGGCCGGGCGTAGCTGATGATGACTACCTCCCGGCACTGCCCGAAAGCTTCGCGGATCAGCAGCTCATGGCCCCGGTGCAGGGGGGAGAACTTGCCCACGACCAGGCCGCGACGGTACCGTGCCCTCATTTTGCCACCGCCAGCCGTTGCCACAGACGCAGGGAGATGACGGCATTGGCCCAGAAAACCCCGTAGAGGACGGCGGTGAGGAACAGGCCCCGCGAGCAGTACAGGGGAACCGCGACCGTGTTGACGATGAGCCAGCACCACCAGGTCTCGACCCGCCGCGCCATGAGCAGGAACTGGCCGAGCACGCTGAAGGCGAGCACCACCGAATCGGCGTAGGGGGCATAGGCATCGGTGAAGCGGTGCAGCAACCGGCCGTAGGAGAGCGCCACCGCGATGCCCGCGGCGGACAGGGGGGCAACGGCTGTCCAGCGGCTGCGCCTGACCGGCAGTTCGGCGCCCCGGTGGCCTCGCATCCAGCCCCACCAGCCGCAGATGCTGGTGACGATGAAGAACGACTGCAGCGTGACGTCGGCATAGAGACGTGCCGAGAAAAACACCACACCGAACAGGGCGCAGCCGAGGATCCCGGTCCACCAGGTATGGACGCTGTTCCGGCCGGCAAGGATGATGGAGGCGGCGTTCAGCGCATTGGCCGCTATCTCGCAGGCAGAAATCACGGCGCGCTCCCGTCCATGGCCGAGGTGTACTGCACGACCTTTCCGGTGAACGGTTCGTGCTCGCGGATCTCCAGTGGTTGTCCCGGCCCGAACAGGCCGAGCAGGGCATGGCGAATGGCATCACCGCGTGAGGCGGGACCGTCTATCCTGAGCAGCAGGCCTCCGTCGCGGTTCTGGTGGAGGGTGAACCGGGCAAGGGCAAAGCGCTGCAGCGCATGGGTGACCTCCAGGTTGTTGATTATCTCTCCGGACATGGTCTTGAACAGGACCGGCGGCCGCCCTTCGAGCCCGACCAGGACCGGTTCGCCCCCGAAAAAGGAGAGCGAGGCGTAGTCGCCCGTGCGGTAGCGGAGCAGGGGGAGGCAGAAATTGAAGCCGCCGGTGAGGGTGACCTCGCCCCGTTCTCCGGGCGGCAGCGCGCGGCCTGACTCATCGAGGATCTCCACGTACAGCCGGTGCTGGAGGAGCACATGCCCCCCGGCGTCCGGGTCGGCGACCGCGATGGGGCCGGCTTCGTTCATGGAGTAGAGGTCGAGCACCGGGCAGCAGAAACGCGCCTCCAGGCGCTCCCGCATCCCCGGCAGCAGGGTCATGGCGGTGGAGACGGCGGCGCGGGGCTTGTGGCTGAGGGGCAGCGACGCCAGTACCTGGAAGGAAATGGGGTCGCCGGTGATCACCTCCGGCGCCAGGTCGTCCAGGTAGCGAGCCCGGTCGTCCGGGTCGCGCCAGTCGTCCGGATGGAGGTTGATCTTTGCCAGCCCCGATTCGTCCATAGCCGGCGTCACCGATACGTAGGTGAAGCATTTTCGCTGGTATCCCAGCAGCACCACGCCCACTTTGCCCCGTCCGTGGGCCGGTTGGATACCGAAGCGGCGGAGCGCCTTTTTGTGAAAGGGGAGATAGGATGCCGCCACCAGCGGATGCGAGGGGATGATGAGAGGGTGGCCGGTGGTGCCGCTGGTCTGGAAAAGCATCATCCGCTCCACCGCTACCGTGTCCGGGACGAATCGGGCGATGTCCCGGCTGAGATGGGAGCGGTCGATTGTCGGGATGTCCTGAAACGCCTTGGGAGGGGAACCGTACCACCGGTAGTGGGGTATCTCGGCGAAGCAGGTTTCGACAAAGGCGGACAGCCATTCGGGCTTCCTACCCGCCCTCCATCCGATTCCGGCCGCCTCCACCTCTCGCTCGAATGCGCGCACCCGGTCCAGGTCTTCCTTGGTGAGGCGGTTGCCGCTCTCGTTCCGGAAGATGGGGGCATGGGGGTGCTCGCGCAGGAAGCGGAGCATGGCCCTCCCCTCATCCGTAAGGCACGGGTAACGGTCTTTATCGGAACTCTGCGCTTCCCGGCTCATTCTCTCGTCCATTTGTCCGCCGATTCCCGGGCCGCTTTGCGCCGCAGGGCCTCCCGGATGGATCGCGACCGTTCCTCCGCTTCGCGGGATGCCCGTACCACCCGGGCGCGCTCCGTGGAGCTGAGCGCCATGAGGCGGTCCCGGGACTGCTCCTCGGTCTCTCCCTCGGGTCGGTATCCCAGGCGGGAAAGTGAAAGGCGGGCAAGTTCCTCGCGCCGCTCCGGGTCGGTCACGAATTTTCGCGAGGCGACCTGCTTTGCCAGGTCGGCCGCGCCTTCGCCCAGCAGCTCCAGAGCCTCGTTTTCCCTGATCCGTTCCTTCTGGAACCAGCTGTCAGCCAGCAGCCAGCACAGGATCAGGGTGATGGACAGGCGGTTGCGGTCCCGTCCCGCATCGGAGCCGGCAAAGGGCGCCAGCCGCCCCGGATGCGCCGGTGAGCCAAGCGAAGCAAGAAGATCCTGGACCACGGCGGCCACATGCACGCGGCCGGAAGAGCCGATGCGGGGTTCATCGAGAAAGACCTCCGGTGTCTCGGCCAGTCTGCGGGTCAGCAGTTCCAGGGTCGGACCCTGTTCTTCACTGTGCTCTCCCCGATTCTCCTCAATCATGTCCGTCTCCCATGTCTTTGTCGCCGTCCCCGTAACGGACGCGGCTGAACCGGCGCGCGAAATCCACCAGGTCGTCCCACTCCGCCACCCGGAAGACCTCCCATCCCTGTTCGTCCCGTGCCCGGCGGATGGTTTGAAAGGCGTCGTCATATCCCTTCAGCCGTTCCCAGTCAGACGGCATGTTGAGCACGAGGGTCCCTCCTCCGCCCCCATTGCGCAGCGCCACGGCTGCCAGGTCCCAACCGTTGTTCCCCTTCTCATCCGTATCGAACATGGTGGAAGCGCCGTCGTCCGAGATGACCAGGATATGCACGGGCCGGTCATGCCTCTTTCGCACGGCATAGGTGTCGCGCAGCACGTGGAGCGGAAAGGCCGTTCCGCCTCCGTAGTAGCCGGTGAGCACCCGCAGGATTTTATCCTCGTCGCGGATGAATCCGGCGGTGGACGTCACCTGCCGCTTGTCGCTCCAGAGCGTCGCCTTGACGCGCGCGCCGGTACGCAGGGCGGAAAGGCAGAGGATGGCGCCGGCCAGGGCCGGATAGGAGACCAGATGCTGGGGATTCACCATTGAACCCGAACTGTCCACGTACAGATCCAGGTCAAAGGGCCGCCGCCGGGGCAGCTTCCCTTCCGTGGTTCCCCATACCCGCTTCACGGTGGTCGCCCCGGGAACGATACGTGGGCTGTGCAGTATGGTCTGCAGCCAGTCCAGCTCATCGAAGGGGTCTCCGATATCCCACGGTTCTATGCCTTCGGGCAGCGGATCCGCGCTCTCCGGTATACGACGTGACGGGAAGGGGACCAGGTGGGGTCGTGCCCGTTCCCGGTAATAGCGCACCGCCACCTCGTGGTCGGAGAGGTCGAGCCCGGCGCAGCGCAGGATCTCGCCGTATTCGAACGGTTGCCGGGCCTGCCCGGGGGAAGGCTGTGTCCCGTCACCGGCCTCGTTCGGCTCCGCGTCCCCGGGGGGAGGCTCCGTTTCCCCTTCCTCTCCGCACCCGGCAAGGTCCGGGTCATAGGCGGGGTGGATGGCGCCGTCCCGTTCCCCCTCCTCTTCTTCGGTGAGGCCGGAGAGCTCACCTCCCGCGGCCGCGTTCCGGGTATCGGCCAGGGCATCCAGCAGCCGGCTGCTTAGCTGGTCTTCCAGGAGATAGGGGAGGAGCAGGGCGGCAAAGCGTCCGGCCCCGTCCAGCCAGTCGAGGGCATAGCTGCGGATGAGCCGCGTTCCGAGAAAGGCGTCCCCCTCCATCCGGTCGTCGGTCCGGCCGCCGTGGAGCGAGCCCCGTTGCAGGCTCCAGAGGATTTCGCAGATCCGCATGTAGATCGTCCAGACCGCGCCGGCATCCCGTTTCGTGCGCAGGGTACGGTAGACATCGGCCAGCCGCAGTTCGGCGCTTCGCTGGAGCCGGTCGTTGACGAGCAGGTCCGTATAGAGATTGGCAGCCAGGGATGCGTGCTGCTCCACTGTCGGCAGTGCCCAGCGCATGCGCGCGATCATGCGCGCGTGTTCGGACAGGCTGGCCGGGGCCAGCACGTGGTGGCCGATCTCGTGGGCCAGGACCTCCACCGCGAAATCCCCGAGGCCCAGGGCCGCAACCTCCTGAAGGTTGACGACCACCGACTGGTCCTGCAGCCGGATCATGGCGAAGCTGTCCGTCAGCCCTTCCGCCCGCGCCTCCCCGGCCGTCACGCACAGCACGGGAGAGCGCAGCCGGGTGTAGCGGCTCCATGCGTCGAGCGCATCGGCCCAGGCCGCGGACCATCGTTCCCGCAGGTCGCTCATCACGGCTGGTTGCGGGACAGGGCTTTTCACGGCAGCGCGATGAGCGTAACACTGTGGCTGAGGGACGAGGTGACGGCCAGGGTGCGGCCGGCGACGGCTGAGCTGGTAATGGAACCCCACTGGCCCAGGTCGAGCGCCGTCCCGTCGAACCTCACCCGCGAGCCGGTTACGCTGAGGGATGCAGGCAGCATGATCCCTTGTTTCGCCGTGTCGAAGCCTTCCTGCCCGTGACGATGGAAGGTGGCGCCGAAGGCATCCGCCGTAAGGAGCCAGCATTCGCCGCCGCCGGCAACAAAAAGCTCGTTCCCTTGGGCAGCCACCCGTGGCGGCTCCGTGAACAGGCCGCCGAAGCCGCGGAATGCTCCGGCCCGCCGCGCGACCCGAATCCCGCTCCCTGCGGACGCTCCGCCGCCTTCCGGGTGTGACGGGTCGTACCAGGGGTCGTCTTGCAGAAGCCCGCGCAGTTCCTTCATATCCGTGCCGGAAGGGGCATCCAGGACGGCGGCCGCAACCGGGTCCGGCAGGGTATCCAGTATCGCCAGGGCGTCGGGTCGGTAGTGGGCGAGCCCCGAGGTCCAGGCAGCGACCTGACCTGCCCTGAGAAAGGTGTCCACGTCCGGGCAGGCGGCGGCCGGCAACGCCAGAACACGGATCCATTGGTCGGGCCGGGTGTCGGGAGTTACGGTGAGGTGGTGGAGGGCATTGCTCACCGCGGCCGTGACCCGGCCTGGAGCTTCCGCCAGGTGGATGGCGGCGGCGGGGAGTACGGTGCGCCATCCCTCCTCGATGTGGGGATTCCGTGATGAGGCGCCCACCAGGTTTTGTCCCACCAGTTCCAGCGCGGCATCGTACAGAGTGGAGGCAACCTCCCTTCCCCGCTCCGGTCGCACGCTGCACACCGCGGCGACAACGCCGTCGGCGACCCGGAGGAGAAAATCGCCGAACGTTTCACCGGTCAGGGCCGGATAGCGGAGCCGCGCTTCGACGAAACGCCGGTTGTATTCGTCCCTGTCGGCCCGGAGGATGTCGGCGAACGATTCGGAGATCACCCTGCTTTCCTCACGTGGTCTGCAGCCAGCGCAGGTAATTGGTATAGCGCTGGTGCAGGTATTTCAGTTTCAGCAGGTCGTCGTAGAGATGCCCGTACAGTTTGCGCCCCTTGGCCCACTCGGCGATAAGACGTTCGATGCGCGCCAGCCGGGCACGCGCCTCGGTCTGCGTGACCCCCTCCAGGCCCCGCTCGAATTCCGCGTTCAGTTCCCCCAGGGGGTCGTCCCTGTCCAGGTTGAGGCGGTCATACTCGGCGCAGGCCAGGTCGAACAGCCTTCTCAGCCAGCCGACCCGGTCGCTGCGGAAGCGTGCGTTTTCGGGAACGTCGAAGAACGGCGCATCGGTGTCGGCGACCAGTTTCTCGTGGAGCACGAACGGCAGCACCTGGCGCACATCCTCCAGGGACACCACCCCGTCGTCCCGGAAGTAGGCGATTGCCTTGGCGTAGACCAGGAGGGTCATGAGCACGCGGACCGAGAGACCGTTCATGGTCTGGCATCCCAGGTCCTTGAGCCGGTCGCGGCCGGTGTCCCGTCCGGTGAGCGCGCCCCATTCGACACCGGCGAGGCGGGCCGTATCCTTGGTCTTGTATTCGAACTGGTCCGCCGCCACCTCGCAGAATTCGAACTGGCTGGAAAAGAACTCGATGCGGCGGCGTATCTCGGATGGAATTTCCACGGCCCGGATCTCCTCCTGCATCCCATCCAGTTCCGCTTCCGAGAAGATGATCTGCGACGGTACCGCCTCCTCGGGGCGGACGTTCTCCTCGATTCGAGCCAGCAGATCGTCCAGAAACCGGGAGTTGAAGGACAGTGCCTGTACCACCACGTCGATGCGGTCGCGCAGGGCCTCGATGACCTGGTAGGTGCCGCCTCCCCGGTCGTCGTTGGCGGTGAGGAACCAGGCGGATTCCGGGCATTCGTAGACGTGGTTGAGGATCTCCGCGTAATTGTCGCCCATGACGGTGAGGAGGGCGCTCTGGGTGCGGGTGGGGATGCGGTTGTATTCGTCGATGATCTTGACACGCATGCCGAGCCAGGCGCGCCACGAGATGCGGATGTCCTCGATGCGCTGGGCGTTCACCAGGTCGGCGGGGAGGGGGTTGCCGAGCAGGTCGGCGATGGTCATCTGCGGGTGGCCGTGCTGCATGGCCCGCCGCACTTCGCGTACCGGATAGCCGGCCAGGACGCCCATGAGGATGGCGCTTGCCGTCTTGCCGCGGCCGGGTCCGCCGATGAAGAGGCATTTGCGGCGCGCAGCGAACGTGAGAATGGGCAGGAGCACGAAGCTGGAATAGCTCTGGGCCGACGGGAGCGTGAGGCGGCTCTTGGAGTCTCCCAGTACGAAAGACTGGGGGGACTCGTCGTTGTACTCGATGTCGTAATGGGGGCTGATGATGGCGGTGTTGACGATCCAGAAGTATGCCTGGCGGAGCTTCTCGTTCAGCGGCTGATCCGAAGCGCCGGTCGCCGCGGATGCTTCGGATACCGGCCCCCGGTACAGGTCGGCCACGTCGAAGGCGCGCGGCGCGGGCGTCGCATGGGGATTGGTGGGAGATTGGGAAACCCGCTGAAAGACATCCCTCAGTTTCATCGTCTACCCTCCGTTCACCTGCGTACCAGGGACATCTCCCGATTTCGTCGGACCGAAATGCCGAAGATTGACCGCGGGCTTTTCCTGCAAGATTAGACCTCTTTTACACCGATCGACTGACTTGAGTCAACATTCACGACAATAACACCGTGTGTAGGAAGACACGGTTGAAGGATGAGATCCGTTTGTGAAAAAGCTCTCTCCAGGAAGAGACGCGTGGTTCGGCCGTACGGTGCTGATAGATGGATTTGTATCTTCGCAGTGGAGACAAAAAAATGCGGGCGTCGGAGACGCCCGCTATTTGGAAACGCTGGGCAGGAATGGGAATGGAGGCGTTTCCCGGCAGAATGGGCTTATGAGAATCTGGAGGAAAGTTTTTCCCTGCCGCAAAATTATGCTGGGCGAATTGGCGGCAGGGACGGAATGAAAGATGGTCGTTATATAAATTAAATAACAACGCAAGTCAACAAAAAAGGATCGACGGTCTATAACGCAATGTTCACGAGGGGGGATGAAAAGAAAAGCGGGTTGGGGCTTGTTTCGAAAAGGCAGAGGGGGGGGCTGATGCTCCCCCGTTCCCCTGTTTTTCCTACGTTTTCTCCTGGAGAAGCCGATCCTTTTCTTCTACTTCCCGGCCCATGGTCTCCTTGAATTCCTTCAGCCGTGATGCCAGGTTTTTGTCGGAGAGAGCCAGCATCTGCACGGCCAGGAGGCCCGCGTTTTTCGCGCCCGCCTTGCCGATTGCGACCGTGGCGACCGGGATGCCGCCCGGCATCTGCACGGTGGAGTAGAGGGCGTCCACCCCGCCCAGGGCGCCGCCGCCGATGGGTACGCCGATGACCGGCAGGATGGTCCCCGCGGCCATGACCCCGGCCAGGTGCGCGGCCATGCCGGCCCCGGCGATGACCACCTTGATTCCTCTACCCTCAGCTTCCGCAGCAAGCGCCGCGGTTCGTTCGGGGCAGCGGTGGGCCGAAGAGATGCGCATCTCGAAGGGGATGCCGAACTGCTGAAGGACCTTTGACGCCTCTTCCATGACCGGGATGTCCGAGTCGCTCCCCATGACTATCAGAACTTTTGGTTTGTTCATATTGTCTCCACCAAGTATTCAATAGTGCAATCGTAGGGGCGGCCCCCTGTGACCGCCCAAATCAAGGGCAGGCACGGGGACCTGCCCCTATACCCTTCCCAGCGCCTTTTTTCCGATATCGGTCCGGTAGTGGACCCCGTTCCAGGTGATGGCGGCTACGCCGGAATACGCCCGCTCGATGGCGTCCTGCACGGTTGCACCCAGTGCGGTGACGCCCAGGACACGGCCGCCGTTGGTGAGGAATTTCCCCTCCTTCTCGGCCGTGCCGGCGTGGAACACGAACAGGTCCTCCAGCTGTGCAGCCCGGTCCAGTCCTGATATTTCGTCGCCCTTGGGGTAATCGCCGGGATACCCGCCTGCTGCCATGACCACGCAGACCGCGGCCTTGTCGTGCCACTCCAGTTCGATGGCGCTGATGTCCCCCTCCGCCGTTGCCAGAAGCACCGGCACGATGTCCGATTTCATCCGCATGAGGAGCGGCTGGCACTCGGGGTCGCCGAAGCGGGCGTTGAACTCCAGGGTCTTGATATTTCCGCCGTCGATCATCAGCCCGGCGTAGAGCACTCCCCGGTAGGTGCGGCCCTCGGCGGCCATGCCGTCCACCGTCCTGCGCATGACCTCTTCCATGACCTTATCGTGGATGGCCGGTGTCACCACCGGCGCGGGCGAGTAGGCCCCCATGCCGCCGGTATTGGGGCCGGTGTCGTTGTCGAACACCGCCTTGTGGTCCTGGGCGCTGGCCAGGGGGATGATGTTTCTGCCGTCGGTGAAGGCGAGAAACGATGCCTCCTCTCCCCGCAGGAACTCCTCGACGACCACCCGCGAGCCCGCTGCGCCGAAGGAATTTCCCGAGAGCATGTCGCTGACCGTGGCGACCGCTTCCTCCCGTGTCTGGGCGATGATGACCCCTTTGCCGGCGGCCAGGCCGTCCGCCTTGATCACCACCGGCAGGCCGAGGGTGTCGAGAAAGGCGACGGCAGGCTCTATCTCCGAGAATACCTGGTAGGCCGCGGTGGGCACATTGTACTTCTTCATAAGGTCCTTGGAGAACGCCTTGCTTGCCTCGATGACGGCGGCGTTCTTGCGGGCGCCGAAGATCTTCAGGCCGTTTTCCTCGAACAGGTCCACGATGCCGATGGAGAGGGGAAGTTCGGGCCCCACCACGGTCAGGCCGATCCCCTCTTTCTTTGCGAATGCCAGGAGGCCGGGCAGGTCGTCCACTTTTATGGCAACATTCTCCGCAAGCCGTCCGATGCCGGGGTTGCCCGGCGCGCAGTAGATCTTGGTCACCAGCGGTGACCGGGCTATCTTCCATACCAGGGCGTGCTCGCGGCCGCCGCTGCCGATGACAAGTACTTTCATATGTGTTCTCCTGCTTCAGTTGTCGTGTTGATAACTCCCCCCGCCCCCTCTTATCTTAAGAGGGGGAGAGCTGAAATTCTGCTACACATCTCCATCGTCGCGTCCCTCCCCTTACGGTAAGGGGAGGACAGGAGGGGTTGGGCCACACGCTCCCATCAACATTGATTGCTTCCCATTGTTCTCAGTGCCTGAAATGCCGCATGCCGGTGAACACCATAGCCATTCCGTGCTCGTCAGCGGCGGCGATCACCTCGGCGTCGCGCATGCTGCCGCCCGGCTGGATGACCGCGGTGATGCCGACGGCCGCTGCGTTGTCGATGCCGTCCCGGAAGGGGAAGAAGGCGTCGGAGGCCATGACCGCCCCCTTCACCTCGAGTCCGGCGTGCTCCGCCTTGATGGCGGCGATGCGCGCCGAGTTGACCCGGCTCATCTGGCCCGCGCCCACACCGACCGTCATGTTGTCCCTGGCGTAGACGATGGCGTTGGACTTGACGAACTTGGCCACCCGCCAGGCAAACAGGAGGTCGGCCATCTCCTGCTCCGTGGGGGTGCGCTTTGACACCACCTTGAGCTCGTTGTACAGGGCCAGGTCGGCGTCCTGCACCAGGAGTCCGCCGGTGACCCGTTTCATGTCGAGCCGGGGCAGGGACGCCGAGGGGAGGGGGCCGCAGGAGAGGAGCCGCACGTTCTTCTTGGCGGCCACGATGGCGGATGCCTCGGCCGAAACGGCCGGCGCGATGATCACCTCAACGAACTGCCGCTCCACGATGGCCGAAGCCGTGGCCGCGTCAAGTTCCCGGTTGCAGGCGATGATGCCGCCGAAGGCCGATTCCGGGTCGGTCCTGTAGGCTCGGTCATAGGCGTCGAGCAGGGATTCTCCAATGGCTACGCCGCACGGGTTGGCGTGCTTGACGATAACGCAGGCGGGCGTGTCGGTGAATTGCTTCACGCACTCCAGGGCCGCGTCCGTGTCGCCGATGTTGTTATAGGAGAGTTCTTTTCCCTGGATCTGGTCGGCGGTTGCGGTGGACGCCTCGGCTGCCGCGGCCTCCACGTAGAAGGCGGCGTTCTGATGGGGGTTCTCGCCGTAGCGCATCCCCTGGGCCTTTTTGAACTGGACGGTGAAGGTGTCCGGGAAAAGGGCGGTCCCTTCGCCGGTCCGGCAACCGAGCCAGTTGGAGATGGCCGCATCGTAGGCCGCGGTGCGCTGGTATACCTTCACCGCCAGACCAAAGTTGGTCTCACGGGAAACGGCCCCTCCGCTTGCCGTCATCTCCGCCAACACCTTTTCATAGTCGGCCGGGTCGGTGATGACCGTGACATCGGGCCAGTTCTTGGCCGCGGAGCGGAGCATGGTTGGACCGCCGATATCGATGTTCTCGATGGCGTCTTCCAGGGTGCATCCCTCCTTGGCAACGGTGGCCTCGAAGGGATACAGATTCACCACCACCAGGTCGATGCTCTCGATGCCGTGCTCCTTCATCTTTGCCACATGCTCCGGGTTGCTCCGCATCCCCAGCAGGCCTCCGTGGACCTTGGGGTGGAGGGTCTTGACCCGGCCGTCCAGCATCTCGGGGAAGCCGGTGAACTCGGAAACGTCCTTGACGGTGAGCCCGGCCTCGCGGAGCATTTTCGCGGTGCCGCCGGTGGAGAGGATTTCCACGTTGTATCGTGCAAGTTCGCGGGCGAAATCGAGGACGCCCGTCTTGTCGGACACGCTGATGAGCGCGCGGGTTATCTGTGCCATTGCTGTCTCCTTTGGAACCCGTCTCCGGCCGCAGGGGAGATACGGGGCGAAATGGGAATGAAAAACAACCAGTTTGATTATGAGCGGGAGATGGTGGTCAGGGTTGCGGAAAATTCAGTTGCTCAAGAAAGCTCTTCTCAAAGGTGGGGGTTCCGGAGAGGGGGATGACCCGGATTCGTCGGGCCAGTTCATCAACCGCCGCGAACCCGGCCGGTTCGCATAGCGCCCGTTCCGCGCCCACCAGAGCTCCCTCCCCCATAAAAAAGGCACTATGTACCATGTTTTCGGAGAAAATTCCAACGTTTTTTAGCCACTCCGGAGACAAGACCGCTCCGAAAGAGCCGGTGAGGATCACCTGCCGCACCTCTTTCGCGGAAATGCCGGCATGATCGAAAAGGACCTCCATTCCCGCCCGGACCGCTGCCTTGGCCAGCTGCACCTGCCGGATATCCTCCTGGGAGAGCTGAACCGTGCGGGAGGCGTCCCGGTAGAGGACAAAGGAGAGTGCGCCGTCTGTCTCCACGACGCGGTTCCCCAGGTTGGAGTCGATCTCGCCGGGGGGACGGATGCGGCCGGTCCGGTCCAGAATGCCCGTCCGGAGCATCGCGGACACCGCTTCCAGGACTCCGGATCCGCAGATGCCGACCGGAGGCGCGCCGCCGATGGTGGAGAAAGCGACCGTGCCTCCCGAGAGGTCTACCCTGTCGATGGCGCCGGCCAGGGCAGGCATGCCGCAGCTCAGGTTTCCTCCCTCGAAGGCGGGTCCGGCCGCCGCGGAGGTGGCCAGGAACTTACCCCCGGATGACAGGGCGATCTCGCCGTTGGTTCCCAGGTCGAGGAAAAGCGAGTGATGAGTGATGAGTGATGAGTGAGCAGAGTCCACATCTCTACAGCCGTGCAGGAAGGCCACCAGGTCGCCGCCGACGAACCCGCCGGGAAGGGGGAAAAGGTATGCTTCCAGCTCCCGTCTCCATCCGAGTCGGGAGGTCTGCACCCTCCGGCCTTCGAAGAACAAGGGGCGGAACGGAAGGAAGGCCAGGGATTGTACCGGAAGACCGAGAAACAGGTGTTCCATGGCGGGATTGCCTGCCAGGGCGATGGACTCCACGTCGTGCGGGTCGGCGTTTGCCCCGTCCAGGAGTTCGTCCACCATTTCCTCAAGAGCCCCGGTAATCCGGTCGCACATTTCCCGGTGATTCTCTTCCGATGCGCAGGCGGCCTGCAGGCGCGAAAGCACGTCGTCGCCGAACTCCCTCTGGGGATTGGCCCGTCCGGCAAAGGCGATCCGTTCTCCCGTCATCCGATTCACGAGGGATGCGCAGAGGGTTGTGGTACCGATGTCGACGGCTATGGCGAGAAGATCAGCGGATCTCAACGGCGTGCCCCCGGTCCGGCACCACCTCGCCGACCGGGACGGCGAAGCAGCCGCGCTCGGCGGCGGTGCGGAGAAAGGAGTCGGCCGATGGGGGGGAAAGGGCGACCAGGAGTCCGCCCGAGGTCTGGGGGTCGAACAGGGGGAGGAGGTCGTCAGCCGGGGGAGCCGTCGGTTCCGCGCTCCGGGACGGTCGGGCGTCCAGCAGGAAACGCCGGTAGAAGTCCCGGTTGCGGTAGCATCCGGCCGGGATCAGGCCGTCCCCGATCAGGGCGTCGACGCCGGGGATGACCGGAACCGCGTGGCGGTACAGAACCAGGGTTACTCCGGCGCCGCGGGCCATCTCGGAAGTGTGGCCGATGAGGCCGAATCCGGTGACGTCGGTGCCGGCGTGGGCGCCGCACTCCGTCATGATACCGGCCGCCACATCGTTGAGGGTGGTCATCCAGCGGCATGCCTCGGTTACGGTCCCGTCGTCGGCCATCTCCGCCTTGATCCCGGTGGAAACGATTCCGGTCCCGACCGGCTTGGTGAGGATCAGGATATCCCCCGGCCGGGCCGTGGAGTTTCGTATCACCCGGTCCGGGTGAACCAGGCCGGTGACGGCAAGACCGTATTTGAGCTCGTCGTCCTCCACGGTATGCCCCCCGACCAGGCACGCTCCGGCCTCCCGGATCTTGGCGGCCCCGCCGGCGAGGATTTCCCTCAGGATCTCCGGTGATATGCTGCACGCCGGGTAGAATACCAGGTTCATGGCGGTCACCGGACGTCCGCCCATGGCGAACACGTCGGACAGGGCGTTGCATGCTGCGATGGCCCCGAAGCTGAAGGGATCGTCCACCAGGGGGGTGATGATGTCCGTGGTCTCCACCAGGGCGCACTCCTCCCCGATGCGGTACACGCCCGCGTCATCGGCGGTCTCCGGTCCCACAACGAGGTTCGGGTCCGTGACGCCGAAAAGTCCGGACAATGCTTCCTCCAGGCCCTCCGGGCCCAGCTTGGCAGCTCAACCGGCCGCTTTCACCATGTGGGTAAGCTTGATTTTCTGTTTCGTCATGTTGTTGTGCCCTGGTTATTGCATGGTACGGTGTGCCCCGGTCGGATAGGCTTGTTTTCATCCTGCCCGTGTCGGCAGGGGCCGGGTAGGAACTTCCCCGAAGCCGCTCGTAATCGGTCGCCATCTCCGTGCTGCTCAGACGGCGTGCCTGGTTCGGGCGTTTTCCCTTGATCCGCTATCTTGCATTGAAGCCGTACGAGCGGCTCCGTGAAAGCCCCAACCCGGCCCGTTGCAACGTCTTCTCGGGAAACAGGCTCAGGTCAAAGGGTAGCATGCTTGGGTCTTTCCTCGTGCCTCGCGCCTTTATCCTCGAACCCACCGATTTTATTTTGTCCCGTGCAGATAGGCCCGCGGCACGCGCTTGCTGATGCCGCAGAAGATCTCGTAGGGGATGGTGCCGGCGCGTTCGGCCAGTTCCTCTGCCCGGATGCGGTTCCCGGCGCCGTCGCTCCCCAGCAGGGTAACCTCGTCTCCCACGGCCACGCCGGGGATGTCGGTCACGTCCAGCATTATCCAGTCCATGCACACCGTGCCCGCGACCCTTGCGCGCATCCCCCGCACCAGGGCGTCCCCGCGGTTGGTGAGCGCCCGGCAGTAGCCGTCCGCGTACCCCACCGGCACGCTGGCCACCAGGGTCCTGCGGCCGCTTACGAAGGTCCGCGCGTAACTGATGCTTGTCCCCGGCTCCACCCACTTCAGCATTGCTATGCGGCTGGTAAGGCGCATCACCGGCTTCAGGTCCATCTTCCCTTCGAAGTCGGCGGAGGGGAGCGCGCCGTAGAGGGCGATGCCGGGGCGCACCAGGTTGCAGAAGGGGAGGTCCAGGTTGAAGGCGGCGGCGCTGTTGGAAAGGTGGATGTAGCGGGGCGCGAAGCCTTCGCGGCGGGCTGCCTCCAGCACGCACGAGAAGTTTTCGCTCTGGATCTCCGTGAAGCGTCGGCCGTCGTCGTCCAGTTCGTCGGCCGAGGCGAAATGGGAGATGATCCCTTCCATCTCCAGGTTCCTGAAGCCTTTCAGTTCGGCCAGAAAGCGGGGCGCGTCCAGGTGATGGATGCCGAGCCGTCCCATTCCCGTGTCCACCTTGAGGTGGATGCGGGCTTTGCGGAACAGCTTTCCGGCTGCCGTGTCCAGTGACCGGGCCTGCTCCAGGTTGAAGACCACCGTGGAAAGGCCGTATCCCACGCATTTCCGCTCCTGACCGGGATAGATGCCTCCCAGGAGGAGCACCGGCCGGTCGATGCCCGCCTTGCGGAGCTGGATCCCCTCGGCGAGAAAGGCGACACCGAAGGCGGTAACGTCGAGGATCTCCAGTTCCCGCGAGACGTCCATGAAGCCGTGGCCGTAGGCGTCCGCCTTGACTACGGCGAGGATGCCGCAGGACCGGGGCACGGTCCTGCGAATCTGAAAATAGTTGTGACGCAGTGCGGCGAGATCGATCTCCGCAAGGGTCGGTCTGCTGTCCATTGCTGCTCCGAACAGAGGTGATAGTCTCCTGCCAAGGAGTCCCCGGATGAAGGTAAACTAGTACCATGTATCCCCTGTCCTGTAAAGGTGAAACCCGGAAAAGTCGTTGACTTCCCTGGACAATTCCTTTAGGCTGGCTAGTGTATCAGCCAGCTGGGGGAGTTCGGAAGAACTGAGATTCGCGCACGCGAAGACCCTTTGAACCTGATCCGGTTCGCACCGGCGTAGGAAAGCGGCAGCAACGATCCGGAGAAAAACTTTCGGGAAGCCGTGGCCTGGCGCTGCGGCTTTTTTTGTTTGTCAAGGAGGGGCGCAGACTTCGGCGTGAGACTTCGGCGTGAGCTCAGTCGAACGCTCAGTCGAACGCAGCGGCGCCCTTACGAACATCATGGCATGCGAGGCAATTGATGAAAGGTCTCTACCTCATAACCGACCAGAAGGAACAACTCATCGAACGCGTTGAGAGCGCCCTCTCCGGCGGGGTCGCCTGTCTCCAGTACCGCGACAAGACCAGGGACCATGCGGCGCGCCGCGCCGAGGGGGAAAAGCTCCGGAAGCTCTGCGCCCGGAACGGGATCCCCTTCATCGTCAACGACGACGTCAGCCTTGCCGCGGAGCTCCGGGCCGACGGGGTCCACCTGGGCCAGGACGATGGCGACGTGGCCGGGGCCCGCCTCGCGCTCGGGCCGAAGGCGATTATCGGCGTCTCCACCCATTCAACGGAGGAGGCCCTGCGGGCCGAGGCGGACGGGGCGGACTACATCGGCTTCGGCGCCATGTATCCCACCGGGAGCAAGGATGTGCGCTTTCTGCCGGGGCCGGCAGCGCTTGCCGAAGCGCGGAAGCGGGTGCGCATCCCCATGGTGGCCATCGGCGGCATCGACCGGGACAATGCCCCGACGGTCATCGACGCCGGGGCCGATGCCATCGCCGTTATCTCGGCGGTGCTGTCGAGCCCGGAGCCGGGCCTGGCCGCCGCGGAACTGGCGTTGCTCTTCAACCGGCGTCTGCCGTACCCGCGCGGTTCCGTTCTCACCGTTGCCGGGAGCGATTCCGGCGGCGGCGCGGGCATCCAGGCGGACATCAAGACCATAACCCTGCTTGGAGGGTACGCGGCTTCGGCCCTCACCGCGCTAACGGCCCAGAACACACTGGGTGTCAGGGCCATCCACGGGGTACCGCCGGCGTTTCTGGCGGAACAACTGGATGCGGTCCTCAGCGATATCCCGATCCAGGTGGTGAAAACCGGCATGCTCTTTTCCGCCCCCCTCATCCAGGTGCTGGCGGAGAAACTGGCCGAATACGACAAGAAAATCCTGGTGATGGATCCGGTGATGATCGCCAAGGGGGGAAGCAGCCTGGTGGACGACCAGGCGGTTGCAATCCTGGTTGAACGCCTTCTGCCCCGCGCCTACCTGGTCACCCCCAACGTTCCCGAAGCGGAGCGGCTGACCGGTCTGTCGATCCATGACGAAAATACCCAGGAGGAGGCATGCCGACGGCTTCACGCCATGGGCGCGCGCAACGTGCTCCTCAAGGGGGGGCACCTGCCGGGGCCGGAGGCGACGGACCTCCTGTTCGACGGCATTACCTTCCGCCGCTTCACCACCAGCCGCATCGACACCCCCAACACGCACGGCACCGGCTGCAGCACCGCCTCGGCCGTCGCCGCCTTCCTTGCCGGGGGAGAACCGCTGCCGGTCGCCGTTGCACGGGCCAAGGAGTTCATCACCAGCGCCATCAGGCTCGCGGCGCCCCTCGGGCAGGGGCACGGGCCGGTCAATCATTTTCTGGCCGCTAAAAATCAGGTGGATAGGCTGAAGACTGAAGGCTGAAGGATTACATTCAGCTTCTACGGTTCACCCTTCAGCCTTCAGCCTTCAGTCTTCAGCCTTCAGTCTATCAACCTGCAGTACCACGAATGAGGTATTTTCATGACACAACTTGAAATGGCCCGCCAGGGCATCGTTTCCGACAAGATGAAACAGGCCGCCGCCGATGCCGGCATTGATGCGGAAGTCCTGCGGCAACGCATTGCCGAAGGCACGGCCATCGTCTGCCATAACAACAGGCACGTGGGCGGCCGCCCACTGGCCGTGGGCAAAGGCATAGCCACGCGGGTCAATGCCAATATCGGCACCAGCAAGGACGACACCAGCATCGACAAGGAACTGGAAAAGGCCAGGGTGGCCGTGGCCGCCGGCGCCGACTCCATCATGGACCTGTCCACCGGCGGCCCCATCGACGAAATCCGGCGGGCGATCATCGCCGAGACCAACGCCTGCATCGGCAGCGTCCCCCTCTACCAGGCGGCCTGCGACACGGTGGTGAAAAAAGGCAAGGCCATCGTGGACATGAACGTTGACGAGATCTTCGACGGTATCAGGAAACACCTGGACGACGGGGTCGACTTCATCACCGTGCACTGCGGCGTGACCCGCGCCACCGTGGAGCGCATGGACCGCGAAGGCCGCATCATGGAGGTGGTGTCCCGCGGCGGCTCCTTCACCGTTGCATGGATGACCCGCAACGACGCGGAAAATCCCCTCTATGAACACTACGACCGCCTGCTGGAACTGGTCAGGCCCTATGACGCCACCCTTTCCCTGGGCGACGGTTTCCGTCCCGGCTGCCTGGCCGATGCCACCGACCGTGCGCAGATCCACGAACTGATCGTTCTCGGCGAACTGACCCAGCGCGCCTGGGACGCCGGCATCCAGGTGATGATCGAAGGCCCCGGCCACGTCCCCCTCAACCAGATCGAGGCCAATATCCAGCTGCAGAAGCGCCTCTGCCACGGCGCGCCCTTTTATGTGCTGGGCCCGCTGGTGACCGACATCGCCCCGGGCTACGACCACATCACCTGCGCCATCGGCGGGGCCATCGCCGCTGCAGCGGGCGCCGACTTCCTCTGCTACGTCACCCCCAGCGAGCACCTCTGCCTGCCGACTCCACAGGATGTCCACGAGGGCGTCATGGCCACCCGCATCGCGGCCCATGCCGCCGACATCGTCAAAGGCCTGCCCGGCGCCATGGAACGGGACATCGCCATGAGCCGGGCCCGCAAGGCCCTGGACTGGGAAACCCAGTACTGCCTGGCCATCGACCCGGAGCTGGCCCGCAGGCGGCGCGGCGAGTCGGGGGTCGACGAGGAGCACGGCGCCTGCACCATGTGCGGCGAGTTCTGCGCCTACAAGATCATGGAAGGGCGCCGCGGGAAATGAGTGTGGAAATGGATACGGAGATTTTTCAGAATTATGCCGCTCCAAGAGTCTGAATTCCCCATGCGCTTCGGGCTCTGCTGCATCTTTATCAACGAACCGATCCGGTTCCGGACCACCACCGCCAAGGCGCTCTCCGTCCTGCCCCGCGGGATGCAGCTCGAACGGCTGTCCGGCATTTGTCGGGAAAACGCCGAAAACCTTCTCCTTGCCGTCCGGGCTGCGCACCGGCTCGGCATCGGCGCATTCCGGGTCCTGACCCCGCTGTTTCCCCGCTACACGCATCCGGAGGTGGGCTATACCCTGGACGACCTGCCCGCCGGTGAAGAGATACGAACGATTCTTGCCGAGGTCAATCAACTGGGCAGCCGCCTCCCTATCCGCCTCAGCTTCCACCCGGACCAGTTCGTGTCCATCTCGTCTCCCCGTGACGACGTGGTGCGGAAATCCATGGCGGAACTGGAATACCAGGGGTTGCTGGCTGAAATGATCGGGGCGGAGGTCATCAACATCCATGCCGGCGGCAGGGAGGGAGGAAAGGAAGAAGCCTTGCGGCGACTGGCGGCCACCTTTGCCGGGCTCTCGGAAAGGGTGAGAGCACGGCTCACCCTGGAGAACGACGACATCACCTACACGGTCAAAGACCTTCTCCCCCTCTGTGAAAAACTCGGCATCCCCCTGGTCTACGACGTGCATCACCACCGCTGCAACCCGGACGGCCTTTCGGTCGAGGATGCAACGCGCCATGCCTCGGCCACATGGCCGCGGTTCGGTCGCGAGCCGTGGGTTCACGTCTCGTCGCCAAGAAACGGATGGGGGAGCGGTACCCCGAGACCACACGCCGACTACATCGATCCCGGGGATTTTCCGGACAGCTGGCGGGATAGAGAGATTACCATCGACGTGGAAGCCAAGGCCAAGGAGCTGGCGGTGCTGCGGCTGATGGCCGATCTCGGGGTGCGCTGAAGGTGTGGAATCGCGACGCACAAAAAAATATGTTGATTAATGCCATATAAAATAGGCATTATTCCAACGTTGTCCATTTACAGTATCAAGAGCACGATACGGCAGGGGGCAGGGTTTATTGGCGGTAGCTTTGTAGGATGGTGATAATGGAGGCAGGTGAATGATGAACTCAGTCATCACTGGGATACGGAAGCGTTCCCGTCGGCTTTGGCCCGCGGGAGCGCTTTTTTTGTTTGTCGTTCTGGCTGTCATTGCGTGGAACCGGAATCCCGCAAAGGAGAATGCGGACCCGCTGACCGCAGTGGAAAGGGCCTGGCTCAAGGCCCATCCGGTGATCCGGCTGGCGCCTGATCCGGATTTTCCGCCGGTCGAGTATTTCGCCGGGAACGGCGACTACGGCGGCATAACGGCGGATTACGTCTCCCTTCTCGAAAAAAGGCTCGGCATACGAATCGAGATCGTCCGCCTGCGGGACTGGGATGAAGTCATCAGCAAGGCAAAAAGCAGGCAAATCGATGTGTATGTCGCAACAAAAACCCCGCAGCGCGCCGACTATATGATGTTTACCAGGCCTTTCCTGGAATTTCCCGTCGTAATCATCGCCCGCGAGAAGGTCAAGGGACCTCTCGACCTGGAAAAACTCAAAGGAATGAAGGTTTCGGCGGTGTCCGAGTATGCGGCCCATAATTTCATCGCCAACAACCATCCGAAAGTAAACCTTGATCCGGTCCCTGATGTCCGGACGGGATTGCGCAAGGTTTCCTTCGGCCTGAGCGACGCATTCGTCGAGAATCTGGCTACAGCCACCTATTACATCGAAAAAGAAGGGCTTACCAACCTTCGGATCGCGGGTGACGCCGGATTTGCCTACAAAATGGGCTTTTGTTCGCGGAAAGATTGGCCGGAGCTGAACCGGATACTGGAGAAGGGCCTCGCGGCTATGAGCACAGCCGAGAAGCAGGCGATATATGAAAAGTGGATTCCCGTGGCCCCCGGGTCGTTTTTCGCCAGCAGGGAATTCCGGATGGGGATCCTTGCTGCTGTGGCGGCGATTCTCTTCATGGTCGCGGGCGTCATTGCCTGGAACAGGGCTCTTGCGCGGCAGGTCAGGCTGAGGACCGGAGAGCTTGAGGATGAACTGGCCGAGCGTAAACGCGCGGAGGAAGCCCTCCGGGAAAGTGAAGAAAAGTTCCGGGTGCTGGCGGAGACAATTCCGGCAGCGGTTATCGTCTACCAGGGAGAGGAGATGGTCTATCTGAATCCAATGGCCGTTCATGCGACAGGGTATGAGGAGCGGGAATGCCTGAACATGAAATTCTGGGACATTGCGCATGACGATTTCAGGGAACTGGTGAAGGAGCGCGGGCTGGCACGGCAGCGGGGTGAGGCCGTGCCTTCGCGGTACGAATACAAGTGGGTTACCAAGGGAGGTAAAGAGAGATGGGCTTTGCTCAGCGGCGCGCGAATCGAGTACAGGGGAAAGCCCGCGGGCATAGCCACACTTATCGATATTACCGAACGAAAGCAGATGGAAGAGGAGATTCGGCGTGCCCGCGATGATCTGGAAATAAGGGTTGCCGGGCGGACAACGGAACTTCGGCGCGCCAAGGAACTCCTGGAGGAGGAAATCAGCGTACGAAACCGCACCGAAAGAGTCATCACGGCACGGCTTCGGCTTCTGGAATTCGCCGCGACCCATTCCATGGACGCACTGCTTGAGGCAACCCTTGACGAGGCGGAGGCGCTGACGGACAGCCTCATCGGCTTCTACCATTTTCTTGATGCCGATCAGAAGACCCTTTCCCTGCAGAACTGGTCGACCAGGACAAAGGCGGAGTTCTGCGGGGCGGAAGGGAAAGGGCACAGCTATGACCTGTCGGCCGCTGGGGTATGGGTCGACTGCATCCATGAACGCCGTCCCGTCATCCACAATGACTATGCCTCGCTTTCCCACCGCGGGGGGATGCCGCCTGATCACGCCCGGCTCGAACGGGAACTCGTCGTGCCGGTTTTTCGAGGCGACGCTGTTGTGGCAATCCTCGGCGTGGGTAACAAACCCCGGGACTATACCTCCGAAGATGTTGAGGCGGTCTCCCTGCTCGCCGACCTCGCCTGGGAGATAGTCGAGCGTAAGCGGATGGAAGAAGAACAGCTGTTGTCCCAGTTCTGCATTGACAAGGCCGGGATCGGCATTTATCAGAGTGATGAAATCGGCACGATCTTCAAAGTGAACGATCACGCCTGCAAGAGCCTCGGGTATGCCAGGGAGGAGTTGTGCGCGCTCAGCATATTCGACATAGACCCGGAAATATCCCCCGAGAAGATGCTGAAGCTGAAAGAAATACTGGATGACAAGGGTACCGCGACACACTATTCGACCCATAGACGGAAGGACGGTACCACCTTCCCCGTTGAAATCACCGCCAACCACCTCGATTTCCATGGAAAAAGATACGGCGTCTCATTTGTCAAGGACATAACCGAGCGCAAGCGGGCCGAGGAGGCGCTGCGTGAGAGCGAGACGCGCGTAAGGCGGAAGCTGGAGAGCATCCTCGACCCCGAAGGCGATACCGGAGAACTGGACCTTGCCGATATCCTGGATTCGCCGCAGATCCAGGCGCTTATGGACGATCTCTACCGCATCACCGGCCTCAAGATGAGCATCATCGATCTCAAGGGACGGGTGCTGGTGGATGCGGGATGGCAGGATATCTGCTCAAAATACCACCGGAGCCACCCCGAAGCCCTGAAGAAGTGCCTTGAAAGCGACACGGACCTCACGGTCGGCGTACCGCCGGGGGAGTTCAGGCAGTACCGATGCAGGAACAACATGTGGCATATCGTCACCCCGATCATCGTCGGGGGAAGGCATATGGGCAATCTTTTTCTTGGGCAGTTCTTCTTTACCAACGAGGAACTCGATTACGACCTGTTCCGATCTCAGGCGAGCGCGTACGGCTTCCCCGAAAAGGAATACCTGGCAGCCCTGGATGCCGTGCCCCGCCACAGCCAAGAGCTCGTGAACACGGGAAAGGCCGTTTTTCTGAGGTTCACCGAAATGCTGTCCAAGCTGAGCTACGCAAACATCAAGCTGGCGCACTCGGTTGCCGAGCGGGACCGACTGACTGCAACCCTGCGTCAGGCCAATAAGGTGGTGGAAAACAGCCCTGCGGTGCTGTTTCGCTGGAAGGGCGATGATGAGTGGCGCGTTGAGCTGGTTTCCGGAAATATCAAGCAGTTCGGGTATGATCCCGATGATTTCCTTTCCGGAAGCGTCACCTATTCCGCGATACTGCATCGTGACGATCGGGAGCGGGTGACCCGGGAGGTCCACGATTTCTGCGATGAGGGGGCCGAACAGTTTCTCCTTGAATACCGGATAATGACCAAGGGTGGGGATGTCCGCTGGGTAAACGAGCACAGCAATGTGGAACGGGACAGCGCGGGGCGCGTCACAAACTTCGAAGGGATCGTCATGGACGTCACCGAGCGCAAGAGGATGGAGGAAAAACTCCGCGACAGCCAGGAAAAATACCGGTCAATGGTCGATACCTACGATGGCTTCATCTATATCTGTTCCCAGGATTACCGTGTCGAGTTCATGAACCGGAAGCTGATCGAGCGGACCGGGGACGACGCTACCGGCGAATTCTGCTACAAGGCGCTTCACGGCAGGGACTCCGTCTGTCCGTGGTGCGTCAATGATCGTGTATTTGCCGGAGAGACTTTGCATTGGGAGATGAATAGCCCGAAGGATGGACGCTGGTACCATGTCGTGAACGTTCCCATTTACAATGCGAACGGCACGATCTCGAAACATTCCGTCATCGCCGACATACACGACCTCAAACTGACCGAAGAGAAGCTGAGGGAAAAGAAGCAGCTGCTGGAAGAACTCAACGGCACACTGGAAAACAGGGTGCGTGAAGAAGTCGAGAAAAACCGTGAAAAGGACATCATGCTCATCCAGCAGAACCGCCAGGCGGCCCTGGGGGAGATGCTGGATCACATCGCACACCAGTGGAAGCAGCCGCTCACGTCCCTTTCCCTTGTTATTCAGGATCTGGGAGAAACAGCAGCCGATGGCGAACTGACGGATGAACACGTCAGGGAAACCGTGCGCATGACAATGGCCCTTCTGGATCACATGATGCAGACCATGGATGTCTTCAGGGGTTTCTACCGGCCGGACAAGGAAAAGAAGGTGTTCGGCATAAAAGACGCCATCGACCAGGCCCTCGCCTTCATTGCGCCGGCCCTGAGTTTCCATTCCATAGCGGTTGAGCTGGATGTGGATCCCGGCTTGACGGCGTTCGGCTATCCGAAGGAATATGTCCAGGTCCTTCTCAACATACTGGCAAACGCCAGGGATGTCTTCAGGGCACGGGGAACGAAAAAACCGAGGGTGATGATACGGGCCTGTGCGGAAGAGAGTGCGTCGGTCGTCACGGTGACGGACAACGGCGGGGGCATTCCCGAGGGAATCAGGGAGAGGATTTTCGATTTCTATTTCACCACCAATGAAGCGGGAGGCGGCACGGGAATCGGTCTGTACATGGCAAAAAATATCATAGAAAAAAACATGGGAGGGGTGCTCAGCGCCGAAAATACGGCAGATGGCGCACGGTTCAGGATAGAAGTGTCCATTGCCTAGCAAAGCAACCCCGACATCCGTTTGATAGAACATCGGCAAGAGGCTTGACTTGAAAGTCGAATTGGTATAATAGAAAAGTCCCCATAGCTGCCACCTTAGCTCAGATGGTAGAGCAATTGATTCGTAATCAATAGGTCGCCGGTTCGATTCCGGCAGGTGGCTCCAGGAAAATCAAGGCCCCGCGGGATACCCCGTGGGGCTTTTTGATGTAAATTCCATTGCCGGTCAACCTCTGTCCTACCTTTTCCGCTATTCCAATACCTCGTGGAATAATCGTTGAATCGGCTTCATCAAGGCCGGGCCATCCAAACTGCTTAAAAACACAGGGGGCTTTTATCTTGCTCCGTTTACTTGAGTCCATTGAATTTGTGATGAAATCGAAGTCTCTGGCTGGGTAGCGCGGAGACTATCCGTACTACGAGTCGGTAAAAAACCGGCTCTCTTCTCCGAGCCCTGCGCTATCGAAATATTTTCAAATTTTCAGCATTGGTTATTGTTTGTGCCTGTGACGTATTGTGTCGCATAAATCGCATACACTATTTTCCATTTGATACGACATACGAATTCAGGGAGGACGCGGCCTACTATGACACCAAACAGAAGCATCATCTCCCCCCTGCGCATCGATGCGGTCGCTGTCCCCGGCACCGGCGGACTTATCGGCATGACCATCTGCCCCGGCAAGGATGAATACGCAGGGCTCGGCATCCCTTCCGGTCCCTGGAAGCGCGACCTGGACCTGGACCTTCAGGTGGTCCGGGACTGGCAGGCTCAGGCGCTGGTGACCCTCATCGAGGACTTGGAGTTCGAATTGCTTTCCATTCCCGAATTTCCCGATAAAGCACGGGAATTGGGTATTCGCTGGTTCCATCTTCCCATTGTCGATGTCCGGATACCGGACAAGGTGTTCGAAGCTGAATGGGAGACGGCAGGGGAGCAGCTTCGCACGATCCTTCGTGACGGCGGCAGGATTGTGATTCACTGCAGGGGAGGGCTGGGTCGGACCGGTCTGGTTGCCGCACGGTTGCTGGTCGAGTTCGGCATGGAACCGCAAGAGGCGATTCGTCGGGTCCGGGCCGCCCGGCCCGGGGCAATTCAGACGAGGGAACAAGCTGAGTATGTGCGGAGGTGCAAGCAATGAGAGACATTGAAATAACGGACACATTTACAGGTTGTCTCCTTGGCGGCGCTGTGGGCGATGCCCTCGGCTGGCCTGTGGAATTTCTGTCCATGGCTGAGATAAGGAGAAAGTTCGGTCCGGAGGGGGTCCGGGACTTCGTCGAAACCGCGGGAGGGGTCGGCGCGATTACCGACGATACCCAGATGACGCTGTTTACCGCTGAAGGGCTGCTGAGGGAGTATCGGCACAGCATCGAAACCGGCGCTGAACCCGATTACGTCGCATCCGTCTACCGTGCGTATCTGCGCTGGCTGCACACCCAGGGGGAAACATCCCGTGACCCGAACTTTCGCGACTGCCTGGATGGGGAACTGCTGAAGATGGAAGGGTTACATCACCGAAGGGCGCCGGGCAACACCTGTCTTTCCGCCCTGATTGCCGGCACGATGGGGACGGTTGCCGGCCCGGTCACTACCAGCAAGGGGTGCGGCGGGGTGATGCGGGTTGCCCCGGTGGGCCTGTTCTGTCGAGCATTACCGGATGCTGGAGATGACCGGACAAGGGGGAAAATGGCTTTCGAACTTGGATGCGCTGCCGCAGCCATCACCCACGGCCACCCGCTCGGGTACCTGCCGGCGGGTTTCTTGGCCGCGATGATATTTAACCTGGTATCCAGCAGTACAATCGAGGAGGCGATTTCCAACGCCATGCTGCTCCTTGTGGAGCGGCCCGAATATGAGAAGAGCAGTCTTGCTGCTATGATTGCGCGGGCGGTACGGAGCAGCATCAAGGACAAACCTTGCCCGGAGACGATAGAGCGCTTTGGCGGTGGTTGGGTGGGGGATGAGGCGCTGGCAATCTCTCTTTACTGCGCCATGGCGGCCAAGGGCGACTTTGTACGGGGTGTCCGGCCGGCGGTCAACCATTCGGGAGATTCCGATTCGACCGGGGCGATTGTCGGGAATATTCTCGGGGCGATGTTGGGGAAAGGGGCGATTCCGGGAGCGTGGAGGGAACGGGTGGAGATGAGGGAGGTTATCGAGGGGATGGGAGTTGATCTGCTTGAAATCTATACGAGGTAGCATACAAACGGTCTTCTGCGGCCACTTAATTGAAAAGAATTTAATGGTTTTAGGGATTTAGTTCTGGTAAAAAATGGACAGCCCCACGATGATACGGTTCAGTTTTCTTGTCCTCTAACAGAATTGAAATGAACATGAATCACAAAAGAAAAACAGTGGTTTCCCATTACGATGCTGAGATTGTCGCAGGCTCACTACTTCTTCAGGAAAGTCGTCATATTGCACGTCTGCTCTTGAGAAACGCGGACGACAAGGATTGGTACCAGACACTTTTTATTGAGAATGTTTTGCAGAAAACCTCTCCTGCCAGCACGAAACGTCTTACCAGCCTATTGAGAAAACGGCTTGGACTGATGCCGCCGGAATTATGGGAAATGGTTGCCAACGGGACTACCGAGGTTGCCATCCAGTCCCTACTTGCGGCAGCCATCAAGCACAGTCGCTTGCTTGGGGATTTCATGCTCCAGGTAGTGCGCCGTCATTACAAAGAGTTCAACGCCAAACTCCTTCCAAGAGAATGGGATTCCTTTCTTGAAGAATGCGCCCATATCGACCCGACAGTTGAGAGCTGGAGTCAAAGTACCAAGAACAAGATGGGTCAGGTTGTCTACCGGATTCTTGCTGAAGCTGGATATCTCGACGATACCCGGTCGTTGAATGTCCAACCGGTCATGATAACTCCCGAAGTCAGCAAGTTTCTGCACGCCCACAAAGAAGAATATATTTTGAAATGCATGGAAATTGCCCATGAATGAAAACCTGAAAGAACGTCTCAATAAAATTCTCGACCGGATCACCTCTCCTGAGTTTCTCGGAAATAAAGGAAGCGGTGGTGAAATCGAATTTTATATCTTTGACTATCCGCCCGACGCTGAGCTTGAAGTGCGCCAGCACGTCGAGTTCGTCATGGATAAGGCAGCCAAACGCATACCCGAATTGCGTATCGCCCATGTGAACCTTTTCCAGCTCCTGGTGGATTATCTCAAGGAACGTGGTTTTCTTGATAAAGCCCTTGCGTTGCAGAAGGAAAAGGGGGATGAGGCAATGTTCAAAGCCCTTAAAGGGCCACTGCATGAGGGGAAAATCGCCAAAGAGTTTGTCAAGGCAGCCCAAACGGCAGACCATGATTTGGTTTTTATGACCGGAGTGGGGAATGCTTGGCCACTGCTCCGTTCCCATACCTTGTTGAGCAACCTCCACCCGCTCATGGAGGGAAAACCACTGGTGGTCTTCTATCCAGGCTCCTACGACGGTCAATCGCTGAGCCTGTTCGGCAAAATGAAGGACAAGAACTATTATCGAGCCTTTCGGCTCGTCGTGTGATTATCAATGACAAAAGAGGGAACCCATGCATATCAAAAACATCTTCGCCAAAAACCTCTTCAGGCCGATAAATGGCGTTGTCAAGGCTGACCAGCAGGATGATTCTGTAGTTTGGCAGGAGCTTGACGAGTATGTCGTCACAAGAGAACTTGACAGGTATTTTATCCATTTTTTCGATACTTATCTCAACGCCATGGACAACCCCAACGACCCGGCAATTGCCGCCCGCATGGGGGTATGGGTGTCCGGCTTCTTCGGCTCCGGCAAGTCTCACTTCATAAAAATCCTCTCCTATCTGCTCGGCAACTGCCAGGTTCACAACGCCGAAACCAATCAGACCCGTAAAGCTGTCGAGTTTTTTGAAGAGAAAATTGCCGACGCAATGCTGCAAGCGGACATCAAACGGGCGGTCGATTCCGACACGGATGTAATCCTTTTCAACATCGACAGCAAGGCAGACAACAAAGAAGGCAAGGATGCCATTCTTTCCGTGTTCCTGCGGGTCTTTAACGAGAAATTGGGATTCAGCGGCGACGCTCCCCATATCGCGGAGATGGAGCGTTACCTGCAAAGCAGGGGAGTCCTGGAAAAATTCCACCAGGCTTTCAAAGATGCATCGGGGAGTGACTGGGTACAAGAACGTGACGCCTATCTCCTGATGCGTGATGAAGTCGTTCAGGCATTATCAACTGCTTTGGATATGAGCGAGGAATCTGCTGGTAAATGGTTCGATGAGGCAGAGGACAAGTTCAAAATCAATATCGAGGGATTCGGCAAGCTGGTTAAGGATTACCTGGACAGCAAGGGGTCAAAGCATCGCATCGTATTCCTGGTGGATGAAGTTGGGCAATTCATCGGCAGTGAGACCCATCTGATGTTGAATCTTCAGACCATTACCGAAGACCTTGGACGAATCTGCAATGGCAGGGCGTGGGTCATCGTCACATCACAGGAAGACATCGACGCGGTTTTGGGAGAGGTACGCGGGTCTAAAGCCAATGACTTTTCCAAGATTCAGGGTCGCTTCTTTACACGACTTTCTCTATCCAGCACCAATACAGACGAGGTTATCCAGGCCCGCTTGCTGGAAAAGACCGGCGATGCAAGGCGCGTACTGGAAGACCTGTGGCAACAGAAGGGCGACATTCTCAAGAACCAGATTAGCTTCACCCATAGCGCAACCTTGAAAAACTATACTGACGCCAGGACATTTGAGCAGAACTACCCCTTCGCCCCGTACCACTTTCAACTGTTGCAGAAGATATTCGAGTCCATCCGCAAGGCCGGGGCAACCGGTATGCATCTCAGCCGTGGTGAACGCTCCATGCTCGATGCCTTCCAGTCTGCCGCCAAAAGTATTTCCGACCAGGAAATTGGCTCCCTTGTGCCGCTCTATGAGTTCTATCCGGCCATCGAAAGCTTCCTCGATACCATCGTCAAAAAGACCATTGAGCAGGCCGACGACAACACCGGACTTGAGCCGTTCGATACGAAGCTTCTTCGGGTGCTTTTCCTCATACGCTACGTGGATATTTTGAAACCGAACGTCGATAATCTCGTCACCCTTTGTATAGACAAAGTTGATACCGACCGGCTGGCCCTGAAACGCAAGATTGAAGAAAGCCTGCACCGTCTGGAAAAGGAAACCCTGATTACCAGCAATGGCGACCTTTATTTCTTCCTGACCAACGAAGAACGGGATGTCTCCAGGGAAATCAAGAATGTCGATATTGCCGGAAGCGAACAGACCAAGCAGCTTGCCGAGCTGATTTTTGAAGACGTGTATAAGAGTGACAACAAGTTCCGCTATTCCGTGAATAAGCGTGATTACGGCTACAACCGCATATGTGACGGGCAGTTTTACGGGAGCAATGCCGGACATGACCTGACCATTGAGGTCATTACCCCACTCAATGATGATTATGCGGCCTTCAATCCGGCAAAATGCGTCATGCAGAGCGCCGGCTTGAACGGCGGTTGCGTTGTCCTCAAGCTTGCCGATAACCAGGAGCTTGGCCGTGAACTGCGGACGCTCCTGCAAACCGATAAATATATAAAGAAAAAAGGAGATTCAGCGGCACCGGAGAATCTCAAGCGCATTCTCAAAGACAGGGCGGAGCAGAACCGCGAACGCAAGAACCGACTGATTGCGCTTCTGGAAAACTTGCTGTTGGAATCCGATTACTACGCCTACGGTCAGACCTTACAGGTGAAATCTACATCGGCAAGACCCGCAAGAGACGAAAGCATAAACTACCTGATTGAAAATCTCTTCTCCAAACTTGGCTATCTCAAGGTCATCAAGGATGAACCCATCAAAGAGATTACGGCTATCCTGAAGAGCAACGACATCGGCCAATACTCTCTTCAAATTGAGGGTGGGGATGCGAACGAACTTGCCGTGAAAGAAGTCAAGCAGTACATAGACCTTTCAACCGGTAACAATCAGAAAGTTCTGCTGCATGAACTGGTCGAACGGTTTGCCCGCAAACCATATGGATGGGGAGAATGGGAAATCATCCTGATTATCGCCCGCCTTTTCATGGCCGGTGAATTAAACCTCCTGTCGGATGGGGCCTCCTTGACCCCCAAGGAGGCGATTGATCCGCTGACAAAGCAGGTGAAGTGGAAACAGGTCACCATATTGAAACGCAAGGCAGTCGGTGAAGAGGATTTGAAAAAGGCTCGCGCCATCGGCAAGGACATTTTCCATGTCATCGGCCCGGACAGCGAAGACCAGCTCAGCCACTTTCTACGGGAACACATCGTTGTCTGGCAGGAGAGCCTTAATTCCTTCAAACCCCTGGCACAGAACGGCAAATACCCCGGCAATACCGAAATAACCGGCGGTCTGAAGATTATCCAGAAGCTTCTTGCCATTCATGACAGCTTCGAGTTCTTTGATGCCTTCAACAAGGCAAAGGATGACCTTCTCGAATTGTCTGACGACATGCAGGAGCTGACCGGATTTTACAAGAATCAGAAGCCAACGTGGGACAAGCTCCAGAATGCCATGGACGGCGTATTCAAGGCTAATCGCCAGGAGCTTGAAAAGGACTCCGATGCCAAGAAAGCTTTGGCTCGAATGGATGAAATACTCAAGGCTCCACGTCCTTACAACATGATTAAGGAGGTTGAAGGGCTGATAACCATTGTGTCAGCCGTCAACGCACAATGCATCGCCAAGGAAAAGGAACTACTCCTGGTCAAGCTGGAGGAAAAAATCTCATTTGTTGCCGAAAATCTGGAGACTTACAAGGCGACAGCGGACGTCCGCAATCATGCGTTGAAACCGTTACAGGACATAAAGAAGCAGGTCCAGGATGAACAGTCCATTCCCAACATGCACTATCAGCTCAACAAGGCTGATGATGCCGTTGATGAAGCTATAGAGACGATAGAAAAGGAAGTTGAGCCCCCTGAATCCGGAGGAACCGGAACCATTCCGCCACCAGCAAAACCTGTCAAATACGTCACCGCTGCAAGCTGTTCTTCTAAGAAATTTCTGGAAACCGAGCAGGATGTAAACGACTACCTTGAAGTCCTGAAGAAGGAGCTTATGGCGGCTGTGCAAAGCAGTATGCGAGTGAGGATCAAATAACTTCCCGGAGAATGCATGAACAAGAACAAGCTCAAATCATATGCCCCGGCAGCTCGACGGGATTTCATACAGGCAGTGACTGACCGCGCCCACTTCTTTGGACTTTCCGAAAAGGAAATTACTCCAGTTGAAGAGAGTGGTGATGTAGCCATAATTGGCGGTCGTCCTTTTCCTCGCAATGTGGCCACCCAGCGAAAAAAGCTGGAAGAACGGATTAAGCGTGAAGGCTTCAATCAGGTAATGGAGGCTGTTGCCTATACCTGGTTCAACCGCTTCCTTGCCCTGCGTTACATGGAACTGCATGGTTATCTGGAACATGGGTTCCGGGTTCTCAGCAATACCGGTAGTAGCATTACTCCGGAAATTCTTGAACATGCCGCTGAACTTGACTTGCCGGGCCTGAACAGGCAGAAAGTTGTCGAACTGAAACTGGACGGTGGCAAGGATGCCGAGCTGTACCGGATGCTCTTGGTAGCACAGTGCAATGCTCTGCATGCCGCCATGCCGTTCCTGTTCGAGAAGATAGATGATGAAACGGAGTTGTTACTCCCTGACAACCTGCTCCATTCCGATTCGCTCATCCGCAAGCTGGTGACGGAGATTGAGGAGGACGACTGGCAGGAGGTTGAGATAATCGGCTGGCTCTATCAGTTCTACATCTCAGAGAAAAAAGACCAGGTTATCGGAAAGGTAGCAAAGAGCGAGGACATCCCTGCCGCAACCCAGCTCTTCACTCCCAATTGGATTGTGAAGTACATGGTACAGAACAGCCTGGGGCGAAAATGGCTGGCAACCTATCCGGATTCACCGCTGAAGGCGAATATGGAATACTACATAGAGCCTGCCGAACAGACCGAAGAGGTCAAGGCCCAGCTTGCTGCCATTACGCCTGATTCGCTAGACCCGGAAAAGCTGACTCTACTTGACCCCGCCTGCGGCTCTGGCCACATTCTGGTGGAAGCCTATGATGTCCTCAAGGAAATTTATCTTGAGCGTGGATACAGCAGCCGGGACTTTCCTAGCTTGATTTTGGGAAAAAACCTCTATGGTCTGGACATTGACGACCGTGCGGCCCAGATGGCCGGGTTCGCCTTGATTATGAAGGCTCGCAAGGATGACCGGAGGATTTTGCGGAGTGAAAATCCGATTAGATTAAATGTGATGGCAATTCAGGAGAGCGGGAATATTGTTGTTGATACAGCTCAATGGGGTGAACATACAAATTCACTGAGAGACTTGGTTGACCTGTTCAAGCACGGCAAGACATTTGGTTCGCTGATTCAGGTGCCGAAGGCTTTGACTGCAAAACTGCCCGTCATTGAAGATGCTGTGATACAGGCAATAGCCGGTGCCGATATGTTTGTTTCCCAGAGCGCATGGGCGTTGCTGCCACTTGTGGAGCAGGCGAAAGTGCTGGCAGGGCAATTTGATTGCGTGGTGGCGAATCCGCCGTATATGGGCGGAAAAGGGATGAATAGCCTGTTAGGAGGATGGCTGAAGCAAAACTATGAAGAAGTTAAATCTGATGTATTTTCTGCGTTCATGGTCAGAAACACTATGCTGGCAAACCCCAAGGGACAACTTGGATTTATGACCCCGTTTGTCTGGATGTTCATTTCCAGCTACGAAAAACTTCGGAAATTTTTGATTGGCCATAAGACGATAACATCATTGGTGCAGCTTGAATATTCAGGTTTTGATGGTGCAACAGTGCCAATTTGTACCTTTACTATTGAAAATTCTCATTCCCAAGGTTTTAAAGGTGGATATGTCCGTCTGGCTGATTTTAGGGGGGCAGAGAACCAAGCACCAAAAACATTGGAAGCCATAAAAAACCCTAAATGTGGATGGTTTTTTCAAGCTTCGGCATCGGATTTCAAAAAAATTCCTGGGAGCCCGATTGCGTATTGGTTGAGCAAGAAAGTCTTAGATATGTTTACTCAAAAAAACATTGGGGAGTTCTTTGTTACTGAAGGACAAAACAAGACTACTAATAATGAAAAATATCTACGCTATTTGTGGGAAGTAAATTTTATCAATATTGGTGTTGAACATAAGTGGTTAATTTGCGCTAAGGGCGGTGACTTTCGCAAATGGTTTGGAAATCTTGAATATTTAATAGACTGGTCGCCAAAAACAAGAGAATTTTATCGAAGCAATTTTTCTGCAAGAATAATTGATGAGAAATATTGGTATCTCGAAGGTGTTACATGGACAGACATAACTTCTTCATCTACGGCATTTCGTTATCTCCCGAAAAATACAACCTATGAGACAAAAGGGCCAACTTTTTTTTCAATAAACAAGAATCAGCAAAACAATATACTAAGCTATCTCAACTCCAAGGTTGTTAAGGAGCTTCTAAAAGCCATTAATCCGACATTAAGCACCAAAATTACCGATGTCAGGATATTGCCAATCATAGAGCATTTGCTGGACAACTCAACAATTGCATTGAATGCAAATAATTTAATAAATTCAGCGGAATCAGATTGGGATTCTTACGAAACATCATGGCACTTCACAACCCCCCCACTTCTTCATCCCAATTCTCGGCAACCATCCCTAAAGTCCACCTACCAGAAACTCAGCGTTCAATGGCGGGAGATGACGATGGAAATGCAACGGCTGGAAGAAGAGAATAACCGTATTTTTATTGATGCCTACGGCCTGCAGGATGAGCTGACACCCGATGTACCTCTGAATGAAATCACTCTAACCTGCAATCCATTCTACCGTTACGGCAACAATAAATCAGAATCCGAACTTGAAGCGCAGTTGCAGTTCGACACAATCAAGGGACTTATTTCTTATTTTATCGGCTGCATGATGGGGCGTTACAGCCTAGACCAACCTAGTCTGGTCTATGCCAACAGCGGAAATGTCGGCTTTGACCCCACCAAATACAAAACCTTCCCATCTGACGATGACGGCATTGTACCGGTCATGGACATTGGCTGGTTCCCGGATGATGCGGCCAGTCGGTTTGATGAGTTCCTGGAGGTTGCCTGGTCTCCTGAAACGTTGGAAGAAAACCTGAAGTTCGTTGCTGAAAGCCTTTCGCCTAAGAACGGCGAGACCCCAAGAGAAACCATTCGCCGTTACATCAGCACTCAATTCTTCAAAGACCACCTCCAAACCTACAAGAAACGTCCCATCTACTGGCTGTTCTCAAGCGGGAAGCAGCGGGCCTTTGAATGCCTTGTCTACCTGCACCGATATAACGACGCAACGCTTTCCCGCATGAGAAATGAATGCGTTACGCCATTGCAAGGCAAGTTTTCCGCACAGGTGGACTACCTTTCCAACGAAGTCAATGCGGCAACTTCCACCGCCGAGCGCAACCGCCTGCAAAAGCAGCTTGACATCCTCCGAAAAAAACAGGTTGAGCTTGCCGCATTCGATGACCTCCTTCGCCATTATGCAGACCAGCGCATCAGCCTTGACCTTGATGACGGCGTAAAGGTGAACTATGGGAAGTTTGGCAACCTGCTGGCTGAGGTGAAGGCTGTGACGGGAGGTGGGGAATAAATTGGCAATACGACTAACTCTGTCACCCTGAACGAAGTGAAGGGCCTGTTTTTAAAGCAGATCCTTCGCTTCACTCAGGATGACGGCCCAAGGAATACATCCACCGGAGACTGAATTGGTGAACTTTTGCGGAGGTACACTGTGACTTACGAAAACCGGTTGAGAGATAACGACAGACTTCAAGAGAAGATACGAGCGCACCGTCCTCTTGACGCTTATGAAGTGAAACAGTTGAAGGAGTATTACCGAATCGGATTGACCTATTCCAGTAACGCTCTGGAAGGCAACAGCCTTACGGAGAGCGAAACTAAGGTCGTTATTGAAGATGGCATCACCATTGGCGGTAAACCCCTGAAGGACCATTTTGAGGCAATCGGACACAGTGAGGCTTTTGACCTGCTCAACAAACTGGCTGACAGCAACAACATCACTGAAGAAGACATTCTTGGGCTTCACCGGTTATTCTATTTCAGGATTGACGAACATTCCGCAGGGAAGTACCGGGAACGTAACGTCATAATCACCGGGACAGACTTCACCCCGCCCGCACCAGCCGATATCCCGAACGCCATGCAGGAGTTCCTAGGCAAGCTCCCATCTCTTCGCCAGCTTCACCCGGTAGAATACGCTGCCATGCTGCATCTGACCCTTGTTACTATCCACCCCTTTATCGACGGCAACGGCAGAACTGCTCGTTTGCTGATGAACTTGGCCCTGTTGCAGGCTGGATTCCCTATCACCATTATCCCGCCAATCATCAGGGGGGATTACATCTCTGCACTTCGGGATTCCAACAAGGGCGACAACCGGCCGTTCATCAACTTCATCTCCTGCTGTGTATGGGAAAGCCAGAAGGAATATCTGCGACTGCTGGAGAGTTTGGATAGGAAGTGAGGAAAGGCCTTAACGCAATGGTGCAAAGACGCAAAGGCGCCAAGGGAAAAGTGTCAAAATGAATGAGAATGAGCTGAGTAAAATTATTGTCGAATCTGCAATAGAAGTTCACAAAAGTCTTGGTGGTCCAGGCCTTCTCGAAAATGTCTATGAAGAAGCATTAGTCTGGGAAATCAAGCAAAGGAACGTGTTTCTGGAACGGCAGCTTATAGTACCAATTCTTTACAAGGGAACTGCCCTGGCAACTCCACTACGGCTTGATATATTGGTGGATAATAAAGTCATTATCGAAGTGAAATCCATCACGCAGTATAACCCGATATTTGAAGCTCAAACTCTTACATATCTCAGGATGTTGAATCTGAAACTGGGTTTGGTCATAAATTTTGGAGAGCGCCTGGTGAAAGACGGCATTCATCGTGTTGTGAATGGCATTTGATTTTCCCCTGTATCTTTGCACCGTTGCGTCTTTGCGTTGAAGAAGTACATTATATGGAGAAGCAATGTCCAAACACCAACTGACCGATACGCTTCAAAAGATATTCAAGGATGAAAACCAACGGATTGTCTTCTGGTATGATGCCGACCGTGAGTTTGAGGAAGGGCTGTCCGACCTGAAACTTGATGGTGTGAAAATCATCCGACTCGATGAAGTCGGCTCACTGGAAATCAAGATTCTGCTTGAGGTTCAGGAATGTACCGGAAGTTTCCTCCTGTATGCCCCTTATCCAGAACCGGATGCAAAGGATAACTGGCTCCTGGACATCAGCCTCTATAGCCGCACCTTCCATGCAGACCAGGCTTCCATCCTTTTGAATGAATTGGGGCTGTCCAGTCAGTCTCTCAGATCCTATCTGACCAGCAGAAGAACCTTTTTCCGCAGCCAGGACCGCCTGAATCGCCTGAAAAAGTGGGTCAAGCCGGAAGATACCGAGTCCGAGCTTGATTTGAAGATGCTTGCCGTCTTAACCAAGTCTGAATTGCCGGATATATTTTCCATCCTGATGAGGCTTTTTGAAGAACTGTGCGAATCAGATGAGCAACAGCTGCTGCTTGCCACGCAAACTTCATGGGATGAGATAGTTAAGTATGACCTTGCGGAACCTTTCTGGAATATCGTAACCGGTACATTTGGATACACCGAAGCCGAATTAAGCGTAAAAGACTTACTGATTCGCTTACTGGTCACTGATTTCGCCAAGGCCCTTAGAGGCTCGGTGCCTCTATCATTACAGCATTTCGTTCTTACCAGCCCCAGTCTTTCCCTTACTGCATCCGTATTTGCCAACCACTGGCGAAGCAACATCAATCACTACAAGAGTTACAAAGAACTCTCGGGAACCGTTTCCAAGCAGCTCAAGCTGGAAAACCAGCTTGCTGACCTCGACGAACAAGCCTTGCTGGAAACAATGACATTTGAGGTGCTGGAACGGAAGATTATCCTTTGCCTCTTGGCGAAAATGAAGAACGGATATTCTTTCGGTGAAGAAGATAGATATGTAATCGCCCACAGGCTGGATGGATACTGGACAAATTCACAAATCACTTCGGGGGGTGTCGATTACCGAGTCATATATGGTGCCTTGTTGGCGGCAGCAGAACTATTCGCATTGAGAAGCAGCTACCATACCGGCCTGAGCTACCCGGATTCCCATACCATGTTTTCAGCCTACACCAAGGAACTCTACCGCTTTGACCAGCTATACCGGCAGTTCCACGAAAAGGCAGACCAGATTGAACTTACCGGGACGGATGTCCTCAAGGGACTGCGTGAGGATGTAGAGAACTGTTACAGCAACTGGTTCATCGACCAGGTGGCCGTGACGTGGGGCGGCATGGTTGAGCCTAATCATGGAACCGGCTTGTTGCAGGAATGGCGGCTGAATAACATCCCGAACCAGCAGGACTTCTTCCAGACCTTTGTTGAACCAGCTTTGAAAGCATATCCAACCGGTCGGGTGTACGTGGTCATCAGCGATGCACTCCGGTACGAGGTGGCCGCAGAACTGACGGATGAACTTAATGCAAAGAGCCGCTTTGAAGCGGCTATCGCGTCACAATTAGGGGTATTGCCAAGTTATACCGCGCTGGGGATGGCGGCGCTCCTTCCACATCAGAAGCTTGACTACAAAACGAATGGGGATGTTGAAGTGAACGGCCAGCCGACTGCTTCACTGGAGCAGCGGAGCAAGATTCTTGGTGAGGTATCCGGTACGGCTATCAAGGCGGAAGAGCTGCTGGCCATGAGCAAGGACAAGGGGCGGGAGTTCGTTAAACCGTACCGGGTCATCTACATCTATCATAACCAGATAGACGCTGCCGGTGATTCTGCATCTACCGAGTCCAACACCTTCCGTTCTGTCCGAGATGCAATTAACGAGCTTTCCGCACTGACCAGCTACATCATCAACAACCTGAACGGCAGCGCAGTGATTATTACGGCTGACCACGGTTTCTTGTATCAGGAAACGTATCCTGGCCAGCATGACAAGAGCGGTCTCGACAACAAGCCTGCTGGAACGGTCAAGGCCAAGAAACGTTACCTGCTTGGTAATGAGTTGTGTGACAGCCCCAAGGTATGGCATGGCGTTACCTCTGTAACTGCCGGAACAACAAGCAGCATGGAGTTTTGGATTCCCAAAGGTGCAAACCGGTTCCATTTTTCCGGTGGAGCGCGGTATGTCCATGGCGGGGCGATGTTGCAGGAGATAGTCGTTCCTGTTGTCACGGTCAAAGGTCTGCGTGGAGTCGAGAAACCGGGGAAGGTCAACGTTTCAGTCCTCGGCTCGGTAAAGAAGATTGTCAATAACATGCAGCGTTTCGAGTTCATCCAGACTGAGGCAGTTTCTGAAAAAGTCAAACCCGTCACCCTGACCATTTCATTGCGGGATGTAGAACAACTCATCAGCAACGAAGTGACTCTGACCTTTGACAGCACATCCGACCAGATGAATGACCGCAAAAAGTCGGTCAACCTCATCGTGAAGTCTGGCAATTACGATAAGAAAAAAGAGTATTACCTTGTGCTTCGTGATGCAGCGGACAAAACGGAAGTCGAGCGGATTCCGCTGATGATTGATTTGGCATTTGGAAATGAGTTTTAGGAGGATCAATAATGATAATCACATGGGAACAATTACTTGAAGAAACAAAATCAGATCATCCATTTAACGACCCGTACATATTGTTTAACGGAAACAACCCATCAGCATTCGCATTAACATGGGAACTGAATCCAGGGCTTCCAAATGAAATTCTTGTTGGCAATACAGACACTGTAGTTAAAAAAGCCGAAAAATATTTGAAAAACCCACTACCCATACCCTTATATACTAAACAGTCAGTCAACAAATGGAAGTTGATGGGCATCTTTGGAAATCCCCGGCGCATTGATGATCGGGGTATATATAGAGCAAATATGGACAAACGTCTGAAACTTGATCCTAAGGCCCACGTAGCCTTTGCAATACATTTATCAAAGATTGGCTGACATACTTCTCGTGTGCCTGTGACGATTGATCCTAATGGAGAAAAATGTGTCTGAAATATCTATAGCAGATAACAGCCTTGACGCTCTTCTTAACCACCACTTCGCCGGTAAGGTCGTCCGTAAAGACCTGACTAAGCTGGTCAAGGAAGGGGCAAACGTTCCGGTCTATGTTCTGGAATACCTTCTCGGGATGTACTGCGCTTCGGACAATGAAGAAGTCATTCAGGCCGGCCTAGAAAACGTCAAGAAAATACTCGCCGAAAATTATGTTCGTCCTGATGAAGCGGAAAAAGTGAAATCCAAGATACGCGAGTTGGGCACCTATAAGGTCATTGACAAGGTTACGGTCAAGCTCAACGAAAAACGGGACACCTATGAAGCACTCTTGTCTAACTTAGGGGTAAAAGGTGTCGAGATTGCCAGCGGTACCGTCAAGAAGTACGAAAAGCTGCTGGTTGGCGGAATCTGGTGCATTGTCACCCTGAATTATTACTACGAAGAAAATATGAAGGGGTCGCCATTCAACATAGGAGAGTTGAAGCCTATCCAGATGCCGAACATGGACATGGAAGGGCTTTTTGAAGGGCGAAAGGCTTTCACCCAAGACCAATGGATGGATGCTCTTGTCCGTTCCACAGGTATGGAGCCTTCAGTACTGGAGCAACGTGTCAAGTGGCACCTCGTTGCCAGGATGATTCCTTTCGTCGAAAACGGTTACAACGTCTGCGAACTGGGACCCAGGGGAACCGGCAAAAGCCACATATACAAGGAAATCAGCCCGAACAGCATCCTGGTTTCCGGTGGACAAACTACCGTTGCCAATCTCTTTTACAACATGAGTAACAGGCAGGTGGGACTTGTAGGATTGTGGGATGTAGTTGCCTTTGATGAGGTGGCGGGCATCTCCTTCAAGGACAAGGATGGTGTCCAGATAATGAAGGACTACATGGCCTCCGGATCCTTTGCGCGAGGCAAGGACCAGATATCCGCCAATGCCTCCATGGTCTTTGTCGGCAACATAAATCAGCCGGTTGATACCTTGGTAAAGACCAGTCACCTGTTGGCCCCGTTCCCGGAGACCATGATAGACTCGGCATTTTTCGATCGTTTTCACGGCTATATTCCCGGCTGGGAAGTCCCCAAGATGCGTCCTGAGTTCTTCACCAATCAGTATGGTCTTATTGTGGATTACCTTGCCGAATATCTGAGGGAAATGAGGAAGTACAACTTTTCCGATGCCATCGACAAGTATTTCAAGCTCGGAAACAACCTTAATCAGCGCGACACCATCGCAGTTCGCCGCACCGTTTCAGGTCTGTTGAAGCTGCTGTATCCTCATGGAGAATATGACAAGGAAGCGGTTCGTCAGTGTCTGCACTATGCCCTGGAAGTACGCAGGAGGATAAAGGAACAACTCAAGAAAATCGGTGGAATGGAATTCTACGATGTCCATTTCAGCTACATCGATAACGAGAGTATAGAAGAACGCTTCATCGGGGTCCCGGAACAGGGGGGAAGTTCGCTCATCCCTGAAGGTCAGTTGAAGCCGGGGACGCTGCACACTGTCTCAACCGGAAGTGGTTGCATGCTTGGTCTGTATCGCCTTGAATTGCAGGTAATAGGCGGCAGCGGCAAGCTTTCCCTTTCCGGTTTTGGTACGTCCACTAATGCCAAGGAGCCGGTCAAGGTTGCTTTCGATTACTTCAAAGCCAACCTGACCAGAGTAAGCGGCATTGCCAAGGCCATTGACCATGACTACCACATGCATATGGTAGAGCTGCACAATACGGGACCGGCCAGTGCATTGACCCTTGCTTCATTCGTCTGCTTCTGTTCAGGACTACTTAACAAGCCAATTCAGGGGCAAATGGTGGTTCTGGGTGATATGAGCCTTGGCGGGAGTATCGTTCCGGCAGAAAACCTTGCCGAATCACTCCAGGTAGCTTTTGATGCAGGAGCAAAGCGAATACTGATACCCATGAGTAGTGTGACCGACATTCCAACGATACCGGGTGAACTGTTCGCAAAGTTCCAGACAAGCTTCTATTCTGACCCGGTCGATGCTGTCTTTAAAGCGTTGGGAGTGGATTAGGTCCATATGACTGAATTCTAAAAAGTACGATTCACACCCGAGATCCTGGCAAAATATAATCTGCTGAATACGGAATATCCCGTTCCAAAGAAGGGTTTCAGGCGTTTTGTTTCTGGAGATGAATTTCAGCTTGATATTGGAGAGATTCCCATTTCGAGAACGTTAAACACTAACTGTTGCATTTCTGGATGGGGTTTCCTCTGGGTACGCTAAAATATCACCACTCCAATATTCGCGATACAGAAGGGGTTACATGTACAAAATCGAAGACGTTGTCAGACATCATGGTGGATATCTTGTCAGAATCTTTCAGGTGATCGATGGATTCCGGGCTCATTATAGGGAGTGGCCGACAAAACTCCATTTGGATGTGCCTGCTTATGAAGGCCTCTGCGATCACCTTACAGACTTGGGAATGCAGCTACTGAAAGAAAAAATAACCATTGAAATAAATGGGGAAGGTCCATCACCGATCTATGCAAGTGACGAACATGGTAGAACCTTGAAATATAGTTGGGAGCATGGAAAGCCCGATATTGACACATTTCAATGGCTAGGGGTGGGGCAAGACCAAATGCATGAAGATAAAAAAATAAGATTCACACCTGAGCTCCTTGCAAAGTATGGCCTGCCGGACATCGAGTACCCCGTTCCTGCAAGGGGGGACAAGCAATTCATTTCCGATAATAATTTCCAGCCCGGCAAGGTTCTCTACTGGTTACAGGAATATTCAGCCGGCTCGCCTACCGACTGGTTGTCATGCGAACCTGCCATGCTTCGCATTTCTGAACTTCTTGCTCCATGCGACAACGACCCAGGCGATGTTCATATCGAAGGCGACAATTGGAGTCTATTGATAGGCAGCGTTGACCTGAATAAAGAAATTGTCACCATACAGAGAAATAATTTCCTTTTGGCAGCAATGCAGAATTACGGGAATGGAAGGCTGGTGGCGGTTGCATACCGTCCACTTGATGCAAAGTCGATTGGATTCCTGACGAGCCTGGCCATGAACCCTGCTTATGATGGTACGGTTTGCATGTGTCCAAACAATTGGCAATATGCTCTGGACAGTTCAGGGGGGATGGGAAATGTCTATGCGGCAGAACGGGGTGAACCATATCTTTCCTACTGGGAATTTGGGCTAGGATTGAATCGAGATGGTTCAGAAGTTCCTGAATGGCATGGCCAGCGAAATAGTAAACCGGTTGCAGCGAAGTATTCTGCCATACAGATAGGGGCCTGGTACGAAAATTCTACTGGTCCAGAAGCAAAACGAAAATGTTCATACATCCACGGCTGGATACAATTCATGCAGGAAACGAAATGGGTGCGAGACATATTCTCCGAACACCCAGACCAGTGGGGGTTGCGAGGCGACCCATATCTCTGGGATGAGTTGAAAAAAACATTTATGACATTACCACGCCCCAAGTCCTGCGATGAGTTCGTAAATCTGCTCGAATCAGCATTCGAGAGGTTGGTGGGTGTCCCAATATCTCACGATAAGGATGTTTTTGTGCCGGAGTTTGCGCATGGCGGAATGTCCAGCGGGTACGTCTGCCTCAGGTTTTGGCGGGAAACTGCATTTCCCATGCTATGTCAACGATTTGAGCGCCTATTCCTTGAAAAAATGGGTGGCAGGATCGAATGATAAAACTATCACGCTATTGTTCTTTCAGAAGTTTTATTGGCAATCAACGTACAGCCGTCAATGCGAAGAAACCGAAAGGCGATAGAAAATGGATGAGCACGTTGCCACAAAAAGCGATGTATTTCCTCTGACGGTTGGCCACCTTGGCTTTGTGACGTTTTAAGTCTGCGCGGACGAATAGGGCATTGGTATAAGAGGGCTCCACGCCAGTATCCTATTTGCCATATGCATCAGGATATGAGCATAAAGCCTGATGGAGCCGGAGCCAACGGCTAAGGAGTATTTGACCTATTATGCAAATGAAAAATGAATTCATTCCTTGGAAATGTAGTTGTTGTGGGAAGGCGTTTGATTCCCTTGCTGGAGGACTCTGTAAAAAATGCGGCAACCCGACCTGTAATATTTGCTTTGGCATTGGCAAACTCATAAGCATAATAAGGCTGAAGATGCCGGAAAATAGGGTTTGTCGGGTGTGCTCGCGGACTGATCCGACCAGTGATGCGAATCATTAAATAACAAAATATATGAGGAAATGTTGTAATAGGGAGGAAAATGGCTATGGATATCCACAAATCACGCCCAAACGAATTTAGGACCGTATCAAGCTGGCTGGAATCAACTGCGAAACCCGGTCAGGTCGATATTTTCGGTATTTCAGGCTACGGAGGTATCGGCAAGTCATATCTCTTAAGTCAAGTGCTGGATTATGCGAAACCGATTTCCAAGGGATTCCTCCAAATCAAGATTGATGGAGCAGATTCATCAATACTTGGCGATTTCATGGCGCTCTATGACCGGAGATTTTCGCCTAGAACAATACCGTATGGCAAAGCTGATTATGATTATTTCCCACATGCGCGATCGCTTGCTCGGCAGCACGCTGCATTTGCCAAGGAAGTCGAAGGGGCGGTGAAGAAATCGACGTGCCCAGAGGATGTAAAAAAGGCCGCGAAATGGATTTTCAGAGGAGGAAGCGTCCTTAACAAATGTATACCAAAAACAAAGGAATGGCTTGATTGCGATTATTTACAGAAAGAGGGAGTAGACAAGGGAATTGATGAGGCAATTGATCTCTTGAGCTCCATAAAGGCTATCGAGAAGACATCTTGGCTGCCAGGACGCGTAAAGGACGTCCTTGGTATTTCCTATCGCGAAAGATTGAAAGCTGATTTATATCGCTTGAGCGCAGACGAATGGGTTGCTGATCTATGTGCTATCCTTAATCGCTATCAGCGAAAAGATCTGATTCGACTTACCCACTCACCCATTCAAGGGCTGGACCGTCTACTTCTTATACTTGATGATTTCGAGATTCTTGGAAAAACCATCATTGATTTCGTGACCACGGCACTATTGCCTGCACTTGAGAGGGCCAATTTTCACTCGACTGTTATCATCCTTGGCCGCGACAGTCTCTCTGATGCGCATGTTACCTTTCAACATCACTTATCTCATCTTGTCAGAGAGAAAATTCGGCTTGAGCGATTCCCTGATGCTGTTGCGGAACAAATGTTTCTCGGCGCGGGATACTCAAATGCAGATATTCCGACACTGATGAGTGAGTCTCAAGGATACCCATTTCTCGTCACACTTCTATGTGAAGCAAAGGGGGGCAGCGTCAGCTTTTATCAACAGTTTTACGATCGTACAACCAGATGGATGACGCCACGAGAGAAAAGTTGGGTTCTTCCGCTTTGCTATCTTGACAGAATTACTGAGTCGTCCATTCAAGAAATGTTACCAGAAACTCCGACTTCAGCCGTTATGGAGTGGTTCAAGCATGAGGCATCACTGCGGGATCCTAATGCTGAATGGTATGTAATTTCCCCTTACATCCGGCGGACACTCAAGGAGTATCATCACAAAGAGTTGGGAACAAAGAAGTATATGGATTTAGTAGAAAAAGGTGAAGCCTCATCGCGGCAGGCATAATCGGACAATCTGGGAGGATGGGCGATGACATGGCGGAAGACGGATCGCAGATAACCATACGTATCTTTACCTGTCTGGGCAAGCCAATTAGCCCAGCGACCTGGCCTTCCGGGTGGTCTGCGGGGATATGAACCGGCAGTGCTCGAGCCGTATTTCCTGGACTTGGCCCCGCAAGTCCCTGGTCTGGTCCAGTTCATGGTCTACGAACCGGCACCTGTTGTCGTACCATCCGGTCACGACGGCGATACCCCCGGTTCTGCAGTGTTCCCGGATCAGGGGGCCTGGCTTCAGTATCCGCGATGCCGGCCTCCCTGGGAAAATGGTCCTGCGCCTTATGCGCCGCGGTCCGCCTGCTAGGATAAGCGGTGTGCGCGATCCGTATCAACCCCTGGAATCAGAATACAAGCTGACTCGAAGCTACCTCCTTTTACCATCAGCAAACCATACATAATCATTTGCCAACCAGGCAAGCCCGGATTTGTTGCCCCGCCGCATGCAATTTCCGGCTTGATATCCCGTCCCGCGCCTGGTATCTTTGTGGTACTCAATCAAGTCCCTGAAGGAGTATGGGAAATGAACTCTTTACCTGCGCAGGAACTCAAGAGACGCGGCATCGCAGCAGTGGACGATCTCATCGCCAAGGGAGACGTGCACGTGATCAGAAACAATGTACCGCAGTATGTGGTGCTTTCGGAAGAGCGTTACCAGGAGCTCGTGGCGGAGGCAAACGAGGCGTATTTGGCGAGGGTCCGTGCTTCGCTGAAGGATGTCAAGGCGGGCAGGGTGAAAAAATTCAGGACTGCCGAAGATCTGTTGAAGTGTATCGAAGCAGGCGAGTCCGAGTGATGTATACCATCACGGCACCTCACCGCTTTCTACGCCAGGCGCGCAGATTCTTCAAAAAGCACCCAGACCTCATATCCCGCTTCGTACAAGTAGTTGCCGACCTGCAATCCGACCCGTTCCAGCCGCACCTGGCGCTTCATCCTCTGGCCGGCCGGCTTGACGGCTGCCATGCAGTAAGCCTTAAGCACAGTTACCGGGTTACCCTTACGCTCCTCATCTCCGAGAAAGAAATTATTCTGCTCGATGTCGGCAGTCATGATGAGGTTTACCGGTAAGCAAGGACAAGCCTGAACAAAGAAGCTGAAACCGCGTGTCCCCTGGATGTTAACCGCGGAGTCAATCACTTGAACGTTGCCGGATCGAACCACAGCGAAGCGTTGTCCAACGGTGTGTCCTTCGGCAGATTGGGATTCCTGATCCTGATGATGCGCCGGTTCCCGAGATTGGCCTTTACTATGGAAGCCCTGTTGTATTTCATGAAAATCGCGTCGAATGAGCCGTCTTTCACCATGTTCCGCAATCCTTTCTCGACGCGCTGCGCCAGGGCCTTGTCGGATTTATTGAAAAAGAAATAGTAGGGCCAGGGATAGTAGATAAGCAGATTCTTCTCGATGGCAAGATTGGGGAGAGCGCGATGCCGGGCTGCATGCTCGTGGAAGACCTCGTTTATGCCGCGCGGAAATAAATCGATGCGGTTTGCGGCGGCCAGTTTGAAGAGGCTCTCGTAGCCCGCCGTGTGCACCTTGATGCCGTTTGCCTCATAGATCGCCACGTCGCCCCAGCCGATGCCCTGGCCGACGGTTACCTTTCTCAGGTCGTCCAGGTTGCGTATCCTGTCGACATCCGCCTGCCGGTTCGCGGCTATCAAGGCCACGCGGTAGCCCAGGAGCCCCTTGCGCAGCGGGACCCGCACGGCACGGTATTCTTTCTCCTTCCGTATCGAGGTGCCGCTCCAACCGACATTGACCAGCCCGTGCGGATGGAGCAGTTCGGCAAGGTAGCGGGCCTCGTTCATGCCGGACTTGCTCGGCTGGAGCGTATAGGGTCCGTATTCCGCTACCGTCTTGTCGAGGGCCGTCTTCAGGATTTCGACCACATCGTTGTACCGCTCGTCAGCGCCCGACTCGAACGCGGGATATACGACCCTGGTCCGGCCGGCGGCCATCGCGGGAATCAGCAGGATACACAGCACCGATATCGCAAGCAAACACTTCATTGGTTGCCCCTCGACTCAATTTTCTCAGGCTCGTTTTACCTGTTTTCAAGTTCTGCAGCGCAGCGCAAGACCCGCGTCAGTTCATCCAGGGTGTACGGCTTGATGATTGATCCCCGGAAGCCGTAGTCGCGGAAGTCTGCCATGACGGGATCGTGGGAGTACCCGCTTGATACGATCAGCCGGGCACACGGGTCAAACGCCAGGATGGCTTCCGCACATTCTCTCCCCCCCATGCCGCCCGGTATCGTCAGATCCATAATGACGCATGAAAATGGCTTTTTTCCTTCTTTGGCGGTCCTGTACATCCGGATCGTCTCCTCACCCGAGGCGCACGTGGTTACCTCATAGCCGAGGTGTCCGAGCATTTCGACTGCGAGTTCGCGGATGGCTTCCTCGTCGTCCATGACAAGAACCGATCCGCCGGCGGGGGCTTCTTCCTGCGCGACAGTTGCGACGTCCTCCGTCCCCGCGGTGGATGTTGTGCCTGTTGACGGCAGGAACAGGACGAATGTCGTCCCTTCGCCGACCTTGGAGCGGACCTCGATATGTCCCCCATGACGCTTGATGATGGAGTGGACGGAGGCGAGTCCCAAGCCGATGCCGCCCGCCTTGGTGGTGAAGTAGGGGTCGAATATCTTCTTCAGCACGTCTTCCGGCATGCCGCACCCCTGGTCGGCGAACGAGAGCCTTACGTATCCGCCGGGAGGGAGCAGAAGGCCGTTTTCCGCCTCGAGCACCAGGTTCGTCCCTTCAACGGTGAGCGTTCCGCCCCCCGGCATTGCCTGGACGGCATTGAGGGCGATATTGTTGAACACCTGGCTCATCTGCCCTTCATCCGCTTCGATGTCATGGAGGCAATCGGGAATTTCAACGACCGATTTGACGTTTGTACCCCGTAAGGCAAGAGACAGCGACTCGTTCACGATTTTCCGTATCGATACAGCTTTCTTCACCGGAGCACCGCCTTTGGCGAAGGTCAGCAGCTGGCCGGCGAGCTCGGTTGCCCGGAGTGCCGCCTTTTCCGCATTATCCAGGAGCCTGGCCGATTTTTCCGGCGAGTCCGGGAACACGCGCGCCATGGAGATGTTCCCCATGATGCCGGTAAGGATATTGTTGAAGTCATGGGCGATCCCTCCGGCAAGCACTCCCAGGGATTCGAGACGCTGGGCGTTGAGCAGCCTGTTCCGCAGGGATTCGCGCTCCGTGATGTCGGTAAAAATGTCGACCCGCAGATTCCGGGCACGATGGGTATTGACTATGACATGCCGTTCGGAGCCGTCCTTGCATGCAAGTATCGACTCTGACGGTTGAATGGCCGTGCCGTCGGTCAAGGCCGTATCGAAAGCCGCCTTCCGGCGGGTAAGCCGGTCTTCGCGTCCGGCCGGGTCGGGGCAGGCACGGAGAAACCAGTCATCGAGCGTGGGGATATCCCCGGCGTCATAACCGAACCAGTCGGTGAAGCAGCGGTTGACATGCCTGACGACTCCCTCGCTGTCGGTCCATGTGACGCCTACCGGCATAACGTCCATGAGTGCCATGAGGGTCTTCTCGCTCTCGAGCAGCGCACGCTCCGCGGTCTTTCTCACCTGTTCCTTCCGTTCTTCGGCAAGGGATCGGGTCATATCGACGATGGAGAGCTTGAGATTTTTCAGTTCACCGAAAAAGTCTCCTTCCGGCACACCGGCAGCGTCCGTCTCTCCCCTGCTGACCTTCAGGGCGTAGGATTCAATCGCCTTCAGCGGCTTGATCACTTTTCTGCGGAGGAGATGAAAGGGGACGAAAATCAGGAAGGCGTTGAGGGTAATGATTGCCATGATGATGACAATAGCCCAACGGTGCAGAGACTTCTCAAGGAACCCGGGGGTCATATACAGGTGTACCGTGCCCACCTGTTTGCCGTAGATGACGATTTTTCCCGTGCGGGTCATTACCTTCCCGTTCCGGATCCCGACTTTTGTCGGAACAACCCTCCATTGCGCGTCCCTCGAAAAGCCGGAGATTACACCGCTTCCCTCGACTTCCGTAACCGTCACGCCGAAAACCTCCTGGTTGCGCATGGTGCTTTCGATAATCTTTTCAACCTGCTCGTTATCGAAGTTCCACAGCGGGAGGGCAAGGCTGCTTTCAAGCTGTGCGGTCGTTACCGCGAGCCGGGATTCAAGGTTGCTGATCCTCCGGTTACGTTCCCAGCCGTAATAGGCGCTGCCGAAGGTGGCCAGAACCACGGTCGTAACCGATACAAGGGTAAGGATAATGACTTTTGTAATCGATGTATCGCGTCTTTTCATGGAGTCCGGACCTGTTTGAAGTATCTCGCCCGCCGCCGGCGCCTTCTGTGGCTGCCCGGTTTCCGTGCGCCACGGCGGTAGAATCGAAATTTTTCACCGCGCATGCTACACGATTTGGCGGGAAAGCACAAACCATGGTAAGCCGCGCCCGGTCCCTGATTTGACCCGGGATGCCCACGGAGGGCTGAAAGATTCCGTTGTGTTTTCATGGCGGAACGCGCTAGGATCTTCCCGTCATGAATTACCTGATGCACCTTTTTCTCTCGGGAACCAATCCGGAGGTCCTGGCCGGCAACCTCATGGGTGATTTCGTCAAGGGGCGTCTCGATGAGCGTTTCCCGCCCGGTATCCGGCGCGGTATCGAAATCCACCGGAAGATCGACTCCTTTGCCGCTGGAAACGCCTGCTTCCTGCGGAGCAAGCGGCGAATCGATCCGCGCTTCGGCCATTTCCGGGCGGTCATGGTGGACCTGTTCTACGACCATTTCCTGGCCCGGTACTGGGATGAGTATGCTCCCGTTTCCCTGGAGCAGTTCGTCGGGGATTCCCACCGTACGCTGCTCCGGTACAAGGCCCATCTGCCGTCGCGTCTCCTCGATGTGCTGCCCGGGATGTTTTCCCGGCAGTGGCTCATTGCCTACCGCGAGGAGGCGGGGATCGCGACGGCTCTCCGGAGGATGTCGGAGAGGCTGCGCAAGCCCGGTCACCTGGCCGAGGGCGGCGCTGAACTCGTTGAAAAGGGCGAACCTCTCCTGTCGGATTTCCGTCTGTTTCTTCCCGAGGTTTCCTCCTACACCGAAACACTTCGATACGAAGTCAACCCGGGAAGGTAGTCACTGAAATTAAGGCGTGGTTTTGCGCATGTGTTTCTGCTAAAAAACGATGGAAAGCCGATGCCCGGCCGTTTTCCCGCGAACCGTTCCACTCGCAGCGCAGTGCCCGGATTTCCATACCCTGATTGCCGACCTCCGGAGCCCTGTGGACTACAGAACAGGAAAGAAAAAATGGATCCTCGTCATTTTCATTCGGAAAGTTCCGCTGAAGATGCGCTCGGCTGCCCCTTCTGCACCCTCGACCCGTCCCGCGTTTATGCGGCAAACGGACTTGCCGTTGCCGTTCTTGACGAGTATCCGGTTTCTCCCGGCCATACCCTGATTATACCGAAGCGGCATTTCGAATCCCTCTTTGAGGCAACGGAAGCGGAAAGGTCTGCGCTGTTCGACCTGATGGATGAAGTGCGCCGGCGACTGCTGAATACCCCTCAGCCTCCTTTTGACACTCGAGGGAGCGAGCGTGTGCCGGATGGCTTCAATATCGGCATCAATGACGGCGCCACCGCGGGCCAGACAATCTTTCACCTGCATATTCACCTGATCCCGCGCTATGAGGGCGACTGCCCCGACCCGCGCGGCGGGGTGCGCAAGCTGTTTCCCGGCCGTGCGCGGTACTGGAAGGAATTGGGCAAGGAGCAAGGTGAACGAATTACGGAATCGTAGTCGATGGGAAGGCGGATACTCCTCGTGCGCATGGGGGGTGGCTCTGTATAATCGTGTTTGAGGAGATGTCAAATGCTGGTTGACGCGCACGCGCACATGGATTGGTACACGGATGCCTTGAAGGATGCCCTTGCTCAGAGTGAGAAGCACGGAATCCTCACACTGTCCGTAGCCATGGATGTGCCATCTTACCTTAAGACGAAAGAGATTGCCCGCTCCAGCTCCCACATTATCCCGACTTTTGGAATCCATCCCTGGGAGACGGCACGATATGCAGACAGGCTCGACCAGCTTGCCGGCTACCTGAAAGACACGCCGGTCATCGGTGAAGCGGGACTGGATTTCCGCTATGTAAAGGACGCGGGACTGTACCCCGGACAGATGAAGGTTTTCGAGTATCAATGCATGTGGGCGCAGCGTCTGTCCAAGCCGATGAACCTGCACACGGCGGGCGCCGAACGCGAGGTCCTGGAAATGCTGCAACGGTTCGGGATAGGCAGATCCATTATCCACTGGTACTCCGGTCCGGCCGGCCTCGTGGAATCGTACCTGGCAGCCGGATGCTACTTCACGCTCGGCGTTGATGTCCTGAATCCGAGAAAAAGTCAACGGATTGCCGAGATCCTGCCGGTGGAACGGATCCTGCTTGAGACGGACAATCCCGACGGATACCGATGGCTCGCCAATGAAACAGGGATGCCGGATCTGCTCCTGCAAATACTGGAGAAGGTATCCGAGGCCAAGGGAATGACCCCTGTCGAACTGGAAAACAGGCTGTGGCTGAACTGGCGGGAGTGCATGGGGGAAATCGCCGGGAAAAACCTGATGTCGTGACACTTTTGAAAAGGAGGTGGCGGATCATGACCGGAATAACAGTGGTTGCAAGGATTAAGGCCGGGCCCGATTCAGTGGAAACCGTCAAAGACGGGCTCCTCGCCATGATAGAACCCACAAGGAAGGAAGCGGGTTGCCTGGACTATCAGTTGTATCAGGATACAATGGATCCTTCGGTCTTTGTCTTCTATGAAAAGTGGGAGAATGCGGACTCTCTTGAAAAGCACAAGGAGACCGATCATTACAAACGCTATGCCTCGACCGTCTTCGGTTTGATCGAGGAAAGAGTCGTGAGCAGATTGACAAGGATTGCATAAAGGCCCGGCACGCCATTTCAGATTCTCGGAAGGAGGGAGCACGGTATGGTGTCATTCACGGTTGACCATGAAAAATGCATCCAGTGCGGCCAGTGCGCGCTGGATTGCGTGGTGCGGATTATCTCCATGGACGGGGGATATCCGACTATCGCCCCTGAGAAGGAGAGTTCCTGCCTGGAGTGCCAGCACTGTCTGGCGGTTTGTCCGACCGGAGCGGTATCGGTACTTGGGAAGGACCCGGAGGAAAGCGTCTCCCTGGCCGGAAACCTGCCCGCCCCCGAAGAGGTGGAAATCCTCATCAAGGGCCGGCGCTCGGTTCGCCGCTACAGGGACGAGAATGTGAAACCGGAAGTCATGCAACGACTTCTCGATGTCTCCTGTCATGCTCCGACGGGGGTCAATTTCCGTCAGGTTCTGTATACGGTCGTTGATGACAAGGAGATCATGGCTGAACTGCGCAGGGAAACGATGGAGGGGCTTGGCCGCCTGTGGCGGGCGGGGAAAATGCCGCCCGGCAGGGAATACTTTACCGATTGTGTCCGGGCCTGGGAAGAAGAGGGTATCGACACCATCTACCGCGGGGCTCCCCATCTGATAATCGCCTCGGCGCCGCGGGATTGCCCCACCCCCGAAGCGGATTGCCTGATTGCGCTCGCCTATTTCGAGCTTTTTGCCCAGAGCCTGGGGGTAGGCACCGTGTGGAACGGGCTCGCGAAATGGACCTTTACGGAACTGGTCCCGGAGTTGCGCGCCAGGCTCGGCATTCCCGAAAACCACCAGATCGGCTATGTGATGGCGTTCGGTATGCCGGACGTGCGGTATCATCGTACCGTGCAGCGCGGACCTGCGCAGGCAGCGCGCGTGGTGTGGCGGAAAAGCTGATTCTCCTGATATCCCCGGGGGAGATCGGCGCCTCCCCCTTCTTCTGATTTTCCGTATCCTTTGAAAAAATTTCCGCTGTCGCTTCAACCGCCCCCTCCCGTATCCGGAAATATCCCCCGCTGAAGAAAATTGCAGCTTTTCATGCGACATGGCGCAAGGAGAAGCTTGTCTCGCCCCTCGCCGACACATGCCAGCGCCCCCTATCCATCACCATGACCTACCTGATCAAGCCGTCAACCACACCGCTATCCGTCTGTTCAGCAGTTCAGCGTTGCGTTTTTCCGGTCACTCCGATCAATACACGGGCTTCGCAAACCAACGTTTTGCAAAAGGCAATGCATGGTTCGGCCGTGTCTCGTGCCGCGGGTGCGACAGCGTGCCGACTGCCATGGCGTGCGGACTGACTGAGACGGGTCGCGTTCTCCGAGGCTTAGCCCGGGATCGGTCTTTTCGTGCGACACCTGTATCGTTACATGTGGATTGCTTCCAGTTGGGTGAAACAGGCTTTCTCCCGAATTCAATCGGCTTTTCGCTAGAGCGAATGGAACGGTGTTTTGTAAAACGAGTGTCTTATTGAGAGGTTGCGGTAAGGCAAGCACTGTTCTTCGGCTTTTGGTATGGGAGTTGCCAATAGGGACGGCAGGTGCCGGCGTGATCCGTTCATGAAAATGCATTGTGAGCCTGTTTTTATGTGGCAGGAAACAATGCTCGACACAAGGCATGAGTGACGTGAACAAACAGAATCACCTACGGCTGAATTTCGAAAAAATCCTCCCCATGGTATGGGGCAGTGCAGTTCCTCCCTCTTAGCTGCCCCCATTTTTTTGTCTTAGACTGCCGTAATGGCAGTGTTTATTGTTAGTACGCTAGTAAGATTTAATTGAAAATCAGAATATGACAGTGCTGCACACTATATCGGTCATATGTGTCGCATAAAATGGTTTAAAAAAATTAAAAAAATCATAATAAAGTCTTGCTTAAGACCATGAACATTAAAATATAGGTATGAATGACCTGCTGTATCAATAATATGAAAGAAAGGAGGGACAAGAAACAAGTAATGAGATAGTGCAATAGTCAGATGCAGCAGAATTCAAAATGAAATAGCATAACTTTCTGTCATGCGTCCAATTGCCTATCCAATGATAATTTATATGGTTATGGTCAACTGTGAGATTGTCATGAGTCGGAAAAAGGGACTGTATCGTCCGAAAGAGGCGGTGGGAGGTGTCAGACGGGAACGGAGGGTTATCTTATTCGTCTGATGCGCGATTCTCGGCGTCAATTCAATTGAAAAGGGGGTTTTATGAGAATGATGATGAAGAAGGTGATGTTTTCTGTTGCAGCGTTGGCTCTTGGAAGTTTCTGTCTTGCGGGTGGTGCGGGCAAGGCGCACGCGGGTATCATTCCCTACAGCGTCATTGCTCCCCATGAATACCAGCTGCCGGTGGGAGACGCCATTCCCAAGGACGGCATCAATCTTCTGCTCTCCTACAACACCTTCCGTGACGAGGGAAGGGCGTGGGACGGCGACAGCGGGGCACGGAGCCTGTTCGCAAACGTCAACAAGTTCGCCCACATCTTCAAGATTGACGGGCTGGACAAGTTCGGCTTCCTATGGGAAGGCGTGCTCGGTTTCGGAAGCCTGCAGCTGAAGAACAACACCAGCGAAACGGGCATGATCGACGGCCAGACCGGTCTTGTGGCCTGGTACAATCCGATCCCGAACATGTCGTGCGTTCTGGAGTACTGGCTGTATCTGCCCATCGGCAGCGACAATCTGTCCGGGCATTCCTGGGACCACAGCTTCGCCTTCATGTTCAACTACCACACCGGCGGCTTCACCTTTGACGGCGACTTCGGCTACAAGCTGAAGGGCGACTACCGGGACATGGGGGTTCACCTGGAGCAGGGCAACGTCTTTTTCGCCAACGCCGTCTTCGCCTACAAATTCATGAATCAGGTCGAGCCGTTCTTCAAGGTCGACTACCAGACGACGGAGACGGGAAAAGACAAGGCGACCGGCGCCAAGACGTCCGGCCAGTCCGAGCTGGCGCTGGGTATCGGCAACCAGTTCAAGATAAGCGATCGGCTGAACCTGGCCCTGTGGTATGAAGCCGGTGTAACGGGCAGGAACACCACCAAGACCAACGCCGGTTACGCACGCTTCATCTGGAGCTTCTAGGTCTGTCATCGTAAACATGTCGGCACAATAGGATACACGGGCGCTGCACTGCGCAGCGTACTACAAATACACGAAAAGGAGAGACACGCATGAAAGCAGCAAAATGGTATGGGAAAAAAGACATCCGCATTGAGAACGTTCCCGAGCCGTCCGCCCCGAAACCGGGTGAGGTAAAGATCAAGGTTGCCTGGTGCGGCATCTGCGGATCCGACCTGCATGAATACCTTGCCGGCCCGATCTTCATCCCAACGCAGCCCCATCCGCTTACCGGCGCGTGTGCTCCGCTCATTCTCGGTCACGAGTTCTCAGGAGAAGTCGTGGAAGTCGGCGCGGGTGTCACCACCGTCAAGGTAGGCGACATGGTTGCCCCGGATGCCTGCCAGCACTGCGGCGTCTGCCTGCCCTGCCGGGAAGGCCGCTACAATGTGTGCGAAAAGCTGGCGTTCACCGGCCTCATGGCGGACGGCGCTTTCTCGGAATATGTCAACGTGCCAGCCCAGCTCTGCTATGTACTGCCCAAGGGTTTCAACATGGAGGCAGCCTCTCTCATCGAGCCCCTTGCAACCGGCTTCAAGGCCGTTCGGCTTGCCGGCTCCATCATGGGGCAGACCGTTGTCATCTACGGCGCCGGCACCATCGGTCTTGGTACGCTCATGTGCGCCAAGGCTGCGGGAGCTTCTACTGCCATCGTCGTCGAGATGTCCGCCGCTCGCAAGGAACTGGCCAAACAGTGCGGCGCAGACATCGTCCTCGACCCGAGAGAGTGCGATGTTATCGCCGAAATCAAGAAAATAACCGGCACGAAGAATGGCGCCGACGTTTCCTTCGAGTGTATCGGTAATGTCAAAACCGCACCCATGGCTGTCGAGTCGGTCCACAACGTCGGCAAGATCGTTATCGTCGGCATTTTCGAAGGGCCGAGCGAATTCAACTTCTTCAGCCTCAGCGCCACCGACAAGGTCGTCATCGGCACACTGGCCTACACCGTTGATGATTTCCAGGGCGTTGCCAACCTCCTGGCTTCCGGCCAGCTCAAGACCGATCCGCTCATCACGGGCAAAATCAAGCTGGATGACCTCATCGCGAAAGGTTTCGAGGAACTGGTCAATAACAAGGATGCCAACATCAAGATCATCGTGAGCCCGAACTAGGGTTCTCTGAAGACCTGTGTACGTCGGGGAGGGCGGCTACTCCCTCCCCGACCCTGTCTTCTTGATTTTTCCGTGGGTCCGGGGTGATGCGTTTCGATTCGGGAAGGTTTACGTTTTTTGGAAAGGAGTCAACATGTCAAATTCTACTGAAAGTACGAAGCCTTTCGGCCTGCAGCTAGGTCCGGTCGGCTTTGCAATTGCCAACTTTATCATCATTCAGGCAATCAGTTATGGCGTCTGGTTGCTGTTCGTCGACCCGAAGGTCGGCGTGTGGAAGTTCTATCCCCAGCCCTTCGGCGCCTATCTGTTCTGGGCCATTCTCGTGGTCGTCTTCATAGGCTTCAACCTGGGGATGAGCGGGTTCAGCAAGATGAGCCAGCCCATGGGGGGTATCGTCACGACCCTTGTCACGGTGGTTCTCGGCTTTGCCATCCCCATGCTGCTTATCTTCGGCTGGGGTGCCCTGGATCCTGCATTCAGCCCTGAAAAATTCGCGGGTCACGGCGCGGCCGGCCTCATTGTTCTCATCGGTTTTTACGGTTTCGGCGTCGTGGCCAACAGCATGGACGGCTGGCCGTGGACCGATGCGGGCATGAAGCAGCCCATGGTGGGTTGGGCGCAGATTTTTGTCGGTTTCTTCCTGACCACTGCCGGCTACCTTGCCCTGGTGTATCCGAACCTGGCAAGCTGGACCGCCCCGGACCGGGTCCTCATGTCCCTTCCCACGGCAATCGGCTGGTTCTACTCGGTCATCCTGGTCTGGCTCACCACGGTCCTTGTCCTCGATCTGTGGCCGTACAGTACCTTCAAGACCCGCGCCGGCCGGGCCCTTGCCGCTTTCTTCGGCAACATCATACTGGGTACGGTCTGCTACTATGTCCTGCTGGCCCTGCTGAAGAATGTCCTGATCCCTGCCGACGCACTGGAGAAAATCGGTCCGGCCATCAACCTCTGGCCTGCCCAGCTCGGTGTCTGGATAGTCCACGTTCTCCTGCTGTGGGCGCTGTGCTGCGGAAATGCCCCCACCAGCCTCAGCCCGGGCATGAACCGCGTTGCCCGCTTCATTATTACATGGGCACTGGGGATCGTTGCATTTATCGTATACATGAAGTGGTTCGCAATGGGTGTGCTGAATGAAGCGGCCATTGTTCCCGGTTTCGGCGGGGATCCCCTTACCTGGGTCGACCTTCTGAACCTCATCCTGCTGTTTTATGTGGTCTATTTCGGGTGCTACGGTATCGCGAAAAAACAGTAGACTCGGGAGCGCCACGAGAACGTGGCGTTCGAATTCCGTCGCGGATACATTCCAGGGTTCGTGATAACCGGCATGACGACACGTCATGCCGGTTATGTCGCGCAAACGATCTGAACTGATCACCTTTCCAGTATGAAAGGCATGAAAAGCTATAGAAAGGTTACTGGTGGTGAAAGCTGGTACTAACAGACGCACAAGGAGAAAAATATGTCGGAGAAACCCGTGTATACGAACATTCTGCAGATAGCCGTGGTAGTCAAGGATTGTGACGCAACTGTCAAGAAGTATGCCGACGACTACGGGATCGGCCCGTGGTCCATCTACGAATTCAATCCCAACACCGTCAGCGACATGATTATCGAAGGAAAGCCGGTGGAATACGCCATGCGCCTGGCATTGGCCGATATCGGCGGCGTACAGTGGGAGATCATAGAGCCCAAGGATGACAAGAGCATCTATGCCGGCTTCCTCAAGGAACATGGGGAAGGCCTGCATCACGTGGCGTTCGGCACGGAAAATTACGAGGAAACGGTCAAGTTCTACCAGGATAAGGGCAAACCCATCCTGCAGGGCGGAACCTGGGAAGGTCTTACCTACACCTACCTGGATTCGCGCAAGGACCTGGGCGTAATCGCCGAAATCTACAAGCTGGTCCCCGATTTCAAATGGCCCGAGCCTGATGCCGTATACCCGGCGAAATAGCCACAAGGAGGATTGAACATGGGATTGAAAGCAGCATTCGTGTTTGTCGCCCCTGAAGCGGATCCGGCACAACACCGGGCGGTCGTTGCGACACCGGTTGTGGAACTGGCGGTGGTTGGCGTGAAAAACTACGCTGAGGCCGTTTCCGAATGCACGAAGCTCGTTGAGCAGGGAACCGTCGCCCTCGAGCTGTGCGCGGGATTCGGTGTTGAAGGCGTGGCGGCGGTGAAAAAGGCCGTCGGGAACAAGGCCGTTGTCGGTGTCGTGCGGTTCGACAACCATCCCGGCCTCGAGTTCAAAAGCGGCGATGACCTGTTCGGATAGCCCAGGCTGAACGATTGCATCCAAGTGTCGGCCGGTCCGGTGAGAAGTGCGCTTCACAACCGTGTCCGGATTGACTCCCGCACCGGGACCCGGAGGGGCATGCAATGCCTCTCCGGGTCCCGGTGCGCACACCCTGTCGCAGAGGAGGCGACAGCACAGTTTGAAAACGGCCCTGATCATTGCGGAATGATTACAGTCCATTACCCTTCCGTCCGTACCCCCGCCATACCCCGCGTCTCTGCAATGCGTAATCGTTCGTAACCGGCATTATTGTAAGACATTGTTGCTGCCTTAGTGATATACTTTGGCGTTGATTGTGAGCGGTCTGCCTTTTCGGGAGGAGATGCCATGGGAAACAGAGATTTTTCCAAGCATGTGGATGATGTTGAAAAACAGGTCAATGAGAGAAGAGACCTGCGTGCGGGCAGGGGAAAAAACGGGACGGAAGAGCCTCAGATACGTGGTTCCTGGGAGCGCTGTCTCGTGCAGTACAACATTGACCCTTCCACGCCGAACAAGCCGAGGATCCTGACCGGCAGGGCATTGAAGGACTATGTGGAACCCCTGGAAGAATTCCTTCTCATTGCGAAAGAGGGCATGAAAAACCTGTATGCAACGGTCGAGAGGTCCAACTACGTCATCCTGCTGGGAGACGCGCACGGCGTGACCATCGAATACCTCGGCAACCCCCGGGAAGAGAGGGAGAACCGTGATGCAGGGCTGTATCTGGGTTCCGTCTGGACGGAATCCATCGAAGGTACCTGCGGCATGGGAACCTGTATCGAAGAAAGGCGCGCAATTACCATTCACCGTGACGAGCATTTCCGGTCGCGCCATATCGGCCTGAGCTGCTCCACTACCCCGCTCTTTTTCCCGGACGGGTCCCTGCTCGGCACCCTGGACATCTCCCTCCTCCGCCCCCCCGAAGACAAGAAATCGCAGCAGCTTGCCCTTCAGATAGTGGATTACTACGCCCGCCTCATCGAGAACGCCTACTTTCTTCGCCTCTTCAAGGACAGCTGGATCGTGCGTTTCAACGCCATGCAGGCCTTTGTCGAAGTGGTTACCGAAAACCTCATCGCGGTGGACACCTCGGGAATCGTAGCCGCCGGGAACGCCAGCGCGTTGAAGGAATTGGCCCTGCGGAACGGTTACAGCCCAGTGGGTCGCCACATTTCGGAAGTCTTTGATTTGATCTTTGACGACCTGATGCACCATGCCGTGCACAAGACGACCACGATCCTGCCGCTTCGCAGTTTCAGAAGCGGGCACCAATACTTTGCCACGTTCCGGGCGCCGGAAACCACGATAATACCGGTGCAGAAAGTCACGGGCGCGGCGGAATCCATGTTCTCCGGAGAGAGAAGCGCGTCATCCGTCATGACTCTGGATTACCTGGCCGGCGCCGACCCGGTCATGACCCAGAATGCCAACTGCGCGAGACGGGTCATGAACAAGGATATTTCCATCCTGCTCATCGGAGAGACGGGAACGGGAAAGGAAGTGTTCGCACGGGCCGTTCACAACGCCAGCGACCGCTCCGGCCAGCCGTTCGTGGCGCTGAATTGCGCCTCGATCCCGGAGTCGCTCATCGAAAGTGAACTGTTCGGATACAAGCAGGGCGCATTTACCGGCGCGCGCAGCAAGGGGATGCGGGGAAAGATACTGCAGTCGGACGGCGGGACCCTGTTCCTGGACGAGATAGGGGACATGCCGCTCAATCTGCAGACCAGGCTGCTTCGTGTCCTGGCGGAGAAGGAAATTCTGCCGCTCGGCAGCGAGACCCCGATTCGCGTTGACCTGCACGTTATCTGCGCCACCTTGCGCAACCTGGATGAACTGGTGCGCCAGGGGAGGTTCCGGGAAGACCTCTACTATCGCCTGAACGGTATCACGATATCCCTGCCGCCCCTGCGGAAGAGGAAGGACAAGGCGCTCCTCATTCAGAGCATTATCGACCTGGAAAGCGGGGATGGCGCATTTACCATAGATCCAGAGGCGTTCGAAACCCTGCTGAGTTATGATTGGCCGGGAAATGTCCGCCAGTTGCGCAATGTGCTGCGCTATGCCGCCGCAGTGAACGAAACCGGTGTTATCGGGATACTGGATCTGCCGCCGGAGATAGTCCCGTCGGCTTCGTTGCAGCAGGAAATCGCGGATGACGCCGATGAATGCACGGAGACGGTGCCTCCCGATTCGGTGCAGTTCGCCGAACGGTCGGCCATTCTGAACTGCCTGAAAAAGCAGAAATGGAATATCTCCAACGCATCGCGGGATCTTTGCATCAGCCGGGCCACCCTGTACAGGAAGATGAAGAAATATTCCATTATCCCACCCAATGAAATGGACTGGAATTCGTAGGAATTTTACTCCTGATCGGTTCCTTGCCGGTTCAGGAAGTGATCGTACCCGCCTCGTGCAATGGGGAAAAACGCTCCATCCGGAGACAGGAAGCGCACTCCCGGGTCCGGGACAATGCCGCCGATCTCCGTCACGGGGGTATAGAGTTCGGAGAAAAGGGAAAGGATCGTCTCCCTCCTTGAAGAAGGGGCGGTAAAGAGCAGCTCGTAATCCTCTCCGCCCGTCAGTGCCGTACGGTACATGTCTGCCGACATCATCCGGTAGCGTTCCCGGTAGGAGCGGGAGAGGGGGATTTTTTCGAGATACAGGTTTGCCCCCACGGAAGAGCCATCCGTGAGGTGCCCCATGTCCGCCGCCAGTCCGTCACTGATATCAATCATCGATGTCGGCAATCCCGCGTCTGCCAGCGCCCGGCCCTGGCGCACCCTTGGTCGGGGGTCCAGGTGACGGTCGATGGGGTGTCCCGTCGTTTCTCCCCGGCGCAGCAATTCCAGGCCCAGGGCCGAATCACCCAGGGTGCCGGTGACGAATACCAGATCCCCGACCCTGGCCCCGCACCGCCGCACAATCCGCTCGGAAAACTGCTCCCCAAAGGCCGTTACCGATATGACCAGGCCACGGGGAGATGCGCACGTGTCGCCTCCGACCAGCGTTGCCCCATGCTCACCGGCAAGGCTGAGCATGCCGGATGTGAATTCATCGAGAAAATCGACGGGGCACGATGCAGGTACGGCCAGGGAGAGAAGAAAGGAGAGGGGTCTCCCGCCCATAGCCGCGATATCCGAAAGATTAACGGCCAGAGACTTCCTCCCGAGACGGAAGGGATCCGTAAGCGAAAGGTCGAAGTGAATGCCTTCAACCAGCATATCGCTCGTGGACAGAACGAGGCTTCCCTCCTCGAAGCGGAGTGCAGCCGCGTCATCCCCGATGCCGATGACTACCCCGTCTCCCCCTCCCGATTTTTCGGCAATCATTCTGATAATCCCGAATTCTCCAGCCTCCCGCAGAGTGTTGGTACGCCGTTCTCCCGTCATGTTCCTCCCGTTGTCCGTTCCTTTGAGCCTTTGCTCCTGAGGGAGGCTTGCAGGAATTCTGCCAGCGCATGACCGGCAAGCGCACGGTCGAGGTAACACCGCGCCCGGAGCCCCGCATTTCCCCGTTTTTTCCGGAGGGCGCGTGCCATCACGGTTTCGGGGCCGGGCGCATGCCGCGCCATATCCCATGCGACAGGTGAATCACGGGCACTGGAACAGGTGATTCATATTTCGGGCGTTCCCCTCGCTGAATCGCCCCGCTGCCCCGTCCCTGTTCGTTGATTCTTCCCATCACGCCATCTACGGGTCGGAGTTGTTCGTCTTTTTTTCCCCTAGTCACGGGAGGGTGGCGTCCGTGCGTGGAATAAACGGCACGAAGCGGGCGGTTTTGGCTTTTTTTTTGCTCTTTCTGCCAGATAGCGGGAGCTGTCCGTCCCATCCAACGGCCGTCATTCGCGGAGGGCCTCGGCAGATTCGCCGGTTTCCCGGATCAGGAGTGAAACTTCCGCCGCGCCGGCATTACACAACAGGAGCATACCCATGACTGAACATAACGAGGATCGACAGGAGAGCATGCCGTGTCGATCTGTTTTCTTCGAGCCCATCAGGAATTCCAGAAAAGTCTACGTCGCCGGTTCGCGCCCCGATATCCGCGTGCCGATGCGTGAAATATTCCAGAGCGGAACGGTTTCCGGGTCCGGCAGCACACCCAATCCTTCCGTGTACGTGTACGACACTTCCGGTCCCTATACCGAAGAAGGCTTCCATTCCGATCTGCACGCCGGCTTGCCGGCGCTGCGTGATGCATGGATCGCCGAACGTGGCGATACCCTTACCTCCTCTCCGGGGTCGAGCCACACATCGGCTCCTGCCGGTTTCCACCCCGAGCGCGCGCCGCGACGGGCGGCGACCGGCAGGAACGTTACCCAGATGCACTACGCCCGCAAGGGCATCATCACTCCCGAGATGGAATTCGTCGCCATCCGCGAGAACCAGCGCAGGGAGAGTCTCGGCGTCCTCCTTGACCGTCAACACCCCGGCCAGGACTTCGGCGCCTCCATCCCCCGGGTCATCACCCCGGAGTTCGTCCGTTCCGAGATTGCGCGGGGGAGGGCCATCATCCCCCTGAACATCAATCACCCGGAGGCGGAGCCCATGATCATCGGCCGCAATTTCCTGGTGAAAATCAATGCCAATATCGGCAACTCCGCCATCGCCTCCTCGGTCATGGACGAGGTCATGAAAATGGTATGGGCGATTCGCTGGGGCGCCGATACCGTCATGGACCTCTCCACCGGTCCCAACATCCATGAGACGCGGGAGTGGATCCTGCGCAACAGCCCGGTTCCCATCGGCACCGTGCCCATCTACCAGGCCCTGGAGAAAGTGGGAGGAGTGGCAGAAGACCTCACGTGGGAGATCTACCGCGACACCCTCATCGAGCAGGCCGAGCAGGGGGTGGACTACTTTACCATCCATGCCGGGGTGAGAAAGGATGCCGTGCCTCTTGCCGCAAAACGGCTTACCGGGATCGTTTCCCGGGGCGGGTCCATCATGGCGAAATGGTGCCGGGCGCACAACCGGGAAAGTTTTCTCTATGCGCGATTCGAGGAAATCTGCGATATTATGAAGGCCTACGATGTCAGCTTCTCCCTGGGGGACGGGATGCGGCCCGGATCCATCCACGACGCCAACGACGAGGCCCAGTTTGCCGAATTGAAGACCCTGGGTGAGCTGACCCGCATCGCCTGGGAGCATGACGTGCAGACCATGATCGAAGGTCCCGGCCATGTTCCGATGCAGCTCATCAGGGAGAACATGGATCTCCAGCTCGAACACTGCGGCGAAGCGCCGTTCTACACCCTGGGCCCGCTGGTTACGGATATCGCGCCCGGGTACGACCATATAACGTCGGCAATCGGCGGGGCAATGATCGGATGGCTCGGAACTGCCATGCTCTGCTACGTTACTCCCAAGGAACACCTGGGCCTGCCGGACAGGAACGACGTGAAGGAAGGTATCGTCACATTCAAGATCGCGGCCCATGCCGCGGATCTGGCAAAGGGGCATCCGGGGGCGCAGATCCGGGACAATGCCATGTCCAAGGCCCGCTTCGAGTTCCGCTGGCGCGACCAGTTCGCCCTGAGCCTCGATCCGGAAAAACCCGAAAAGTTCCATGACGCCACCCTGCCTGAAGATGCCGACAAGTCTTCCCATTACTGCTCCATGTGCGGGCCCGATTTCTGTGCCATGAGGATCACCCGCTCCCTCCGCGAGGATGACGCGGAAGCCGGTGACGAAGGCAGCGGGGAGGGTGGAGAGGTGAAAAAGGCGTGCTGACGGCATGGATCACTACAAATTAAGGAGTTGCCCCGAAAATTTCTATGAAGATTATCGTAAATGGTGAAGAACAAATCATTCCCGCAATGAGCGTCCACGACTACCTGCACTCCATCGAGTGCGATCCGATGCCCATTGCCGTTGAGCTGAACCGCTCGATTCTGAAGAAAAGCGAATATCGAACCACCTTTCTCGCGGAAGGCGACCAGTTGGAGATCGTCTGGTTTGTCGGAGGAGGGTAAAAGGAGAGCGTGCATGTCGCAACACACTGACACCTGGAAAATAGCGGGACGCGAGTTCCGGTCGCGGCTGATGGTCGGCACCGGGAAATACGCGGATTTCAAACAAATGGCCCAAGCAATCGAGGCATCGGGAGCGGAGATAGTGACCGTTGCCGTGAGAAGGGTGAATATTTCCGACAGGAACAAGGAATCGCTCCTCGACTATATCGACCTGAAAAAATATACCCTGCTCCCCAATACGGCGGGATGCTATTCGGCTGACGACGCGGTGCGCACCTGCCGACTGGCCCGCGAGGCCGGTCTCTCCGACTTCGTGAAACTGGAAGTGCTCGGTGACGAGAAGACGCTCTTTCCCGACAACGAGGAGTTGCTGAAGGCCGCGGCCATCCTGGTGAAAGAGGGCTTCACCGTGCTTCCCTATACCTCCGACGACCCCATCATGTGCAGGAAGCTGGAGGACCTGGGGTGCGCCGCTGTCATGCCCCTGGGCGCGCCCATCGGCAGCGGGCTGGGCATACGGAACCCCTACAATATCCGGATCATCATGGAAAACGTGAAGGTGCCGGTCATCGTCGATGCGGGCGTGGGCACGGCCTCGGACGCCGCCATCGCCATGGAGCTGGGGTGTGACGGCGTGCTCATGAACACCGCAATTTCCGGGGCCGGGGACCCGATCGCCATGGCCGAAGCCATGAACCTGGCGGTGCGCGCCGGGCGTCTCGCCTACCTGGCGGGCCGCATCCCCCGGAAGTTGTATGCAACGGCATCCAGTCCCCTGGAAGGGGTCATCGGGTAGGCTGCGTTGATATGGGCCGGGGTGGGGCTTTCACGGAGCCTCTCGTACGGCTTCAGTGCAATCAGGTGGCATACTGGAAAGCGTCCGAATCCAGCAGAGTACTTGATCCGGGCGATGGATGGTGACCGATTACGAGGGGCTTCGGGGAAGTTCCACCCCGGCCCCACCGGCTTCTCCCTGATGTAAACAACCACAATCGGAGCAATTGATGTATCACGGCAATATACACAGGGATCTGTCCATCAATTCCTACGGCTCCTGGCTGCGCCGCCGCTTCGGATGCCGTGTCAGCAAGGTCAACGTGGACTGCGGATTCACCTGCCCGAACCGCGACGGGACCAAGGGAACCGGCGGCTGCATCTACTGCGACAATGCATCCTTCTCTCCCGACCGGACCCAGGCGGTCATACCCATGGAGCAGCAGATGGCCGAGGGAATGGCGTGGCATCGCACGAGGCTGGGGAGCGAGAAGTTCATCATCTACTTCCAGAAGTTCACCAATACCTATGCCCCGGTACAGAAGCTGCGCGACCTGTACACCCGCGCCCTGGACCACCCCGACGTGGTCGGCATCTCCGTCGGGACCCGGCCGGACTCCCTGGGAGACGACGTCCTTGCCCTTCTCACGGACCTTGCCCGCACACGCTACGTGTGCGTCGAACTGGGCCTTCAGTCCATGGACGACGCCATCCTCGCCTGGATGAACCGGGGGCACGTGCTGTCCGATTATCTGAAAGCGGTTGAACGGGTGGCCGACCGCGGAATCGACGTCTGTACCCACCTTATCTACGGGTTCCCTGGCGAATCCCGATCCTCTTTTCTGAAAACAGCCGACCTCATTTCCCGGCTCCCGATTGATTCCCTGAAGATCCACCAGCTCCATGCGGTGCGCGGCACCAGGCTGGCTGAACTGTACCAGCAGGGACAGTACCGGCCGATCTCGCTGGAAGAGTATACGGCAACGGTCTGCGATTTCCTGGAACGCATCCCCGCCCATATTGCAATCCAGAGGCTGTACGGGTCCGCTCCCCTCGACCTGCTGGTTGCGCCCCGGTGGGGCCTGAAAAACAACCGGATGTGGTACACGATAGTCAACGAACTCCGCAGGCGCGGCAGTTGGCAGGGGTGCAGGCTTTCCGACCATGCGCTGCGGGTCAGCAATCTCTGAAGGAGGGAAATTCATGCCATTCAAACGATATGTTGTCGAACTTGGCTACGGAGCCGATCTTCATGGGGGCGATGCCACCAAGGCGGCAAAGAGAGCCGTGAAGGATGCGATTTCAAGAAGCTGCCTGTGCGGTCTCTTCGAAATCGTGGGGATGAACGATCCCGCTGCCATGCACGTCAAGGTCAGGATCGGCTGCCCCAAGCCGGAAGAGGTCGACGGCAGGGAAGTCCTGGATGTTGTCCCCTTCGGTTCAAAGGAACTGGAAGTTGTCGAGGGTGGCCTGACAACGCGGGGAGTGGAGGTTTCCTCCCTGGGGTGCGGGGACACCATCCTGGTGGCCGTTGCCTCCCTGACCGTTTGCGTGAATATCAACGAAACTGCGTTGCCCTGAAGAAAAATGTCCGGGTCTCGTCCGTGTCCCGGATACCGGCGAAGCAACGAAACTGCGGTTCGCGTCGTTCTCTTCGGACGACTCGAACTGCCGTTTCACTTTTTCATTCCGCTCCCGTAATCCCCCCATCCATGCCGCTTTCCGTCCTGTTCCCCGTGAGACAGATGTTTCACCGTCCTTCCAGAACACCTGTAACATTTACCCCCCCCGGAGCATCCCCTCCGCACCGTGATTATTCGATCGACGGTACTGTGTCCGGCGCCTCTCTTTCCGAATTCTTCCCGGAGCACTGACGCTAACATAGTGAAAAAACCGGAGTAATTCCCGTTTTGGACCGGATGTGACCCGAACCATGACCGGCCCTGCCGGTTCCGGTGGCATGCGTTGTGCTCTAGGAATGGTCGAAGGTTATAAAAATATTTCGTTAGATTAAAAAATGGTGAAGGCATGCATTCCACGAAACCAAGCATAGGTATTATCGCCAACCCTCTGTCCGGACGGGATGTCCGGCGCCTGGTTACCAAGGCGTCCGTCTTCCAGAACGCGGAGAAGAGCAACATGGTTTTGCGCATGCTCGGTGTGCTCGGGAAGCTGGGAGTCGACGAAGTGTTCATGCTCCCGGACGTCAGCGGTATTGCTTCACGGGTCATCCACGCCCTCAGGCACGGCAGGGCGGCGGAAGCATCATCGCTACCCCGCGTCAGTTTCCTGGAAATGCCCATCAGGGATTCGGCCGCCGATTCCCTGAAAGCGACGGAACTGATGAAAGCCATGGGCGTCTCCGTGATCATCGTCATGGGAGGGGACGGAACGCACCGGGTAGTTGCAAGCGCAAGCGGAGACACGCCGCTCCTCACCCTTTCGACCGGCACCAACAACGTGTTCCCCGAGATTCGGGAGGCGACCATCACCGGACTTGCAGCCGGACTGATTGCCTCGGGAAAGGTGCGGGTGAAAGATGTGACTTCCAGAAACAAGGTAGTGCGCTGTGAAGTCAACGGCAACCGCCGGGACATGGCTCTCGTGGACCTTGCCGTATCCACGGAGTGCTGGATAGGCGCCAGGGCGCTGTGGGAAGCCTCGTGCCTGAAAGAATTATTCATTTCATTCGCAGAGCCGGATGCAATCGGCTTATCCTCCATCGCCGCTCTCATACACCCGGTATATCGTTCGGATGCATACGGACTTCGCCTGGTGGTCGCCCCTCCCGGCGAGGGATTCATGACCGTGCAGGCGCCGATCGCGCCGGGTGTCATGGCTCCGGTCAGCGTGGCGGAAATCTGCGAGATACGGCCCAAGGAGGTATTCAGGGTGGAAACATCCAGGGGGACGATAGCCCTGGACGGTGAGCGTGAGATTGAATTTTCCGAAAACGATGTCGTAAAGGTTTGGCTGGAAATGGACGGTCCCGTGACAGTGGATGTGAATAAGGTCATGCAGCAGGCCGCGAAAAACAAGGTGCTTGTCCAGCAGCACGAAGGCTGACAGGGTTCTCCATGAGGTTTGTGTGGCATGACGTTTGTGCCGGTAGGACAGTGAAAACTATTGGAAGGAAAGGAGAAACGAGATGGCGGAACTGAAGAAAGAGGATCTTCTGAAGGCGTACCGGACGATGAAAGAGATCCGAGACTTTGAGGAGCGGGTGCACAAGGAGTTTGCGACGGGGAAGATACCCGGGTTCGTGCATCTGTACGCGGGGGAGGAAGCGGTGGCGACGGGGGTGTGCATGCACCTGACGGATGAAGACCGGATAACGAGCACGCACCGGGGCCATGGTCACTGCATCGCCAAGGGCGTGGACATCATCGGGATGATGGCGGAGATATACGGCAAGAAGACGGGGAGCTGCTGCGGCAAGGGCGGATCCATGCACATAGCCGACCTGGAGAAGGGGATGCTGGGAGCGAACGGAATCGTTGGCGCCGGCGGTCCTCTGGGGTGCGGGGCTGCGCTGGCGGCGAAATTCAAGGGCAAGGGCGGAGTAGCCGTGGTGTTTTTCGGTGACGGCGCCTCCAACCAGGGGACTATTCTGGAGAGCATGAACCTGGCGAACATCTGGAACCTGCCGGTGATCTTCCTGGCCGAGAACAACGGCTACGCGGAATCCACCGGTGTCAAATACAACGTGCCGACGCCGAACATCGCCGACCGTGCGGCAGGCTTCAACATGCCGGGCGTGACGGTGGACGGCAACGACTTCTTCGCGGTGTACGAGGCGGCAAACGAAGCGATCAAGCGTGCACGTGAAGGCGGCGGCCCGACCCTTCTGGAATGCAAGACCAACCGTTTCTACGGCCACTTCGAGGGCGACGCCATGACGTACAAGGCGCCGGGCGAAGTGAAGCGGCAGCGTGAAGAGTGCGACTGCCTGAAGATCTTCGCGGCCAAGGCGACCGCATCCGGGCTGGTGACGGCAGCGGAACTGGAAGCGATCGACAAGGAAGTTGCGGCTTTGATAGACGAGGCGGTAGAGAAGGCATTGGCGGCACCGACACCGACCGAGGCCGATCTGCTGACCGACGTATACGTATCGTACTGAGAAACGGGAAAGGAGCTGATCAATGTCGAGAAAAATATCGTTTAAAGACGCAATCAACGAAGCGCTCTCCCTGGAGATGGGGCGCGACAACTCGGTGATTGTCATGGGTCTGGACAATGCAGGCGGCCGTGGCACGGACGGGCAGCAGGATGCCTGGGGCGGCGTTCTGGGAGTAACCAAGGGCCTGTACGGCAAGTACGGGGACCGGGTCATCGACACCCCCATATCGGAGAGTTCGTACATCGGGGCCGCGGTAGGCGCGGCGGCCTGCGGGATGCGTCCGGTGGTGGAGATGATGTTCTCGGACTTTTTCGGGGTCTGTTTCGACCAGATGATGAACCAGGCGGCCAAATTCCGCTACATGTTCGGCGGCAAGGCGGTGACTCCGGTCACCATGCGGACCTGCTACGGCGGTGGTTTCCGGGCCGCGGCGCAGCACTCGCAGGTACTGTACAGCGTATTTTCGCACATCCCCGGCCTGAAGGTGGTGGTGCCGTCCACGCCGTACGACGCCAAGGGGCTTCTGATCCAGTGCATCCGCGACAACGACCCGGTGATCTTCATGGAGCACAAGGTTCTGTACGCCATGAAGGGCGAAGTTCCGGAAGAGAGCTACACCATCCCGTTCGGGCAGGCCAACGTGGTTCGGGAAGGCAAGGACGCGACCATCGTGGCCATCGGCTGGATGGTGCACAAGGCGCTGCAGGCGGCCCAGAGCCTGGCCAAGGCAGGGATCGAGTGCGAAGTGATCGATCCGCGGACGGTATCGCCGCTGGATTACGCCACCATCATCAAGAGCGTGGAGAAGACGGGCAGACTGGTGATCGTGGACGAAAGCAATCCGCGCTGCAGCATGGCGAGCGACATCTCCGGTGTGGTTGCCCAGGATGCGTTCAAGGCGCTGAAAGGCCCGATACAGATGGTAACGGCGCCCCATACGCCGTCCCCGTTCAGCGGCGCGCTGGAAGACCTCTACCTCCCCAGCCCGGCCAAAATCGAAGCTGCCGTCAAGGCCACCATGTAGGAGCAGACTGCATCGTTTCTCTGGACGGTTGACGGGCCGTGCGGGTCTGCTACTTGTTCAAACGATGTTTAGGCAGCAGGGCGGCGCCTTTTTCGAGGTTGGGAAAAGGGCGCCGCCAAGTGACTTCTTTATAAATTTTTCAATTCCGTAGGGAATTTTACAGATAGAACAAATCTGAGAATGAACGGTGACGGCAACGTCGGGTCATTGTTTTGCTTATACGAATCACCAAAAATCAAAAAGGAGAGTAGAAAATGAGCGCAAATCTGCAGGAACTAACCATGCCCAAGTGGGGACTCACCATGGAGGAGGGTACCCTGGTCAGGTGGATGGTGGAAGTCGGTGACACGATCGAGCCGGGAATGGAACTTGCCGAGGTTGAAACCGACAAGATAGTCAACATCATGGAGGCAACCCAGACGGGTGTGCTGCTGAAAAGACTTGCCGACGAGAGTGATGTACTGCCCGTGGGCGCGCTGCTCGGGGTAGTGGGTGACGCATCCGCGCAAGATGCCGAGATCGATGCCTTCATTGCCGCTTTCGAGGCCGGCGAGGTGGGTGGTTCCGAAACAGCTTCCGAAGCAGCGGCTCCTTCTTCAGCGCCGGCCGGCATCTATGATGTCACCATGCCCAAGTGGGGGCTTACCATGGAAGAGGGAACCCTGGTGCGGTGGATGGTGGAAGTGGGCGCAAAGGTCGAGCCTGGTGACGAATTGGCCGAGGTGGAGACCGACAAGATCGTCAATGTGCTTGAAAATACCCAATCCGGCATCCTGCGCCGCACCGTCGCGGAAGAAGGGGATGTCCTGCCCGTGGGCGCGCTCTTGGGCATCATTGCCGAAGAAGGCGTATCCGACGCGGACATCGATGCCTTCCTCGCGGGCGGAGGATCGGCAGCCGCGGAGGAAAGCGCCGCCGCCGCGCCCGCAGAACAGGCTGCCGCGCCTGCCGCACAGGCTGCGCCTCCCGCGGAGGAGCTGGTGCCGGTAGCAGGCATGCGTGCCGCCATAGCCAAGACGGTAAGCACTTCATGGACAAACATTCCCCACTACATGGTGACCATGGCCATCGACATGGGCAAAGCCGACGCCCTGGCCCGTTCCATGAAGCAGGAAGGCACCAAGGTGTCCATCAACGACCTTATCATCAAGGCCGCGGCGCTGGCCGTCCAGAAATATCCCCTAATCAATGCGTCCTATGCCGACAAAAACATCACCATGCACCGTGATGTCAACATGGCGGTTGCCATCGGTCTCGATGAAGGCGTCGTCATGCCGGTCATCAGGAACTGCCAGTCCCTTTCACTTGCCGAGATCGGCGTGAAGAGCCGCGAACTGGTGGCCCTGGCCAAGGACGGCAAGCTGGGCAAGGAGCAAATGTCAGGCGGGACCATTGCCATCTCCAACATGGGCATGCTCGGCGTGGAGAGCTTCATCGCCATCGTGCCGCCGACCCAGTCGGCGATTCTGGCGATCGGCACGGTCAAGGATGAAGCGGTTGTCCGTGACGGGAAGATAGAGATTGCAAAAATGATGAGGATAACCATTTCCGCGGACCACCGTGTCCACGACGGCGCCTACGCCGCCAAGTTCCTCGGCGAACTGCGCGCTATCCTTGAGGCGCCCGAAGCGTTGCAGTCCTGATCTGCGCCGCACGGTGGGAAGCCTCACGGTTACCTGTAGGGGCGGGAGCAGCATCGCATTCAGAAAAATCTGAATTCTGCTCCACCGGCAGTGGAGTTGCTCATGCCTCCTCCGGCAATTCCACTGTCTTTTCATGCGTATCGACAGCGTCCGCGGAAAAGGATGGGTTTTGCCCTGATGCGGACGATAAAGGCAGCTGTGAAGGAGGAAGTGCGAAGAAGGAAACGCAAGCGAAGAGAGCAGGCGAAAACTACAAGGAGGGAACGAGATGGCGGAACTGAAGAAAGAGGATCTTCTGAAGGCGTACCGGACGATGAAAGAGATCCGAGACTTTGAGGAGCGGGTGCACAAGGAGTTTGCGAC
>Ga0228535_1000456_pt1 | contig 112754 bp, 105 predicted proteins | sample SJ1metagenome_FD_168457 | JGI IMG/M metagenome (GOLD analysis project Ga0228535, IMG submission 168457) | Enriched culture of PCE-dechlorinating microbial communities from Ithaca, New York, USA - SJ1 | ecosystem: Engineered > Modeled > Simulated communities (microbial... > Unclassified... | reverse complement strand
TATCGGCTCCAGTCAAGAAGGAGGGCCGGAATGCCCCCTCCCTACATTCAGAAAGGGGATGATTAGAAATATCAAACTGGTCAATATTAGAATGCCAAATCTGGTGAGTTTTAGATTGCCGTTGACACTCCGCTCCCTTCCTTCCGGGCGATGGGCCCAAATGATGGGGTAATCGAAGGGCATTCCTTGGAAAAGAGGTTGATGGCTCGAAGGTCCATAGGGCTCTCGAGGCCATCAAAGGACGTGCACGGGCATCCTGAACCCCGCGTCAAAGACCCAGGTATCCAAGGGACGGATCGATGGGCAAGAACGGTTAGTAGGGACCGGGGGGAATTACGGCCCTAGGTCGAACCCTTGCTCGGTCCCCCCACTCCGGGCGCGGTGATGTCCGGAAAGGGCGGCCCGGCAGGCGATTGAAAAAAAGGAAGGTGTTTAGGGCGCCTGTTGGGCGAGCTTGCCCTGCGACGTGATGGCCTCAGCGATCCTCTTGTCCTTGGCCATGTCCTCCTCGAGCTTCTTCATGTCCGCACGCAGCTCTTCCATGGTGGGGATCGGCCCGAGGATGGCATCCGCCTTGCCGACCACCTTTTCGATCTCCTCCGGATTGGATATCTCCCTTTCCGGCACCTGCTTGCCCGCCCCGATATAATCGGAGATGCCCTCGACCAGCCTGGAGACCTCGAACGGGAGCACGATCTTGGTGGCCTGCCCCTCCCCCAGGCTCTTCACCGCATCCAATGAGAGGACGGTGAGCGCCTTGGTGTCCAGCGTGCTGGCGCCCACGCTCAGGATCCTAAGCTTCTGGGACTCACCCTGGCTCTGCAGGATGATCGCCAGCCTTTCGCCCTCTGCCTCCAGGATCTTGGCCTGCCTGAGCCCTTCCGCCTGGAGAATGCGGGACCTCTTCTCGCCCTCGGCGTTCAGGATGGCGGCGGTCTTTTCCCCGTCAGCTCTGAGGATCGCCGCCCGCCTCAGCCGCTCCGCGGAGGTCTGCTCCTCCATGGCCTGCTTGACCTTCGGGGCAGGGTCTATCTCCCTGATCTCCACCGCGTCCACCTTGACGCCCCACTGGTCCGTTGCCTCGTCGAGGATGTCCCTCAGCTTCAAGTTTATCTTCTCACGGTTGGACAGGATCTCATCGAGCTCCATGTCCCCGATGATGGACCTCAGGGTGGTCTGCGCCAGATAGACCGTCGCAGCCCTGTAGTCGGTGACCTCAAAAAAGGCCTTCTTGGGGTCGATGACCTTCACATAGATGATAGCGTCCACGTTCACCGGGGAATTGTCCTTGGTGATGACCTCCTGCCTCGGAACGTCCAACACCTGCGTCCTCAGGTCTAGCTTCACCGTCTCATTGATCAGCGGGGCGACGTAGTTGAACCCCGGGTTCAATACTCTAATGAACTTGCCCAGGCGGATATAGACCGCCTGCTCATAAGGTCTGACGATCTTAATGCCGTTCGCCAATATGACGATGGCCGCTACGATCGCCAGTATCAAGAGCCCAAATATTCCAACACTTAATGCCATGATCTCTCTCCTTTTCGCTCCTCAGATCTCTTCCACGGTCACATGCACGCCCTCGCTCTGGATCACCCTCACCCTTTTCCCCACTGGAATGGGGGCGGTTGAGGTGGCGCTCCAAATTACATTAGCTATCCGCACCTTTCCCTTAAGGGAGCCGGGTACGACCTCGACCTCGACCACTCCTTCCTTGCCTATCAGGGAGGTGGCCACCGTTGTCTCCGGCGGGGTAGGCGGGGCCAATTTCTGATAGAACTTGATGGTGAGCAGGGTCGTGGGAATGAGGATGATGACCGCGATTATCGGGGACCATATGGTCAATAGTATGTCGGGGAAGATGAGCCCTATGCCTCCCAGGACCAGGAGCACCGTGGCCGGCACTATGAGGAACGAGCCAGGTTGGCTCATCTCCAATAGGAGCATCAGGACCCCAATCACGATGAACGCCAATGATAGGTCAGTAGCCAGGGACATCATGCATCCGATAGGGTTCTCTCTATTTATCTTTACCATCGATATTCGCACGGCAGGTTCGAGTTACGAAGGGACGCACGATGCCGAAAGGGACCGGACGAGGCCAGCTAAAGGTGTCCTTTCACCATTTCTCCGATCGAAATACCATTAAATAATATGCCCTTCCGTACTAGCATCAGTGATATCAATGTGCGAGAACACGGAAGATGATATGGTTGGCCTGCCCTTGATCGGGGACAGATTCCCAGAAATGGTGGTCAAGACCACCCATGGTACGATCGAGCTGCCTAAGGACTATGCGGGCAAGTGGATGGTGCTGTTCAGCCATCCAGCGGACTTCACCCCAGTGTGCACGACCGAGTTCATCGGGTTCGCGAAGAAGAACGCTGAGTTCGAACAGATGGGCGCCAAGCTCATCGGTCTTTCCATCGACCAGGTTCACTCCCATATAAAGTGGGTGGAGTGGATCGAGGAGCACATGGACGTGAAGATCCCCTTCCCAATAATCGCCGACACCGGGAACGTGGCCATCCAGTTGGGCATGATCCACCCGAACAAGGGGAGCAATACCGTCCGGGCCGTCTTCATCGTGGACCCCGTGGGGGTCATCCGCTTGATCATCTACTATCCTCAGGAAATAGGCAGGAGCATCGATGAGGTGCTCAGGGCGGTCAAGGCGCTGCAGTTCGCTGACAAGAACCATGTATCAACCCCGGAGAACTGGCCGAACAACGATTTCCTCAAGGACAGGGTCATCGTTCCGCCCCCGTCTGACTACAAGACCGCCATGGAGAGGAAGAAGAGCATGGGGAAGGACTGTTACGACTGGTGGTTCTGCACCAAGAAGGTCTGACCTCAGCGCAAATGTGGCCTGTTCGGCCACCTTTTTTTTTTCCTTTCACCCTTCCCCTCAGGCAATCCATCGAAGAGAAGGGCGCCTTGACCAGGACGGCTGCCCGAGGCCATCCTCCCATGGTCGCTATCCCACCGGCCGATGCCCCGCCCCCTCACCTAACGGCCCTTGACGCGCGGGCGAACCCTCGGCCCGCCTTCCGACCATCAAAGACCCAGGAGAAGCACCGATATCAGTAAGGTCACCAGGGTCACAGGCAACCCCGCCTTGAGGAAGTCCAAGAACCGGACCTCCGCCCCCATGCTCAGCCCCTTCTCGACCACGATGACGTTGGCTGCCGCTCCCAGGATCGTGGCGTTCCCCGCCAAGGTGGAGGAAGTGGCCAGGCTCAACCACAGGGTGTCGTCGCCGACCGGAATCATAGGGGACAGGAGCATCACGGCGGGCACATTGCTTATCAGATTGGAGAGCACCGAAGAGACCACGGTGAGGCCCGCCACGCCGGCCACGCCCGCGCCCATGTCCTCGAACGACCCGAGCATCAAAGCCATCAGGCCGGAGGTCTCCACTCCCTTGAGGAGAATGAAAAGCCCGACGAAGAACAGGATCAGGGTCCAGTCCACGCCACGAAGGATCGGCCCCGTCCCGGTATCCTTCTTCACCAACGGGAGGGCCAACAGAAGGAAGCAGCCCCCAAGGAAGGCGATGAGGGAAACGGGCATGCCAAGCCAGGAGGAGGCCAGAAAACCGATGAACACGGCTATGAGCACACCTAGCACAAGGAAGAAGGGGATTTCGAACCGCACCTTGGGCGAGGCGGCCGCCAGGAGCGAGCGGTCGATTGGATGGGGCCGCAGTCCCTCATCGAAGAGGTCCTTGCGGAAGACCAGCGCCACGATGGCCACCGCCACGAGCAGGGACATTACGGCAAGGGGGGTCAGGGCAATGGCGAACTCGGTGAAGGGTATCCCCGACTGGATCAAAATGTAAGCGTTCTGCGGGTTGCCCACCCCGGTGGCCACGGAACCTATGTTCGCCGCCAAGGCCTCCCCGACCAGGTAGGGGATCGGATTGGCGTCGATGGAACGGCACACCTTCACGATGATCGGGGTGAACATCAGCACCACCGTGTCGTTCAGGATGAGCGCGGAGAGCAGGGCTGTGATCCCCATGCTCACCCATAGGAGGGTGAAGCAATCCCCACATCGGTCCACCATCGTGCTGGCCACCCGGTCGAAGAGTCCAGTTATCTCAAGGCAGGAGACGATGATCATCATCCCTAGGAGCAGCCCGATGATGTCCAGGTCGATGGCCTCCACGACCTGGTCCGCCGTGACCACTCCCAGCAGCACCATGAGCAACGCTCCGAACAGCGCGGCGGCCGGCCGTTCGATGCTCACGCTGCGGACCCTTCTCACCGATATGAGGGCATATGTGAAGAGAAAGACCAGGAAGGCCAACAAGGTGACGGTCTGCATCCGGGGAATATAGATGATGAGAATAATTAAGCCAATCCTTTCAAACCGTCCCCGGGTATCTGACAGTGTGATCCAGGACCAATCGCACATCCATCCTGCGGAAGCCGAGCGGCCTGATGTACCGGTCCAGGTACCTGAGGAGCTCATGACGGTCAGAGGCTCGGATCCGGAACATGATACGCGGCTCCCCGGTCACCTTCATGACCTCGCTCACGGCCTCCAAGGCCATCAAGGCGCCCATGGCCCTGCCCTCCGCCTCCGGCTCGATGTCCGCCAGCACCAACGCCTCCGCCTCTATGTTCAGCCTGTCCTCGTCCACTATCGTGGAATAGCCCAGGATCACCCGCTCCTCCTCCATGCGACGGACGCGGTCCCGGACGGTCGAGGGGGAGCGGCCCACTCTCTCAGCGATCTCCTCGATGCTCATCTTCCCATTGGCCTGCAGCAAACGAAGGATCACCTCGTCAAGGTCGTCCTGTCCCATGCCTCTGTGTATCCCATCCTCGCCTATATTAGATGTTCCCGCGCCCTTGGCCGTCCAGCAAGGAATGGCCCGGTCGGAGATTAGCGCCGGGGAAAGGGCTGTGCCGAAGAGGAACGCGGCCTTTCGCACTCTCATTTGGAATAGACGCCCCTCGCCCATCCTCAAGCCCGCTCCGTCCCTTCCTCTCTTGAACGAACGTTCTTCATATCCAAGGGGAAAAGGAAGGAACGATAGGTCAGTCCTTCCATGGCGAATGGCTCTCCCATGCAGTTCCAATTCGTCGTCTCCTCCCCTTTGGGCTGAACATCGCCTGGCCGTTGTAGAGGGGCTCAGCCTCCCCCACGCTCCCCAGTTCATCAACGATGCCTTCGCTGGCCAAGCCTGGCAACGCCTGGAAGGACAGGAATTGAACGTCCCAGGGGCCATGTTTTATTTACCACCTCCTCTTAGGGAGGGTCCGTGCAGAACCTGAGGAAGCGCGTTCCAACCATCCTTACGTCGGACGAGGTCCTGGACAAGGCCTTCCGCAAGGTTAGCAAGATCGATAAGCAAGGGCCAGACAAGGTAGAGCTGGTGAAGCGGAAGTCCATGGCCCGGATCGCTTCGGCCACGGACGTGATCTCCTCCACCTTCGAGAGGTATGTGAAGGCATTCCCAAGCATCAACGACCGCGGCGATTTCTTGGCCGAGATGATCGAGGTCACGGTGGGGGTCGACCAACTGAAGAAGGCACTCTCCAACCTGGACTGGGCGGCGTCCAAGGTCAAGGAGCTTCAGAGGCAGTATACGAGCAAGGTCATGGCCTCCTCCTCGGTGCAGGGCGCGGACAGCGCCCGCAAGGCCTTCTATGGACGGGCATCCTCGGTCGTCAACAAGGTCGCCCCCGACCTGGGGTTCCTCGCATATGCGCGCAACGAGTTCCGCAAGGTCCCCGACATCGACGAAGGGCTGCTGACGTTCGTCATCGCCGGCTTCCCCAACGTCGGAAAGAGCCAATTCCTTTCGCTAGTATCCTCGGCCGAACCGGAGGTGGCCGCCTATCCCTTCACCACCAAGGGCATAGGGGTGGGAATGCACGAAGCGGGCTACCGCCGCTATCAGGTCATCGACACCCCCGGGCTGTTGGATCGGGAGCTGGAGGACCGGAATCGCATTGAGATGCAGGCGGTGACCGCGCTCAAGCACCTGGCCAATGCCATACTGTTCATCCTCGACCCTTCCGAGACCTGCGGTTATCCCCTAGACAGGCAGCTTCGCCTATTGGAATCGATCAAGGGGCTGTTCCCGGACGTCCCAATCCTCGTGGTGGAGAACAAGGTCGATCTTCTGGACAGCGGTTCGGACAGGATGAAGATGAGCGCTGCCACGGGGCAGGGGGTCCCTGAGGTGATGGCCGCGCTCCGCGATTCGGTGAGACATCTGGAGAAGGCTGAACCGTTGTTCTAGGCAAACCTTTTAATTTTGTCTCCCCCCTAGAGCGCAAGGGGTGCCCTTGCAAGAACTGGCCTGTAGCGGACCGATGCGGAGATACTTCTCAACGCTCTTCCAAGAGAATGAGCGATGCTACGCATTGGCCGCCGAGGCCAGAGGAAGGGGGCTTGACCCTAGCACGGAGGTCGAGATCCCACAGGCCGAGGACCTGGCCGCCAGGGTGGAGAAGCAGCTCTCCGATTGGCATGTGGAGGGGGTGGCAGAGCGCATCAGGGGGCTGTCCAAGCGAATCGAGAGCCGCGAGGAGGTATCGCTTTACATCGCCAAGGAGCTGGCCAAGGAGGCGGTGGCCGCCCATGAGGGGAGAGAGATGGCCATCGAAAGGGCGGTCCGGGTGGGCCTCTCGGTCCTCACCGAGGGGATCCTGGTCGCCCCCATCGTCGGCATCGCAGGGGTGAAGATCAATCCCAATCCAGACGGGACCGAGTATCTATCGGTCTTCTTCAACGGCCCTATCCGGGCAGCGGGGGGGACGGCCCAAGCGATGAGCGTGCTCATTGCCGACGTGGTGCGCCGGGAGTTCGGTATAGGGGCGTATAAGCCCACCACTGGCGAGGTGGAACGGCTGAAGGAGGAGATCCCCCTCTACAAACAGTGTCAGCATCTGCAGTATACGCCTTCCAACGAGGAGATCGAGATCATCTACCGGAATTGCCCGGTGTGCGTGGACGGGGAAAAGACGGAGGACATCGAGATCTCCGGGTTCCGGAACCTGCCCCGGATCAAGACCAATGCCGTGCGCGGAGGCGTATGCCTTGTCATCGCCGAGGGGCTATGCCTCAAGGCCCCCAAGTTGGAGAAGCACGTGAGGAAGTTGGGGCTGGAGGGCTGGGACTTCATCAGTGAGTACCTCCGAAGGAAGAGGGGTACGGGCAAGGAGGAGAATACAAAGGTGGCCCCGGACTACAAGTACCTGAAGGACATCGTGGCCGGTCGGCCTGTGATCGGGCACCCCTCCCGTCCAGGAGGTCTCAGGCTCCGCTATGGCCGGGGAAGGACCACAGGCCTGGCGGCCATTGCCCTCAATCCCGCCACTATGTATGCCCTGGACAGCTTTCTGGCGATAGGCACGCAGATAAAGATCGAGAGGCCTGGGAAGGCAGGGGCGGTCACCCCATGCGATCAGCTGGAGGGGCCGATCCTGCTGCTGGACAGCGGGGACCTGGTCCAGGCCAACACGGTGGCGGAGTTCATGCCGTATGAGGGGAGGGTGAAGGAGATCGTAGATGTCGGCCAGATCCTCCTCCCGTTCGGGGAGTTCGTGGAGAACAACCACGTTCTCATGCCCGCCGACTACGATCTGGAATGGCATCGTGCGGAGCTCCGCAGCGCCAATGGGGGGGAGCTTCCGGAAGGATGGGAGGACCCAAGCTTTGATTCCGCCCTGGCAATGTCGGCGCGCTACGGCGTGCCCCTGCATCCCAAGCACAACCTGTTCTGGTACGATCATTCGATACAGGAGCTTCAGGCCCTTCGGACGCACATCCTGCGCGAAGGGCAGGTCGTCGCCGGTTCCCTCCTCGTTCCGTTGGAACCGGTGTCAAAGAGGACCCTGGAGACCCTCGGCGCCCTGCACCGGGTGGTGGACGGGAAAGTGATCATCGATCAGTATACCGACCCGTTGTTGGCAGGCCTCGGGCTCCGGGGGAAGGACGGGGTGGAGGACCTGACCCCTCTGGAGGGGGCGTCGGTCATGGAGGCGGTGTCCAGGTGCACGGGGGTCAAGGTGAACCCCCGCTCGGTGACCCGCATAGGCTGCCGCATGGCCAGGCCCGAGAAGGCCAAGGACCGGAGCGCGAAGGCCCCCTCCCACACGATATTCCCGATAGGCATGCACGGCGGGCCGCAGCGACTCATGGAGAAGGCGGCCGAGAAGGGCACGATCGAGGTGGAGCTGGGGATCAGGAAGTGCCAGCTCTGCGGCGAGCATCGTGTCTACTATCGATGCCCCTGCGGCGGGCACACCGTCCCCATTGGGGAGTCGAAGGTCGTGCCCGTTGATCTGGCAGGGGAACTCGAGAAGGCCAAGGAGACCTTGGGGGAAAGGACCATCCTCCCAAAGCTGAAGGGCGAGAAGGAGCTGAGGTCCAAGGACATGGGGCCGGAGCCGCTGGAGAAGGGGATCCTTCGCAGGAAGCACGAGGTCTTCGTGAACAAGGATGGCACCATCCGCTTTGATATGACCGATGTCCCACTCACCCATTTCCGACCCAGGGAGATAGGGCTGAGCGTGGCGAAGGCCCGCGAACTGGGGTATGAGAGCGACGTCCACGACCGCCCGCTCACAGACCCCGAGCAGCTGTGCGAGCTCAAGGTGCAGGACATAGTGCCCTCCATCTCCTGCGGGGACTTCATGGTGCGGGTCGCCGGGTTCGTGGACGACCTCCTCGAGAGGTTCTATGGGCTTCCACGCTATTACAACGCCGCCCGGAGGGAGGACCTCATCGGGCACCTGGCGATAGGACTGGCGCCGCACACCTCCGGGGGCATCCTCTGTCGCATCATCGGCTTCACCAGGGCCAGCGTGTGCTTCGGGCATCCGTTCTTCCATGCGGCGAAGCGCCGCAACGCCGACGGGGACGAGGACAGCGTGGTCCTGCTTCTGGACGCCCTTCTCAACTTCTCCCGCGCCTATCTGCCAGACAGCCGCGGAGGGCTGATGGACGCCCCGCTCGTATTGGCGCTGCGATTGGACCCCAATGAGGTGGACAAGGAGGCCCAGAACATCGATGTGCGATGGGAATATCCCCTGGAGCTCTACCGGGCGGGGATGGAGTTCCGCCACCCCCGGGAGGTCCAGGAGAGGATGGACCTCGTGGCGGACCGCATCAAGTCGCTCCTTCAGTATGAGGGGTTCGGGTTCACCCACGACACCTCGGACATCGCGGAGGGGCCGGCCGAGTCCGCCTACAAGACCCTGGAGTCCATGATGGACAAGATGACAGCCCAGCTGGACCTGGCGAAGAGGATCAGGGCGGTGGACGAGGGGGACGTCGTGCACAGGGTGATCACCAAGCACTTCCTGCCCGACCTGATCGGAAACCTGAAGAGCTTCTCCGGGCAGAAGTTCCGGTGCACCAAGTGCGGGGAGAGCTATCGGCGCGTACCCCTGATCGGGCACTGCTACTGCGGCAACAAACTGAACCTCACGGTGTACGAGGCAAGCGTCAAAAAGTACCTGGAGGTCACCAGCAGGATAGGGCGGGACTACGGTGTGTCCGAGTACACCCAGCAACGCATTCGGCTGATCGAGAGGTCGATCACCTCCATATTCGGGGAGGCGACCGACCCGCCTATGACCCTGGATGCGTTCGACGAGGGAGGGGAGGAGCCTTTGGAACAGGTCAATGACCCCGATGCCGACGAGGCCCCGACCGAGGAGCCCCCCTCCGATGTCAAGGGCAAGCGCCCGCTATGTCTGGACGATTTCTAGGGAAGAAAAAAGGTAGAAAAAAGGTTAGGGGGTCGCTCACCCCTCGAGGGAGGCCACCTTCTCCCTGAACTCGTCGAAGGTCCTCTCAAGCGCTTCCAGGGCTGTCACCAGAGCGACCCTGGCGGTCAGAGATCCGTCCGTCTCAAACTCGAAGACGAACTTGCTCTCCGACCACTTGACCTCTATGGCCCCGGTGCGGCATACCTTCACGCAGTCCTCGCAGAGGACGCACGCGTCGTTATCAATGACCTGCACCTTCTGGTCCTTGAATCCCATTACATGCTTGGGGCAGGCTTGGATGCACGTCCCGCCATTGTCGCACTTGGACTGGTCTATGGTCACGGTCGGGAAGTACTTGTACCCGACCCCGTGGGTCGGCTGCCATTTGGCATGCTTGCGCCCGGTCCCCAGTTCCGCAATGGCATACGCCAGGATCCCCTGCCTCTCCCCCAGCCTGACGATGGGGATGAGCTGGTCCTTAGGGGCGAACTTGGAATCGCCAAGGCAGTTCAGGTCCCCGGAGTACACCTCGCAGGGCCCCCGCTTCTCGAGGGAATAATAGATCGTGCAGCTCGGGCACCCCTCCCCTCCGCAGGAGCACCTGTCCCGGAACTCAAAGAGCTCCAGGTCGGTGGGGATCGGGACGAGGCCGAGCCGATGCGCGACGATCTCGTCGAACACAGGGCTCATGCTTTCGTACTCGTTGCCCTCCGCATCGACCGAGGAGCCCAGATGGAATTCCACATCATCGATGGCCATCTTGGGGACATCCATGATCAACGCCCGGCGCAGGGCGTTGACCTTCTCCGGGCTGGCATCGGTGACCAGGAACTTGGCCTTGGTCTCCATCTCCTCTAGCATCTTGATGTGCATGGAGCGCCTCTTTACACCCTTCTGCCCCGCCGCCCGCCCTTCTTCTTGGTACCGTCATGCGGGATGGGGGTCACATCCTCGATGCGACCGATCCTCAGGCCAGCACGGGCAAGCGCCCTGATCGCCGCTTGCGCGCCAGGGCCGGGGGAGGTGGAGCGGTTTCCGCCAGGCGCCCTGACCTTGACATGGATCCCCTCTATCCCCTTCTCCTTGGCGACCTCGGCCACCTTCTCTGCGGCCCTCATTGCGGCGTAGGGCGAGGATTCGTCCTTGGCCGCCTTGACCACCATGCCGCCGGTGCACTTGGTTATCGTCTCCGCGCCGGTGATGTCGGTCAAGGTGATGATGATATTGTTGTAGCTAGCGAAAACGTTCGCTATTCCCCACTTGCCCATCAGTTCACCTCCTCGGTCGGCAGGTCCGCCGGAACGTCCTCAACGTCCTGGACCGCCGCCTCCACGTCCTTGGGCACATGCTTCACGAACTTCTTCTTCCCCAGGTCCTTCCGGGACTCGGCGGCCTCCTCGCGGTGCGCCTTGGCCGCAGCGGCCTCCCGCTGAGCCTGCTTCAGGGGATGCATCTCGTCCGCGATCGGGGAGCGGGGGTTCATAACTATCCTCTCCTCGTCCTCCCTGGTCACGATATAGCCGGGAATGGTGACCTTCTGGTCATCGATGCACACATGCCCGTGCACAATGAACTGCCTGGCCTGGCCAACGGTCGAGGCAAGGCCCTTGTTGAACACCACGGTCTGCAATCGGCGTTCCAAGAGGGCGATGTCGCTGAGCCCGAGCACGTCGTCCAGCCTTGTGCCCTCGATGGGCAGGAGGCCCAGCCGGGCGCACTTCCGCAACAGGTTCTCGGTCTCTATCTTGGCCTGGGCCTCACCCGTCCTGAGCCTTGCCTGGAGGTCACGGGACTGCTTGCGCAGGTCCCTCAGGATGGTCTTGGCCTTCCACAGCTCCTTCTTGCTCTTCAGGCCATACTGCTTCACCAGCAGGGCCTCTTCCTTGATCCGCTCCCCCTGCCACGGGTGGGAGGGAGTATCGAAGCTCCTCCTCGGGAACTTTGGGTCGCCCATGCTCAGGCCTCCTTCTTGGGCGCAGGCTGGGTCTTGACCTTGGAAACACCCAGGGTCAGCCCCTTCCGGCCATTGGACCTGGTCCGCTGCCCGCGCACCTTGTGCCCGGACTCATGGCGCAGGCCGCGGTAGCATCTGATCATCTTGAGGCGGTTCACGTCATCCTTCAGCATGATGTCCAGGTCTGCGCCTACGATATGAAGGTCATCCCCGGTCTCGTAGTCGGCCTGACGATTGACGGCCCAGTTGGGGGCATACTCCGAATAGGTCGTGATGAGCCTCGCCAATTCATCGGTCGTGGCCTCGTCCAAGGCCCCGATCTTCTCCAGCCGGTCCACCCCGGCCTTCTGCACGACGATCTCGGCCACCCGCTTTCCCACGCCCTTGACGCTCTGAAGGCCGACCACGGTGGGCTTGTTGCCGTCGATGTCCGTGTTCACGATGCGGACTATGTACCGAAAGTCTTCCTTCTCCTCATTGCCGCTCTTCTTTGCCTCAGCCAATGTATCCCTCGCTGATGATCGCGAATCGAGCCTCGCCCTCGCGAAGTACGCCCCGTGCCAAAGCGCACGGTTTGCAGTTCCCATCTCCGGATAGGGCTACCGGTCCGGGAACAAGCCCCTTTCAGAAGGGGCTCCTCCAACAGAATCGATTCTGTGTGGAAGGCCAACCCTCAATCCATATTTAAGGATTGCGTGATGGCGGGGATGTTTGGAAGGCTCAACCCTCGATCTCCTTGGAGATGATCTCGAAGGCCCCCGCCAGGGCGTCCCTCAGCCGGGAGGCGTCCCCGCCCCCTCCCTGCGCAAAGTCTGGCTTTCCGCCCCCCCCGCCGCCCATGACCGCCATCATCCGTTTCAGGGCCTTACGGCAATCCAGCTTGACATCGGAGGAACGGGAGACGAGCAGTCGGGCTCTTTCCCCGGGCACGCCTATCACCGCCACCGTGCCCGGCACCGAGGCCAGCCGCTTGGACATCTCCTCGGGGTCCTCGCCTGGGAGCGCCTCGTGCACCACCACGCGGACCGGGCCGACCTTGGGCGCGGACCCGACCAGGGCCTTGACGCTCAGCTCGTTGAGGGCCGCGGAAAGGCGCTCAATGCCCTTGCGCTGCTCCCGCAGCTCGTTCTGGAGCCTGCCCACCGCTTCCGGCAGCCCTTCCGCAGGCACGTTGAGCATGTCCCCTAGCCCCTCCACCAGGCGCTTGTCGGCCTGCATCCCGGCCACCGCTGCCATGCCTGCGGTGTACTCGATGCGGACCACCCCGTCCTGGATGCGTTTGGTGCGGGCGATCCTGACCGGCCCGACCATGCCAGTGTGGGAGCAGTGCAGCCCCCCGCAGGCCTCGGCGTCCAGCCCCTCCACCTCCACCACCCGGATGACCTTTCCGGGAACGGCCCCGCCCTGGTACAGCCTGTACCCATGCAGCCTCTCCGCCTGGTCCCTCTGCATGAACTGGATGTGGACAGGGCGGTCCTGGAGCACGACGCGGTTGACCTCCCTTTCCAGCAGGTCGCGCTGCTCGGTGCTGAGGTTCTCGAAGTGCGTGATGTCCAGCCTGGCCTGGTCGACCGCCTTGTGGGCCCCCGCCTGCCAGACGTGGTTGCCGAAGAGGGTCCGCGCAACACCGTTGATCAGATGCGCAGCGGTATGGTGGCGCATCAGCTGCTGGCGGCGCTCCAGATCGATGGTTCCCCTCACCTTGGCCCCGATCCTTGGGTTCTCCCCCTCGACGAAATGCACGATCGCGGTCTTGATCTTGATGACCCGGCATACCTTCTTCCCGTCCAAGGTCCCAAGGTCCCACTCCTGCCCCCCGCCCTCCGGATAGAAGGCTGTCTGGTCCAGGACCACCCCCCCGTCCACCTCGGCGATCACGGTCCCCTCGAACTCCACCAGCTCGGGGTCCTCGTAGTACAGCATCCTGGTCTCCGGCATCCTCTCCGGCCGGTCCCCGGAGGCATCGGTCGCTGCCTCCGGCCTCTCATGGCGGGCGGCCACCTGTATGTAGAAATTATCTGGGACGTCGATCCGGTCCGGTGCGAACTCCTTGGCGATCTCCGGGTTCAGACCATGGGAATCGTAGAGTTCGATGAGCCTCTCCACCGGCAGCTTCTCCCCCTCCCTCAGGTCCTTGACCAGCCTGTCTACCAGTTGCTTGCCCCTTCCCAGCGTCTCAAAGTAGCGGTCCTCCTCCACCTGCACGAGGCCAAGGATGTCCTCGCGGTTCTCCCTCAGCTCCGGGAAGATGTCCTGGAAATGATCTATTTGCCTGCTGACGACCTCGGCCAGCCTGATGTCGAGGTCCAGGGAGCGGATGGACCGCAGCGCGCGGCGGACCAGCATCCGGGCGAAGTAACCCTCACGGACATTTGATGGCACCACGCCGTCGTTGAGCATGAGCATGAGCGCTCGGGAATGATCGCAGATCACGTAGATGTCCTCCAGGGGGGCGACGGTCCGCATCAGCTCCTCATACCCTATTCCAATGCGCTCAGCCGTGGTCTCCCTTATCCGGCGCACATCCGCCGCGGTCCTCATGTTGGTGGCCCCGGCCACCTTGCTGTATTCGGTCAGTACGAGCGGGTCGGGCCTCACGCAGGCCAGGCCCTTGAGCCATTCGACGACCGGCCCGAACACCGCCTCATAGGCTGAGGACACCCCTTGGGAGACCCAGGTCATGCGCTCCAGCCCATACCCAGTGTCCACAACGGTCATCTCCATCGGCTTGCGCCCCTCGGGCGTGTCCCGGTACATCATGAATACCAGGGTGGCCACCTCCACCCCGTCCAGGATCACCTCGACGCAAGGCCCCGCGTTGCCGCCACCCTCCCACCATTCCTCAACATAGCGCATCTTCCCGGGATCGGTGCCCAGCCTCTCGGTGAAGAAACGATGGCACAGCTCCACCGTGCGGTCCTTGAAGTAGATGAACCTACCTTCTTTGTTAAAGGCGTGGTGGGCGCACATCTCGAAGAACGTGAAATGCCTTCCGGTCTTTCCAACGTTGTCGATGTCATTGAACCGTACGCATGTCTGGGAGATCGTCAGCGGGTTGAACGGCGGTTCGATCACCCCGTTGAGGACCCACGGCTGGAAGTCGTAGATCGAGGCCTGGGTGAAGAATACGTCATCCCTCCACCGGGCTACGATGGGATAGCGCTTCACCCGGCCATGCCCGTTCTCCTCGAAGAAGCTCAGATAGGCCTCGCGCATCTCGTGCAGGGTGAGCCGCTGGTTCATCGGGGAATGCCCGATGAATGTGTACTCCTCGCAGGGAGGCTCGCCGCACGTGGCCCAGTCGCCCAGGCTCCAGAAGTACCGCTTGCACTTGGGGCATTGCGTGCGCTTGAACCCCTGCTCCTTGAAGAAGGCGAGGTCGAACTCCGAGCCTGTCATAGCTGGCGTTATTCCGGGGTCGTTATAAGAATATTGTCATGATAGCGCCCTCTCAGGCGTCACCCCCAGTCATATGTGACAGGTGTCCAGCCCCTTCTTCTGGAGATACCTCTGATGGTACTCCTCAGCCCTCCAGAACGGTCCGGCCTTCTCCAGCTGGGTGGCGATCGGCCTATCGAACCTGCCGGAGGCTGCCAGGGTCGCCATGGAACGTTCAGCGGTCCTGCGTTGCTCCTCGTCATGATAGAAGATGGCCGTGCGGTATTGAGTGCCCACGTCCGGCCCTTGCCTGTTCTTCTGTGTCGGGTCATGGGAGTTCCAAAAGACATCTAGGAGCTGTGTGTAGCTTATCAGCGAGTCATCATAGGTAAGGTGCACGACCTCCGCATGCCCTGTGCGGTCCGTGCACACCTCCCGGTAGGTTGGCGATTCGGTGTGGCCGCCCATATAGCCGACCTCGGTGTGGACCACCCCCCTCACCTTCATGAAGGCCGCTTCCACGCCCCAAAAGCATCCGGCGGCGAACGTAGCCTTCCTGAGCGTCATACTCCCCTCAGGGATCGAACGCAGATGCAGCTATATAACCGCTTCAGAACAGGGATCGATTGTAGAAGTAGTCGACCTTCACGTCGATGATCGCCAGGGCGTCCCGCGCGAGGCAGTCCCGGAGAACCTCCTCGAACTCCCTCTCCCCGACCGAATACCCCTCCGCCCCGAAGGAGCGGGCATAGGTCGGGATGTCGGGAAGGCCAAGGTCCACATTGGAACTCCTGCCCAGGCGGCGCTGCATCTTCTCCCGTATGAGGCCAAGGCCCCCATCGTTGAAGACCACGGTCACGAAGCGCACCCCCAGCCTCCTGGCGGTCTCGAGCTCCGCGGAGGCCATCAGGAATCCGCCATCGCCCACCGCGGCCACCACCCGCCGCTCGGGATGGACCAGCTTCGCCGCGATGGCCGAGGGCATGGCCACCCCCATGGAGATGAGCCCGTTCTGGAGCAGCAGCGTGTTCGGTCCATAGGCAGGATAGTACTTTGCAAGCCAGATCAGGTGGGCGCCCACATCGCTCACCACGATGTCGGCCCGCCCCATCTGCCTCCGCAGGGCCTTGACGACCGCCCTCGGGCTCTCGCCTTCCCTATTCACCTCCCTAAGCAGGTCCTCTCGATGAACGGCATGCCAGGAGTCCTTCCTCTCCGCCCCTCTCGTCAGCGCTCCCAGGGAGTGGACAAGATCGCCCACCGCCACGATCTCCAGCCCGAGGTCAGGGCATCTCATCGGAGGGGCCCGGCCCAGGTAGGCGATCCGCTTCCTCGACCCCCGGTCCCAGTATTGGGGCTGGAACTCAGGGCAATCGAACCCCACGAGCAGGACGGCGTCCGCTTCCTCGTAGCTCGCCCTCACCAGGTCGCTGTCCCGCATGCCCACCGTGCCAAGGCTCAGGGGGTGGTCGTAGGGAAGGGCCCCCGCCGCCATCCAGGTACATCCGACCGGGATGCCCCACGCCTCGCAGAATGCCCTCAGCTCCTCGCACGCCTCTTCCCGCAGAACACCGTGGCCGGCCAGCACCAAGGGTCTTTCCGCCGTTCTGAGGAGCGCGCGCACCTCCTCCAGTCGGGCCGCCGGAGCGCGCCTCGCCTTTACCTTGGGCGGTCCTATCGGCTCACCGGAGGCCTCCATCCCCATGACATCCTCTGGCACCTGAAGCATCACCGGCCCCGGCCGTTCCCTGGCGGCCAAGGCGAAGGCCCTGCGTACCGATGCCGGCACATCCCCCGGACCGCCCACGTCCATCGCCCGCTTGGTGATGGGACGGAACAATGCAAGCAGGTCCAGGACCTGCTTCTGCGGAGGGTCCCGGCGGGCCGCCCCCGCCTGCGCCACCAAGGCCACCAAAGGCAGGTGGCTGAGATGGGCGTCAGCGACGCCGGTCGCAAGGTTCGTGGCCCCCGGCCCGAGCGTGCTCACGCATACGCCAGGCCTCCCGGTGAGCCGGCCCACCGTGGCGGCCATGAACGCGGCGGCCTGCTCATGCCTGGTGAGGACGAATTCCATCCCCCCGGAATGCAGGTCGTCCATCAGGTCCACGTTCTCCTCACCGGGAATGCCGAAGGCCCGGTCCACGCCCTCTGCCCTAAGGCAGTCCACAAGCAACCTGGACGCTCTCATCTGATCACTCGAAGACCATCGCCCTTTCCTCGAAGAGCTCTCGGACCGCGCAGAGGACCGCCTCCTCGAGGGCCCCCTCCCTCTTGTAGGGATATATCCCCCTCGCCCGTATCTCCGCCTCCGCTCTTTCACCGAACCCGGAGGCAAGCACGACGTCCACGCCCTTGAGCGCGGCCACCATATTCTCTATCTTGCTCCGATGCACAGGGCCGAACATGGGCTCATCGAGGAACGGTTCGGCACGCACCTTCCCGGCCGGTACGAGCGTTCCACCCTCCACATCGAACACCCAGAACTCCTTGGCCTGGCCGAAGTGCAGGTCCACGTTCCTGCCATTGGAGGTGGCCACAGCCACCCGGTGCTTTGCGGCGCCCTCCATTTGAACTCCAAAGGGTACCTTTTCCGGAGCCTCCCTGGCGCCGCAGGTGATATGCGCAAACTCCGCGGAGCGATCATTGTCCAGCATCCCTATCGCGTCCGCGCGGCAGAAGCGGCAATGGCGCATCTGGCGGATCTCGCCCTCGCACATGTCCTGCAGGCGCTTGCGCTCCTCGGGGGTCGGCGCCGGCATGTGCTCGAACCTGGTCCCTGGCACCGGGATGAGCGGGATGATGTTCACGATGTACGCCCCCAGCTCCTTCACCTTCCGGGCGATGGCCGGTATATGGTCGGCGTTCACGGTCGGGACCATCACAATGTTGGCCTTGACCAGGATTCCAGCGGCCGTGCACATCCTGATGCCTTCCAGCTGGTTCGCTAGCAGCCTTTCCGCCCCCTCCCTGCCCCGCAGCACCTTTCCCTCCCAGAGGACGAAGTCGTACATACGCGCCCCGACCTCAGGGTCCACGGCGTTGATCGTGACCGTAACGAATCTCACGCCCAGCGCCTTCAGGCGCTCGACAGAGCGAGGAAGGTTCAAGCCATTGGTGCTCAGGCAGAGCGTCAGCTCCGGGAACTCCTTCCTCACCATCTCCAAGGTTACGAACGTCTCCTCATTGGCCAAAGGATCCCCTGGGCCTGCCACCCCGATGACGCTCAACTGGGGGATCCGCTCCTTTACGATCCTGATCTTGGCCACGGCCTCCTCGGGGGAAAGGATCTCGCTCGTAACCCCTGGCCTGGACTCGTTCATGCAATCGTACTTGCGATTGCAATAGTTACACTGGACATTGCACCTTGGTGCGATCGGAAGATGCATGCGGGCGAAGCTCCTATGCGCTCCTTCGTTATAGCATGGATGCGTCCTCAGCATCTCCCGGACCTCTTCGGAGATCGTGCTCTCCGATGGCCCCTCCGTTCCACGTTCTTGCATCGGCCTGTGAATATCCAGGGGACCGTAGTTATAGATTGTCCCAACCCTTCTTGGAAAACGATATAAATCGTGTCGGAGGTGGTAATGCTCGAATGAGCGATCTCCTCAACGAAAGGACCATGCAAGGCCTATTCACCAGCATGAACCAGCATATCCCAGTGAAACGCAGAACGTTGGAGCAGCTGCTGAGTGACCCAGAACCATCCTATCAAGCAAGGGATGGCAGGGTCTATCGGCTCGACCGCAGCGAACTCCTGCTTCTCTTCGAGCTACTGGGGCCAGAAGAACGCTCCTCCCTGAAGCTTCCAATATTGATAATGACCGACACAGCTTACGGAGAGGGTTACTGGAAGGTAATGGGGAGGGCGGAGGTCAAGGCGCTCTCAGCCCTTATAGGCCGTGAGCCAGAGAGGGAGGACGAGATGAGGGTCTTCTATCCCTACCTGAAGGAAATACGCGACAGGCTTCCTACGACCACCACCACGGTGTTCTCCTATTGAGACCGAGGTCCACCAGCTTGCTCCTAAATGGTGATCGTGCTAGACATAGAATAGTAGAAGTGAAAACAGCTTAATGCATTGGTAAAGGCCCTGGAAGAGGGTACACACGCAACCCGTTTAACGGTTAAGCCAAAGCCTACCATTAAGGCAAGCCTGCAGTGCTTACGCGGCAGAGGACGTTAGTTACCGCGGACTGAACATCTCGGATGGCCTCGATGCTTACATCCCGGTTCTATCAAGCTCATCAACTATGAGCGTCCTAAGATGCCTCTTTTTCAAGGTGGCTTCGAGCTTAGATGCTTTCAGCTCTTATCCATTAGAGCGTGGCTGCTCAGCATGCCCTGTCGGACAACTGATTGACTAGAGGCTCCGAACCCCCGTTCCTCTCGTACTCAAGGGTCCTTCTCGTCAGGCATCAATTCACTTCCACCAAAAAGCAACAAACCTGTCTCACGACGGTCTAAACCCAGCTCACGATCCCTTTTAATGGGCGAACAACCCCACCCTTGGCAGCTGCTGCACCACCAGGATAGGGAGAGCCGACAGCGAAGTAGCAAGCCGCCAGGTCGATATGAACTCTTGCTGGCGACAACTCAATTATCCCCAGGGTAACTTTTCTGTCATCAATCACCCCCATTCAGAAGGTTGATTGGTTCGCTAGGCCCTACTTTCGTATCGCCGATCCTTGTTGTCCGGATCCGCGTCAAGCCAGCTTTTACCCTTACATTCACCGGCAGATTTCTGACCTGCCTGAGCTGACCATTGGGCGCGCTTGTTATCTTTTTGAGCGCGTGGCGCCCCACCCAAACTGCCTACCTATCGGTGTCCTTCTTTCGAAGTTAGTGGTACGAAGTTCGAAGGGCGGTGTTTCATCGTCGACTCGGAGATTACCTAGCGGCAATTCCTGGGTAACGTCTCCCGCCTACCCTACACATCGAAATTCATATCACAACGACAGGTTGCAGTAAAGCTCCATGGGGTCTTCGCTTTCAGGTGGAAGATACTGGACTGTGCACCAGTACTGTTAGTTTCACCGGCTTCGATGCGGGGACAGTAGAACTCTCGTTGGGCCTTCATGCAAGTCGCCAATTAAGCGACAAGGTATTACGCTACCTTAAGAGGGTCATAGTTACCCCCGCCGTTTAACGGTCCTTCGTTCGGTTGTACCCGAGTTTCAGATACCGTCACTGGGCAGGCTTCAACCGCTATACACATCCTTTCGGACTTGCAGCGATCTGTGTTTTTATTAAACAGTCGGAGTTCCCTTGCCACTGCGACCAGCCACTCTCGCGGCTGGCACCCCTTATCCCGAAGTTACGGGGCTAATTTGCCGAGTTCCCTCGCATCGATTAGGCCGACACGCCTTAGACTTTTCATCTAGGGGCACCTGTGTCGGTTCTTGGTACGAACGCGTCAGGTGTAGATCGTTCAATTTTCACGGACACCAGGAATCAGCAGAAGAGGACTTTCGTCCTCCTACTCGCGCTTTCACCGAGTTCACACCATTACGGTTCTTCCTCAGTTTATACGCTTGAACAACCAGACAAGATTGCTCTACCTATCCCGATGTGTCAAGAACGACGCAGAGTCTGACGCGGCACAGGAATATTAACCTGTTTCCCTTTCACTACTTCCGATTAAGTGGTAGTTTAGGATCGGCTAACCCTCGGCTGACGAACATTGCCGAGGAACCCTGGCCCCTACGGCGGAACGGATTCTCACCGTTCTTTGCTGCTACTCCTGCCATGATCCTTATACGAACGCGGTCCACAAGACCTCACGGCCTAGCTTCCACCCACGCCGTCACCTCCTTACCAGATCACCTTGCGGTGCTCAATAATATCGGTGTTCGGCTTAGCCCCGTCCATTTTCGGGGCCTATAATCTCGACTGGTGAGCTGTTACGCTTTCTTTTAAGGATGGCTGCTTCTAAGCTCACCTCCCAGTTGTCTTGGACTACAGACTCCCTTTATTGTTACACTTAACCGAAACTTGGGGACCTTAATTATTGGCTGGGTTACGTTCCCTGATGGACATCAAGCTTACCCCGGATGCCCTCACTCCCGGCCTCTACGGTGACCGCATGTTCGGAGTTTGACAGGGGGCCGAGGGATTTCTCCCCCTAAGCCCCCGATCAGTGCTCTACCACACAATCTACCTCCGCCGAGATCTAACTGCGATTAGTTTCAGGAGGAACCAGCTATTTCCAGCTTTGATTGACCTTTCATCCCTATACCCAGGTTATCCGAAAGATTTGCACATCATTACCGGTTCGGTCCTCCACCTTCCTTTCGAAAGGCTTCAACCTGCCCAGGTATAGATCAACTGGCTTCGGGTGTCCCTCCAATGACTCCAGGCGAGCGCACCTCGTCCCTCGCCTTGCGGCTGCGGACTTGTTGGTTTCCCTTCGGCTCCGAGGATTATCCTCTTAGCCTCGCCATTGAACAGAACTCCATGGCCCGTTTTTCGAAACGGACGTAAGGACACTGGTTTCCCTTGCATGCCCTTACAATTTATAGCCGCCTGGTTTCAGGCTCTTTTAACCTCCCGTCAAGGGTACTTTTCAGCTTTCACTCACGCTACTACTGCGCTATCGGTCTCGGGGTGTATTTAGGGTTGGAAATGAATGTTTCCCAAATTCACGCGCGATATCCAACGCACGTTACTCAGGGACACCGGAACTCATCCCCTTGATTTATCCATACGGGACTATCACCCTCTATGGTACTGCGTTCCAGCAGATCTCTGGTTGGTCGTAGGGATGTAACCAGGCCCATAACACCACATCTCCCCATCATTACTGGTGGGGATTCGGTTTGCCCTGTACCGTTTTCGATCGCCTTTACTCACGGTATCTCTAGTGATTTCTTTTCCTGCGGGTACTAGGATGTTTCGATCCCCCGCGTTCCCGTTCCTTACGGAACATTCCGAAGAATACGAAGTCGCATTAGGTCATCATCGGATCATAGGCTCCTTGCGCCTACCCGACGCATATCGCAGCTTGGCACGACCTTCTTCGGCACCCGAACCGAGCCATTCCCCAGGCGGCGTAGCAAACGCCGCTGGCACTGTCGGCTTAACAAACGTCCAGGTTGCGTATGATTGGTATCAACGAACACCTCGGGACCTCTTCCTTTTCCCCGAGGTTCCTCCTCCACTTCCCCGGAAAGGGTCCCTTTCCGGGTGCACGCGCACTTCTCACTTCGCCCCAGCACATGGCTGGAACGCGTGAGTCCCCCAATAATTGAGGGTATATTTAAGCATTATCCACCAGGATATGCTCCCGCTCGCCTGCTTCGCGAGCGGAACCGGCTACCACAGTTCCATTATATAACGGTTTCTTACAGCAGCCAGCGTAGGTTGCCACCGTTGGTCCGATACCGTTCTCACCGGTCATTATCAATTAGTAGATGGTCCCTCATAAGGTTTTCTCTCCTAATGGAAACGAACCAATGTACAGAGGCCTTACGGGCGTTCGATCCTTTTGGAGATCAATGTCACAAGGTCCCCAAGCGATCTTCCAACGGCCACCCCAGACCCTTCCAGCGCTTTGATCTTCTCATAAGCTCCTCCGCTCCCTCGGGAGACGATCGCCCCGGCGTGGCCCATGCGCCTGGCTGGAGGGGCTGAAACACCTGCCACATAGGCAAAGATGTTCTCCGCCCCGAACTCTTTGATCAGTAGGGAGGCCTCCTCCTCCATCTGCCCTCCGATCTCCCCAATCATTACCACCCCGGACGGTCCCCTCTCCAGCACAATCTCCACCGCTTCCCTCATGTCCGTGCCCAAGAGCCGGTCTCCCCCAAGGCCAAGTACCACATCCTGACCAAGGCCGGCAGAACTCAGGGCTTGCACCACCTCATAGGTGAGCGTCCCGCTCCTCGATATGATGGCAAGACCCCCCTTCTTGAAGATATGATTGGGCATGATGCCCACCTTACTCTCGCCTACAATGCACAGCCCGGGACAGTTCGGGCCGAGGATGGCGGTCCCCCTCCTCCGGGCCATGGCCAGGAACCCCATTGTATCATGGATCGGGGTTCTTTCTGTGATCAGGACCATGGCCTCCAACCCCGCCTCCAGCCCCTCCTGCACGGCATCCTTCAGATTGGCTGCAGGAACGAAGGCCACGCTGGCCGTCGCCCCAGTTCTGGCCATGGCCCTCTGGACGTCATTGAACACCGGGATGCCGTGCACGGTCTGCCCGCCCTTTCCCGGTGTTACGCCGCCCACTATCCTCGTTCCATAGTCCAGCATCTGCCGGGTATGATAGCTCCCCTGCTTGCCAGTGATCCCCTGCACCAAATACGTTCGGTCCTTAAGAAGGGCGCTTCCTTTCATGCCCTCACCTTTATAGCTTGCAGGCACGCTTCGTCCAGATCGATTTGGACATTGAAATTGGCCAGTTGGAGCATGCGCACCGCCTCCTCCTCATTGGTCCCCCGCAACCGAACCACGGTCCGGGCCTTCACGTTCCGATCGGTTATGGTATGCATGAGGGCATCGGCCACCGTATCGCATCTGGTGATCCCCCCGAAAATGCAGACCAGGATGGACCTTGTCCTCCCCTTTGCAAGGTCGTACGAGAGCAGCCCAAGGGCCTCAGAGATGCGGTCAGGGTCGTCCGTCCCCCCGAGGTCCAGGAAGGTACCTCCTCGCCCTCCGTACCTCTGCAGCGTGTCCAGGGCGGCCATGGTAAGCCCGGCCCCATTGGCCAAGACGCCTATGTCGCCGGCCATCTCGACGAGGGTGAACCCCCTCTCCTTGGCCAAGCGCTCCAGCTCCGTTAGGTCCCGGCCAGCCCTCTCCATGAACTTGGGATGCCGGAACAGGGCCTCATCGTCTATGGCGACCTTCGCATCGGCTGCAATAGCCTTCCCCGAGTCGGTGATCATCAGGGGGTTTATCTCCACCAGCTCGCAGTCCATTCCCCGAAAGAGCCTCCACATGGCCTGTATGGTAGATCGTACCTCCTGGGTCCCCGTCTCCCCCCGTAGAAGGAAGCGGGAGGCCTGCTCCAAGACCTCGGGAGGAAGGGCCTCCAGCGGGTCCAGGCTCCATCTTCTGATGGTATGGGCGGGCATGTTCTCCACATCCATGCCCCCGGCGTTACCTGCCAGGAGCAATGGGCAGCGGGTCCGCTGATCGATGGTGATGGCCAGATAAATCTCGCGCGAGGCCTCCACCATCTCCTCCAACAGTACCCCATGGACCTTCATGCCCCCGATCCGCATGCTCAGGATCCTCTCAGCGGCCTCCAAAGCCTCCTGCTTGTACAGCGCGGTCCGAATGCCTCCCGCCTTCCCCCTTCCCCCTACGGTGGTCTGGGCTTTGACCATCAGCGGAAAATCAAGGTTGGTCAGGGCGCTGGAGATCCCTTCCATGTCCTTGAAGGACAGCCCCTTGGGCGTTGAAATGCCGTACTGCCTGAAGAGGTGTTTTGCCTCGTACTCCAATAGGTTCATCCCATCTCCGCCTTCCCATTGGCCTCGGACATATAAGTGACTTGTTCGACCAGACGAAATAACGATTGGACTGTGGGTTCAAAAGTTTATATAGGACCATAATTTATCGAAAAGCGATGGTTGTCAGATGCCTCGCTGGGATGGACTTCGATTCCAACGTCTATCTATTGACCGGCGAGGACCCAATCCTGGTGGACGCGGGCACGGGCATGCACCATCAGGACATCGTGCGATGGCTATCGTTCACGGCAAGGCAGAGCAAGGTGAGGCGCATCGTGCTCACTCACCGTCATTACGATCACACAGGAGGCGCGGCGGCCTTGGCCAAGGAACTGAGGGCAGAGGTCCTCATGCATCCTGGCGATGCGCCAGCGGTCCGGGATGGAGATGTGCACCAGACCCTCGCGTACATGTTCGGCGCGCCCGGCCAACCCGTCCCGGTCACAGACCTTAGGGAGGGAGAGGTCCTGAGCACGGGGGATGCGAGCTACGAGGTCCTGCATACCCCAGGTCATACCTCGGGAGGCCTGTCCCTCTGGGACAGGGAGAACAGGGTTCTCCTCCCCGGGGATACAGTGTTCGTGGGTGGGGTAGGACGCTGGGACCTGCCAAGCGGCAACTTCGAGCAACTCGTGGGTTCGGTGAAAAAGCTTTTATCCCTCTCTCCCCAGGAACTTTACCCCGGGCATGGTGATTTCTGCCAGAAAGGCGCAGAAGGGGTCATCCTTGAGGCTATTAAATATTTAGGAGAATCTTGAATGGACATAATAAAGTGCAAGGAAGGCAAGAGCACTGAGAAGGGCTTGTCCAAGCACGACCTGGAACACGTACTGTCCACCCTTCGCTTCGGCCGGTTGGTGGTATATCCTACGGAGACGGTCTATGGTCTGGGGGCCGACCCTTTTGATGAGACCGCGGTGAAAAGGGTTTATTTAGCGAAGAGGAGGCCGTTTGATATGGCCCTCTCCATCGCTGTCCACGATATCAGCGTTGCCGACAAGATCGCCGAGCTGGATGAGAACGCCTATCGTCTGGCAAAGGCTTTCCTTCCAGGCCCCCTAACGTTGCTGGTGAAGAAGCGCCCCATAATTCCGGACATCGTCACCGCCGCCCTACCGGAGGTTGGAATAAGGGTACCGGACCACCCAATCGCCTTGCACCTCTTGGAGGAGTTCGGTCCTATAATCTCCACAAGCGCAAACATCCATTCCCACCCCAACCCCGTGAGGGTGGAGGAGGCCATCGCCGACCTGGGGAACAGCGTGGCCACCTACGTCGATGGGGGGCCTTGCAAGGTGGGGGTGCCGTCGACGATCGTCCAGATCACCGATGGAACGGTCGAGGTCGTCCGCTATGGCGCCATTCCTAAAGAGAAGATCGAAAATGTACTTACTGGATGATCACGCAGTGGAGTGCATTCACAAGGCCGGGCGGCTGTCCTCGGAGGCCCGGGAGCTCGGCCGCTCCTTGGTCGGGGAAGGGGTCAAGCTCCGTGATGTCGCCGAGGCGATGGAGTCCCATATCCTGGAGCATGGCGGTCGGTTGGCGTTCCCCGTCAATATCAGCCTGAACGATACCGCCGCCCATTTCACTCCCAATACCATCGATGACATGGTCTTCCAAAGGGGCGACGTTGTCAAGCTGGATGTTGGGGCCCACGTGGATGGCTACCTGGGGGACACAGCCACCACCGTGGAGGTGGGCACCCGCAATTGGCAACCGCTCATCAGGGCTGCCGAGCGAGCATTGGAGATGGCCTTGGAGATGGCCAAGGACGGCGTGACTGTGGGCACCATCGGCGGGGTCGTGGAGAGAAGCATCAAAGAGGCTAACCTCCGTCCCGTCGTCAACCTAAGCGGCCACGAGATGAAGCGGTACAACCTCCATGCAGGACTCTCCATCCCTAACATCGACGACGGAACGCTGACCAAGGTACGGGAGAACATGCTCCTCGCGATCGAACCGTTCGCCACCAATGGACAGGGGCAGGTATCGAACGGGCGGTCAGGGAACATATACCGTGTATTGAGGGACCGGCCATTAAAGGACCCCGACGCGGAGAGGCTGTTCGGGCGGATCAAGGAGGAGTTCACCACCCTCCCCTTCTGTGAGCGCTGGTGCGACCGGCTGCAGCCCAACTCCGGCCCACTTCTGAGGGTACTTCTTCGACACGGCGTCATCTCGACGTATCCAGTCCTTGTCGAGGCCAAACAGGGGATGGTCTCGCAGGCGGAACACACGGTGCTGGTGGGCAATGGCCGGAACGAGATCACCACGGCGTGAGCTCGAATACCTTTATTAAGGTCGGCTCTTTTATCCGGCCTCGCGCGAGGGTAGCCAAGCTCGGTCAATGGCGCAATTTGCGCCGACCAAAGGCGACAGACTCAAGATCTGTTCCTGCAGAGGTTCGCCGGTTCGAATCCGGTCCCTCGCACCAGCTCCTTCCCTCCGACCCAACTCCTCATATGTCCTTTCGTACGGTCGATGGATGCCATGGCGTAAGGCCTGGCGGTCAACGCCCCTCCATGTCCGTCAGCATATCTCGGGGAACATCGTCGGGGTCCTTAGGCTGGACGGTCGTCCTTTTCATCGCATCGGCCGATGGGATGGCGGTCACAGGTATCGGTACCCCATTGCACGATGGCGCATGCTGGACAATGGTAAAAGATGAAGAAATGGAAGAAAAGGAGGAAAAACCCCTCCCGTGGTTTTTACAGCAGCCCTATGATACCGACGATTATGGCTATCACACCGATGATCGTCTGGAACCCACCGAGCCATTTGGCGAGCTTTTCCAGATGCTTTCCCAACGCAGGGATGCTGGGCAGAATGCCCGTTATGAGGATCAATCCGGCGATCAATGCCACCACGCTCTGTAGGAGGTCCTCCCACCAGATCAAGGCAAGAATAATAGCGATGATGCCAATGATCGTCTGGAACCTCCCCAACCATTTGGACAGCTTCTCGAGGTACTTGCCTAGGGCTGGGATCGCGGGCAATATCCCTATCGCCAGTATTAACCCCGCCAAGATGTTAACCAATGCTAACCAATCCATTTCCTGTCACCTCCGTTCAAGGTATTTCCGTAAATATCAGGTTCTTTGATATTAATAATTATCTGCGCTATGGCTCAAAATCTGGACGATTATTATGAAATAATAGCATTTTATATAAGGTCATTCTGCAGCGAACGCTAAGAACCAGGGTGTATGGGCACATATCGCACCTGTATGGTCCTCTCCGAACTAAAGGAACGATCGGGAACGATTGGTACGCCATGGATTTATATCCCGCTGACCCTCTCCCGTTCTGACCCAATGGCCTTTGCCAAGCCGGTGAGGCATCGGGCAGGGAGGGATTAAACTGGCATCTAAGAAATCAACGAGCGGTAAGGCCAAGACATCGGGTGGGAGGAAGGGAAACGAGGATGAGATGGTGGACGAGCGTCCCGCCGTCATGAAGAAGAACCCCATCCGGGCCCTTATGTTCAAGGACGCACTGCTGGAGGAGATCGTGGACGGCCTCAAGGCAGGGCAGATCCCCAAGGAGGACATGGACGAGGCGCTGTTCCTCACGACTACCAATGCGATCCTCGAGATCATCGGAATGAACCTCCCGGAGGACCTTCAGCTCGTGTTCGTGGAAAACCTAGACGATTACCTGTCCATCGCCATGATCAACAAGGAGCACGCCGTGGACCTGTTGGGCCAATTCCGGGACGGGTTCTTGGCGTCCCATCCGGACAGCTTCGAGGACGAGAAAGCCCTTCTGGAGGCCCTCACCGATTACGAGGAGGAGTGGTGGGGCTCGCCCAAGGACTTCCTGGGCGGGGCGGTCCCAAATGACCTCATGGAAGAGGCAAGGAAAAGGATGGACACCATCCTCGAGCAGGAGGAGGGGGCTGACCAGGAATGCGAGGGGGAAGAGGAGGAGGACTACTGGGCCTCCCGTTCCTATGTGATCCGCGACCTGTGGTTCCCCTCCCTGTTGGATAGCATTACCAAAGAGCCTCTGCCATCCCCGCAGAGGCGGGAGGTGCTGTTCACAGCCGCGGCCAACGCCATCCTCGACATAGCGGTGAACGTAATGCCGGATTTCATGAGCGAAGAGATGTTCGAAGGGCTGGACCGCTATCTGGAGCTGACTCTGGTGAACAAGGAATGCAAGGTGGACGTCCTAACCATCTTCGAGGATGCGTTGGCCAAGTTCGAGAACGAATGGTGGACCACCGGCCTGAAGGAGCTCGGAGGGAAGAGCCCGGACGAGGCCATACAGGCCATGGGTCGAAGGTACGGTTTGTGAAGGGCACGAAATGTCCGACCGAGCATGGAGCGCGTCCGCCCCGGCCAAGGTCATCCTGCTGGGGGAGCACGCCGTGGTCTTTGGAAAGCCCGCCTTGTCCGTGGCGATCGGGCTGCGGCTCCGGTGTCAGATCCGGCCATCGAACGTGTCCACCCTCAACGGCATCAGCCTCACGCAACAGAACTACTCGTATGTGTCCGCCTGCCTTGCCAAGCACAACGCGGGTCCAACCGCCGTAGTGACCGACTCCGACTTCCCCTCCGGTTCAGGGCTCGGATCCTCGGCCGCGGTCACCGTAGCCCTCCTGGCCGCGCTAAGCTCCGCCGAGGGGAAGTTGAGGGAGGATGTGGTCGCGAAGGAGGCCTTCGAGGTGGAGTGCGAGGTGCAGGGACGAGCGAGCCCCATCGACACCTCGACCTGCGCGCATGGGGGCGGCATACTCGTTAAAAAGGAGGGATCGGACGGGCTCCTCTGGGAGATCGTAAAGGACACCAGAAGATGGTGCGTGCATGACATCAAGGTCCCCGCGATGACCCTGGTCGTAGGCTTCACTGGAAAGGCCGCCCCCACCGGTCCGCTGGTGGCCAAGGTGAAGCGGTACGTGGACCGCAGCACCTTCGCTCGGGACATCATCGATGAGATCGGGGACATAACACTGGATGGGGCGGCCCAGCTCGCCAAGGGTGACCTGGAGGGTCTGGGGCGAACGATGACCAAGGACCACAAGCTGCTGGCGATCCTCGGGGTATCCTCTCCCGAACTGGACAAGCTCGTCGCTTCCGTCCTCCCCCATTCGTACGGAGCGAAGCTCACTGGGGCGGGGGGCGGAGGGAGCATGGTCGCCCTAACGGACCAGCCGCAGAAGGTAATGGAGGTGATCCGGAGGAAGGGAGGGCAGCCGTTCGTAGGGGTAACGGGGGTCCCCGGGGTGAGGATCGAATAAAAAGTGTTCTTAAGAGGTTTAGATAAGGTCCTCGAACTCTTTGACAAGATCAGGGTGGCGGTCCTTGATCGCCCGGAGGATGTTGTGCACCGACATCTTGTCCACATTGGCGGTGGAAAGGGTCTCGATCACCCCGTCCAGGGTCTGGTCGGACAGGGTCAGGAACTTCTCCTTGGCCATCCAGTTGCGCCACAGGCGGTTCTCCATCGAGTCGCGCCACCTTTTATCGTAGGGCATCAGGGCCTGCTCGCTGTAGTCATTGGCCTGCGCGCAATCGCCTAGCACCTCCCCGGCGTACTTTCCGGACAACAGGCCGTTGGCGATGCCCCCTCCCGTGATGGGGTCGATGATCCTTGCGGCGTCCCCTACCAGCATCAGCCCACTCATCACGGACCGCTCCACAGGCGGGGAGACGGAAACGCCCCCGGCAACAGCCTCCAAGGGCTGGCCGCAGCTCAATCGTTCGTCCTTCTTGATCCAGGCGTCCAGGTACCGCTTGACCTCCCCGGCCTTCTTCAGCTTCGAGGCCAGGACGCCGATGCCGACGTTGGCCGTGTCATCGCCCTTGGGAAAGATCCATATATAGCCGCCTGGAGCGGCCGAGCCGAGGATGAACTCGCAGTAGTCCGGCTCGGTCCTCAGATTGGCCATTCGGTACTGGTAGCAGGTGGTGATGTCCCCGGTCTTCAGTGAGGTATCGATCCCGGCCCAGCGGGCCACCTGGGATTCGAACCCGTCCGCCCCGACGACGCACCCGGCGGTGAGCTTGACAGGCTCCCCCTCCCGCATGGCCTTGACCCCGATGACCCTGTCGCCCTCCTTGAGGACGCCCACGGCCGCGGTCTTCAGCCATATCTCTGCCCCGGCCCGAGCGGCGTCCGCGGCCAAGGCTTTGTCGAAGAGGTGCCTTTCCAACACCATCCCGACCTCGTTGCCCGCCTGGCTCTCATCGATCCGGAAGACCTTACCGCCCGGGGACACAAGCTTGGCGCCCGCGATCTCCGCTGCCACCCACCGGCGGTCCACCTCTACCCCGGCCTTCTCAAGCCCCTTCCTGTTCACGCCCTCGGCGCAGCGCAGAGAGGCGCCGATCTCCTGGCGCTTCTCTATCATCAGCACCCTCGCCCCCTTCTTGGCCGCATGCTTGGCGGTCATGCTGCCCGCCGGCCCGGCCCCGACCACGATCACATCATAATCGGGGCTCATCGCTTTCCCTCCATCCTAAGGGCGCCGGCGGGGCACACCCGCACGCATCGCCCGCACTTGTTGCAATCCTCGTTGAACTCCGGCACTACTTCATTGAGGTAGATAGCGTTCTGGGGGCAGGAGCCCACGCAGGCGCCACAATGCATGCATTTCTCGATGCTCACGATCATTTGATCCCTCCTTATGTATGCTCCGTGCCTCTGGTCCGCCTCCATTCCTCTATGGGCACGGAGAACTTCTTCTCCACCTGCTCCCGGTATGTAGGCCCTCCGTTATAGGCGCAGAACGGAATGATCCTGCCATCAGGGACGACATAATGTATAGCGCACCGCTTTACCCGTTCGATATCGTAGTTGTACATGTCCTGGAAGTGCATCCCGCCGATCATCATCATTTTCCAGGAAAATTCGGCAAGCGACCCCTTGGAACTGTCCCCCATGAGGGAGCCCAGCAATTTAAGGAAGGTCCTCCTGTCCAACCCCTCGGGCATCCTTTCCTCATGCATGTACTTCCTGAGCAAGGCGTAGACCTTGACCTTGCTGGGGAACTTCATCTTGGACCTCTCCGCCTTCTTGGAGAGTTCGTAGAGGTCCCTGAACAGGGGCTCCACATCCACAAAGGATGTCAAGGGCACCACGTGGTCCTTGTCCTGAATGAACACGTAGGTGGCAATGCCGCAATGGGGGTGCGTGGTGAACGTAACCTTCGGCTCCCCGATGAGCGCGGAGGCCAAGGTCGAGATCGGAACGACGCTGGGAACGGGGAACCAATCGCTCTTCCTAATCTGACCGTTGGTCTGGACCTCGAAGTCCTTTGCGAGGTCTGGAAGGGTGTACCGCTGTTTGGCCAATTCGTCCTTGTTGATCCTCCCGGTGAAGGCCACCGGCTGGAAGTTGATCCCTCGGACCACATCCGTGTTCTCCAACGCGTATCTGAATATCGGCCCTATCTGGCTGTCGGTGACGCCCTTGACGACGACGGGCACTAGGACCACGGACGGCCTCTTCTCCAATCTCCGGACGTTCTCGATGACCTTCATCTTGATGTCGAGCAGCTTCCTTCCCCTGGATATCATATAGATGTCATCGCTCATTCCGTCGAACTGAAGATAGATGGTGTTGAGCCCCGCCTCCACCGAGGCCTTCAAGAACTCGAAGTCGTTGGCGAACATGATGCCGTTGGTGGCCACCTGGATCTGGGCAAAGCCCAGTTCCTTGGCCTTCCGGACCACATCGACGAACTGGGGGTAGATCGTGGGCTCTCCCCCGGCGAACTGGATAGCCGGACATGGGACCGGTTTGCTGTCCCGCAGCACCTGCATCATCTTTACGACCTCTTCGAAGCTGGGCTCATACACATAGCCGGCCTGATTGGCGTTTGCAAAGCAGATCGGGCATTTCATGTTGCACCGGTTGGTGAGGTCCAGGTTGGCCAACGCGGTGTGGCTCAGATGCAGATCGCAGAGCCCGCATTCGTTCGGGCAGACCTTGGCATGGGGGATGAACGGATTCTCCACCCCGACACCATCATAGGCCAGCCCCTCGCATTTGAGGTACAGCTCCACGTCGGACCAGACGACATCATGGAAATGCCCGTGCTCAGGGCAGTCCTTGTCCATGACCACCTTGCCATCCTTCTCCGACATGGTCGCCGTTATTATCTTGCCGCACTCGGGACAAAGGGACCCCGTCTTTTTCGGCAACCCTTTTGGCAATGAATATTCTTTAGCTATCACGATTGCACCCCAGACTGGTACTTCGGCACGATAATATAATATTTATGTAGCGACCTCAGCGACATGTAAGGCCATGAACATCATTGACGTTTTAAGACTGGATTTAGGGGACATAGAAAGGGAGTTTGCTCAAATAGCATCCGTCCTGGGAAATATCGGCCTGTCGAACTATGAGGCCAGGGCGTATGTTGCGCTCATCCTCGGGACCCACGCGACCGCTGAGGAGGTGGCCGAGATGGCCATGATGCCCCGCACCTCAGCCTATAAGGCACTGGCAGGCCTGACGGCAAAAGGTTTCGCCCAGGAGGTCGATGGCCGTCCAACCATCTTTTACCCACTGGACGTTGAGGAGCTTCGGGAGCGTACAATGAACGAACTCAACGGGGCGTTCGCCAAACTGAGTTCGATAAAGGGATTGCTCTCGGAAAAGGGGACCCCCGAGCTTGTCTACACGGTCCACGGTCGCAAGAAGGTCCTCGCGAAGATCGGGGAGATGTTGGAGACCGCCAGGGATTCGTTCATGATATCCTCCCCCAGGATGCAGGACATCAGGGCCGAACTCTCCAACCAGTTCAAGGAGGCGATGGGCAGGGGGGTTCGGGTCACCATCATCACCGAACCGATGGTGAAGGTGCCTTCAGCAAGCGAGGTCTTCAGGAGGAAAGGCCTCATCGCCACCGATGTCATCATAGATGGGACGACCGCCATGATCGCCACCAAGGACCTTGACCTGGGCGGATACTCGGACAACCCGCTCCTCGCCGCCCATCTGGAGAACTTCCTTCATATCTTGATGAGCCCGTCCCCGTAACCTGACTGTAGCTCTCCCCCTTTTTATCCCTCCCGGGCTTGCCAAAAGGGATGACCGAAAATGGTTGCCCGCGAAGGCTTGCCCGCGACCGTCGGGGGCAGATGCCGTTCTCCATGATCGCTTTGGCGCTCATAGTGACCTCGAGCCTCTCGATCGTCTTGCTCAGCGAGATCGAGGATGGGGCCACGGACATCGGGCTCACGATGGATGAGATCGATGAGATGGCTGCGCTCTCCGCCAGCGCCCGGCAAAAGACCGAGGAGCTGGCATGGCAGGCCCTGCTGACGACCTGCGCGGGTGACACCGTCAACGAGAGCGCGATGGTGGAGCGGTTCAACCATCAGCTCTCGGCGCTCATGGCCTCGGAGTTCCCGATCGTGAGGTCCGGACTGACGGCCGAGGTGAACGTCAGCGGCGTCCATCTCACGTTCATGCGTTTGGCCCTCGACCCCGGCGATTCCCCAGCGAGCATCGTCGGGACGTACATCCCCGCCTATGTTGGAGCGGAGGGCAACATCACCATCAAGGTCATTTCGAAGGACGGCAACCTTACCAGGGATTATCCTTTGAAAGGGCTGGGCCAGGTCCCTTGGCCGCTGCTGAAGGACCGCATGGACAGCTTCGAACGAGAGGTCAACGACGGGTTGGGGGACCTCAGCTCCATGGTCAACTATATGCTGGAATCCTTGGCCGCCTATCGCACCCTGCAGGGATGGGGAGCAAGCGTCAACGGGGCCCGAGGGCTGGAGGAGACGCTGACGGAGAGGGACCTCCTCAACGCCCTAGACCTCGGGCTGGTGTTGTTACAGATGGAGGTGTTCCGAAGCGCATCCCCCTGCCTCGGGATGCGCACGGACGCCCTGGACGGACAGGGGTGCTGGGACTATGTGAGCGCGGCCTTGTCTGGAGGCGGGAGGATCGATCCCGCGGACCTATTCTTGGGGCTGTACGGCTATGATGAGCTGGATTGGCGCAGGGTCTTCTCCCAGGCGCTGTACTCTGCCGTTGACAAGGTCGCCCTGAGGTGGATGGAGCACTTACACCTGATCGATCTGCTTGAGATCGTGGAGACTGTCGGGGAGAAGATCTATTTCGCTGTCAACGATCTCATCGACGATGTCCTGGACGTGAACATGGCGGAAAGGCGGTTCAAGGAATGGTTGGAAGAGGAGTTCGAGGCGTCCGGGGTCCCCGAGCAGCTTTATCGCTATCTCGGCTCCGATGGACCCGAGGAAACCATCCAGGTACGGCCAGGCACAATGCTCCTCCTAGATGAGGATTGGGAGGAGGTCCCAGCCCTGATCGGGGGCGATGTCGTCCTGGACATACCGAAGGTCGACATCATGGCCTGGGAGGGATGGGGCGATTTCCATGAGCAGTACAAGAAGGGCACCAAGGAGATCATCAGCACCATACGAAGCGAGATCTATGCGGTCGCGGAACAGATCTCAATGGGTCTGTTCCTCCCTTCGACCATCCTCTCTTTGGACCCCAGGGACGGCAAGCCCTTCCTGGAGGAGATAAAGGCCTCCCTCTCCGATGCCCTGTGCAATAAGGAGAGATGGCTTAGACCGGCGATTGCCGCGGCAGAGGTATCGGTCACTAGCATGGACCCGATGGCCGAGGCCGCCAAGGCTGAACTGAGGGAGAACCGGGACGATATCCTGCGAAGGCAGGAGGTCATCGACACCCTGGTCTCGAGCGTGGCCGAGCAATTGTTGAGCACGGCGATGGCATCCATGCCGGACGCCTCCCTGCTTTGGGATGAGAACCTGAAGGCCATCGAAGGCCGTATCATCGAGGACGGCCCCTGGGGCGTCTACGCTGCGATGGAGGGCGCGTTCGAACGGCGTGCGGAGTTCCTCGAGGAGCAGTTCGTTCGTGGGCTGAGCGCGGGGAGCGGAGATGGTCGCAGTTCATGCCTGGCCGAGGTCATCGCCAGGACAGGGGACCCCACGGCCGGGCTCGGCGTTGTCCTGACCGATGATGTGAACGACCTCCTGTCGGAGATATCCCACGGGCTTTCGCTGCGAGGGAACCAGGTGGAGGTCGACATTCCAGCCACCCCCGGGTTCGCCCTGCTCGGTACGGACGGGCGGGTCTATCACGAGTCCCTGCAAGTACAGGTCTCATACCCAAGCATGAACGGACCGGGAGAAAGGCTGGTGGTGTCCATCGCCGATCCCCGCCATTTCCAGGGGGGGCAGGGGGAACCTCAAACGCACGATACGGACCTCGTCAGCATGAAGACCGCCTCCTTCCAATCCACATGGGGCATTTCCTTCGACGGGGAGGTGGATGTGACCGTGCTCTCAGGGGGAGAGGCCGGGGAGGTGGTCCCGATGGAGCTGCGAAGAGGGATCGCGCTTGGATCGGAGCAGACCGTCACCGTGCTCACCGCTCACGCCCTCATGGGGGTCGATTACGTTAACATCAACACCTTGGGGGACCACCTGTCCAATGTCATCGAAGGGCTGCTGCGCCCCATACGGGAAGGGCTTGAGGACATTTCCTCCGGGCTGAGGGCGGTCTATCGGCTGATTCAGAGCACGATCGACAGGCTGATCGACACTGGCAAGGAGGTGCTCGAAATCCTTTCGGCCAAGCTGGGCGCCCTCGTCGAACAGCTCCAGGACTTCCTTCGGAAGGCCATCTCGACGATCGAGGAGAAGCTCGCCGAGGTCCTGCTCGATATAATAGGGGAGAGGTCCTTCCGCCTATGCTTCCTCGGGGTGGAGATGGTGATAGATGTCAGGCCACGGGACATGATGTACCGGGAGGTAAGCATCCCCGCCTCATTCTCCATGGCCTTCAGGGCCAATGGCTGTAGGATAGACGTCACTACCCGCCTGATCAAAGGGCCCGAGGAGATGAGCCTGCTTGCGAACGCTTCCCTACTTGGGGATGGATGGTCGGTCCACGCGGTGATCGACCCGTTCATGGACGTCTTCCAGCACATGGTGGAGGTCAGGGGGATCATGGACGACGCCTGTGTGGAGCTGGTAATGCCAGAGGTCCTTTGCTACCGGGAGGTGACCTTTGCCCTCTCCGACATCCCCGGGGTGGGGGCGCTGCTGGCAAACATCCCCCTTCCGATCCCCGGCCTCAAGGGCTCCGTGGACGCCGGCATTTCCCTGATGGTCCTGGAAGGTCGAACGGACGATGTGGTGATAAACGAGTACGAGCTGAACCCGGCCGGAGAGGACGCAGGGAGGGAATGGGTAGAGCTCTACAATCCCACCTCCCAGGTCGTCGATCTCGCTGGCTGGTCCTTAGAGACCCGGCATGGGGTGCAGGGCGCGCTCCCGCTGAGCGGCGTGCTCCTGCCCGGTTCCCGAACTGTCCATCACTTCCCGGGCCAAGCATTGGACAATATGGGGGAGGGATTCCCCTACGAGGAGGGCATCGTACTGAGGGACGAGCACGGGCGCAGGGTGGACAGCACGCCCTTCTCCACGGACTGCTGGAACGATGGAAGGACCTGGCAAAGGGCTAAGGATGGCGTGGATAGATGGGAGTTCCGGGACGGGACGAAGGGGACTTCGAACGGAAAGGACCACCTGTCCCGCTTTGACCTCGACCCTCTCCAACAGGCCTTCGCGGCGGCCGTGACCGAATCCATCTACCAGCTAACGTCGACGGGCCCGAGCATGGAAGGCCTCGCTCTGACACTTGAGACAGCGATCCTCCGTTTCGGAGAGAGGCTCTCCTCCGAGGCCCTTGAAAAGGAGGTCGTAATAGGGGCTTATGTCGAGGTGGCGGTCACCGAGGCCTCGTCCACTGCTAAGGTCGGAATGCGAATGGAGGCTGTTTGGCGATGCGGAACGCTGCGGGACACCCTACATGACCTGGTCGGATCGGCAGGTGTCGTGGTCGCATCCTTCGGAAATCCCTTCCGAGCATATCTGGACGGCCTCTCAGGGGCCGATGGTATTTGGTTGGGAATGTCCTCGTTCGGAGCCATTGGTATCCCCAAGATGATATCCGCCCCCGGGTTGGACCTCGAGGTGAGATACCAGACCACCGTCTCTGTTAACCTGGGGGTCCTGGCGATGGCGCTCGGCGTTCGGAGCCCTGGATGGGCGGTAGAGGCCGGGGCCAAGGTCAGCGGGGTCCCAGCCGCGGCCGTGCCCGCCCTCAAGGTACCAATGGGGACCATGGCAGACATCTGGCTATGCAAGGCCACTGTGCAGAGGTGCATGGTCTAGGCCGTTCAATTGCATTCATCGGCATCGGGGCTAGGCCGCTTGGAGGCACCCCATATCTTATCTATTGGCAAAGGATATTGGAGGCCGAGGTACAGCATATGGTTAGCCTGAACGATCTGATCGAGGAGCTCGACTGCACCCTGGAGGACTTTTTAGACCAGGTAACTCTGGCCATCGACCTTCTTGAGGAAGGCGAGCAGGAAGAGGCCGTTGAGGTATTGAAAGGGCTCGAAGAGGACCTCTTCGACTTCCTTGGATATGAGGAGATGGAAGAGGGCGAGGAAGAGGCGGAGGAAGAGGAGGAAGAGGAAGAGGAGGAAGAGGATAAGCCCAAGAAAGCCCCGGCCAAGAAAGGTAAGAAGTAGAAGGGGCCATCCGGAGGCCCAGAAACCGTTTCAACTCTCCTATTCTATCAGCTCTTGCCCTTGCATGTAAGGCCGCAGGACCTTGGGGATGTGTATGCGCCCTTCGCGATCCTGGCAGTTCTCCATGATCGACACCATGGTCCTTGGCAGGGCAAGCCCGGAGCCGTTCAGTGTGTGCACGAACTCGCTCTTGAGGTGCGGCTCGGGACGGTACTTGATCCTTGCCCGGCGGGCCTGGAAATCGGTGAAACAGCTGCATGAGGACACCTCAAGCCAGCTTCCAGATCCCGGCGCATAGGCCTCCAGGTCATAGGTCTTCGCGGAAGCGAACCCCATGTCCCCCGTGCATAGCAGGAGCGTGCGGAAGGGCAGCTCCAGACCGCGCAGCACGTCCTGAGCGTCATTGAGCAACGACTCCAACTCCTGGAATGAGCCATCTGGAAGCACGAACTTCACCAGCTCCACCTTGTTGAACTCATGCACCCGGATCATCCCCTTCATCTCCGCATGCCGGCCCGCCTCCCTTCGGAACGAGGGCAGGTAGGCGGTATAGTAGATGGGCAGGTCCTCCTTGGCCAATATCTCATCCTGCAGCAGATTGGTGACCGGAACCTCCGCCGTAGGGTTCAACCAAAGGTCGTCCCGTTCGCACCAGTACATGTCGTCCTTCATCTTGGGGTACTGGCCCGTACCGATGACCGCCGCTCGGTTGACGACCACAGGCGGGAAGACCTCCGTATAGCCCTGGCGATGATGCAGGTCGAGCATGTAGTTGATGAGGGCCCGCTCCATCCTGGCACCGTCGCCCTTGAGCACGAAGAAGCCGCTCCCGGCCACCTTCACCCCACGCTGGAAGTCGATGATGTCCAGGTCCTCCCCCAGGGCGATGTGGTCCTTAGGCTGGAAGTCGAAATCGCGCACCTTGCCGAACTCCATGACGATGCGGTTCTTCTCATAGCAGTCCCCGATCGGTACCGTCTCGTGCGGAATGTTCGGGAAAAGGAGCACCACTTCATCCCTCTGGGCCTCCAGCTCGGCGACCCTAGCATCCAGCTGTCCAATGCGAACAGCGACCTCCTTCATCCTCGTCACCGCCTCGGCCTTTTCTTCCCCACTCAGCTTCGATATGCGCAGGGAGGCCTCGTTCCGCTCCTTCCTGAGGCGGTTGCCTTCGTCCACGACCGCCCGCCACTCCCTATCCAGCTCCAAGAACCTGTTCAGGATATCCTCGTCATACTTGCGGTCCCTGAGCATCGTCCGGACTGCCTCGGGGTCGTGTCTGATCACATTGACGTCCAACACAGCGCTCACCCTAAAGATCGATGTCTCCTCTGCCTTCCATGTAACGGCGATCGCATAGCAATACGATGTGGCCAACCACCTCTATCAGCACCGAGCCTGACCTTTCGGCCAGCTCTTCGGCCACCTCTTCCCTGTCCTTCTCGACGCTCGGCAGCAGCCTGACCTTGACGACCTTGCGCATCTTGACCTGCCTGGTCACCTCGTCGATAAGGGAGGCCGTGACCCCTTCCTTGCCCACATGCACGGTAGGCTGCAGGCCATGCCCCACCCGTTTCACGTCCTTCAGCGTTCTTCGCGGCATGTCCTCCTCTCCTTGGTCTCCCTGAGGTACGGCCTTCTTCTGACGGAGCCACATTCAAGACAGTGCGTCCCTATCCTATGGTTCCGCAGGCGTACCCGGCAATTGAGGCCGGGCACGAGGGGCGCTGAGCAGCGCCGGCAGTATAAGGCGCCTTCGGGCATGGGAACCTTGGTGCGGACGGAGATGCGCCTTGCAAGTCCCATATAGCGCTTTGCCCGCTCCAAGTTCCCTCTCAAAGCCTCCTCCTCCGACATCCGGACCAGGATGGCCATCCTCTTACGGGCGATGCCTCGGACCTGGCCGTTCGTCACCTTCTTCCTGCTCACAGGGATTTCCTTCGGGGTGCCATAATGCCATCTCGTTAAATAGGTTTGTCCGCTTCCCATCCAGGCCGCCGCCCTAAGGGAACGCCCCCCGATGAAAGGCCAGGCAGTACATGGAAGGGAACGATCCTTTCTCCCCCCGACGGTCAATAGCACCCGCCCTCCAATGCCCAGGTCATTCCAATACTGCGTCCCGCCATCGACCGATCGCCGGTACCCATCAGGTTATGGGCGATTGTGACGATAGAGAGTTGCGACAACGATCGGACCGATCCAGCTATCATGACAGGTATGAGGGAGAAACAGGGCGGGTTAACTCCTGGCCATATCCTGAGCGGGCTCGACCCTCCTGAGGTCGGTGACCGTTCTCTTCGACGCCTCTCTCCGGCGGTCCCCGAAAGGCCTAGGGCCCAACACCCTCCGAGGATCGGGTACCCAGTCCTATCCATCTTCCCAAGCTTGGACCAAGGCAGGCTGAGAGTGCCCAACCCACCCCTATCATTGTACCGGATGCGTTGCATGGCCTGGCCTAATGGGAGATGGTCCCCTCAATCGCCCCTTCCCACTCGGTCAGGGCTATGCCCTCCCAGTTGCCCTTTCCATCAGTCTTATATAGGAAAATAGGAATGTAGCCATCCCGTCGCATTAATGCAATCACAGGTGGTATGATATGGCCAGAAAGCCGGGAAGGATGTACAGGAGGCTCACAGGGCAAGCCTATACCCGAAGGGAATACATGGGTGGGGTTCCAGCCCTGAGGATCAACACTTTCGATCTTGGGACCCCCAACGGGGACTTCCCCATCACCGTCAACCTCAAGGTCAAGGAAACCTGCCAGATAAGGCACATTGCCATGGAGGCCGCCCGTATCGCCTGCAACAGGGTCATGTCCAAGACCCCGGGCAACAACTATCACATTAAGTTCAGGATCTACCCGCACCACGTGCTCCGGGAGAACAAGCTCGCCACCGGTGCTGGTGCCGACCGTGTGTCCAGCGGGATGAGGGGAGCCTTCGGCAAGAATGTGGGCACCGCCGCCCGAGTGCATGCCGGGCAGGTCGTGCTCACCATCAGAGTGCCCGCGGCCAACTTCAACAGCGCCAAGGAGGCGTTGTGGAAGGCGTCCCTCAAGCTGCCCACCCCCTGCTTCATCGAGGTAGAGAAGGGCGCCGAGCTGGTGCGGTAGGCCGCGATCATCAAATCCCTTCCCTGCAATTAATTTAAATCCCTGACCCTTCTACTCCATCCGATATACATTGGACGCTGACATTCTATTCCTGGCTATAGGTGCCATTATATTCATGGGGTTCATCTCTAATTATCTGTTCAGGCGCTTCAAGGCCCCCGACGTTCTGATCCTCATGTTCCTCGGCATCATCCTGGGCCCTGGAGGCATCGGCCTGATAGGCTCTGAGGCGGCAGAGGGCCTCGAGGCTTTCACCCCCTACGTGGCCGCTGCAGCGCTGGCCATCATCATGTTCCAGGCAGGTATGGACCTGGCGATCGGGGACGTGGTCAAGTCCTTCAGCAAATCACTGATCCAGACGATCATCGCCTTCCTTGCCTCCATGCTGATAACCGCGCTCATCTGCCTCGGTCTCACCGATTGGAACCTGGAGACCTGCCTATTATTGGGCTCCATCGTGGGTGGGACCAGCGGGGCCATAGTCATCCCGATCATCTCCGGCCTCAGGATATCCACCAACCTCAAGATGGTGCTCACGCTCGAATCGGCCATCACCGATGTGCTGGTGATCGTGGTCGCCACCTCGCTAATAGTATTTATGAGCCAGGACACGGCGGACATAATGAGTACGGTCGAGCTCCTTGTAAGCTCATTCATGGTCTCCACGATGATCGGGATCATCGCCGGGGTGCTGTGGACAAGACTGCTCCAGCGGTTGAGCGGACAGCCCTTTTCATACATGATCACCATAGCGGCAATGCTCATGGTCTACTCGATCACCGATATCTTGGTCGAGAAGGCAGGGGGCGGGGCGATCGCGGTGCTGGTGTTCGGCCTCACCCTCGGCAATTGGGAAGAGATATCTAGGGTGCTGAGGCAGAAGGGGGAGCAGTTCGCCCTGGGGGAGAAGGTGAAGCGCTTCCACGATGAGATATCATTCCTCATCCGGACCGTCTTCTTCGTCTATCTGGGGCTTGTTATCACCACCATCCATTTCACCGCCTGGTACGTGCTGCTGGGACTGTTCGTCTTCTTCGGCCTGCTCATCGCCCGGTACATCTCACTTCTGTTGGCCAACAGGTACATCGGCCTCGACGCCAGCGATGAGATGGGGCTGTTCTACATGATGCCCAGGGGCCTGGCGGCCGCGGTCATGGCCTCCATCCCTTTCTCCTATCCTCGCGTGTTCAGCAATGAGGTCGCTACGGCCATACTAGGGGTGACGGTCGTCGTGGTGCTGCTCTCCACCGTCCTTGCCTCTCTGGGAGCGTTCTACATGGAGCTGCATGCCAAGCGCAATGGGCTCAATGGCAAAGGGGAAAGGGAGACCTCGGAGAACGGCTCAGAAGGCGGCGAGGACGATCTATGATGTTCAACATCGAGCTTGAGCGCGCCATAGCGGAGATCAGGATAAGGGGGGCGAGGAAGGTCGGGCTTCAGATGCCGGATGGGCTCAGGCCGAGGGCAAGGGCATTCGCCAGTGAACTGGAGGAGGCCACAGGATGCGTGGTGGTCATCCTTGGCGACCCATGCTACGGCGCATGCGACGTCCACCAGGAGCCCGGCCTGGACCTCCTTGTCCACATAGGCCATGCCCCGATCCCGGACCTCAGGCCATCGTCCCCCGTGCTCTTCCTCGAGGTCCGGATCGACCTCGATGTCAGGAAGGGGCTGCTGGAAAGTTCAAGGCGGATCAGGGACAGGGTGGGGTTGGTGGCCACCGCCCAGCACCTTCACCTCCTCCCTGAGGCGGCGGAGGCCTTGAGGGAGATGGGGCGGATCCCTCTGATCGGGATGGGAGATAGGCGGACCGTTGCCCCAGGCCAAGTGCTCGGATGCAACATCACCTCCGCCCTGGCCATAAGGAGCGAGGTCGAACAGTACTTATTCCTTGGAAGCGGATACTTTCACCCAATGGCCGTTTCCCTGGGCACGGGGCTGCCAGTCCTCTGCATCGATCCCCACCGCGGCCCGGTCGATGACGTGGCCACGCTCACGGAAAAGGTCGTCCGGCAACGCTATGCGGCCATGGCGAAGGCGAAGGACGCCAAGGACTGGCTCGTCATCTTGTGCGACAAGCCTGGGCAAAGGCGGGCCCGAACCGCACTCAGGTGCAGGGAACTCCTGAGGGAGAGGGGAATGAAGGCGGACATCGTACAGCTCACCGAGGTCCGCGCGGAGGCGCTGCTTCCCTATCGGGCGGAGGCGGTGGTGAGCACCGCCTGTCCCCGCCTCGCGATTGACGACGGCCCCCATTACCCGATCCCGCTGCTCACCCCGTCGGAGCTGGAGATGGTGCTCGGCCTCCGGGGAATGGACGATTACCGGTTGGATCAGATAACTGAAGGGGACACCTCCGGGTAGGACAATGAAGCTATTATATCCAAAAGGGCGGATAGCCTCCCCATGCTTGGACCGGAGGGCATCTTCGAGAGGGCGATCGCCAGCCATGCAAGGGTCGGCATTGGAAAGGGGGATGACCCCCGCAAGGCCCTTCGCAGCGCCAGGTCCGCTGAGGCCAAAGGGTACGCGGACGTCGTGGTCTACGATTCCGCCGAAGGGATGGTAGCCGCCCTCTGCACCGGCGAGGTGGATGCAGTGGTGCGCGGGGACCTCGGCGCGAACACCACCATGGCTGAGGTCAAGCGGCAGTTCTCGTTGGACCATCTCCTGCGGGCGGCGCTCATGAAGCCTAGAGGCGGGCGCATGTTCTTCCTCGCCCCGGTGGGGGTCGACGAGGGGTGGGAGGCGGGGACGAAGATGGAGTTCATCCACCGCTCCGCCCGCCTGTTCGAGCAGCTGGGAGAGGAGATGAGCGTCGGGGTCCTGTCCGGAGGGCGCCTGGAGGACATCGGGCGCAACGCTAACGTAGACAGGACGATAAGGGAGGCCTTGGAGGTGGAGCGGCTGGGCAAAGAGGAAGGGTTCAATGTGGAACATTGTCAGATCCTGATCGAGGATGCGATAAAGGTGAAGAACCTGATAATCGCCCCGGACGGCATCAGTGGCAACATCATCTTCCGCACCATGCACCTGGTCGATGGATGCGTTTCCATGGGGGCGCCCATACTCAACCTGGACAAGGTGTTCGTGGACACGTCCAGGGCGAAGAGGTGCTATGTCGACTCCATAGCCCTCGCCTCCGCCCTGGCATTTCAGGGAAAATGATTATTGGGCCTCGGAGCAATATGAAGGGAGATCATATGCGGCTAGAGATCGACGGGGAGTTCGCGGGGATCAGGTTCTCCGCATGCCATTTCATCGCCGGCCATCACAAGTGCGGTCGGTTGCACGGACATACATATGTCGTCAGCCTGAGGCTGCAAGGGGACATGGGCAAGGATGGCATGGTCATGGACTTCATTCCCTTGAAGAAGGAACTCAGGAGCATAGTCGAGGAGCTCGACCACCGGGTCCTGGTTCCGGCCAACTCAAAGAGGATCACCGTGGCGTTGGGCGAAGAGGTCTTCATCAAGGCCGATGGCAAGAGGTACGTTCTGCCCAAGGAGGACGTCGTCCTCCTGCCGACCGAGGAGAGCAGCGCGGAGGAGCTGTGCACCTTCATCCTAAGAAAGGTCATGGAGAACGTGGACTTCCCCCCCAACATCTGGGAGGTGGAGGTGGGGGTGCATGAGGAGTTAGGGCAGAGCGCATGGGCCAGCAAGAGATTGGAGGCGAAGGGATGAAGGCCATCTGCCTGCTCTCCGGGGGGCTTGACTCGACCGTCACCCTCGCCTGCGCGCTACGTCAGGGATATGAGGTCACCGCCCTGACCATCAACTACGGTCAGAGGCACATAAGGGAATTGGATGCGGCCAGGGCGGTAGCCGCCCATTACAAGTTGCCCCACGTGCTGATGGACTTCCCCCTCGTCGGCTTCCGTAGCGCGCTCACGGACGAGTCCATCCCGGTGCCCGACCGGGGCATCGATGAGATCGGGTACGACATTCCGCAGACGTACGTCCCAGCCAGGAACATAGTGTTCCTCAGCCTGGCCGCAGGTATGGCGGAGAGCATCGACGCCAGCGCGGTCTTCATAGGGGCCAACGTCATCGATTACTCGGGCTACCCTGACTGCCGGCCCGAGTTCTTCCAGGCCTTCGAGGCCATGCTTGCGGTGGGGACCAAGCGGGGCGTGCTCGGCCATCCAGTGCGCATTGAGCATCCTATTTTAACGAAGAGCAAGGCGGAGATAGTGAAGATGGGCCTCAAATTGGAAGCGCCCCTCCACCTTACCTGGAGCTGCTATCGAGGCGGGGAAAGGGCGTGCGGCCACTGCGATTCCTGCGTGCTTAGGCTGAAAGGGTTCAGGGAGGCCGGGGTGGAGGACCCTGTGCCCTACGAGGGCCGCTGATGTTGGTCAACGAGATGTTCCTCTCCATCCAGGGGGAGGGAGGGACGATGGGCCTGCCGACGGCGTTCGTTCGCCTGAGCGGGTGCAATCTCAACTGCCATTGGTGCGACACCCGCTATGCCAGGGAGGGCGGGGCAGAGCTGTCCGTCTCGGACGTCATGACCGCCGTCGGCGCCTACCGCGTTCGACACGTATGCCTCACCGGAGGAGAGCCGCTGCTGCAAGGGGAAACCCCCGAGCTGATCGCGAGCCTGCTCACTGAGGGAAAGCATGTCACCCTGGAGACCAACGGCTCCCTCCCCATAGGCGGCCTCCCGGCCCACCCGGACCTGCTGGTCAGCATGGACTACAAGTGCCCCTCCTCAGGGGAGGAGGGCTCGATGCTGATCGAGAACCTGTCCTTGCTGAGGCGCAAGGACCAGTTGAAGTTCGTTGTATCCGACGTCCGGGACATGGAGAGGGCGGAGAAGGTGCTCCTCAGATACCATCCCGACTGCTCTGCGATCTTCACCCCGGTGGGCGGGCTGACCCTGGGGCCGGTGGCGGACTTCGTTCTCAGCCACAGGCTGGAGGTCAGGGTGCTCCCGCAGCTGCATAAGCTCATCTGGGGTGAGAGGCGCGGGGTCTAGGCGTGCCATGATCTAGCAATGATTAAATAATATGTTCCTAGTTCCCTACCCCATACATTCGGGGTAGTGCGGTGAGCATCAATATCGTGGACGGACACGGCCTTTTGCGTTACTAAGTCATCTCATCGCCGCGACCTTGGATGTGAGGGTTGGTTATCATGACCGAACTTCGATCGTCGTGCAGTCAGGACTCCGGCGCCCATGGTGGGTATGAGGCAGGCAGGATATTCACCAGTCACTTCAACCGCTTGGCCTTGGACCCCTCCACCCCGGAAAGGGTAGAGGTGCTTGACACCACCCTTCGCGACGGAGAGCAAACACCAGGCGTAGCGCTCTCCATCGACGACAAGGTGCGAATAGCCCAGCTGCTCGACGAACTGGGGGTGGACGTGATCGAGGCCGGGTTCCCCCGGACATCCAAGGGAGAGCAGGAGGCGATACGAAGGATAGCCTCCCTGGGGCTCAAGGCCAAGGTGTGCGGCCTTGCCAGGTGTTCCAGGGAGGACGTCGATTCCGCGGTGGACAGCGGCGTGGACTACGTTCACGCCTTCATCGCCACCTCCGAGGCTCACATGAAGCATAAGCTCAAGATGACGAGGGAGCAGGTCAAGACCCGCGCGGTCGATGCCGTGGAGTACGCCCGCTCCCGCGGGGTGACAGTGGAGTTCTCCTGCGAGGACGGCACGCGGACCGATCTGGACTTCCTGAAAGAGATGCACATTGCCGTGCAGGAAGCGGGGGTGCACAAGATCAACCTGCCCGACACCGTAGGCACCATGTCCCCGGCGGCCATGGAGTACCTGGTGGCCGAGGTCATGAAGGTCACCAAGGTCCCCCTATCCATCCATTGCCATGACGATTTCGGGCTGGCCGTGGCGAACTCGCTGGCGGCGGTGCGCAAAGGGGCGCGTCAGGTGCACGTCTGCGTCAATGGTCTTGGGGAACGGGCGGGGAATGCGGCCCTCGAGGAGGTGGTCATGGGACTGCTGGCCCTCCTCAACGTACGGACCAACATCGACACCAGGAAGCTGGGGATGACCTGCAGGTCGGTGGCCAGAATGACTGGAATCCCGATCCCGGACACCAAGGCCATCGTGGGCAACAACGCCTTCGCCCATGAATCGGGCATCCACGTCCACGGGGTACTGAGCGATCCCTCCACCTACGAGGCGCTGTCCCCTGAGCTGGTGGGCATGCAGCGCAACATCGTCATGGGCAAGCATTCCGGTGCCCATTCCGTCAAGGAGAAGCTGGCCGAGTACGGGATTTCCCTGCCCGAGGGAATGCTTTCCACGGTCGTGGAGAAGGTGAAGAGCCTGGCGGAGAGCGGGAAGGAGGTGGACGACGCCGAGCTGGTCGCGCTCGCCCTGCACATACAGGGGCAGGCGGAGAAGGAGCGGCAGCACGTAAAGCTAAAGGAGTTCGCGGTGTTCACCGGTATGAACATCACTCCCACGTCCACAGTGGCGATCGAGGTGGACGGCAAACAGGTGCGGTCCTCCAACGTGGGGATCGGACCGGTGGACGCCGCCCTGAACGCCATCCGGACCGCGGTCAGCGAGAACATATCGCTGGTGGAGTACAAGCTGAACGCCATCACCGGCGGGAGCGACGCCCTGTGCGAGGTCACCGTGAAGATGAGGATGAACGACGACCAGAAGGTGATGTCGGTGGGCAAGAGCATCGGCTCGGACATCGTGCTCACCAGCGTGGACGCGGCCATGGGGGCCATCGACCGCCTGCTGGCCAGGCATAGGGAGTAGGAGGAAGCACATGAGAACGGACCCCAAGACCATTTCGGAGAAGATCCTTTCCTTGAGATCGGGGCAGGACGCTAGCGCCGGGGACATCGTCGAGGCGGACGTCGACTACGTCATGGTGAACGACGTGACCGGTCCTCTGGCCTTCCAGGAGTTCGAGGCCCTGGAGTGTGAACCGGTGCGCGACCGGATAGTGCTCATCCCCGACCATTTCGTCCCCAACAAGGACGTGGCCTCGGCCAAGCAGGCCAAGGAGATGAGGGAGTTCGCAAAGCGCTGGGGGATCAGGAACTACTTCGAGGTGGGCCGCGGAGGGGTCTGTCACCAGGTCATGCTGGACAACGGGTTCGCCTATCCGGGCGCGCTCGTCGTGGGCGCCGATTCGCACACCTGCACCTATGGAGGGGTGAACGCCTTCGCCACAGGGGTGGGCAGCACCGAGGCCGCGGCGGTGTTCGCGACCGGCCATCTATGGTTCAAGGTGCCCAGTTCCATCAGGGTCCTGCTCAAGGGGAGGCCCTCCAGGTACATCGGCGGGAAGGACCTCGCGCTCAAGCTCATCAGCGACATCGGGGTGGACGGGGCCACGTACAAAGCGCTCGAGTTCGGGGGGACCGGGGTCTCGGCCCTGACGGTCTCCGACCGGCTTTCGGTGGCCAACATGGCCATCGAGGCGGGGGGGAAGGCCGGCATATTCCCGTGCGACGCGGCCACCGTGGCCTATATGAAGACGGTGCGGAAGGGCGGCTTCAAGGCCGCGCTCCCCGATGAGGGCGCGGTCTACGAGCGCACCCTGGAGTATGACCTGGGGGAATTGGAGAGCATGGTGGCGCTTCCCCATCTGCCATCCAACGGCAGGGCTGCCAGGGACGTCAACGTTCCGATCGACCAGGCGTACCTGGGCTCCTGCACCAACGGCAGGATAGAGGACCTGAGGACCGCCGCCGAGGTCATGCGCGGAAGGAAGGTCCACCCGGACGTACGCATGGTCGTCGTCCCAGCGTCGGTGAGGGTCTTCGAGCAGGCCCTGGCCGAAGGGCTGCTGACGGAGCTCTCGAAGGCCGGGGCGTTCATCTCCGGGCCAACGTGCGGCGCCTGCCTGGGAGGGCACATGGGCATCCTCGCCCCGGGGGAGAGGTGCGTGAGCAGCACCAACCGCAACTTCATCGGACGGATGGGGCATCGGGACTCGGAGGTCTATCTGGCCGGGCCGGCTGTGGTGGCCGCCTCGGCGGTCACCGGACGGATCACCGACCCGAGGGACCTGGAGGCGGTCCGATGAGGGAGGTCAAGGGGCATGTCTGGAGGTTCGGCGACCACGTGGACACGGATCAAATCATTCCGGCCGAAAGGCTGACGAGCGAGAACAATGCCATCCTCGGCACGTTCGCGTTCGAGAAGGTCCGGCCGGGAATGGCCGAGCAGGTCAAGCAGGGCGATGTCATCGTGGCGGGCCGCAACTTCGGCTGCGGTTCGAGCAGGGAGCACGCGCCCCGCGCCCTGCTGCAGATGGGCATAGCCTGCGTGGTGGCGGAGAGCTTCGCCCGGATATTCTATCGCAATTGCATCAACACCGGGCTGCTCCCGGTGGAGTGCAGGATCGAGGCCGATGACGGCGACCTGCTGTCGGTGGACCTTGCCAAAGGGACGATAGTCAATCACACCAAAGGGAAGGAATGGGGCTTCACCCCCTTCCCCAGCTTCATCCAGGAGCTAATGGACAAGGGCGGCCTCATGGCCAAGATCAAGGAGGAGAAAAGATGCACAAGATAGCTGTACTGCCAGGGGACGGTATCGGCCCGGAGGTCGTAGCCGAGGGCCTGAAGGTTCTGAACGCCCTGTCCGAGAACTACTCGGTCAAGTTCGACTTCCAGGAGTTCGATATCAGCTCGGAGCGTTACCTTCGCACCGGGAAACTGGTAACGGCCGAGGACATGGACCAGCTCAGGAAGTTCGACAGCATCTTCCTCGGGGCGATCGGGGACGACAGGGTAAAGCCAGGGATCCTGGAGAAGGGCATCCTGCTCGCCCTCCGCTTCGGCTTCGACCAGTACATCAATCACAGGCCCGCCCCCCTCTGGAGGCCGTTCGGGCGCCTAAAGAGGGACGTGGACTTCAACATCGATGTGTTCAGGGAGAACACCGAGGACTACTACATCGGCGCCGGAGGACGGGTGAACAATGGGAGGGGGTCCCTGGACCTTCACGTGAAACGGCATCTGTATGACATGAAGGTGAGGCTGGAGGCCAACGCCGACGCTGCGGACGACTATGCCTTCGAGATCGGAATGATGTCCCGAAAGAACATCGAACGATTCGCGGACCACGTCATAGCTTTCTCGAATATCATCGGGGAGAACTACATCACCGTCGTGGATAAGGCGAACGTGTGCAGCAACATCTATTCCCTGTGGAGGGAGGTGTGGGACGAGAAGTGCAAAAAGGCCGGGAAGGGACATGGTTACATGTACGTCGACGCCATGACCATGGCCCTGGTGAAGAACCCTGACAAATTCAGGGTGATCGCCGTCCCCAACATGTTCGGGGACATAATCACCGACCTGCTGGCCGAGGTGACGGGCGGGCTGGGCCTCGCCCCGGGCGGCAACATCAATCCCGAAGGCATCTCCATGTTCGAGCCGGTGCACGGCTCCGCGCCGAAGTACAAGGGCATGAACCGCATCAACCCGGTGGCCACGATACTCGCCGCGAAGATGATGCTGGACAGCCTGGGCCACAGGGACCTGGGGCAGGTCGTGCAACAGGCGGTGCGCACCGCCTTCGACCAGGGCGTGTACACTCAGGACCTGGGCGGGAAGGCCACCACAACGGAGATGGGGGACGCGGTCGTGGAGGCCATACGCAAGGCGAAGTGAGCGTCTCGCCCCTGTCCCCCCGAAATGCTGAGCGGGACGGGCACCGCGCCCCTCTCCATTTCATCATGGAGGATGACCGTACACGCGCCCGACCATTTCCTCGATGCGGCCGCCGTAGGGGCGCCAGTGAAGCCGTCCCGAGGTCAGCGCCGCCCGGCCACTTCGAGGTACAGCTCCTCGGTCCGGTCAGCGATCTCGTCCCAGGTGAAGGCGCGCATCCTTTCCCTGGCCGCCCTTCCAAGTCTGTCCCTTCCTTCTTGGTCGCCATCCAGGGCGTTGATCGCCCTCGCCAGTCCCTCCACGTCCCCCGTCGGGACGAGGACCCCTGCGTCCCCGACCACCTCCGGCAGCCCGCCGGTGTCCGAGGCGATCACAGGCTTCCCGTAGGCCATGGCCTCCGCGGCCACCATCCCATACGCCTCGTGCAGGGAGGGGATGACGAACATGCGGCACTCGCTGAGCAACCTGTGCTTCTCCGCCTCGCTGACCCAGCCCAGGAAATCGATCCGATCCGTGAGCATGAGGCGGTGCGATAGCCCCTCCAGCCGCTTCCGCTCCGGCCCCTCCCCGCAGATCTTGAGCTGGCATCTGGTATGCTTCATCGCGCGGATCAGGACGTCCAACCCCTTCAGGCGGACCAGCCTTCCCAGGGAAAGGATGAAGTCCCCGTCCTTCACCGGCCCCTGGGGCAGCTCCACGCCATTGTAGATGGTGGTGAGCTGCCTGTCGGGGAACCCCCGGGCGGCCACGTCCCTCCGCATGTAGTCCGAGACGCAGACGATCCGGTCGAAAGCGTGAAGGTGGCGAAGGAAGAGCCGGTCGTTCAGCTCGCTGGCGTAATGGGTGAGGCCGACCCCCTCCCCCAGGGTATTGTGGCACGTGTAGACCTTGGGCCCCGGGAACGCCAGGACCCCCTTGGTGAGCGAACCGGCCCACCTGTAATGGAGGTCCACGATGTCCGGGGCCAACCCCCGGAATGCCTCCTTCACCTTGGTGATATGAACATAGGGGGGATTGTAGACGTCGATGAACCGGGAGGGGAGTCGCACGACGGTGTACCCGTCCATCTCCTCCCTCTCCGCCGTGCCGGGGAGGCGGCTGGTGAGGACGAACACCTCATGCCTTCTTCCCAACCGGCGGCACACATGGTGCAGCCGGTTCTCTATCCCCCCGACGAATGGGTAGTGGAAGGCGTTCACCTCGACGATGCGCACCTTCCCGCCCTCACATGTCCACCCGGCGGCTCAGCTCGCTGGGCAGGTACATGGGGCGGAACGGCATATCCCCGATCTCGCCGCGCACCCGTTCTATCAACTGGTCCACGGTCATCTCCACGTTCCTGTTCTGCGAACGGTCGTAGACAGTCAGGACGTCGGAGCCCATCTCCTTGTCGCCGATCACGATCGCATACCCCACCCAGTCCTGCTTGGCCTCCCGGACCTTCTTGCCGACGGTCTCGGAGCGGTCGTCCAGCCCGACCCGGACGTTGGCCCTCCGGACCCTATCGGCAAGCTCCCTGGCCCTTTCCAGATGGGCCTCGGAGACGTTCATGAAGCGCACCTGCTCCGGGTTCACCCAGGTCGGAAGCGTGCCCACCTTCCCCCGGGTCTCCATCTGCACCGCTGTGTCAAACAGCGTGTACAGGTAGCGCTCCACGGTCCCGATGACCGCGGTGTGCAGGATGACCGGGAACGTCTTCTTGCCCGATTCATCGGTGTACGCGATCCCGAAGCGCTGGGCGTTGCCGATGTCGATCTGCACCGTCCCGATCTCCCTGGCCCTCTTCATGTCGTCCAGGATATGGTACTCGATGTTGACCGTCCAATAGTAGTTGATGCCTTCCGGATAGAAGTGCAGGAGGGCCGGCCTGGCATGCTTGCGCACGATCTCCATGATCAGGCCCTTGTGCTTTTGATAGGCGTCCCAGGAGGAGAAGTTGATCAGCATCTCGTAGTCCCTCCCCAGGGCATTTGCCTCATCGAATATCCTCCCGTCGAGGCGGGAGAACCACTCCTCGGCCTCCGGGATGTCCCGGCAGACGACATGCAGATCGGGCATGTTCATGCGGCGGGTGCGGAAGCAGAGCATGGTCTCCCCGGACTGCTCCATGCGGTACGAGTCCGCCACCTCGAAGGCCCCGAACGGCAGGTTCTTGTAGCTGATGTTCCAGAGGCGCATCATGGCGAACTGCTGGTGGCAGGCGGCGTACCTCATCACAAAGTCCCGCTTCTCGCCCTTGATGACGTACAGCCTGTCGCCGAACAGCTTGGCGTGCTCGGCCACCGGCCCCTCGTCCAGGCTGAACATGTTCGTGCCCCGGACGGTGTAGACCGGGAGGGAGAGGGAGTTCACGATGCGCGCTGAGTAATCGGCCACCAGGTCGAACATCAACGCCCCCTTGGGGGAGAAGCACATGTGGCCAGCATCGCTCATGCTCTCCCAGTTGATCCCGAACTTCTTGCAGAGCCGGGTGTACTTGACCTCCCCGGTGGATGGCCACTCCTTCTTCAGCGCCTCCTTGGCCATCATGATCTGGAAGCATTCGCTGCCCCCCTCGAAGCCCCTGGGGTCCACCTCGCTCCCGTCCGGCAGGAGGACGAGGAAGCGTTCCTCCCCCTTCGGGGCGGGCGGGGCCTCCTCCCCCACGATCTCCCGGGAGAGCTCCGAGAGCGGATGGCCCTTGCAGCTGATCCTGAACGCCTTGTACCACCCGAAGGGGGCACGGTGCACCTGCCATCCCTTCGCGGCGATCATCCTCTCGATCTCACGGAGCACCCTCTTCCCGGTCTCCGCGTCCGCCAGGTCGGGGCTAAGGTGGGCGTAGGGATAGAGCATGATGCGCTCCGCCCCCACCTTCTCGGCCGTCCCTATGATGTCCGCCGATGCCTGGGAGGCCACCGCCTCCACCTTGTCCTGGTCGCCGCGCTCGACGGTGAGGAAGGCCACCAGCACCTCCTCCATCCGGCCGGTCCTCTCCTGGTCGGCCACGGCCTCGGCCATCGGCGTGGGCTTCTTGACCTCGTACTCCATGAAATCGGCGTGTATGTAGAGCGTTCTCATCGTATCGCCTGTTAGGGTTGCTCAGTAATGGTCCACGTGTATAAATAAGCGCTTTCCGGCGGAAGGCCTTTGCCAGATGGTCCGAGGGCCTTTCCGGGAATGGGCAATGTTTAAATTCAAGGAAAGGTTTGCCTGCTCAGAATCCTTATGAGGTCCTCCCGGATAGCCAGGGACATCGGAGGGGCTACGAATGTCCTGCTCATCGTTCTGATCGCCGTCCTCATGGTCAGCGCCAGTACGGTAGCGATAATGTTGTACCAGGGGGGCCAATCCGTCGAGGCCGCCGAGAACGTGGTGACCGTCGGCCAGACCATCAAGGTCGACTACATCGGCAAGCTGCTGGACGGAAGGGTGTTCGACACCTCCCTCTACTCGGTGGCGAGCAATGACGCCGCCTATCCCAAGACCCTGTCGTTCACCCTCAAGGCCAATACGTCCTATGTGCCGCTCACCTTCAAGGTGGGGGCCGGGACGATGATCTCCGGGTTCGAAACGGCGGTCGTGGGCATGAGGGTAGGGGAGACCAAGACGGTCACCCTTCCCCCGGAGGAGGCGTACGGTCCCATGGACCAGAGCAAGCTGGTGACGTTCCAGCTCATTGAGGCCGTGCCCCTTGTGCGCATATTCAATGCCAGCACCTTCAAGGCCGAGTACGGGGAGGACGCCGCATCCGGCCTGACGGTCTACGACCCCGTATACGGATGGGCAGCGACGGTCATGGAGTACAATGCTTGGACGGACCGGGTGACGGTGAAGAACGCGCCCACCCTCAACGCCCTCTACCATATCTACGGGACGGGGAGCGTGGGGTGGGACGTAAAGGTCATAGGCATGGACAGCAACTCCAACCGCATCACCATCCAGCATCAGCTGGACGAAGGGGACAGCGACAGGGTCAAGGGCCTGGACGGCAGCAGCACCTTCTTCATCATCGACGTCGATGAGGAGAAGGGCACGGCCGTGCGCAACTACAACTCCGAACTCGCCGGCAAGACCCTGGTCTTCACCATAACCATAGTGGCCATAGTTGAGTAGGCCCGGGGACCTCAGCGTGGTCCCCCATCCTCGCCTGTACCAGCCACGTCCAAGCGGTCGACCTTTCTCTTGCGGTAGGTGGAGGCGATGAAGCTCAGCACGATTATTATGATTACCATCGCGAGGGTCACGTCCGCCGCGAGCCCCCTTTCCATATACGCCAGGAAATAATTGCTGGCCGCAAGGATGGACCCGTACTTCAGCGTCCCCCCTAGGACCTGATAGAAGATCGACCTTCTGTAGGACCAGCCGCTGAGGGCCACGAAGGCCCCCGTGAAGGGCAGGATGGGCGCGATCCGGTTGAGCAGGATCATGCGCTCGTCTGGAATGAGCAGGAACCTGCGGTAGCGGTCCACGACTGTGGCTATTTTCGGAGGCACCCTCAGGCGCTTTACCACCATGTACAGGGTGGTGAGCCCCAGGACCTCGGCCACCGCTATGGTGACGACGAACATGGACCACAGGGCCCAATCCGGGACCGTCCCGTAGCCAGACATGAAGAACAGCACCACGAACAGCTCCGGCAGCGTCGGGAAGACGATGGCGTCGATGTAAAAGAGCAGGAAGGTGCACACCATCCATCCGGCCAGGCCCAGCGGCGAGAACAGCACGTAGAATGCCTCTCCGATGGAGAACATCCCATCTCCCAAGCGCTAGCGCTTTAAAAATGCTTTGTCATTGGCCCGGCCAGCCTTGGCCTCGATGGCGTACCTGTACACGTCCACGAGCCTGGTGGCCCACTGCCCCGCGGAGAACTCCCTCGCCTTGGCCAGGGCGCCCTCCCGATAGCGCTCGGGGTCCCTCAGCAACCGAAGCGTGGCCTGGGACCAGCTGTATGGGGTCTCCTCGAACAGCTCCCCGTTCTCCCCCTCGCGGACCAGCTCGGCCACCGCCCGGTACCTTATGCCGCTGACCGGCTTGCCGACGGCCATGGCCTCCAGTATGACCAACCCCTGGGTCTCGAACTTGCTCGCCAGCGTCAACACGTCGCATGCCGCATAGAACTGGGGCAGCTCCGGGTCGGGAACGAAGCCGGTAAAGATCACCCTTTCCTCGATGCCAAGCTCCTTCACGAGCCCCCGCACATGCTCCTTGGCCGGGCCCTCCCCGACGAGAAGGAGGCGGGCCTCCGGCTCATGGGCGCTGAGCAGGGCGAAGCCCCTGACGACCAGATCGATGTTCTTCTCCCAGGCTATTCGCCCCAGGTGCAGGATGACCTTCTTCCCCTCGAGGCCGTAGCGCCTCCGGACCTCGCTCCCATCGATCCTGGGGTTGAACCGATCCAGGTCCACCCCGGTCGGGATGACCTCCAGGCGCTTGATGTGTGGGGCGTAGCGCTTCAATTCGTTCTTTATGGCGACGGTGGGGGCGATCACGACCTCCGCCCTATGCAGGATCGTGCGCAGATAGGTCCACATCCCCAGCTGGATGACCCATTCCGGGAAGGGGGTGAAGTTGTAGAAGCGGGCCGCCTCTGTGACCATGGTATGGAACGTGAGCACCACCGGCTTCCGGAGCGCCCTGCCGGCCAGCATACCCCGCACCGCCTGGAACATAAGGCCATGAACGTGGATCAAGTCGACATCCAGCCCTTCCAATATGTGGCACTTGTCCGTCGGGAACAGGGGAATGCGGTACCCGGAGTATCTGTGGAACCCGATGGACCGGAAGTAGTGGACACCCTCCTCCCTGTCCGAGGGGTCCGCCGGATCAGGGGCGAAGACATAGACCGTATGCCCCATCCGCTCCAGCTCCCTCTTGGTGAGCAGCAGGGATGTGACCACCCCGTCCCGGGTGGGAAGATAGGAATCGGTGAACATGGCGATCTTCACGGCCGCACCCTCATCGCATCAGCGCCGAGACCTTGCGGAGCACATCATCAGGGTCCCGGCCAAGGACCCGGACCATGGCCTCCTTCCCCGCGCCTCCGCGATCGTAGATGACGTCCGGCACATGACCGCATCCCCTTATGGCCTCCGCGGTGCCCCATTCCATCGAGGACACCATCGCCGGCTCTTCCCCTCGGTCGAAGGTCCCGACCATCGCCCCCGTCGCCCTCAGCCTGTCCACGACGGCCTCCGTGAACCTGATGTTCATGGCGCACCGCACCTCCGGGTCAACGAAGGAGGCGGCCATCACCACCCTCGCCATGTGCCGGCTCCCTTCGAACCTCACTTCCCCCACCCTGCGGACCTTGTCCCCGACCCGGACCAATCGGCCCTCCACCCCGCATATCTCCCCATACCCCTGAGGATAGGGCAGGGCGAACGCGAGGTTCATTCCCACCTCGGGCACCAGCTCGGGCGGGAGGCGTTCCTCGATCACGGCAACGGCCTTCCTCACCTCCTCTATCACCCCAGCCCTCATGGCCTCCTTGTGAAGCGTGGCCATTGGGTCGATCGCCAACAGCCCCTTTCCCACCGGTACCGACATGGCCACCGAGTCGTAGATGCGGCGCTTGGCCTCCCTTACGGCCTCCCTGAGCCCCATCCCAATCCCAAGCCCTGTGGCGATGAACGCGGAGAACGTGCAGCCCGCGCCATGCACCCTGCGGTCAAGCCGGGGAGAGGCCATCTCGAGGACGCCCTCCGCTGTGAACAGCGAGTCGACGGCCAGGTCCCCCTCCAGATGCCCGCCCTTGATGAGCACGGCCTCGGGCCCCATCTCCAGCAGACGGTTCCCCACATCCTCGAGCGAGCCAGGGCCTTCGATCCTCATCCCCGAGAAGGCCTCCGCCTCGCTGCGGTTGGGGGTGACCACCGTCGCCAAGGGAAAAAGGTCCTTCACCATCGCCTCCCTCAATCCCTCCCGGTGCAGGGACGCCCCCACCCCGGCGAAGAGCACCGGGTCCACGACAAGGGGCGCCTTGAGCTCCATCAACAGGGGGGCGACCGCCCGTACCGTGCGGGCGGAGAACATCATGCCGGTCTTCACCGCTGCTATGCGGGCGTCCTCGGCCACCGCGGTGATCTGGGCGGTGACCTGTTCAGGTGGCAATGGGAATACATCCCGCAGCCGGGCGGTGTTCTGGGCGGTCACCGCGGTCAGGGCGACCGCCGCATGCCCCCCCATAGAGGCGATGGCCCGTACATCGGCCTCCACGCCCGCCCCGCCCACCGAGTCCGAGCCCGCGACGGTCAGAATGACGGTCATAGATGGTGTAAGGTCAGCCCTCTTAATAACCTTAGGCGACCAATGGCCCCGTCCAGGGCCATGGGGCGAACTTATTTATAATTCGTTTCTGTTCGAAAATCCGATGAAAGCGAGCAGTGGCCACCTGGTGCTGAGCGACAGCGTCGAATACCAGGACATGGCCGGGGTCTTTCCAGAGGTGCTCAAGCTGTTCCTGGAGGAGACGGACCAGGTCCCCGAGGACCCGGAGATCATGCAGATGTTCATCCACCTGAACATGATGGACCTGGAGGCCAACCGCAAACCCGAGGGCTATAACCGCAAGGGGCGGATGCGGCTCATCTTCCCCACGAACAGGAAGGAGTTCTATGTCAAGGGCTCCTCCAAGAGCGGAGAGGTGGTCCGGGTCACGGAGAAGATCAGCAAGCTGCTCACCCGGAACGGGGTCGAGCATGAGCTGGAGTGGAACACCCTTTCCTTCTCGGACAGCTGAGGGCCTATTTCCGGAGTTCCTTCCAAACGCTCTCGAGCCGACCTATCTCCCCTTGGCACACCGACCGATGCGAATCAATGATGGCCCTGGCGCAGGCTACCTGCTCTCGGACCGCCGAGGGGGCCGTGCCCCCCTTCGAGGTGCGCCGGTTGAGACATGCCTCCATGGAAATATGAGCGAGGGAGCCCTCGTCGAGGAGGTCGGAAAGCCCCTTCAGCTCCTCCGCGCTCAGTGATTCCAGGCGCTTGCCGGTCCGCAGGCAGTACTGCACGGCCGCGCCCACGACCTCATGGGCCTGCCGGAAGGGCATCCCCTTCTGGACGAGATGGTCGGCCAGGTCGGTGGCGTTCAGGAACCCTTCCGTGCACACTTCCTCCATGCGCTCCCGGTCGAAGGCCAGCGAGCGGTACATGGGGGCGAGGACGTACAGGCAGGAGGTGAGCGTCTCGTAGCTGGAGAACACCCCGGGCTTGTCCTCCTGCATGTCCCTGTTGTAGCTCAACGGCAGCCCCTTCATCATGGTCAGCATCTGCACCAGGTTCCCGATGGCGATGGAGCTCCGTCCACGGACCAGCTCCGCCACGTCCGGGTTCTTCTTCTGGGGCATGATGGAGCTGCCGGTGGCGAAGGCGTCGGGCATCTCCGCGAAGCGGAACTCAGGGGAGGTCCAAAGCACAAGCTCCTCCCCCATGCTGCTCAGGTGCACCATGGTCTGGGCGCAGGCATAGACGAACTCAAGTGCGAAGTCCCGGTCGCTCACCGTGTCCATGGCGTTGTCGGTCGGGCGATCGAAGCCCAGTAGGGCTGCTGTCAGGGCGCGGTCCACGGGATGTCCAGTGCCGGCGAGGGCCCCTGCGCCCAGGGGGCATTGGTTGAGGCGCTTGTAGGCGTCCAGGAACCTCTCCGCGTCCCTCTGCAGGCGGAAGACGTGGGCCATGAGATGGAACCCCAGGGACACGGGCTGGGCGTGCTGCATGTGGGTAAAGCCCGGCATGATGGTCCCGAGTTCCTCCTCGGCCCTTTCGATCAGGACCTCTTGGACGTCGATCAGCAGGGTGATGATCTCAAGGACGGCATCGCGAACGAACATGCGGAGGTCGGTGGCCACCTGGTCGTTCCGACTGCGGGCGGTATGCACCCGTTTGCCCGCCTCTCCGACCCGCTCAGTGAGCAGATGCTCGATGTTGGTGTGCACGTCCTCCAGCTCGTCGGAGAGTTCGATCTTTCCAGCCTCAAGGTCGTCGAGCAGCTGCTTGAGGCCATCTATCAATGCCTCCGCCGCCTCTTTCGGCACGATCCCCGTCGCCGCAAGCATCCGGGCGTGCGCCAGGGAGCCGGCGACGTCGTACCACGCAAGCCGCGCGTCCACGGCCAGGGAGGAGGTGAAGGAAAGGGTCATCTCGGAAGGGCCCTCGGCGAACCGACCGGACCAGAGCTGCCTCTCTGCCATTCGGATCACTTCTTCTGGGCCTTGGCCACCGTGCGCAATGGCAGTCCCCAAACATAGATGAACCCCTCGGCGGACCGATGGTCGAACCGATCCCCCTGCGCATAGGTCGCCAACCCGGTATCGTACAGCGAGTACGGCGAGGAGCGCCCCACGATGGTGGCGCTGCCCTTGTAGAGCTTCACCCTCACCGTGCCCTCGACATGCTCCTGGGTCTCAGCCACGAAGGCGTCCAGGGCATTCTTGAGCGGGGAGAACCATAGCCCATCATAGCAGAGCTCGGAATAGCGTTGCTCGACCCCCCGCTTGAAGTTGAGCACGTCCTTGGTGAGGACCATCTTCTCCAGGTCCTTGTGGGCGTTTATGAGCATGAGCGCGGCCGGGGCCTCATAGACCTCCCGGGACTTGATGCCGACCAGCCGGTCCTCTATATGGTCCACCCTGCCATAGCCGTGCTTCCCACCGAGCTGATTGAGCCGCTTGATGATATCGGTCATCGGCATCTCGGTGCCGTCGAGGCCGGCGGGCAGCCCCTTCCTGAAGTCGATCTCGATGTACTCCGGGGCATCGGGGGCGTCGAGCGGGTCCGTCGTCCATTCGAAGGCGTCCTTCGGCGGCTCGGCCATGGCATCCTCGAGGATGCCGCACTCGCAGCTCCGTCCCCATATGTTCTCGTCCGTGCTGTACGGGCACTCCTTCTTGACCTTGATGGGGACATCGTTCTGCCTGGCATACTCGATCTCCTCCTCCCTGGTCATGACCCATTCCCTCATCGGGGCGATGATCTTGATCTCAGGCGCAAGGGCGGCGATGCTGACATCGAACCTGACCTGGTCATTGCCCTTGGCGGTGCACCCATGGGCTATGTACTTCGCCCCCTCCTTCTTGGCTATCTCCACCATGGTCTTGGCGATGAGCGGACGGGCAATCGATGTGGCAAGGGGATACGCCCCCATATACAGGGCGTTGGCCTTGAGGGAAGGCGCGATGTACTCGGTCACGAACTCCTCGGTGGCGTCGAAGGCGTACGCCTTCACCGCTCCGATCCTCAAGGCCCGGTCCACCGCCTCCTGAAGGTCCCCAGGCTGACCAACGTTGACGCTTACCGCGATTACATCCAAATCATACTTCTGTTGCAACCAGCGGATGGCCACGGAGGTGTCCAAACCGCCCGAGTATGCCAGGACAACCTTGTCACGAGCGTTCCTAGAGCGAGCTGCCATGTGAATCGGGGGCGATGAGGCGAGCATCTATATTAATCTGAAGCGCCGACGATGCGACATTGGTTCGACCAAGTGTTCGGAATGGGACAGCTCCGGGCGGAGGGAAGGATGGGAATGGATGGTGCGGGATCGAAAAAGGTGTCCATGCAAGGGGCGGGGGGACCTAAAATGTCCCGTTTGAGTCGCAATACTTAATAAAGATACTCTTAATTCGGGACATTCCCATGGGAATTACCCACAGCGGGGGCGCGGGATGATCAAGGCAGCGGTGGTCGGGGGATCCGGGTACATAGGGGGCGAAATAGTGCGCCTTCTGAGCCGCCATCCCAGGATCTCCCTCGAGGCGATCACGTCCCGACAGCTGGCTGGACAGAAGGTGGCGGATGCCCATCCCTTTCTCCGCGGATACGTGGACCTCACCTTCAGCGAGTCCGTGGACGGGCAGGGGCTGGACGTGGTCTTCCTGGCCACACCGCATGGGGCGTCCATGAACCTCGTCCCGGGGCTGATGCGCAGCGGCGCCAAAGTAATCGACCTAAGCGGCGACTATCGGCTCAAGGACCCTCAGGAGTACAAGCGGTGGTACGGGCACGAGCACACGGACCCCGAGAACCTCGGCAGGGCGGTCTATGGCATGAACGAACTCTACTGGGACGAGATCAGGGAGGCCGACCTCGTGGCCAATCCCGGCTGCTATCCCACATGTTCCACGCTGGGGCTCGCCCCCCTCTTCGCGAACCACCTGGTGGAGGGCGGGGTCATAATCGATGCCAAGAGCGGAACATCGGGGGCAGGGGCGGAGCCGACGAAGGCCACTCACCATCCCAACTGCGGGGCCAGCGTCACCCCGTACAAGGTGGGGACCCACCGCCACACCCCGGAGATCGCCCAGAACCTCACCAGGCTCCAGGGCAGGCTGGCCGAGGTGGTGTTCACGCCGCATCTCATTCCAGTGGTACGAGGGATGCTCTGCACCATGTACCTCAGGCTCAACGAGGACCTCACCAAGCAAGAACTGCTGGGGGTTTATACTGAATTCTTCCGTAGGAAGCGCTTCGTGCGCCTGACGGAGGTGCCGTGGATGCAGGCCGTGGTCGGCTCCAACCATTGCGATGTGGGATTGGAGGTCGTGGGCCCCAGGAAGGTGGTGGTCATGAGCGCGATCGACAACCTCGTTAAAGGGGGGGCCGGACAGGCGGTGCAGAACTGCAACGCCATGTTCGGAATGCCTGAGGAGATGGGATTGGATTTTCCAGGGTTGGGGGTTTGAAAATGGATGTTCTTGAGGGAGGAATTACCTCGCCGAAGGGGTACAAGGCGGCAGGGGTTCACTGCGGGATAAAGAAGGAAAAGCTTGACCTGGCCGTCATCTATTCCGATGTGCCGGCCAAATGCGCCATTGCATACACCCAGAACAAGGTCAGGGCGGCGCCCATCGAGGTCATGATGAAGAAGGACCCCAGGATGCTGCAGGCCATGGTGGTCAACAGCGGGAACGCCAACGCCATCACCGGCGCGCAGGGGATCCGCGACGCCCAGCAGATGGTGGCCCTTACCGCCCAGGCCCTGGGAGTAAAGGACGACCTAGTGGGCGTGGCCTCCACCGGCGTCATATCCAGGTTTCTCCCGATGGACAGGGTCGCGGAAGGGATACCCAAGGCCGTCAAGGCCCTGGGGAGGGGTCCCGAGGCGGACGACATGGCGGCCAGGGCCATATTGACAACCGACACGGTGAAGAAGGAGGCCGCCTGCAAGGTCACATTGAAGGATGGCACGCCCGTCACCATCGCTGGCATCACCAAGGGGAGCGGGATGATATCGCCCGCAATGAAGGTGCCCCACGCCACCACCCTCAGCTTCATGGTCACCGATGCTCAGCTGAGCGGGGACTTCAACCGTCGCTGGCAGGACATAATGGACGTCAGCTTCAACGTGATAAGCGTGGACGGGGACCAGAGCACCAACGACATGTCGGTCCTCATGGCCAATGGAATGGCCGGCGGCAGGCCGGCGGACAACGACCCTGCCTTCTGGGAGGGAGTTAGGTACGTGGCGCAGCAGCTGGCCAAGAAGATAGTCATAGACGGCGAGGGCGCCACGAAGCTTATCGAGGTAATAGTGCGGAGGGCGAAGAGCCCCGTCCAGGCCAGGTCTGCCGCCCGGGGCATCATCACCTCCTCGCTGGTCAAGACGGCAATCTTCGGGGCAGACCCCAACTTCGGCCGCATCCTGGCGGCCCTGGGCAATTCCGAGGCCGAGTTCAACCTGGACAACGTCAGGCTCGTGCTCCGGTCCAACGGGGACTCGGTCACCCTGTTCGAGGACGGTTCGCCGAAGCTCATCGCGGGGAACGAGGTCGAGGCGGCCGCGCGCAAAGTGCTCTCGCACCGGGAGGTCATCATCGACCTGGACCTCAACAACGGCCATGCCACCGGGGAGGCCTGGGGCTGCGACCTCAGCTACGACTACGTCAGGATCAACGCTATGTACACCACGTGATGAGATGCAACGGCCATCCGATGTTAGGGCACCCCAGGCTGCAGGGAAGGTCGTGGTCAAGTTCGGAGGCTCCTCCATCGGGGGGATGGACCGGATCGATGCGTTCGCCATGCAGGTGGCGGAACTCAAGGAGCGCGGCCTGGTCCCGGTCGTCCTGCACGGGGGAGGACCGGAGATCACTGATGAGATGAAGCGCTGTGGCCTCCCGGTGAGGAAGGTGGCGGGACTGCGCATCACCGACGACGCGACGCTCGAGATAGCCAAGTCCGTCCTTTCCCGCATCAACGACCGGGTGGTGGTCTCCCTGCGCAAGGCAGGGCTCAGGAGCATAGGGCTGGCCGGAAGCGAGGTGGACACGCTGGTCGCGAGGAGGATGCCCCCGGTCCTCGTGAACGGCCCCGATGGGCGCGAGGAGGTGGACCTCGGGTACGTAGGGGAGGTGGTGAAGGTCGATCCCCGGGCGGTGACCGCGCTCTGCGCGAAGGGCTTCGTCCCCGTCATCTACTCCATCTGCGCCGATGCATCGGGCATGCTGATGAATGTGAACGCCGATACGGCGGCGGCCGCGCTCGCCGCCGGCATCGGGGCCTCAGACCTCGTATTGGTCACCGAGGTTCCCGGCGTGCTTCGAACGATCGATGACCTTAGCTCTACGGTCCCCGAGATAAGGGAGGCGGACCTAGGGCCGCTCACCTCGTCCGGGGTCCTGAGGGACGGCATGATCCCCAAGGTGGAGGCATGCTTCATCGCCCTGCGCGGAGGGGTCGGCACGGCCCACATAATATGCGGCACGACGCCGAACGCCATAGTGGACCAATTGTTCGGCGGAAGGAACCTGGGCACCAGGTTGACATTGTGAAGTGATCCCATGGACAGCAAGCAGGTTGCGGAACTGAGCTCCTACTATCTATTCCAGAACTACGCCCGCGAGGCCCTGTGCTTCTCGCACGGCAAGGGGGAGTATCTCTGGGACCTCGAAGGCAACAGGTACATCGACTACGTGGCCGGCATCGCGGTCAACTGCCTCGGCCATGCCCATCCCGAGCTCGTAAAGGCCATCTGCGAGCAGGCCTCCCGCCTCATCCACGTCTCCAACCTGTACCAGGTGAAGGAGCAGGCGGACCTGGGGGAGGCCTTGGCCGCTATCGTCCCCGCGCCCCTCGGCCGCTCATTCTTCTGCAACAGCGGGGCGGAGGCCAACGAGGCCGCCCTGAAGCTGGCGGTGAAGCACACCGGTCGCCCCAAGGTGGTCGCCGCCCGCAACTCCTTCCATGGAAGGACCGCGGCCACCCTCTCGGTCACCGGGCAGGGGAAGTATCAGAAGGGCTTCGAGCCCCTGCTCTCCCGGAACGTCGATTTCATCGGCTACAACTCCGTGGAGGAGCTGAAGGCCGCCGTCGACCATGGGACCGCCGCCCTCATCCTGGAACCGGTACAAGGAGAGGGAGGGGTCATCCCCGCCTCCCAGGAGTTCTTCCGCGCCGCCCGCGATCTGTGCACAGACACCGGGGCATTGATGCTCGTGGACGAGGTCCAGACCGGGATGGGACGCACCGGGGAATGGTTCGGCTTCCAGCACTACGGGGTCGTCCCGGACGTCATCTCCCTGGCCAAGGGCCTGGGGGGAGGGGTCCCGATCGGGGCCATCATCACCTCTCCGGACATCGCCAAGGCCTTCACCCCCGGCGTCCACGGCACCACCTTCGGTGGAAATCCGCTGGCCTGCGCGGCCGCGAACGCCGTCATCCGGGTGCTCAGGCAGGAGAGGCTCGTGGAAAGGGCTGCGGAATTGGGGGCGGAGTGGAAGCGGGAGCTGGTACGGACCGTGCAAGGGCATGAGGGGGTGACCGAGGTCCGGGGGATGGGGTTGATGCTCGGAGTGGAATTGGGCAATCTTGCCAAGGGATTCCAGGCATATGCATTGGCACGGAGGCTGCTGGTGAACGTCGCGGGCGGGAGGACCGTGCGCCTCGTCCCGCCGCTGATCATCTCCAAAGGCTCCATCCAGGAGCTAGATGCCGCACTGAGTTCGTATCTCCACGGGAACTGACATTCCAGTCATCATCCCACGGTCAGGGAGGCGCGTTCCATCCGTAATCTTCACAGGGCGAACGTGAGCGCTTGAGTCGGGATCGGTCAGCACGGCCTACGGCCCAAGGCCAAGGGCGCGCGCGGAAATGATGTCTAAAATAGAACATTCAAATATCCCGAGCATGGTATCGGGTCGATGAAAGAGCCGCCTCAGAAGGAGAGCGTGGCCGAGCGTACCCGTGCCTACATAGACGCCCATCCGTCGGTCAAGGACTGCATCGCCAAGGACCTGATCAACTACTCCTCGCTCGCCAGGATGATAATGAAGGACCTGGATATCAAGAACGAGGAGGCGGTCATGATCGCCTGCCGTCGGTATGCCCAGAAGCTCGCCAGGAAGGACCATGAAGGGGAGATACTGTCCATTCTGGCGGACAGCCGCCTGGAGGTCAAGACCAAGATCTGCATCGTCACCGCCAGCAACGACTGGGCTGTGCTGCAGAGGCTGGAAAGGCTCTTTGCCAAGCTTATCAACCAGAAGGCCCTGATGCAGGTCATCCAGGGGGCCCAGGCGATCACCATCATAGCTGACGAGAAGCTGCGGAGCGAGGTCGTGACCGAGGTCGGCGAGGGCAACGTCCTCAAAGTCCGCGAGGACCTGGTGGAGATCACGGTCAAGAGCCCCCAGAGGATCGGGGAGACCAGCGGCGTGTTCTCGTACCTGGCGTCCAACCTCGCCGAGCAGGGCGTGAACATAGTGGAGACGGTGTCCTGCTATACCGACACCATCTTCATCGTTCACGAGAAGGACATGATCCCAGCCTATTCGCTCCTCTCGAACCTGCTGGAGAGTTCCGAGAGGGTCACCGAGGCCAGGCATTAGCGTTCCAAAGCCATTTATGCCTTGGAACCCTATCGAGGACCGATGATGGACCAGGCAAGGGAAAGGGCGCCCCGCGTCCTCACGGACATTCCAGGGCCGCGGGCCAGAGGGATAGTGGAGCTTGATGACCGCTACTTGGCCACAGCGACGAAGTCCGCCCCCCTGGCCGTGGAGCGGGCGGAGGGCGAGAAGGTCTGGGATGTGGACGGCAACCTGTTCCTGGACTTCAGTAGTGGCGTGGCCGTCATGAACATAGGGCATTGCCATCCCTCAGTGGTCAGGGCCGTCCAGGAGCAGGCGGCCAAGGTGATGCACTTCGCAGGGACCGACTACTATTACGATGTCCAGGCCCGGCTGGCCGAACGGTTGGCCAGGATCGCCCCTGGCCGAGGTGAGAAGAAGGTGTTCCTGAGCAACAGCGGAGCGGAGAGCATCGAGGCGGCCATGAAGCTCGCCCGATGGGGCTCCGGACGGAGGCAGTTCCTGGCATTCATGGGGGCGTTCCACGGCAGGACCTTCGGCGCGCTCTCCCTGACCTGCAGCAAGCGCGTGCAGCGGGCCAGGTACTTCCCCATGGTGCCAGGGGTGACGCACATCCCATACGCGTACTGCTACCGCTGCCCCTACCATCAGGAATACCCGTCCTGCGGGCTATGGTGCGCCAAGGTCCTGGACGAGGTCTACCTCGATGCCCTGGTCCCCCCGGACGAGGTGGCCGCCCTGTTCTTCGAACCGGTGCAGGGCGAGGGCGGGTACATCGTGCCCCCTAAGGCCTTTCTGCCCGAGATCGCCCGGATATGTCGCTCGCATGGGATCCTCCTGGTGGACGATGAGGTCCAGGCCGGGATGGGGCGCACGGGCAGGATGTGGGCGGCCGAGCATTTCGGGGTCGAGCCCGATATCACCTGCATGTCCAAGGCGCTGGGGTCGGGGATGCCCATAGCGGCCACGGTGTTCCGCAAGGAGCTGGACTGGGGGGTCCCCGGCGCGCATTCCAATACATTCGGCGGGAACTGCGTGGCCTGTGCCAGCTCCCTTGCCACCCTGGACGTCATCGAGAGGGAGGGGGTCGTCGAGCAGGCCGAGCGCAAGGGGGCGGTCATGGAGAGGCGCCTCCTGGAGATCAAGGACAGGTTCGAGAACGTGGGGGACGTGCGCGGCCTGGGGATGATGAGGGCACTGGAGCTGGTGGAGGACCGCCGGACGAAGGCCCCGGCGGCCAAGCTCCGCAACGCCATCCTCGCCAACATGCTCAGGAAGGGCGTCATCGCCCTGGGCTGTGGGAGGTCCAGCATCAGGCTGGTCCCCCCGCTCACCATAGCCGAGGACAACCTGGACACCGGGATGCGCCTGCTCGAGGAGAGCATCGCGGAGGCGGTGAGGGAGAGGGCATGAGGCTCTTCCCACGCTCCGGGCATCGGAAGGTGCAAGGCGATGGCTACCTGAAGCTTGTCATGCTGGAGGGTAAGGACATAGGGGTGAGCGGGACGCTGCTCCAGGAGGTCCAGTTCACCGCCGGGCAAAGGGTAAGGATGCACTTCCATCAGGCCACCCGGGAGGTGTTCTACTGCCTGGAGGGCCCGGCGCCGTTCGTCATCAACGGCGAGAAGGTGGTCATGGAGGAGGGGGACTGCCTGGTCTGCGAGCCCGGGGACGTGCACGGCAACCCCGTCATCGGGAACGACTTCCGGATACTGGTGCTCAAGGTCGGCCTGAGGGAGCACGACACGGTTTGGCTGGACTGATCCCCTGTCGCGCAACGCGCATCGCCCCGCACCGCCGAGCCCCGTGGAGGCAATGGCAGAATGAGGGCTAGGCCCTGGGCCAGCGACCCCCGGGGGTCGGCTGCACAGCGTGCGCAGAGGACCGGGAAGGGTAGGTAATGGATAAGATGGAAGGCACGCCCGACATGGTCCGCACGGGATCCTGCTCCATGGGGGGCAGAAATGCAAGGAGCCACTAGGGAGATTTGAACTCCCGGCCTGCTGATTACAAGTCAGCCGCTCTACCAGCTGAGCTATAGTGGCCTCGCTTCAGGAATGCCGTCCTGGATTTAACCATTTTTATAGGTGGTTCAGCGTTCAATGCTGGAAACAAGGTAATGACAAAACAACGGTTAAATAGGCCTGCAACATCTGAGTGCAGGGTGCGCCCTTGGACGCCGATCTCGACAGCAAACCGGAAATGAGGGTGGTGATGGACAGGACCGGGAACCCCGCACCGCTGGGACTTCTGGGGTTCGGCATGACCACCGTGATGCTCAACCTGCACAACGCCGACCTGATACCGCTGAGTAGTGTCATTCTATCGCTCGGAATATTCTACGGAGGACTGGCGCAGCTGCTGGTCGGGCTGATGGAGTGGAGGAAGGGAAACACCTTCGGCATGGCCGCGTTCACATCCTACGGGCTATTCTGGCTGACCCTGGTGGGCATCTGGACCATACCCTCTCTGGGCCTGGGAGAGCCTACCGACAGTACTGCCATGGGCTGTTTCCTCGCCATGTGGGGCATATACACCCTGTTCTTCTTCATCGGGACGGCAAAGAGCAACCGGGCCACGCAGTTCGTGTTCGGCTCGCTTGCCGTCCTCTTCTTCGCTCTCGCCCTAGGCGATCTCACCCTGATCAAAGAGATCACCGTGACCGCCGGCTACATCGGGCTGGTATGCGGTGCTTCAGCCATCTACACTGGCCTGGCGACGGTGGTCAACGAGGCCAACGGCCGGGCCATCTTCCCACTGGGGGATCGAAGGTAGGTCGAGACCCGTTCACCTCTCCTTTTACGACAGCCTTTTGACAGGGAGCGGCGACGCATCTTTATAGAGCAAGCTGCGATGGACGTCGGGCTCGCCGTGATCGGCGTTCAGGTGACATCGATGGACAAGGAATCATGGAAATTCCTGCAGGAGCTGTGCGATATCCCGGGGCCATCCGGCTTCGAGGCTGCGGCGACCAGATTGATGAAGGACTATGCCGGGAACTACTGTGATCGGGTCTTCACCGACAAGCTCGGCAACACCATGTTCGAGAAGGTGGGCCAGAAGGACGGGCCGACAGTATTGCTGGCAGGGCACGTCGATGAATGCGGCTTTATCATCACTGGCGTGAACCAGCAAGGATACCTGGCGTTCAGCCAATTGGGCGGATGGTTCGACCAGGTATTGTTAGGTCAGCGGGTCCTGGTCCACACCAGGAAAGGCGTTCTGAACGGAGTGATCGCCTGCAAGCCCCCTCATCTGATGGAGCCAGAGGAGGCCAAGAAGGTGGTCACCAAGGACAAGATGTTCATTGATGTGGGCGCGTGCAACAAGGAAGAGGCCCAGGCCATGGGAGTTCGCCTGGGGGACGCGGTCACCCCGGATTCCAGGATGTTCACTGTGGAGAAGAAGGCCTACAAGGACGGGAAACCTATCGGCAAGCGCACGATCGTCTTTGGAAGAGCTTTGGACAACAGGCTGGGAGCGTTCGCGGCGGTGGAGCTTCTCAAAGCGATAAAGAAGGGAGGAGTGAAGCACCCCAACAGGCTGGTGGCCGCAGCGACCGTCCAGGAGGAGGTCGGTCTACGGGGCGCCAAAACGGTGGCGGCCTCCACCGATCCCGATGTGGCCATCGTTCTGGACGTGGACATAGCCGGGGACGTCCCAGGCATCGACCCGCTGCAGGCCCCTGCGCGGATGGGCGAGGGCGTTTCAATTACTGTCTACGATGGAACAATGATCCCGAACCAGCCGCTCAAGGAGCTGGTCATCTCAATTTGCGAGAGGAAGAAAATACCATATCAGCTGGCCTACGTCATCCGCGGGGGCACCGACGGAGGTTCAATCCACACCTCCCTGACCGGCGTCCCGACCGTCGTCATCGGCGTTCCCACGAGACACATCCACTCACATGTGGGATTGTTCGACACCGCTGACCTGAAGGCGTGCATGAAGCTCATCGTGGAACTGGCCAAGGCGCTTGACCGGAGGACGGTGGACTCCTTCACCGCCCTCTGAGCAAGCCGTTCCGGAGGCGGTCCACACCGTACTGTGGGGATTGCCTGGAACACCTCAGGCGGCGCTATAGGGAGAGTGTCCGTACATCGGCTGGACGTTCTGCATCTTCCCCAGGCATGGGAACGATGCGATGGGGCTCGTGAGCGATATTCCCTCGCTCCACCCCAGCTCGCTCTCAGGACATCGCCCCCCATCCCCCCGCTCGACGAACCACCGGACCAATCTCCACAACCGACTACGGACCCTACCGCAGGTCACCGGTCCCAGTCCGCTCGCCGGACGCCCCTCGGCGATGCCCCAGCCTCCGGTCCGTGGTCTCCTCGGATCAGTGGGGCGCCAGGAGGCCAAGCCACAGCCGATAGGTTCGATGCGCCCACTCCTCCTGGCGCTAGCGGCCGCGCCCATCACTCTCCTCCAAGTGGCCCCCGGCCCCACCTCTCTTCAGCTTGGACGCCCATCGCCGGAGCGGCCATGCGTCCATCTCCGCATCGCAGGACAGATGAATGGGAAGGTCCATGCCGCGGAGGCGATCTCCCCGACCGCGCCCGATCTTACAGTGCCCCAGCCCTTAAGGTACAGGGGATTACGGAAGGGCCGATCCCCCTCACCAGACAGTGATCGCAGCGCCTCATGGGATTCCGGGCGCGACCGGCCTCTCAACATCGAGCATATGCCCTAACGATACCCGCACCGTCCCTCTCGGAAAAATGTCGTTGCCCACCACACCTTGAGAATGTGCACATACTCCTCCCTTGGCCGAGACAACGTTCCTTTTTCCGTGCCCACCTGAACGTCCGAAAGATATAAAAAGAGGGAATCAATCAACCAGTCCGCCAAATCAGGATCACTGGTGAATTTCATGACCGATGGACCAACGACCGCAAAGGTCTCCAAGGGCGACATCGTCCACGTGGACTATGACGCGTACATCGCCGAGAGCGGCATGCTGTTCGATACAACCAACGCGGACAAGGCCAAGGAGGCCGGCATCTTCAATGAGAACCTGACCTACAAGCCCATGCCGGTGTTGGTGGGCGGCGGAAGGGTCTTCCCCGGCCTGGACGAGGCCTTGGCCGAGGCCAAGGTCGGAGAGAGGACGACCGTGGAGATCCCCCCGGAGAAGGCCGCCGGGGCCAGGGACCCCAAGCTGGTGGAGAACATCCCCCTGCGTGAATTCTTCCGCCAGGACATCCGCCCGGAGGTCGGCATGGAGGTCAATATCAAGGACCGCGTGGGCACGGTCGTCGCAGTGACCAACAGGATGGTCCGCGTGGACTTCAACCGCCGCTTCGCCGGCGCCGCGCTCAGGTATGAGTTCACTGTACTGGACAAGGTAGAGGACGCCGTGGCCAAGGCCCTCGCCATCTGCGAGATGGACTACGAGACCTCCGAGGGCTTCCGAGCCGTCGTCTCCCCGGACAAGGTGACCCTGTACCTTCCGGACGTATGTAAGTACGACCCGAAGTGGCTGCTCTCCAAGTACAAGGTCGTGGCCGATCTGCGCGAGGTCTTCGGCCGGGTCGACGTCGAACTGGTGGAGGAATACCTCAAGAAGGAGGAGAAGCCCACTGAGGAGAAGCCCACCGAGGAGAAGCCTACCGAGGCACAGGCCAAGGCCGCCGAGGAGAAGGCCCCCGAGGAGCTGTAGGCCCCCTTTTTAAAACATTTTAAATATACTATTCCTGATGAACGCACCACACGGGCGGGTGGCCTAGTCTGGATATGGCAGCAGCCTCCTAAGCTGCAGGTCGAGGGTTCGAATCCCTCCCCGCTCGCTTCCTCGTTCTATGTTACCACGAGCGTTCGTCGCTCTGCCGGTTCAAAGACACAATTTTCCGAGGCAGGGCGAACTCAACGCCGTTCTCCTTGAAGACCTTCACGAGGTTCCTGCGGTACTCGGTACGGGCCAGATGCCTGTTCGCGACATCGTCGATCCAAATGAATATCGTCAGAAGCATGCGGCCGTCCCCCACCTCCGAGACCCTGACCACTGGGGCCTCGCGCCCCTGCAATATGTTCGGTGTCCGGCGGGCCGCCTCCATCATCAATTCCTCTATCCTCTTCGGATCTTCGTCCGAGGACACCCTCACCTTGACGCTTGACTTCCAGCGGGCGTCAGGGGCGTTCATGTTGACTATCGCCTGGCTCTCGATCAGGGAGTTCGGCATGATGACCTCCTCGAACGTGTCCAGGTCCAGGAACTTGGTGGTAAGGAGCCCTACATCGAGGACCCGGGCGGTATGGCCGTCGTTCAACGGCACCCGGTCCCCGACCTTGAACGGGCGGTCCAGCAGGAGCTGTAAACCAGCGAAGATGTTACCGAGGGCGCTCTGGGTCGCGTACCCGATGACGAGCCCTAAGAACCCGACCCCGAGGATGGCGTTCCCCAGGTCCATCCCCAGCATCCCGGCGATGATGAACGCGGCCACAACGGGGATGACCACTTTGCCCAGCAGGGACACGGAGTTCACCAAGGCCTTCTTGTTCCCATTGCGGCCGTTGAGGGAGCGCTCCGCGCCATAGACCGCCACGATCCTAACGAGCACGCGGTAGGCCAGCAGCGAGGCGATGAGGACCACCGCGATCATGTATGCCAGCTCGAGGTCGGTCAGAAGGGCGGGGGAAAGGTTCAGTATCTCCAGGGAGGAAACAATACCGTATGCCAATACAAGGAGGAGCAATGGGAGCTTGATCACCTCCGCGACGACCTTGTCCCACCTGGTCCTGGTCCTTCGGGCCAATCGATGAAGGGCTGGCTCAAGCCCCTTCAAGGCCAGTAGGCCAATGCCCACCCAGATCAGGATGCTAAGGCCAAAGGCCCCCCAGTTGCCATCCAGAGGCGCAGGGAGGAAGTTGTCCCACACCCCGAGGATCTTGTTGTTGCGATCGATGGCCCCGAAGGCGGACCTCGCCTCCAACACTATGTCGGCAGCCACTTCCTCCGAGGAGTTAGCCGCCATGTCGGTGATGTTGAAGACGACCGTCATCGGAATGACGGCTGGGTACATGTCCGCCTCCGCGCTGAAGGTGAGATAGAAGCTGCAGCTGCCGTTAGGGTCCAGCCGTGAACACGAAGGCTCCAGCGTCCAGCTGAGTCGGTCTGGAAGGGCGGTGGTGAGCGTGGGGACGATCAGCAGCGGGTCTGGGCCCTCGTTGTGGACCACCCATGCGAACGACGCGCTTCCTCCCGCTTCGATGGTCCGTCCGTCGTTCACTTGCACGATGGAAACATCGCCCGAGGGGGCCGAGGAGATAGGGCAGAGGCTGAGCACGAGGAGCGCCGCACACAGCGCCAGGCACGAAATGCTTCCCCTTCCCGCCATGGCCATATCCCTTCATGGCCAAGAAGGATAAAACCTTTGCTTCACAGCCTCAAGCGCTCCCCGGGGGCCAAGATGCACAGCTCGAACCCCTCCCCCGCGCTCGCCCTGCGCATCTCATCGGGAGCGACCGAGATCACATCCCAAGTATCGTAATGCATGGGCACCATCCGCTTGGCGCCGAGCAGGCGCATTGCCTTGACGGCGTCGCGGATGCCCATGGTATACACCCCTCCCACGGGAAGCAACGCCGCGTCTATTTCGGCCTCCTCCCCCACCAAGGCGAGATCGCCGAAGAGCGCGGTGTCCCCTGCATGGTACACGGCCTTCCCTCCCATCCGCACAAGGAACGAGCACGGCGCCCCTCCGTACCGCCCATCATCGAACGATGACGTATGGACCGCCGGGTAGACCTTCACCCTACAGAAGGGGAAGGCGGTCTCCCCTCCGATGTTGCCCGGCACCACCTTCGCCCCGAGCTCCTCAAGGCGATCGCTCACCTCCACCACGGAGAGCACGGGGCATCCGAAGCGCCTGGAGAGGTCGACGGCATCCCCGAGGTGGTCATGGTGGGCATGCGTGACCAGTATCAGGTCCGGCCGCACCTCCAAGGCCGAGGCTGGAGCTTTCGGATTGTCCGATAGGAAGGGGTCGATCAGGACCTCCTTACCGTCGTTACGTATGGCGAAGGCCGAGTGGCTCAGATATTCAATCTCCGTCATGGAATCTCATCTCTTCTGACGGCTCTTCAATCTTTGCTGCACCGCCTCGCCTCTCAGCTCCCTTAGGACGTCCGTAGCCACCCACCGGAAGGCCCGGTCGCCATTGGCCAGGATCCTCTCGGCCGCGTCGATGGCCATCCCGTTGCAACGCAGGTCCCCCTCTTGTCGATCTGCCGCAACGCCCAATTCACCGCCTTGCGCACGAAATCGCGATCATCATGGCTCTCCCTGATCACTGCGTCCAGGAGCAGCTGAAGTTCCTCGTGGCGCAGTCCCTTGGCGTGCACGGCGAGGGCGGCCATGTTGGCGAAGCCAGCCCGTTTTTGGAACTCCTCATTTCTCTCCGACCATTCAAGTGATTTCTGAAAGCCTAAGAGGGACCAGCTGAACAGGTTGGAGCAGCACTGGTCGCAGAGGTCCCTGGAATCGAAGCCCCTCACCATTTCCTTCGTCTGCTCCTCGGTGAGCTTCTCGGACTCAGCCAAAAGGCTCGACAATATGAGCGCCTCGTGCACCCCGGTGCGCCAAAGGTCCAGGGCCAGTTGATGACCCTTCCCTATGTCTTTGGCCAACGCTCTCATCTTCGGCAGGCTCACCCTTAGGCGCGATCGACCTTGATCCCATACCCGGGCACGCCTTCCAGACGCGCACGGTCGGGTATGGATCCCAAACGCGCGAGGACCTCTTCAGCGTTCATCGGAAGAGGTGGAAAAAAAGATAAGAAGGGAAGGTCAAGGAGAGATTCAGGCCTTCCCATTGCTGCTTTCGCCGGTCCTGATCCTGATCACCTCCTCTACCGGGGAGACGAATATCTTCCCGTCGCCTATCTCGCCGGTCCTGGCCTTCTCGATGATTACGGCAATCACTTTCCTGACGTCCTCGTCCCTGACCACAATCTCCACTTTTACCTTGGGGAGCAGGTCCACCCGGTACTTGCCAGCCCGGTGGGTGAACTCCAGCCCTTTCTGCTCTCCCCGGCCGAGCACGTCAGTTATGGTCATGGCGTTCATTCCCAGCTTTTCGAGGCCGCACTTGACCGAGTCTAAGGTCTCACTTCGGATAATAGCCTCTATCTTCTTCGTCTTCCTCACCTCAGATAGTAGGCGCTCTCGCCGTGCTGGATGATGTCCGCGCCTATCCTCTCCTCATCTTTGGTCATGCGCAGGGTCATCACCTTGGACATCGCCTTCAGGACCACGTAGGTCACACCGAAGGCGAAGGCCCACACTGCAGCCACAGCGATCAGCTGGGCCACCAGCAGGTCGACCCCGCCGCCGTAGAGCAGCCCATCCTTCGCCGCCGCGTTCACCGTGGTGGTGGCGAAAATACCCGTGGCTATCGCACCGAAGGTACCGCCCAGACCGTGCACGCCCCAGACATCCAGGGCGTCATCGAATCCCAGCCGCTTGCGCAGCAGTATGCCTCCGTAGCAGACCACCGCCGCTCCGAGACCTATGAAGAGAGCGCCTGTGGGGTTGACGAATCCCGCGGCCGGGGTGATGGCCACCAGCCCGGCCACTCCACCGGAGATGAGACCGAGCACGCTCACCCTTCCGGTGTCCAGCCAGCTGATGAGGCCCCAGACCGTCGCGGCCATCGCTGCCGAGATGTGGGTTACGACCAACGCGTTCGCCGCCAGCCCGTTCGAGGCCAGGGCGCTTCCGCCGTTGAACCCGAACCAGCCTATCCAGAGCAGGGCGCCGCCCAGCACTACCATCGGTATGTTGTGGGGCACTTCCTGTCCGCCCCCGGCGTGGCTGATGCGCTTGCCCAGGACCATGGCCGCCGCCAGCACCGAGACGCCGGCGGTGATGTGCACCACCGTTCCACCGGCGAAATCCAGCGCCCCCAGGTCATATATCCATCCCCCGCCCCACACCCAGTGAGCCACCGGGATGTAGACCGCTACGGTCCAGATGGACAGGAACACCATGAGCGAGCTGAGCTTCATGCGTTCCGCAACCCCGCCGATGATCAGGGCCACGGTGATGATAGCGAACATCCCCTGGTACATCATGAACAGGATGTGCGGGACGGTCGGCGCGATCAGGTTCGGAGCGAGGTTCACGCTGTTGAGCATCAGGTACTCAGCCCCGCCGATCAGGCCGCCATTGTCAGCGCCGAAGGTCAGCGAGTAACCGAAGACCACCCAGATGATGGTCACCACCCCTATGATCAGTATGCTCTGTCCCAGCATGGACAGGAAGTTGCTCTTGCGCAGCATGCCTCCGTAGAAGAAGGCCACCGCGGGCGTCATCACGAACACCAGTCCTGTGGAGATCATCAGCCAGGCGGTGTCCCCGCTGTCCACATCGCCGTCCGCCGCCGCTACCGGGGAAGAGAACAGGGGAAGCGCCACCAGAGCCAAGGCCAAGATGAGCGCGAACTTCGTACCCATTCCGTGTTTCATCATTTAGCATCCTCTTTGTCTATTATGACCGAGATTTAATCGGTCACTTCGCCTCCTCAATAGATAATTAACTAATAAATACTTTCTATACGCAACAAATGAGTATATTTACAATCGAAAAGTGTATAAATGTATAGTTAAACTCATAAAATTCCGTATGGAATCAAAAATAGGAAAAAGGGGGTGAAAATAAGAGTAAAGGGTCAGTTCCTGGGCAGAGCGTCAAGGCAAAGGCGCGCCGCCCGGTCCACGTCCTCCAGCGAATGGTGAAGATCGTCGACCTTCTTTAGTCCCAGATCGGTGATCAGGATGTAATGGGTGGGCTTGATCCCCGCCTTCTCCAAGGTCTTGGCGGCGCATTTGACCGGGCACTCGTCGATCACCAGTACCATCTTGGCCTACTTAGCCCCGGTGACCGGCCCGGGCATTCCCGCGGATACCGCGGCAACGCAGGCCATCTTCCCGGTGTCGCCTGTGGCCAGCCGGTAAGCCGCCGCGTTGGCGATCTGTCCTACATTGCATCCGCCGGAGCAGGAAAAGAACACGAGTTCCTTTCAGCTGCATTGGCACTCCACATTCTCAGTCATGTTCCCCTAACGGCAAGGGACGTCCGCTGAAGGCGACCCTCGGGTCCTTGAATATATATTAAGGGCGCGGCGCCCTAGGTGGAGCGGGTCTCAGCATGAAGGAGTACGATCTCATCGTCATAGGGTCCGGGGCGGGACTGAACGTGGTGGCCAAGGCCAGGCAGAGGAAGATGAAGGTGGCCTTGGCCGAGAACGGGCCGATGGGCGGCACATGCCTCAACCGGGGCTGCATCCCCAGCAAGCTATTGGCAACTCCGGCGGAGCTCGTGCGCACCATCGCCGATGCCAAGCGCATCGGCATCCACGCCACGGTGGAGAAGGCCGACTTCCAGTTCGTGCGGGAGCGCATGTGGAAGCTGATCGCTCCGGACCGCGACGGCATTCTGGAGAGCATACGGAGGGACAGCGGCATCGACCTGTTCCAGACGACGGTCCATTTTGTTGGGAGGAACACGCTGCAGGCAGGGGACGAGCAGATCACCTCCAAAAGGATCGTCATTGCCGCTGGTGCAAGGACCAAGGTCCCCAATGTCCCGGGGCTCGCGGAGGCAGGGTTCCTCACCACGGAGAACTTCTTCGAGCTTTCGGAGCTACCGGAGAGCATGCTCATCCTGGGCGGAGGATATAAGGCATACGAGCTCGGAATGTTCCTGGCATCCTTCGGCTGCAGGACGACCATCATAGGCCGCAACCCCAGGCTCCTGAAGGGCGAGGAACCGGAGATAAGCGCCATCGTGCTCAAGAGGGCCAGGGAGTACATGGACGTGCTCGTCGATCAGGAGGTGCTCGCGGTGCGCAGGGAAGGCAGCCGGAAGGTGGCCATCGTAAGGGACAGGTCCAGCGGAGCAGGGCGGGAGGTAGGCGCGGAGCAGATCCTGGTGGCGACCGGGGTCCAGGGCAACGCGGACTGGCTCCGCCCCGAGGCCGCCGGGATAGCCGTTGACGAGGGGAACTACGTCCTCGTGGACAGGTATCTTGAGACCAATGTCCCAGGCATCTTCGCCATCGGGGACATCATCGGCCGCACTATGTTCCGCCATACGGCCAACTATCATTCCGAGCTCGTCTGGCATAACATGTTCAGCGAGAAACGCGCCGAGCTGGACGAGCACGCCGTGCCCCACGCCGTCTTCGGATATCCGGAGGTGGGGAGCGTCGGGCTCACCGAAGAGGAGTGCAAGCGGCGGGGGCACGCTATCCTTGTTGGATACAGTGAGTACATGGACTGCGCGAAGGGGTACGCCATGGGCGAGGAGGACGGGCTGGTCAAGGTCATCGTGGACAAGGGGAGCCACCGAATCCTCGGCGCGCACATAGTGGGCGCGCACGCGGCCCTGCTGGTGCAGCAAGTGGTGTACCTCATGAACGCAGGGGACCAGAGCTATCTGCCATTCTTCCGCGGCCAGTGCATCCATCCGGCCTTGAGCGAGGCGGTGGTCAGGGCCTTCGGGGCCCTGGCCGACCCAGACCATGCCCGTTATTACGACGGCTGACCCCGTCCTGATGGAAACCGTTGCTCCGGTTCAGCTTTCGCATGACCTTCACCCCCGTGACCCCGGTCAAAATGGGGATCGGCGGGGTTAGGTAGATCGACGAGGAGATCAGGGCAGCCAACTTGTTCTCTCCCCGCATGATGTTAATCTTCTTGACGAGGGGGTCCTCGGGGTCGTCGCTCTTAAGGGGATGGAAGAGCGAGCGGAGGATGAGAAGGTCGGTGTTGAGCACCACCTGCACCGTCCACTTGATGCCCATCTGGAGGGTGGCGACCTCGCCCTCGGCGGCGGTCGCCTTGGCCAGGATGGCCTTGTAAAGGTCTTCGGCTGTCTCCCCTTCGAAGGTGGTGTAGCAGCACCCGATCTGCCCGGTGGAATGAGCATCGCTCCCCGCCAGCCTGGCCCATCTGCCGTTCATCGCATGGTTCTTGGCCGCGTCATTCGCATACCCGTCCACGTGCCCTCCGTTCAGCACCTCGAACCCGTCTATCTCCAGCTCGTCCACCAGGTCCCGAAGGGCGGGAACATGGCAACTGAAGGGATGGGGGGCGACCACTAACCCTCCCTGGGCCCTTATCCGGTCGATAGTCTCGCGCACCGGGAGACCCTGTGGGACCTCCTCTTCGATGAAAAGACCGATGACCTCCCCCTCCGCGGCAGAGATCTCCGAACCGATCACCACCTCGAGGTCATCGAAGCGTTTTGCGTATTCCCTGGCCCTGAGCGCCCCGCGCACGGAATCATGATCGGTTATGCAGAGGACCCGCATACCCTTCCTGCGGGCCTCGTCGACCACCGCCTCTGGAGGGCAGACCGACTCGGGGAACGTGATGACGCCATATTGACCAAAGCCGGAGTAGCGGGTATGGACGTGGACGTCGGCCTTGCTTCGCACGGGGGAACGAACCACACAACTTGTTTAATTAGTTTCGCACCCAGTGGGAAAATGGGTAGGGGCGGGCGTACGCCGCATCACCCGCCGACCTTGGTCATGGGCTGTCCGCAGCATACCAATGTACCTTTGCCAGCCTCCACGACCTTGACCTTGTTCCCGCAGATCTCACATTCGTAGACCTCTCCTACCTTCGTCATTTTTGCACCCATTCTGGGAACACAGTCCTCAGGACTTAATGCTATTCGCGATGGCCGCGCCGTACTCGACGCATCGGTCCACCCCCTCCCCCATAGGAGCGAACCTGATTTCCAGGTCCGGATACGGGAGCTCGAGCCCGGCCGATTCGAGGCTCTCATGGATGGCCTTGGAGGCCCCTCCTCCCCACCCATAGCTGCCGAAGACCGCGCCCTTGCGGCCCTTGGGCCTCAATCCCATCATGTATGTCGTTATGTCGGCCACAGTGGGGTACATCCCGTTGTTCATGGTGCAGGAGCCGACCGCTATCACCCTGGAGCGGAGGACCTCCCGCATGACCATGGAGCGGTCGGTGTCGGTCAGCCGCATCACGACCACCGGAACGCCCTGGGACCGCACCCCCTCGGCCATGGCCATGGCCATGCGCTCCGTGGAGCCCCACATGGTGTCATAGATTATCAGGACGCGCTCCTCCGTCCTCCCCTCCGCCCAGCCCAGATAGGCCTGGACGATCTCCTCGATATGCGCCCTCCACAGCACGCCATGGGAGGGGGCCAGCAGCCTCAGGGGGAGCCCCTTCACCTTCTCGTACGCTCTCTTGACCTGGGCCCCGAAGGGCAGGACAATGTTGGCGTAATAGGTAGCGGCCTCCTCCAGCAATTGTCCGGGATCCATCTGATCATCGAAGCGCTGCGAGGTGCAATAATGCTGCCCGAAGGCATCCATGCTGAACAGCACCCCATCCCCCACGACATAGGTGAACATGGACTCCGGCCAATGGACCATGGGGGTCTCGATGAATCGCAGGGTGCGTCTGCCGATCCGTAGTTCCTCCATATCCGCCACTTCCCTCATCCGCAGCCTTCCGTAGTTCAGCGCGAGGGCCTCCACTCCCCTCTTGGAGGCCAGGACCTCTGCTCCAGTCAGTTCCTGGAGCATTGGCAGACCGCTCGCATGGTCGCCCTCCGCATGATTGGAGACGATGAGGTCGATCTCCCGGGGGTCGATCACCGACCGAACACGGGCCATCATCTCCTCCATGAAGGGCGCCTTCACAGAGTCTATGAGGACGTTCCGCTCATCAAGAAGGAGGTAGGCGTTGTAGGACGTTCCCCGGGGGGTAGCGAAGCCATGAAAGCTACGGCAGTTCCAATCCAACGCCCCCACCCAATAGATTCCATCCGCGATCTCGACCGCTTCCATGACCCCTTCATTCAATTCTACGGATATACATTGTTGGCGAGAAACCTTTTTGTGGACATGCCCCGCATTACCGTAGGATGAACGAGGGGCTGGTCCTGCTCATGGAGGCGCTCCAGGAGGTCATGGGCGACGGGCGCTATACCACCAGGGAGATGGAGGACCTGCTCTTCACCTACTTCGCCTATCGGTGCCCGGACGACCTCTCCCGCTCCCTCAACAAGCTCCGCCTTATGGGGATGATCGACGGCGAGGTGGACCGGGAAAGGGCCTGCTGGGTGTGGTGGGCAAAGCCCAAGGCTCACCCCGAGTAGTAGTATTCCCCTCTCTCCTTCTGCTCCCGGTCCAAACGGGAGCCGGGCTTGTTGATGCGCGGGCGGTTGGTGTCGTTGTCCCGGCGGAACGTGACATCCACGCCCTTCAGGAACGCATTCATGCCCGTGCGCATGTCCATCGGCCCCTGCCCCAGCCCCTCCTTCCCTGGGGTCCCGCTGAAGACCATGATGGAGTCGGAGACCATGTCCAGGAAGTAGATGTCATGGTCGACCACCAGGGCGCTCCGTCCCCGCTTCTCCATCACCCTCCTGACGGTCTTGGCCGCCTCCATCCTCTGGTTGGAGTCCAGGTAGGCGGACGGCTCGTCAATGAGGTAGATGTCCGCCTCCCGGGAGAGGCAGGAGGCGATGGCCACCCGCTGCAGCTCCCCGCCGGAGAGGGTCAGCACGTTCTTCTCCAGCAGGTTCTTCAACGACAATGGTCTGGCGATCTCGCTCTGGAAGAAGCCCGACTCGAAGAAGTCCTTCACCGTGGCATGGAACATTTCGCGGACGGTGCCATCAAAGTCAGGGCTTATGTACTGCGGCTTGTAGCTGACCTTGAAGCTGCTGTCGATCTTCCCAACGGTGGGCTGCTGGACGCCCGCCAGCACCTTCACGAAGGTGGTCTTTCCTATGGCGTTCGGTCCGACGACCCCGACGGTCTCCCCGATCTTTATGGCCCCCGGCTCCACCTTGAGGTGGAAGGAGGGGTAGCGACATTCGATGCCCCCATACTCCAGGAGGTTGAACTGTTCCCAGTTGGAACGGGGAGGCCGGGCCTCGAACACGATCGGAGCGTCGCGGAAGCGCATGTTCTCCTCCTTGGCGTAGCCGCCGAGGTACACGTTGATGGCCTGCCGCACCTGCCTCGGCTGCGCGTAGATGCCAAACGCCCCCTCCGACCCGAAGACCAGATAGACGTTCTCGGCCAGGAAGTCCAGGATGGCGAGGTCGTGCTCGATGACGATGACCTGCCTGTCCCTGGCCAGTTCCTCGATGGTCCGGGCGACCTTGATCCTCTGGTATATGTCCAGGTAGGAGGAGGGCTCGTCAAAGAAGTAGATGTCGGCGTCCTTCATGATGGTGGCGGCGATGGCCACCCTCTGCAGCTCCCCCCCGGACAGTTCGGAGATCTGGCGGTCTATGGCCTCCTCCAGCTCCAGGAGTGCGACCGCCTCGTTCATGGCCATCCGCCCCTCCACTTTCTTGAGGAGGGCGCGGACCTCGCCCTTGAACACGTTGGGAAGCTTGTCAACGTACTGCGGCTTGATGGACGTCCTCACCCTGTTGTCGTAGACCCGCTTGAGGTGGTCGTGCATCTCCGTGCCCTTGAAGTGCTCCAGGACCTCCTCCTTGCTCGGGGGGTGCTCGTAGTTGCCGAGGTTCGGGACCTCCTCCCCGGAGAGCAGCCGGAACGAGGTGCTCTTGCCGATACCGTTCGGACCAAGTATGCCGGTCACCACGCCCTCCTTGGGCACCGGCAGACCGTAGAGTCGGAAGGCGTTCAATCCATACTGGTGCACGATGTCGTTGCGGATCTCATCCGGGAGCTGGATTATCTTGAGGGCCTCGAACGGGCATTTATGCACGCAGATGCCGCAGCCCGCGCACAGCTCCTCGGAGACCACGGGCCGGCCGTCCTCCCCGATGACCACCGCCTCCACCCCCGTTCGCACCTTGGGACAGTACCTCAGGCACTCCTGGTTGCACTTCTTGAACTGACACCTGTCCCTCAGCAGGACCGCTATGCGCATGCCCCCACCTATTGAAAGGAGGCATAAAAAAGTAATGGGCGCGTGAGGATGAGGGCTCAGATGGCCAAGGAGACCGTGAGGCGCCTTACGCCCTCTATATAAGGCCCATTGGTCCCGAGGAGCCGGGAGACATCGGGTTCGTTCTCCCGGACCGAAGGGTCCCACGGGAGGACATGCACATCATCGTACCCCTCCCACCCGCTCTCCCGGGCCTTGCAGATATCCCCTTCCTCGCATTTGTTGAGCACAAGGTCCACCCTATGCATCCCCATCTGACGGGATAGCTGGGCCACCCGTCCGGCCACCTGAAGGGAGTTGAACGTCGGCTCCGAGACCACGAGACATGTCCCGAACCCTTCGGCCACCGTCCGGCCGAACGGTTCCAGCCCAGCCTGCGCATCCATGACGATGAGGTCGTCCTCCCGGGAATTGAGGAAACGGACCAAGGCGCCCAGGAGGGCGTTCTCCGGGCACAGGCAGCCGGTGGAGGCCTGCGCCACCCCGCCCATCACCAGCAGGTACAGCCCATCCGAGATCCGTACCCCGAACCGCTCTGCGACGTCCGAAACGTCCGGATTGAGGTTCATCAGTCCCCCCCCATCCCTGGCCAGGGCGTGCCCCCGTCCTCTCCTCGATGAAGTCCAGGTCCTGGATGATGGAGCGGAGAGCGGCCGCCCTCTCCTTTGGATAGCCGAGGGAGAAGGCGAGGTTCTGCTGAGCGTCCTGATCGACGGCAAGCACCCGACGCCCCTTCTCCGCCCCCAGCAGACAGAGGGCGGCAGCGAGCGTGGTCTTGCCCACCCCGCCCTTTCCGGCGACCAGGATACGCTGTCCTCCCCGGTCCCCAGGCCTCCGGCGCAGCCGCTTCGCCAGGTCCATGGCCGCTTGCCTGCTCATAGGCCCAGGTCCGCCCTTTTCGTTTCGATGTGGTCGAAGAGGATTGCCGCCGCCTTCTTCGGGTCGGGCTCCACCCAGAACTTGGCCTTGACCGTCCTCTCTAGATCGTCTGTGAGCAGCTTGATGACGTTCGGCGAGCCCCCTATCTTCGGCATCACGCCCAACGCCACACTGATCCCGCTCCCTACGAAGTAGCATCCGATGGCCACCGCCTTCGGGGAATACCACTCAGGGGCCGCTCCGGCCACCGGAAGCTGGTCCGTTCGAACCCCCGCCAGATTGGCAAGCTCCGCAACTAGGGTGAGGATGCGGGTGTTATCCACGCATGAGCCCATGTGTAGCACCGGGGGGATGCCCAGCGAACGGCACGCATTGCCCAGGGACCTACCGGCCAGATCGGCTGCGCCAAGTTGCATCAGGCCCGCCTCGGCGCAGGCTATGGCCGCACAACCAGTCTCCACCACCAAGATGTTGCGACGGATGAGCTCCTTGGCCAAGGTGATGTGGCCGAAGTCCTGTTTGATCCTGGGGTTGTTACAGCCCACGATCCCCACGGCTCCTCGGACCTTGCCCTCCAGGATCAGGTCCAAAAGGGGCTTAAGGCTGCCGCCCATAGCATCCTTCAAGGCTTCCACGGAGAAGCCCACCACGGCATCGACCGGCGTTTTGGGAATAAGCACCCGTTCCGGCACGCGGTTCCGGAAGTTGTCAACGGCCATGGCAATCATGCGCTTCGCCTGCTCAAAGGCGTTCTCCGGGGTGACCTCCACGTATACGCTCCCCGGGATCACGGCCTTGGGAGAGGTGGATATCACCTTGGTATGGAAGCAGGCAGCGGTGTTTGGAAGGGATGGAAAGATGCACTGGTAGTCCACGATCATGGCCTCCAGGGCCCCGGTGGTGATGACAAGTTCCTGGCTGAGGTGGTTCCCTGCCTGGGGGATGCCTTTCCTCATCAACAGCTCGTTCCCCGTGCAGCAGAGGCCGACAAGGTTTATGCCCTTCGCTCCAGCCTCCTCGGCCCTCCTCTTCATCTCCGGGAGCGAGGCGGCCTTTACCACCATCTCGGAGAGGATGGGGTTATGGCCGTGCAAGGAGATGTTCACATGGTCCTGCTTGAGCACCCCCAGATTGACCATGCTGGTGCGGATGCCGGGGGTTCCGAACAGAACGTCGCTCACCTCAGTTCCTATCATGGAACCTCCCCACCCATCCCCCATCGATGCCCGGACCCCATGGGCCAATATGCTCCGGTAGTCAGCGCCCACGCCCATATGTACCCGGTGCATGGCCTCCACTATCTCCCTGTCGATCGACCTGGGAAGGATGCCAGCCTCCCTCAGCATCTTGTACGTCTCCAAGGGCAGCCGTCTGGCCATCCTCAGCTCTCCCTTCAGGGTGCCGAACTCCTCGAGCATTGCAAGGGCCAACTTCTCCGCGACCTTCTCCGGCGGCCCATCGGTGTCAAGCCCATATTCCTTGGCCAATGCCATCAGCTTGCCTCGGTCCGATATCTTGTATTGCGGTGCCTCGCCCCTCGCCCCCTTGAGGAGGGTCTCGGCCACCTCCCGGCCATGGTCGGAATGGGCAGCGGCGCCAGTGGCTATCTGGTCCAAAAGGTTCCTCGAGACAATGAGGTCGGCCGTAGCCCCACATACCCCCCGGTTCTTCCCCTCCCCCATGATGCGGCACGGACCCATGGCGCACCTTTGACAGGATACGCCCGCCTCGCAGAACTTGCAGGACGGCTGCTGCTTCTCGAAGCGGTCCCATACCGTCTCCACCCCCTCCAACATGGTCTTGGCCAGGACCTCCTTCGCCGAAGGGTCCGTCGTCCTCTCTTCCACCTTTTCCGGCACCTTGTCCGGAGATATGCGCTCAGGCGGCATCCTCACGCATTCTACGGATATGACCTCAAGCCCTTGCTCGTCCGACATCGGTTCACCTTCCGCCATCCCTGCGATGGCTCAGGTATCAATGGTCATTCCAGAATATTTGAACCTGTGGATTTTCCCCTCTGACGGCAAGGTTATATTCAAAAAGTCCATTCGTCTGCCGATGGAGCGCTCAAAGGTTTTCATCGGGGTGGCCTGGCCATACGCGAACAGCGCCATCCACTTGGGGCATGTGGCCGGTTCGCTGCTACCCCCCGACATATTCTCCCGCTATCACAGATTGAAAGGGCACCGCGTGCTGATGGTCTCCGGCTCAGACCAGCACGGAACTCCGGTCACCGTCCGAGCGGACAAGGAAGGGGTGAGCCCCCAGCAGGTGGCGGACAGGTACCACGAGATCAATAAGAGGGCGATCGAGGACCTGGGCATCGAGTTCTCGCTGTTCACGAAGACCCACACGGACAATCACATCCAGGTCGTGCAGGACATCTTCCTGCGGTTGCTGGAGAAGGGCCACATGGAGCTTAGGGAGACGATGCAGTACTATTGCCCCACCTGCGCCAAGTTCCTCCCCGACAGGTACGTCGAGGGGAGGTGCACCAAGTGCGGCAACGAGAGCAGCAGGAGCGACCAATGCGATCGGTGCGGGGCGACGTTCGAGGTGGGGGAGATCGCGGACCCGGTGTGCATCACCTGCAACAACCGCCCCGAGATGCGGGAGACGAAGCATCATTTCTTCAAGCTGACGGACTTCGAGGACCAGCTGCGCTCCTATGTCCAAGGGAGCGACCATTGGCGCTCCAACGTCAAGCTCTTCACCCAGAACTGGTTGGAATCGGGGCTCAAGGACCGGCCGATCACCCGGGACATGGCGTGGGGGGTCCCGGTCCCGCTCCCGGGCATGGAGGGCAAGGTCATATACGTCTGGTTCGAAGCGGTCATCGGCTATCTCTCGGCCAGCAAGGAATGGGCAGTGAGCACGGGGGACCCGGACACCTGGAGGGAGTTCTGGACCGACCCCGAGGTCAAGGGATACTATTTCCTGGGGAAGGACAACATCCCCTTCCATACCATCATCTGGCCCGCCATCCTGATGGGATACGGAGGGCTCAATCTGCCCTACGATGTGCCTGCGAACGAGTTCCTCACCTTCAAGGGGGAGAAGCTCTCGAAAAGCAAGGGGCCGAGCATCGACATCCCCAGCATCCTGAAGGTGTTCGACGCCGACCAGATCAGGTACTATCTGGCAAGCAATATGCCGGAGGGAAAGGACACGGACTTCTCCTGGGAGGACTTCGAGACCAAGGTCAACAACGAACTCGTGGCCACACTGGGGAACTATTTCCACAGGGTGCTGAGCTTCACCCAGAAGAACTTTCACCAGGTCCCCCCGCTCGGCGAGGGGCTGGAAGTGGAGACCGAACAGGTGGAGGGCGCCATCGCCCAAGCCATCGCCGAGGTGGATGCCAACATTTCCTCCTGCCAGTTCAAGAGGGGGTTGAAGGCCATAATGGACCTGGCCCAGTTCGGGAACCGCTTCTTCGATTCCTGCGCCCCTTGGAGCATGCTGAGGTCAGACCGGGACAGGTGCGGGGGGATGCTTCACTTGAACCTGAGGATCGTCCAGGCCTTGGCAGTGCTCGCCCATCCCTATCTTCCGTTCACCACCCAGAGGCTATGGGCGTTCCTGGCCAACGACGGGGCCATCGGGGAAGGGTCCTGGAGCGAGATCACCAAGCCCCTGAACGTCGGCCGCGAACTCCCTGAGCCAAGGCCATTGTACCGCAAGGTGGACATCCAGCAGGAGGAGCGGCCCTTCTCAGGGTTCGAGGCCCTGGACCTAAGGGTAGGGGTGGTTAAGGAGGTCAGCGATCACCCCAACGCCGATAGGCTCATGGTCCTCAAGGTAGATATCGGTCGGCCGATACAGTTGGTCGCCGGCCTGAAGGCCTTCTACACCAAGGAGGAACTCACCGGAAAGAAGGTAGTGGTGATCGCCAATCTCCAACCCGCGAAGCTCAGGGGGGTGGAGTCACAGGGCATGGTCCTCGCCGCCGAGGCCGACGGCGAGGTAAAGGTGCTCACGCCATCCGGGCCCGCGGAGCCGGGAGATCGTGTGACCAGCGGCCTCAGCCCGGGGGGCAGGCCATTGTCATTGCAGGAATTCCAGGCCTTCGTGCTGAGGACCGGCACGGTGCTCAACGACCAGGAGGCAGACGTCGGGAGGAGGGTCAGGGCGGACACCTCCGGGCTGATCAAAGGGTCCCAGGCCGCCTTCTTCCTGCCCAGCGAAGGCGCGGCCGTCGCCCTGCCCCTGTTCACCGAAAGAAAGGTCGCGATCGGCGTGGACGGTGAGCTGGCGAACGGGGCGAAAGTGAGATGAGGTTCGACCTGCACGTGCATTCAACGTACTCGGGCGATTCCATCAACAAGGTTGAGGAGGTCCTGGACATCTGCACCAGGAAAGGGCTGGCCGGGGTGGCGATCATCGACCACAACTCCCTGGAGGGCTTCCGCCATGCCCTCTCGCTGGGAAGGCACGACGTCCTGATAATCCCGGGGATGGAGGTGTCCTCCGCCGAGGGGCATGTCCTTGCCTATAACATTCAGGAGGTGATTCCTCGGGGGCTTGGGGTGGCGGAGACCATCGATCGGATCAGAGCCCAGGGGGGCATGGCTGTGGCCGCCCATCCCTATCGCATGTGGTCCGGGCTCGGGGAGGAGGCCACCCTGGCCAATGACTTCGATGCGATCGAGGTCCACAACGGACGTTCCACCCACGCCCATAACGACAGGGCGGCCGACCTGGCGGTCAGGATGGAAAGGCCGTTCACCGCTGGCAGCGACTCGCATGAGCCGTCCACGGTCGGAAAGGCCTACTTCGAGACGTCCGGCGAGTGCTCCACGGTGGAGGAGGTCCTCAGGGAAATCCTCTCCCTGAAAGGGCGTACGGGCGGCACGCACAGGCCGAGGGGGGACACCCTGAGCTATGGCGTCAAATGCATAGGCGAATGGTTCGGCCGAGGCTTCAAGAAGATGTGATCATGCCAGGAGAGGTTTGACCTGCTCCAATGTATGTTCAGGGTCGGCCCTGCCATCGACCAGCAGCCCGAGCAGGTGCCTAGGGCCTAGCCCAACGACTATCAGATTATGCTCGGAGAAGCGAAGGGACACGTACTGCAGGTCGTCGTTCATCTCATGGCCAACCTGCTCCGCGGTCCCGAAGGCCAATGAGGTTATGGCCGAGTACATCTGTCGGTCCGCGAACTTAGGCGTACTCCCCTTCACATAGTTGCCCGCGCGGGAGCAGATGTAGGCTAGCACAACCCCTTCGATGGCGGTCACCCTCTCCAACATCGATTCGAAATCCCTTTCCTCCAACCCGCGCATCTCCCGAATGAGATACGGTGGGGGAAAATAAAACCTTTACTCGAACAGTTGCTGGTCCCTATCTCAGGACAAAAGGATTAATCGGACCTCTTCCATAATACCACCATGCCTCCGGTCTCGCTGCGCAGCATCCTCCCGATATCTGCGAAGGCAAGGACCGAGGCCGACAGGCTCGAACCGGTCCTAGTCGAGTCTCTGGGCTCCCCCCTCTCCATGGAACGGAAGCGCATGGAAGGCCGTGTTCTTAGCGCGTTCGAAGAGGAAGCCGGCGCGATAATGGCCATGCTCCTTCGCCACATGGAGACGAGGAACGACAATGCCCGCGAGGCGATCGACCGTCTTCTGAACGGGCTGACGGCCTCCCGAGAGGGGAAGGCCGCCTTGCTAGAAAACCTTGCCCATCCAGACCAGGAGGTGCGCAAGGGGGCCCGGACCATGCTGGTCCGGATCTGGGGGGAGGGCATGGGCGCCTTCGCCACCGATTATGAGCAGGCGATGCTGCTGATGAACGTCGCGCGCAGCCGGGACATCTACGTCGACGACATCATGACCCTGACCGAGCTGGTGAAGGTCACCCTGCTCGAGGGGGACAGGGAGAGGGCCTTGGAGGACATCGCCCTGATAGTGAAGCTCCTCCGGCATCGCTACCGCTCAGTGGAGACCATGAAGGACTATCTGGCGGAGATGCTGAGGATAACCCCCGAACTTTCCAAGCTCGGGGTCATGAGCGGAAGGATAGAGGAATCGCTGCGCACGGCCTCCCGAGCCAACCGGACGCGCACCTTCGATTACACCAAGGAGCTCATCGACGAACGGATGCGCGAAGTGGAGCTCATCGATCGCATGCGCTCCATCGGCGCAACGGTGAAGGAGGCGCTGACGGAGGCGCCCCATATGCCGTTGGATGACATTAGTGGCACGGATATGCGGATGTTCACCCACTTGAAGGGACTGGTGGAGAAGGGCACGACCATGAGCGTGACCGGCCGCGCGTCCGAGATCGTGGCGATGGTGAGCGCCTTCCTTGCGGACGAACTATTCCCCTATCTCGAGGGAAAGGCCCAGGACAGGCTCTCGGCCATGGACCCCTCCCTTTTATACGTCATCTACACCGTCGGCCTCACCTGCCTCAAGCTGATGGCCGAGCCGCTCCCCAGCGTCTCCGAGGAGCTGTACGTGACATACTTCAAAGAGCTGGAAGGCGCCCCGAGCCTTGCGGCGGTCCCATGGCCCTCGGCCGTGCTCTGAGCCTTTCATCCGGGCGCATGTCCGACATCCGTCATCCAATGTCCAGGTCTTTAAAATTCAGTAAAATTTATATTTGCGATTTTCCTTACCCCTACTAGAGGGATGCACTTATGACCAGTTCTTTGGTTAAGAATGCTTTAGCGAACACTAAATATGCGAACAACACGAACGGCAAGGCCGAACCGGCCAAGCAGGAACCGGTCCCTGCCGAACCAGCCCCAAAGTCCAACATAGATGAGGAGCTGGAGAAGATCGCGGCCCAGCTCGACGTATGCATCAAGATCATCGGCTGCGGGGGCGGTGGATGCAACACGATCAACCGCTGCTGGGAGGCCAACATCAACGGCGCGCAGCTATGCGCCATCAACACCGACGCCAAGCACCTGCTGACCGTCAAGGCTCCTCGCAAGATCCTCATCGGAAAGACCGCCACTCGCGGCCTGGGGGCCGGGGCCAAGCCGGAGATGGGCGAGGCCGCTGCCCGCGAGAGCGACAGCGAGATAAGGGACTTCCTGAACGGCTCGAACATTGTGTTCGTCACCGCCGGCCTGGGCGGTGGGACCGGCACGGGCGCGGCCCACTATGTCGCCCGGATCGCCAAGGAGCAGGTGCGCGCGCTCACGATCGGCGTGGTCACCATGCCCTTCAAGGCCGAGGGCACCGTGCGCATGGAGAACGCCCTGGACGGCCTCAACAAGATGAGGCTCATCTGCGACACCACCATCGTCATCCCGAACGACAAGCTCCTGGAGCTGGTCCCCAAGCTGCCGGTCGATGCCGCCTTCAAGGTGGCCGACGAGGTGCTCATGCAGACCATAAAGGGGCTGACGGAGATCATCACCAAGCCCGGGCTGGTCAACTTGGATTACGCCGACATCATGACCGTGATGAACGAGGGCGGTGTGGCCTTCGTCGGCATAGGGGAGGGCAACAGCGATGACGACGACCGCGTGAAGGCGGCGGTGCAGGAGGCGCTCACCTCCCCCATGCTCGGTGAGATCGAACTCAAGGACGCCAAGGGCGCCCTGATCCGGGTGGTCGGGGGGCCGGACATGACGGTCGGGGAGGCCCAGAGGGTGGCGGAGATAGTCACCAATAGCGTGTCCCCAAGGGCGCGCATCATATGGGGGTGCTCCATCGACCCCGAGCTGGAGGGCGTGGTCAAGGTCCTGCTCATCATCACCGGGGCCAAGTCCAGGTACATCATGGGCAGCCGCGGCGCCCCGATAGGGATGCAGAGCTACCAACAGCAGTACCAGCCGCAGCCCCAATACCAGCAGCAGTACCAACAGCCAAGGCCGCGGAACCGGGACGAGGACATCGACTTCGTGCGCTGATGCGGAGGGGGCCAACGAGGGCTGCGCCGTTCACTCGACCATTGGCCGCCGCGCGGTCCAATGGCCGCTAGTAGTCGAAGGCGGCGTCGCCAAAGCTGATCGCGGGGCAGGGCTCCATGCATTCACCGCAATGAACGCATCGGACCGCTTCCACGCGAACCTTCCCCTGCATCAGCAAAAGTGCACCCTCTTTGCATCTGGCGATGCACACCCCGCACCCGACGCACTCCTCGGCCTTAACCACCGCACGGCGAACCCTTTCCACGTCCCTTCTTATCCTTTCCTGGTCCGCCCCCTTCGCGATCAGCGCCCCCTCGCGGAAGACCGTGACGTTGCCGACCGCGCACCACCCCTCCTTCGGCCCCCCCTCCACCGCTCCCACCATGTTCAGGACGCTGCTTACCCGCTCCAGGTCCAGGTCGCGCGAGAACGCCCCCTCTATGCTGAATCCCAGGATGCAGGGCGAGAACCCATCCTGAAGCCTCAACCGCAGGTTCCCCTCCCCGCTCCTAGGCGCCCCCTCCCGAACGAGGGTGATGCCCGGTACGGCGCGTTCCAGCCCCTCCATGATCGACGGCGGCACCCGCTTCCAGCGCCATAGGCCATTGGCCACCCATTCCGGGCCTAGTCCCCGGCGCTCGGCGTAGGCCTCGAGGAAGGCCTCCCACCGTTCGTACGAGGGGCTGGAGCGGGCGATCTCCAGTTCGGCCATGTCCGAGGCCGGGCAAAGGAAGCAGCCTATCCGGTCCAGGCCGCGCTCGTACCAGGGATTGTAGCTCACCCCGCTGCGCATGATGTGGAGCCATACGTGCAATGCAGTCCAATCCTGGATGGGCGACGCTCCGATCTGCCCCGGCGTCCATGGGTTGCGCCAGACCCTGGGCTTAGCGGCCCGCTGCTCCGATTCGTAGCGGCGCTGCCCGATGAAGGACAGGACGCCCTCCGGATAATGGTCCACGATGGCCTTGACCGTCGGCCCGAGCTTGTTGGTCTTGCAGCACCACCGGTAGTCCTTTCCCGGGGGGCCGAAGAACTCCACGTTCTTGAAGAAGGCCTCCTCGTCCGCCTTTCCTACGACCAGGTCCAGGCCAAGCTCCTCCTTCAGGCGATGGACGTACTCCACGGTCTCCGGGAACTCCAGTCCCGTGTCGATGAAGAGGACGGGGAGGTCCAGGCCCGCCTCCCTGGTGAGGAGGAGGGTCGCCAGTGAGTCCTTGCCGCCGGAGAAGGAGACCACCTTCGGCAGGTCTCCATGCTCCTCCACCAGCCTCCTGATGAACCCGACGCTCTCCCTGACCCTTCGCTCCATGACCCGGGCGTTCGCCTCCAGGGCCACGCCCCAATCGGCCCGCCCTCTCTCCGGGGGGGCCTCGAGCCTCTCAGCCCACCGCACCTTGACCGCCACCCCCCGTCCACCCCCTCGCATCTCCTGAGAGGACATGCGGGCCACGCCGGTGGCCAATGCGTTTCCGTGGGGGTCGAGCACTATGACCTCCTCCCCCCGTTGGAAGTCGCCCTGGACCTTTGCGACCCCCGGGGCCATAAGGTTCTGCGAGGCCAGGATGGGCGCGACCGCCCCCTGGTCCGCCCAGACGAGATTCCTGCTGGCCGTTCGGACGATCATGGCGGCGCCCCTCACCCGCGGGAGGGCCCTCCATCCTACGCCCAGGTCATAGCGTAGGGTCGCCACCACCTCCCCGTCCGCGATTACCTCGTCCATGCGGTCCAAGGCCGGGGCCCTGTTCATCAGGTAGACGCTCCCCTCAGGCAGCAGGGCGATGCCCGACCCCTCCCCGAACTGCCGGTCCAGGAGGCCACGCGCCCTCTCCAGGTCATAGGCGAACGCAGGCCGGGCGTCCCCAGGGGGCGTCAGCTCCACCTGCCTCGTGGCCGTCCCGCATCTCCCGCACTGGGCGTCCTCAAGGACGGGGACATGGCAGCTGTCGCACCACCGGAGGTGCATCTTCCCTAGCCGGACCTCGGCCATGCCTGCGGCTACTGCAGGAACCCCTATAAAAATGTCGTCTTGGGGGCATGGGGACGGACGTGGCCGCTCCCCCATCATAATGTCAGGGAATCGAAGGCTAATATAGCAGGAATCTCATCATCCCGCCTGATACCATGCCTGATACCATGAAAGCCACCGCTCGCACGATGGGTATCAGCTATGCGATCCGGGAGATGCTGCTTCCAGCAAGGGAGCTGGAGAAGCAGGGCCACAGGATCATCAAGCTGCATATCGGCGACCCCAACAAGTTCGATTTCAAGACACCGAAGTACGTACGGGACGCCCTTTGCGCTGCCGTAGAGAAGTGCGACAATGGCTACGAGGAGTCCGAGGGCAACCTCGAGCTCCGGAAGGCGATTATCGAGAAGGAGAGGAAGAAGAACAGGATCGATCTAGCCCTAAAGGACATGATCGTGACCAACGGCGTGACCGAGGCACTGCAGATGGTCTGTGCGGCCACAATCGAAGTTGGGGACGAGGCACTGGTCCCAGGACCAAGCTACACCTCGTACCTCGAGTTCCCGAAGTTCTTCGGCGGGAAGGCGATCACCTACCGGACCATGGAGGAGGAGGGCTGGCAACCGGACATCGATGACCTGAGGAAGAAGATAACGCCGCGCACCAAGTTCATCGCGGTCATCAATCCCAACAACCCCACCGGGGCGGTGTACACGGCGAAACGGCTGAAGGAGATCGCTGACCTGGCCGGGGAGTTCGGCCTGTTCATCATCTCCGACGAGATCTACGACCTGATGACCTTCGAGGGTGAGCATCACTCCCCCGCGACCCTCGCCAAGGACGTGCCGGTCATCCTGGTCAACGGCTTCTCTAAGGTGGATCTGCTTCCCGGCTGGAGGCTGGGGTATGCGGCCTTCCACGATACCACAGGCCAATTGGAGGAGATAGAGGAGGCGGTGCACAAGCAGGCGCGCCTTCGGCTGAGCGCCAATGCCCCCTGCCAAATGGCGGTGATCGAGGCGCTCAAGCACCCCAAGGACCACCTGGAGGGGATGCGCAGCAAGCTCAAGGCCAGGGGGGAGTTCGCCTACAAACGGGTGAACGAGATCCCCAAGCTCAGCTGCACGAGGCCGCAGGCGGCCTTCTACATGTTCCCCCGGGTCGAGTCGGACCATTGGAAGAACGACCGGGACTTCGTGCTGGACATATTGAACAACTGTCATGTCCTGCTCGTTCCAGGCACAGGCTTCTGCCCCGTGTACGGCAAGGACCACTTCCGCATGGTGTTCCTGCCCAACGAGGAGATCCTCGGGCAGGCGTTCGATGCCATCGAGACGTACATGAGGAAGGTGGCCTGAGGCCGCCCCGTTCCCCTTTTCCTATCTGGCGGTCCTGTCGAGGGCCTCAGTAGAGCCGCTTCAGCATCTTGACGCACGCTTCCATGGCATTCTTGGCGTTCTCGATGCGGTCCTCGGCCTGCAGCCTGGTCATTCCCGGGCCGGTTATGCCCAGGGCCACCGGCTTCATGAACTCGACCGAAAGGTCGGTGATCTTCCTCGCGGCGTTCTGCATGACTATCTCGTCATGCTCGGTCTCCCCCTCTATCACGCACCCCAGGGTGACGACCCCGTCGATGCTGTTGTCCTTGAGGAGCATCTTGACCGCCAACGGGATATCGTAGACGCCAGGCACGTGCACCACCTTGGTGACGTTCACCTCCAGGAACTCGGCGTGCGCCTTGGCCCGCTCCAGCATCATGCTGGTAATATCGTAGTTGTACTCCGAGACCACTATCCCAATGTTGTACCTTGTCATGCTCATCTCTCCCTGATCGGGCCGACGTCCTCGTAGCCCTGCCTAAGCCCCCGCCCGGCGTTCTTGGTCAGCCGCTCGGGCTTGAATATCATGTCATAGGCGTTCCGGGCATGCTCCCTAGCCCGCTGCTCCATGAGCCAGGCCAGCCTACCCTCCTCCGCCTCGTCCTCATGCACGAACACCTCGACGATGGGCTTGTTCGTCATCAACTGGGCGGCGATGATCCCGAGGGATGCCTCGTGCGCGCACGTCTTGTCCGTCGGTTTGGCGCCAGGCATCCCCAGCGCCATCACGATGTCGCACCCCTCGTCCAGCAGGACCTTGGCCGCCACTGGGAGGTCCTTGATCCCCGGGACCGTTCGCCGGACGATATTGAACCCCGTTCCGTACCGCTTCAGCTCGTCGATCGCCGCGGCGCCCATGTCCGCGCGGGCGAAGGTGGTGTCCACGATCCCGATGGTCCTCATCAGCCTCCCTCGACCTTCGATCTATTGGTTGTGTACCAGTCTATGATCTTGCTGATGATCTTCCGCGTGCCGTTGAGGTCCTCGCCATGCTTGGACAGCCGGACGACCTTGACCTCGAGCCCCCTCTGCCGAAGGGCCTCCTCGATCTGACGCTCGTCAAAGTCCTGATCGTAGCCCAAGGCTATGATGTCCGGGCGGATGCGCTCCACCACGGTGAACATGTCCCCGTCGGTCCCAAGGTATGCGTGGTCGACCATCTTGAGCGCGGACACAAGCTCCAGGCGCATCCTCTCCGGCGTGATCGGTTCATGCTTCCTTCGGCGCACCGTCGCGTCGGTCGCCACCACCACGACGAGTTCGTCCCCTTGCTCCCTCGCCTCCTGCAGATAGCGCAGATGCCCTGGATGCAGGATGTCGAACACTCCGCTGGCCATCACCCTGGTCATTTCCCGTTCCCGCCTCTCTTCCAGAAGTCGATTATGTCCTTTCCCTCCAGGAAGCAAAGGTCAAAGCGCGCCGCATACCTTTTAGCCTTTTCCTTGCTGAGGGCGTCCCCGTCGTCCCCCATCATCTCGCAGATGGTCGCCGTCGGGGTCACCCCCGCCATGACCATCATGGCGGTGGCCAGCTCCGTATGCCCCTTGCGCTCACTCAATAGATGGGGCGTGGAATTGAGCAGATGGATGTGCCCGGGGGCCCGGAACGCCTTTCCGAAGGCGGCCTGGGCCTCCGCCTCGTCCAAGGAATAGGAGTCCTTGGCAAGCCTGGCGAACTCGGAGACGGTGAGAGCCCTGTCCTTGTCCGTGATCCCGGTGAAGGTCCGGCGGTGGTTGATGGTGATGGAGAAGGCGGACTTCGTGTCGTACGGGATGTCGTTCGGCGCCAGCCCCTTCAGCACAGGGTGCCTGTCGTGATTGCATGCAAGCACATCCGCAAGGAACGGCAGGTCCAGCTTGCGGCAGATGTCATTATGGGCGGTCGTGCATATCAGCCCCCCAGCGTTCTTGCGCATCTCCCGTATGGACGCGGGGGTGATGAACTGGGAGGCGATAACCATGTCCGTCTCCCTCTCCCGGTCGTCCGCATCGAAGATCATGACCATCCTTCCCTTGCGTATGTCCTCCAACGCTCTCTCGATCATCTCGTCGCTCATGATGGCTCCCTCAACAGGGAGGTACTAGTATATTCCTTGCGTTACTACAATTCAAATGGTAATGAGAACGGGCCAGGGCCCGCAGGGCAAAATAAAATAGAGGCCATCGCGTATGCTCCCTGATGCTCGAACCGCTGGATGATCTGCCCGGAATGAAGGCTACGGACCCCTCAGACCTGCTCTCTCAGCTCACCTCCTTCCCGCGCCAGATCGAATGGTCAAAGGAGGTAACGTTCCCCAAACTCCCAGGCGTGGACAATGTCGTGATATGCGGCGTCGGGGGCTCGGCCATAGCGGGGGACGTCATCATCGACCTGCTTTCCCCGTCCATCCCCGTTCCGGTCATCGTGTCCCGGAACGTTGTCCTTCCGGGCTTCGCAGGGAAGGGAACCCTGGCCGTGGTGGTGAGCTACTCAGGCAACACCGCGGAGAGCCTGGAGCAGTATAGCGACGCCCTGCGGCGGGGATGCCGTGTCGCGGTGGTCACCTCCGGCGGAAAGCTCGAGGAGTTCGCGATCGCCGATTCCATCCCCCTCATCAAGGTGCCCGCAGGCAACCAGCCGCGGGCCTCGCTCGGGTACCTGCTCAGCGCCCTTGCGCTCGTCTTTCAGAGGGCCGGGCTCGGGCAACTGCACGACGAGCTCCTGAGGGCCGTCCCAGACCTCCGCTCCTATATCGCATCCATCGCTCCGGACGTGCCCTATGGCATGAACCAGGCCAAGCGGCTGGCCAAGGCCATGGCCGGGGGCGTGGTGGTTGTGTACGCCCCGCGCCAGGTCCGGTCCGTTGCCCTGCGATGGCAGAACCAGCTCAACGAGAACGCCAAGGCGGTGGCCTTCAGCGGCGAGGTTCCGGAGATGGACCACAACCAGTTGGTCGGATGGCTGGAGGGCGGGAAGGGCTGCCCGTGCCGCCCCCTGCTGCTCATGCCCTCCAACATGGGGCCGACCGTCCGCCGCATGTCGGAGGTGACGCTGCAGATGCTCAACGAACGAGGCCTGGACCCGGTGCTCGTGACGTTGCCTGGGGAGAGCCTGCTGGAGAACGTCCTCCACGGGGTCGCGCTCGGGGACATGGCGAGCTACTACCTGGCGATCATAAGGGGGGTGGACCCCGCCCCCGTAGCCTCCATCACGGAGTTCAAGGGGCGCATCGCCCCCTAGCGCGCAGCGCCTCCTCTATCCTCTCCATCTCCCCCTCCGGATCCCGGAACCATTCGACGCTCCAGACACGGTGCAGCGTCCAGCCAAGCCTCCTAAGCTGCCCCTGGCGGGTGCGGTCCCTATCCCGAACAGTCCTTCCGGAAAGGTAATGGGCGCCGTCGCACTCGATGCCCAATATATACCTCCCCTCCTCGGCAGGGTCCTCGATGGCCAGGTCCACGCGGTAGTCGGACGTCCCCACATTCGTTCGCACCCGGTGCCCCCTAGCCTGCAAGGCCTTGGCCAGATGTTCCACGAACGGAGACGGGTCCTCCCGGAGCCTATCCGATTGGACCGGCAGCGCCCGGCGGTCCCCTCCGGCCTCTGCAAAGGCCAGGTACTGCTTGAGCAGCCGGGCCCCGGCGCTGCTCGAGCCACCCAGGTCGATCTCCTCGGACCGGACGGAGGAGACCACGTCCAAACAGAGCCGCGCCCTGGTGATCGCGACGTTCAGCCTCCTTTCCCCTCCCTCCCTGTTCAGCGGCCCCAGGTTCAACAGGAATCTGCCGTTCTCATCCCTTCCGTAGCCGACGCTCAGGATGATGCGGTCCCGCTCATGCCCCTGCACGTTCTCGAGGTTATACAGCAGGAACGGCTCCCCCTCCTCCGAGGACAGCGCCGCGTCCAGCTTCTTGTCCCCACTTCTCAGCTCGTCCAACGCCTGGTCGATGGCCTCCATCTGCGCCTCCGAGAAGGCGATCACCCCGAGGCTCCTCCCGTCCTCCAGGGCGTAATGGTCGCGGACCATTCCCGCGACCGCCCTCGCCTCCTCCCTGTTGGTTCTGGTCCTTCCCCGGTCGAAGGTTCCGTTGGGAACGAGGACATGATGGACACCATAGCCCTCCCGCCCGAAGAGGGGGCTCGGGAAGGTGTTCAGCCTTCCGCCATAGAACTGATGATTGGAGAATGCGATCAGCGACTCGTCCTTGGAGCGATAGTGCCACATCAGCATGCGCCGGGGCATCCCACAGGTCTCGCACTCGTCGAGGATGCTCTCAAGGTCCGGTTCGGCGTCCTCGTCCTCGGCCGCAAGGGCGAAGAACGAGGTGGGGGGCAGCTGCTTGCTGTCCCCCACCACGATGAGCTGCCTCCCCCTGACGATCGAGCCTATGGCATCCTCGGGGCAGATCTGGGACGCCTCATCGAAGATGACGACGTCAAAGCGCGTCCTTTCCCTGTCCAGGAACTGCGCCACGGAGAGCGGGCTCATGAGCATGCAAGGCTTGAGCAGCCCAACGAGGTCCCAGCACTCGGCCAGCATTGCCTTGATGGCCTTCCGCTGCCGCTTCAGCTTGGACAGGCGGGCGATCTCCATCTCCTGCTTGAGGAGCATGGAGTGGGCTGCCCCCTCCATCTCCCTCCTCAGGTTGGCCTCCGCGCGGGCCCGCACGCGCGCCCTGCTCCCCTCCACATACTTCCGGTCAAGCTCGTCGAAGCGCGCTATCAGCCCCATCTGGCGGTCCCGACGGAAACCTGTAAGCGTAGGATCGGAGGCTAGGGCCTCCTCGGTCCATAGCCTGTAGAACCGCCGTTGGAAGCCCTTCACAAAGTCCTCGGGAGGTAGGGAGCCCTCCCGCAGCTCCTTGAGCAGCCCTTCGAGCCCCAGGGCCCGCATGGCCAAAAGGAGGGAGGAGAGGTCCAGCCATTCCTGGTACCTGTGGCGGCAGGCCCAGGCCCTCTCCGTCCATTCCTCAAGGTCCTTGAGCGCCGCATCCTGGAGGGGCCGTCCATTGAGGCGAAGGTCTGCGGTGAAGCGGGCCGCGAAGGCGCTCAAGGCGGCGTCTAGGTCGTCCATGCGCAGCTCCAGTTCCATCGCCCCCTGCCCGACCTCCCGTGGTATCTCCTCGGCCGTGACCGCGTCGATCACCCGCTCGCTCATCAAAAGGGCGTGCTTGGAACGGAATGCCTTGGTCCATTCCAGTCGCTCGGACAGCGCCTCCAGCTCCTGGCCGTCCCCTAAGAACTCTCCCCGCAGGGCGGTCATAAGGGCGTCCCGGCGCACCTTCCAGGCCGCCAACGCCTGTTGGTAGTCGTCCACCGCACGGACCAGGAACCGGGCCTCCTCAAAGCTGAGGCGACGCCCGGAGGCCGTCCGCAGCGTCCGCATGTCCTGTCGATAGCGCCCCTTCAGCGCCCGGAACGGGCCGGTGTGCTCTCCGTCAAACCTATGGCGCAGACCACGTCCGTCCAGGTCGAGGATGTCCCGGGCCCCCATCCCCGACAGCCTGCCCTCTTTCCCCAAGAGGTCCTGGAAGGAGGCGAGCCCATCCCTTACCATGGTCATCAGCAGGTCGAGGTCCCCCTCGAGCCATTCCCGGCGGACCCTTGGTCGCTCGGCCATGTCTTTGAACAGCTGGCGGAGCCGGCGCACTTCCGGGAGGGACACCGGCTCGGGCAGACCGAAGGGGATCGTCAATGCCGGGAGCGCCGTGCAGAGCCGCCCGCGGGCGGCCATCAATGCGGAGAGTTCCTCCTGCACCTTGGCCTGCAGCCGGTCGCTCCACTCGGTGACCAGGGCGCCCGCCCATGGATGGGCGGGTTCCCTGAAGGCCGAAGCCATCTGGGATAGGCGGAGGACCGTCCCCTCCATACGCCTCGCCCGTTCTTCGTCCACCTCCAGCGCGCCAGGCAGATAAAAGCATAGGTCCGGCGTCCCGGTGAGCTCAGCGTATTGGCCGATCATCCTGTACACGTTGGTGCCAAGCCTCCCTCGGGGCATATGCAACGCCCTGACGTACCCATCGAGTTCCCCGCGGACCTCGACGAGCTCTTGGGCGTCGACGGCCGCGCCGCCCGATCGTCCAGCATCTTCCAGGCCGGTCGCTATCTCCTTGATGATCTCCGCCCTGCTCCTCTTGGGGTCATGCAGCTCCAGGCACATGTCGCCTAGCCCGCACCGCTCGAGGTTCCCCCGCACCACGTCCAGGGCGGCCATCTTCTGCGAGACGAAGAGCACACGCTTCCCATGGGCGATGAGCTCCGAGATCATGTTGGTGATCGTCTGGCTCTTTCCAGTGCCGGGCGGGCCTTGCAGGACGAAGCTGACGCCGGCCAGGGCTGCCTGCACCGCCTCGAGCTGGCTCGAGTCCGAGTCCAGGACATGAAAGGAATCCTCCGGCCTGAGCTTGGAGTCGTACTCCTCCGGACGCGGGAGGCCGGAAGGCTCGGGCGGAAGGGCCGCAGGGTCCCCTGCCAATGCCCTTATGACCGGATGCGAGGACAGCGTTCCGGCCCCCTGCTCAAGGTCCGAGTACATGAGGAGCTTGGAGAAATGGAAAAGGGCCAGGTGGCAGGAGCCCTCTACCCTCCATCCGGACGCCGGCGGGATCGCGGCCGCCACCATCCCCATGGCTTTCGGCAGGTCGAGCCCATTCTCCAGCTCGATCTCCGGAAGCCGGATCCGGTGGTCCAGCTCCAGCCGCTTCCGCAGGCTCGGGTTGAGGACCGTGTCCTCGTCCAGTGGCTGCAAGCGATAGGGGGTGAAGGAGTTCTGCCGCTCAAGGGCCACGGGCACCAGGAAGAGCGGGGATTCGTTGGTCTCTCCAGAACTGGCATCGTTCCAAAGGAGCGAACCGAACGCCACGTACAATATGTTCACCCCATGGTCATTGCGGTAGATGCGCGCCCTACTGCGGAGGGTGTAGAGGACCTTGTCCACGGGCTGCTCGGGGACCTGGGCGGCGACCATGAGCCGGCCGGTCCCGGCCTCCTCCAGGGGCTCAGGGGAATGCACCACGGTGTACTGCCGTCCCTGCCTCAGCTCGCTGAACAGGGTGGCGGCGTCGGGGAGGACAACGCTCAGCACCGAGCCCTTTAACCGGCGGAACCTGATGAGAGGATTGCGGTTGGAAACGTCCAACAACCTGCCCTTCCACACCTCGGCCCTATCGGAGACCAATCGCTCTGCCTCGCTCATTCCTCTCCGGCAAAGGCAAGGGTTGCCAGCTAATAAATCATTTGACCTCCGGTCCCTCAGGGCAGAGGGCCAACCTATTTAATCCCCTCCTTTTATGAGGGTGCAAGTGACCTTATGAAAGAGGACGCCTACTGGATCCGGGACCAGGTGCAGAAGCATAATAAATGGTTCGAGGAGTCGCTGCCGATGATAGCCTCTGAGAACCTCATGAGCCCGTTGGCCAAGGAGATGATGATCTCCGACTTCCACGATCGCTATGCCGAGGGACTGCCAGGGAAGCGCTATTACAACGGTAACATCTACGTGGACCAGGTCGAGATGCGATGCCTTGAGCTGGCGAAGCGCATATTCAAATGTCAGTTCGCCGACGTGCGGCCGATCTCCGGAACGGTGGCCAACATGGCAGCCCTGATGGCGCTCACCGAGCCGGGGGATACGATCACATGCACCTCTCTGGACCACGGGGCGCACATCTCCACCGCCAAGTTCGGGGCGGTGGGCTTCCGCGGGGTGAACACAGTGACCTACCCGTTCAACATACACGACATGGTCATCGACGTGGACGGGGCGGCCAAGATGATCCGAGAGACCAAGCCCAAGGTCGTGCAGTTCGGCCTCTCCGTGTTCCTGTTCCCAGCTCCCATAAGGGAGCTGAAGGATGTGGCGGCGGAGGTCAACGCCCCAATATGGTACGATGGCGCCCACGTTCTCGGTCTAATAGCCGGGGGCAAGTTCCAGGACCCGTTGCACGAAGGGGCGAACGTCATGACCGCCTCGACCCACAAGACGTTCCCGGGGCCCAACCACGGCATCGTACTTGGGAACGATCTCACCGAGGACCTGGGCAAGAGGCTCAGTTCTGCGGTGTTCCCCGGGGTGACCTCGAGCCACCACCTGCATGCCATGGCCGCGCTCGCGGTGACCTTGGCGGAATGGGAGATCTACGGCGAGGGGTACGCCGCCCAGGTATGCAAGAACGCCAAGGCCCTGGGCCAGGCGTTGAACGAGCTGGGCATGGACGTGCTCTGCGCCCACAAGGGCTTCACCGAGAGCCATACCATCGCCGTCAACGTCGCTGCGCACGGCGGCGGCGCCGAGGCGGCCAACCTCATGGAGAAGGCCAACATCATCGCCAACAAGAACATGCTCCCGGGGGACAAATCCTCCGTGAAACCGTCCGGCATACGCCTCGGCGCCCAGGAGCTCACCAGGGTGGGCATGAGGGAAGGCGAGATGAAGGAGGTGGCCTCTCTTATCCACCGGGTCGTGGTCAAGAAGGAGAACCCCGAGGTGGTCAAGAAGGACGTCATCGCCCTGAAGCGCTCCTTCACCAAGGTGCGCTACTGCCTGCATGAGGGCGAGGAAGCATACGCCTACCACAAGCTGGTATGACCTCTCAGGCCCCTTTCCAAACCCCCCTCAACCTTTCTTCAGCCTTTCTAGCATCTCACAGGCCATGCACCTCTCGTTCAGGGTCGGTTCCCCGCAGGCGCACTCCCGGAGCTTGGCCTGGGGGAATCCCTCCCGCATCAAAGGCCTGAGGCGGTCGTAGCTCCCCAGGATGGCATGTCTGGTGCCGGGGTGCCTGTGTTCCATCCCGTCTATTATCTGCCGGTACTCGTTGCGCAGGGCGTGCACCGCATAAGGGCACTCGGCATCCGAGAAGGGAAGGCCCGAGAGCAGGGCATAAAGGTACGTCTCCTTCTCCGGGACGGTGCGCAAGGGCATGATCCTGGGCACAAGGCCTGGCTGGGCGTGGGCATGCGGCCCCAGGCGGGCCAACCGTTCCACGTCGCCCCGGGTGATGTTCATAAGAACCGACTGGGCCATATCGTCCAGGTTGTGCCCCAATGCCAGAACGTCCACGCCCAGCTCCCTTGCCGTTATGTTGAGGCATCGCCTTCGAAAGACGCCGCAGTAGGTGCACGCCTCCCGGGCGTCGGTCCGGGCGACCATCGTATCCAAGCTCAGGCCTGCCACCTCTTCGAACGACACCACCACATGCTCCACCCCCAGTTCGCGGCAGAGCTCGCGGACCTTGGGGACCGTCTCGGGGCGGTAGCCCGCTATCCCTTCGTCCACGGTGATGGCGGTCACGCGCACGTTCCTCCGACGGCCGAGGATCTCCGTTAATAGGAAGAGCGCCGTCTGGCTATCCTTTCCTCCGGAAGCGCCCACGGCGATGTGCGTCTCTCCCTCCAATCTGAGCTGGGAGCGCACCTCCTTCTTGACCCTCCTCTCCACGTACTCGAGGAGATGCGCGGGGCATAGATGGGACCCGTTGTAGCGAATGTAGGTCACCGCGGGGGCGGAGCACTTGGAGCAGCGCATCGCTCCGTTCACGCCGGCCGGGGTATTAAATGTTCGGGAATACGTCCGATCGTCCCCAGATAACCTTTTAACTTAGTTACATCTTTGATGTGGCTGGAGATCATGCAGGAGATTTGGACTGAGAAGTACCGCCCACGCAGGCTGTCGGACATCGTTGGCCAGAAGGAGATCGTGGAGAGGCTTTCCTCATACGTGCGCTCCGGCAATCTGCCCCATCTGATGTTCGCCGGGCCCGCGGGCACAGGCAAGACGACATCCGCCCTGGCCATGGCAAAGGAGATGTACGGGGAGGCGTGGCGCGAAAACTTCATCGAACTGAACGCTTCGGACGAGCGTGGCATCGACGTCGTCCGTGGAAAGATCAAGGAGTTCGCCCGCACCGCGCCCATAGGCGGGGCCTCCTTCAAGATAATATTCCTCGATGAGGCCGATGCGCTCACCCAGGATGCGCAGGCCGCGCTGCGGAGGACCATGGAACGCTACAGCCGGAACTGCCGTTTCGTGCTCTCCTGCAACTATTCCTCCAAGATAATCGAGCCCATCCAATCCCGCTGCGCCGTATTCCGGTTCCGTCCCCTAAGGGCCGAGGACATCAAACGCTATCTCCAGGCCATCGCCCAGAAGGAGGGAATCAAGATCGACGACGACGCCCTGGACGCCATCGTGCACGTGGGTGAGGGCGACATGCGCAAATCCATCAACTCCCTGCAGGTGGCCGCCACGATGGGAGGGGATGTCACCATCGATGTCGTCTATCGGGCAACGGGGAACGCCCGGCCGGACGAGGTGGTGGACATGGTGAACACCGCCCTGGCTGGGGACTTCTCAGGCGCAAGGGCAAAGCTGGACGAGATGATGGTCACCTATGGACTGAGCGGGGAGGACATAATAAAGCAGATCCACCGGTCGTTCTACGATCTGGACATGCCTGATCGGGAGAAGATCAGGCTGATCGATCGCACGGGGGAGATAGAGTTCCGCATCGTGGAAGGGAGCAATGAACGCATCCAGCTGGAATCCCTGCTGGCGTACCTCGCGCTGATGGAAAGGGACTAGGGACCGGCAACGTATTTATATCGGCTCCCTATTTCAAGGCGAGAGGGGAAAAATGGCACGCTTCAAAGAAGCTGACGAAAGGCTGCTGAACAAGAAGGTCTGCCTCAGCTGCTATGCCCGTAACGCCGTCAAGGCCACCAGGTGCCGCAAGTGCGGATACACCTCGTTGCGTATGAAGGCCAAAGAGAGCCGCAAGGCCTAAGCAAGGGCCGCAAACCCCTTCCTCCGCACCATTCCCCCAAGCTGATTCCATGGGATAGGATTTTTAATCAGGGGAGTGCATGCCTCATTGCTCTAGGCACTGGGGGAATTCGAATCAAGAAGGTTTTGGTCGTGGACGATAATGCCGCCATCCTGGAGATCGTCACCGAACTGATCTCCAATGCGGGCTATCAGCCTCTCACGGCCATCGGCGGCCGGGAATGCCTGGACAAGGTCCAGTCGGAGAGGCCGGACCTGATGCTCCTGGACATAAACATGCCGGACATGGATGGCTGGGCGGTCCTGCGCACCTTGAAGGAGAAAGGGCTGACCGAGGGCATGAAGATAATGATGCTCACGGCCACGACCGAGATCGGCGCCGACATCTTCGGGCTGCAGGACGTGGTGACCGGGTACATCCGCAAGCCGTTCACCAACGATGAACTCTCCCAGAAGGTCAGGAAGGCGCTTGGGGACCAGCCCGAGGGCATGGAGGCGCCGGTCCTCGAAAGCGAGCGCAAGGGGCTGCGCTCCCTCCTTCGGAAGAGGGACGAGAAGGGAGGCGTGGAGGAAGCGCGCACCAGCGCCAAGATGTTCGAGCTGCACCGGGGGTTCAGCTATCTGGTGAAAGAAACCAAGCCGCACAGGTCCTTCGAGATATTCGTGGACCAGGTGACCCACAACATCCCTGGTCTATGCGTCACCCGGCAGCACCCTACGATCATCCGCAATCAGTGGGGGCTCGAGAAGACCCCGATAATATGGCTCAGCAACCAGTTGGGGAAGGTGTACGTGAACCCCACCAACATCGGGATCCTGAGCGATACCATCATCCGCTTCGTCGAGAAGAGCGGCGACAGCATCGTCCTCATAGACGGCGTGGAGTTCCTCATAGTCAACAACGATTTCGACAAGGTGCTGAGGATGGTCCATCATGTCACCGAGGCCGTCATGGAGAACCGTTCCCGGCTCATCATATCCGTGGACCCCCGGACCCTCGAGACCAGGGAGCTTGCGCTCCTGGAAAGGAACATGGAGATCATCGAGGCGGAAGAGGCCCGCCCGCATCAATGAGCAATGGAGCTGCACAGTATGGCTGACGTAACGATAACCAGGGTTTGGAGCAGAGAGGTGCTGGACTCCCGGGGCAACCCCACCGTGGAGGCGCAGGTGGAGGCCGGAAAGGTGACCGTGACCGCCATAGCCCCTTCGGGGGCGTCCACCGGGACCTTCGAGGCCCTCGAGCTTCGTGACGGAGGGAACAGATACTCGGGAAAGGGCGTGCTCAAGGCCGTTAGGAACGTCCGGGAGCTCATCTCGCCCAGGCTCAAGGGCATGGACGTCACGGACCTCAAGGCGGTGGACGAGGCCATGAGGGAGCTTGACGGGACGGACAACATGGGCAGGCTGGGCGGCAACGCCACCACCGCCGTTTCCTACGCCGCGGCCAAGGCCGGGGCGGTCCTGAAGGGCGTGGAGCTGCACGAGCATCTCGGACAGGGCAGCAAGGTACTGCCGGTCCCATGCATGAACGTCATCAACGGCGGAAAGCATGCCGGAGGCAACCTGAGGGTCCAGGAGTTCATGGTCGTTCCCTGCGGGGCCCCCAGCTTCTCCGAGGCGCTGAGGGCAGGCACCGAGGTCTATCATGCCCTGAGACAGGTCCTGAGGAAGGGGATGGGGCCATCGGCCATCAACGTGGGGGATGAGGGCGGGTTCGCCCCGCCGTTCGATACGAGCCGCCAGGCCTTGGACGCCCTGCTCAAGGCGATCGAGGCCGCAGGGTACGCCCCTGGAAAGGAGGTATCCCTGGCCATGGACGCCGCCGCCAGCGAGTTCTATTCCAACGGCGTCTATGAGGTGGACGGCAGGCGAATGGCCCCCGGGGAGATCGTGGACTTCTACATCGACCTGAGCAAGGAATACCCGCTCATCAGTCTGGAGGACCCTGTGCATGAGGAGGGGTTCCTCGACATGGCCGAACTGACCCGCAAGGTTGGGACAAGGCTGCAGCTCGTGGGGGACGACCTGTTCGTCACCAATGTCGATCGGCTGCGGAGGGGGATCGAGGCCAAGGCGGGGAACGCGATGCTGCTGAAGGTGAACCAGATCGGGACGGTGTCCGATGCCATGCGGGCGGCGGCGATGTGCTTCGACCACGGCTACAACGTGATGGTAAGCCATCGCTCCGGGGAATCGGAGGACACCACGATCGCCGACATCGCGGTCGCCCTCGAGTGCGGCCAGATCAAGAGCGGGGCGCCGGCGCGGGCGGAGCGCACGGCCAAGTACAACAGGCTGCTGCGCATAGAGGAGGGGCTTGGGGGAAAAGCCGTCTTCAAGGGCCGCGCGGCCTTCCTTTGAAGAAGGTTAATCATGGAAAACGGTGATTAGCGCATATTCGGGTGATGCGATGGGCAGGTTCTTCTCCGCTGAGCATGATGACATCCAAAAAGGCTTGACGACCGACGTCTACTTCCAGCGCACCGAGGCGATCCTGAAGGCCAAGGGGCTTCTGGACGTCCATACCAGGTCCGAGGTGACGGTGGCCGACCTTCCAGATGCGTGGCCTTGGGCGGTGCTCTGCGGGACCGAGGAGGTGGTGCGGATCTTGGAGGGGAGGGAGGTGGACCTCTACGCCCTTCCGGAGGGCTCATTGTTCACCCCGCGCACCCGGAGGGGGGTGAAGCTGCCCGTGGCCTCCATCGACGGTCCCTATGGTCAATACTGCTCCCTGGAGACCCCTGCCCTGGGCTTCATATGCTATGCCAGCGGGGTCGCCACAATGGCCGCCCGGTGCAAGCTGGCCGCCGGCAGCCTTCCCGTCATCTCGTTCGGGGTGAGGCGGATGCACCCCGCCATGGCGCCGGTCATCGACCGTTCCTCCTTCATAGGGGGATGCGATGGCGTGTCATCGCTCAAGGGTGCAGAGCTGGTTGGCAAGGCGGCGAGCGGGACCATGCCCCATTCGCTGGTCATAATGATGGGCGACCAGCGGGAGGCGTTCAAGGCCTTCGGCGAGATAATCGACCCGACGGTCCCGAGGGTGGCGCTGACGGACACGTTCTTCGATGAGAAGGCCGAGGCCCTCATGGCCGCGGAGGCGATGCCCGGGCTGCGCTCCGTCAGGCTGGACACCCCGGGCTCCCGGCGTGGGAACATGGCCGATATCGTCCGTGAGGTCCGCTGGGAGCTTGACCTGCGCGGCTATACCAACGTGGGCGTGTTCGTCTCCGGCGGCCTCGACGAGGTCAAGATCAAGGAACTGGCCGCAGCGGGGGCCAGCGGGTTCGGAGTGGGGACGTCCATTAGCAACGCCCCCACCATCGACTTCGCCATGGACATAGTGGAGAAGGCCGGGAAGCCGATCGCCAAACGAGGGAAGTTCGCCGGGCGCAAGTACGTGTTCAAATGCCCGGACTGCCTGGAGTACGAGGTCTCCCTACGCCGCGACGATCCGCCCAAGTGCTCCTGTGGCAAGGAGATGCGGTGGGCCGAGATCAAGGTGATCGAGAAGGGGAAGCGCTTGGTGCCCGAGGAGCCGGCGGAGGAGATCCGGCGCCGGGTGCTCAGGCAAATGGGGCGGGCTGCCCTCTGAGGTGCGAGGATGCAGGAGGGATTCCTTACCGAGCTGGAGCTGCTGCACGACTACCAGTTCAGGATCAGCTTCGACGAGGAGGGCCTGGCGGACATCCGCTCCGACGAGCCGGCGCCGGTGGGCAAGGGGGAATATCCAAGCGCCATCCACTACCTCTCCGCGGCCGTGGGCAACTGCCTGTGCGCCTCGCTGGCGCTCTGCCTGAGAAAGGCCCACTCCGAACCGATGGCCATCAGGGCGAGGGTGCGCACCGTCCTGGGCAGGAACGAGCGGGGCCGGCTGCGGGTGCAGGGCATGCAGGTGACGATCTTCCCCGAGGTGGAGGACCCGGCCAAGCTCGAACGGTGCCTCCCCCTTTTCGAGGACTTCTGCGTGGTGACCGCCGCGGTCCGCGAGGGCATCGATGTCCAAGTGTCGGTGGAACCCCTAAAAAATGAGCAAAGGTAATCTAGCGGAAGGGCGTTCGTCTTTCCCATGCTCGACGACAAGGACCGGGCGATCCTGAGCGCTCTGGAAAAGGACTCCCGGCGCAGCACCAAGGCCATCGCCAAGGACCTCAACATCCCCCGGGCCACCGTCCACGAGCGCATCCGGCGCATGATGGAGCGCGGAGTGATCAAGGGCTTCACCGTGGTCCCGGACTTCGGAAAGCTGGGGGAGCCGGTCACCGCGTTCATCCTGGTGTCCTTCCTGCCGAACAACCATATCTCACAGAGGGAGCTGGCCGAGAAGATCGGTCGCCTGGAGGGCGTCCATGCGGTGCATCTCATCTCCGGGGAGCACGACATCCTTCTCAAGGTGAGGGGCGAGTCCATGGAGCGCATCGGCGACCTGGTCATAGACAAGCTGAGGCAGATGGACGGGGTGGGACGGACGCTCACCTGCACCTGCTTCTCCACGGTGAAGGATGAGTGACCCGTTAACGGAATCGGGGGTACCTTCATGTTTCTGAGTAGCGGTCGCCCTCGTTCTTATATGAAAATCAGCATTCCCCATTATATGCTGGATGACATAAAAACCTATATAGGACGTTAAGGAAATCTTTAAAATATCCCAAGGCGTTAGGCATTTTTGTTCAGAATATTGCGGGGGTCGAGTCTTCCTTCCAGTAACTTGTGGGCTGCTGGTTGAGGGGGCAGCATGCTCTGAATGGGAAGGGGTTTATTGCTTAACCATCAATTAGCGCAAGCTATGCTCAGGTCCGAAGGCGAGGAGATCGAGCCCACCTTGGAGGTGCGCCTGCAAGACAAGGCGCCGACGCTTCCCTCGCTCGTCGACGAAGGGCAGACGCGCTCGCGCTCCCTGTTCGGGGAATGGAAGGGCGCCGTGGTCCTCTGCGCCTGCGGGTCCCTGGTCCATCTGGATGAGGCCACGGTGCTCCGGCGCCGGGCGCTTGGAAAGCCCGTGGAATGCCATCGGTGCCGGAACAGGAGGGTGGCCCTGGAGAGGGAGGACCTCGACAATGAGTTCTATGGGCTGGACAGGGAGGGGGATGCTCCCGGCAGCGCCACTCCTGGCGGCCAAGGTTCTTATACATCGCCCTGAATTGATTCTGTCCAGCCCGAGGTAAGAAGATGGACATGGTCATCATCGCCGGCTTCCTGGGCAGCGGGAAGACGACGCTCATCCTAAACACAGTGGACAGGATCTCCGAACGGACCGGCAAGAGGATCGCGGTCATCGTCAACGATTTCGGGAACATAGGCATCGATGGCAAGGTCATGGAGAAATATGGCCTCAAGGTGCAGGAGCTTCCCCGCGGATGCATATGCTGCACGCTGGGCCCCAATTTCCTGGAGACCGTGCGCATGGTGCAGGACAGGTACGACCCGGACCTCGTCCTCGTGGAGCCTTCCGGCATAGCGGACCCAGACAGCATATTGGCCACGATGGAGCATTACCACGGCAGGCCGTTAGGCCGCATCACCACGGTCGTGCTCATCGATGCCGCGCGCTTCCCCGTGCTCGCACAGGCGATGCGCGTGCCCCTCGAGAGGCAGCTGCACGCAGCGGACATGGTGCTGATGAGCAAGGCCGACGAGGTGGACGATTCCCGCCTGAAGGAGGTGGAGGCGTTCGCGAGGAATGTTGTCGGCACCAAGCCGGTGATCCCTGTGTCCAATGCTACGAGGAGCAATTTGGATGTATTCGTCGGAAGATTAGTGGGGCAATGATAACCGAGGACTTTGCCGCCTATGCCGCCCGCATTCGTCTAAGGTTTCCCGCCCCGGTCGAGGCCAACAGATTGCAGGCAATGCTGGAGAGCTTCCTTGGCGGGGTGGCGATGGACTGCCTGGAGGCGGGGACCCGGCTGATCGGGCATATAAAGAGCATGGTGGAGGGCGGCGAGGAGGTCATCGCCTGCAGCGTCACCGACCACGATGCCCGGGTGCGCTGCCGGGGTAGGTTCGAGACCCCCAGGGCGGAGATGGACGTGATCGTGAACGTCCTGCAGTATGGGCTTGCGAAGAGAGAGCTCGCGCGCATCGTGGCGACCTGCGCCGCCCGCAGCTTCCCGGGCCTGGAAACGATGACCATAGAGGACCTGGAGGTCGAGCAGGAAGCCCTCATTCGCTTGGGCTGACCGCGGTCTTGGCCGCCTTCTTGACAGCAGGCCCCTTGGCCTTTCCGGACGCCTTCTTCCCCGCCCCCTCGGTCCCAACGTCCTCGTCCGCCTTCTTGACCGGCCTCTTCGGCGTGGACCTCTTGGCGGGGGGCTTCTTACCTTCCCCCTTCGCTTTGGCGCCCTGCCCGGA
>Ga0228535_1000453_pt1 | contig 113083 bp, 84 predicted proteins | sample SJ1metagenome_FD_168457 | JGI IMG/M metagenome (GOLD analysis project Ga0228535, IMG submission 168457) | Enriched culture of PCE-dechlorinating microbial communities from Ithaca, New York, USA - SJ1 | ecosystem: Engineered > Modeled > Simulated communities (microbial... > Unclassified | place... | reverse complement strand
TACGCTGGTTAATAAAATTAATACAACTTATTACTGTACTTTTGTTCCCATTTTCACTGTATAATTGTTCCCGTTTTTACTGTAGTCGGATTCCCATTTTCACTGTATTTTTGATTCCTGTTTACAGCGGTATGAAATTAATTGAGGAATTGTTAAAACAATCACCCGACGGAAAGCGTTATACCGGGAAAGAAGATAATACAATCGAAAAAGTGTATCCATCACCCAGAGTGTAAGATTATGTTATGAAGAACAACAATTTTTGTGTTATTATGGGAGGCGGGATCGGCAGCCGGTTCTGGCCTTTTAGTAAAGAAGACAGACCCAAGCAGTTCCTCGATTTTTTTGGTACGGGCCGTTCGCTCTTGCAGAGCACGTTTGACCGGTTTAAAAAAATCATTCCCATCGAAAATATTTTCGTAGTGACCAACGACGCATATGCTGAGCTGACGCTTAAGCAACTGCCTGAATTATCAAAAAAACAGGTGCTTCTTGAGCCGCTGAGAAGAAATACCGCACCCGCGATTGCCTATTCCCTGTTTCATATTCAGGCAATCAATCCGGATGCCAATATCGTAGTCGCTCCTTCCGATCATCTTATCTTGAAAGAAGATGTTTTTCTGTCAGAGATTGAACGTGGATTGCAATTTGTGGAAAAGAACCCGTTCCTGCTGACGCTGGGTATTAAGCCCAGCCGCCCTGAGACAGGTTACGGGTATATTCAGGAGAGTCACGAGGGGGTCGACGGTATTCGAAAAGTGAAGACTTTCACGGAAAAACCCAATTTAGAACTGGCTAAGATGTTCTGCGAAAGCGGTGAGTTCGTTTGGAATTCGGGTATCTTTATTTGGAACGTGAAGACTATTTTAGAGTCGTTCAGGATGTATTTACCCGATATCGTGAATAAGTTCAACGAAGGCAGGGCGTTTTTTAACACTCCCCGGGAGAAAGAGTTCATCGACCAGGCATTTCCGTTTTGCTCCAACATCTCCATCGATTATGGGATAATGGAAAAGGCGGACAACGTGTACGTTATTGGCTCCGACTTCGGGTGGTCTGATCTGGGTACCTGGGGTTCGTTGCATGAAATAACCCCGAAAGACGAGAACAACAATGCCAGCCTGCATTGCAAAACGTTGTACATTGAAAGTAACGATAACGTGGTAACCATGAGCGATGACAAGCTTGTAGTGATACAGGGGCTTGACGGATATATTGTTGCCGAATCGGATAAAGCGTTGCTGATCTGCAAAAAGGAAGAAGAGCAACGCATCAAACACTTTGTGACCGATGTGAAGTTCCGTTACGGGGATGAATATATATAGGATCAGCTTATAAACAGCAATTCCCGGTATTTGGGCAGGGGCCACATCTGGTTGTCGACCATCAGTTCCAGTTTGTCGATGTGGTAACGAATAACGGAAAGGAACGGTTCCACCGTATCGTGGTAAGCAATGGCCTTCTCGCGTGCGTCTTCGAGCTTATTGGCCGATTTGCGGGCCTCTACCATGTCGTCTACGTTGGTCTTTATGGCAGAGATATGTGTCGCGATCTCCTCGATCAACGCCGCATCCTCCCTGGAGAGCCGGGTTGCCTTCTCTTCATCGAAGACCACACGCATCTTGTACAGGTTATCCAGCAACATCGACTGGTACTGCGTTGCCACGGGGATGATGTGGTTCATGCTTAGGTCGCCCAGTACCCGGGCTTCTATCTGAATTTTTTTAGTATACGTTTCCCACTTCACTTCGTTTCGGGCGTGAAGTTCGCGTTCGTTCAGCACGCCGATGCTTTCGTACATTTTTACACTCCGTTCAGAAAGATATGCGTCAAAAATTAACGGCACGCTCGTTTCGCAATCGAGTCCGCGTTTCCGGGCTTCTTCCTTCCACTCTTCGCTGTATCCGTTTCCGTCGAACCGGATAGGCTTGCATGCTTTGATGTAAAGGCGGATAGTATCGAAAATGGCTTGCTCTTTCTTCATGCCGTCTTTCATTTTCTTGTCGATCTCCTTTTTGAATTCGATCAACTGGCTGGCCACAACAGCATTGAGGACACTCATGGCCGATGAGCAGTTGGCCGACGATCCTACGGCACGGAATTCAAACCGGTTTCCGGTGAATGCAAAGGGTGAGGTGCGGTTCCGGTCGGTATTGTCAATCAACACTTCTGGAATATGGGAAATACCCAGTTTCATCTTGCGGAGTTCGTCCATCGTGATGTCATCATCGTCGGAGCTTTCTTCGATTTTGTCGAGCACGGATGAGAGCTGCGAACCGAGGAATACCGAAATTATGGCCGGGGGAGCTTCATTGGCTCCCAGACGATGCGCATTCTGTGCCGACATGATGGATGCCTTGAGCAAGCTGTTGTGTTTGTATACCGCCATGAGCGTGTTGATGAGAAACGTCACAAACCGGAGGTTTTCATTCGCTGTTTTGCCAGGAGTGAAAAGTCCCACACCGGTATCGGTCCCCAGCGACCAGTTGTTGTGTTTGCCCGATCCGTTTACGCCAGCGAACGGCTTTTCGTGCAACAACAACTTGAAGTTGTGTTTGGTGGCGATCTTGTGCATCAGCGACATGATTAACAGGTTCTGGTCAACGGCCAGGTTTGTCTCACCGTAAATGGGCGCCAGCTCAAATTGATTGGGTGCTACTTCGTTGTGACGGGTTTTCAGCGGAATGCCGTATTTGTATGCTTCGTATTCCACTTCACGCATGAACGCCACCACGCGCGGCGGAACCGCGCCGAAATAGTGGTCTTCCAGCTGCTGGTTTTTAGCGCTTTCATGCCCCATGAGCGTTCTTTCGGTCAGGTTCAAGTCGGGGCGGGCAACATACAATGCCTGGTCTACCAGAAAGTATTCCTGTTCCCAGCCCAAATAGGAATACACTTTTTTTACATTCGGATCGAAGAGCTTACAAACCTCTACAGCAGCCTTGTCTATAGCCGAAAGCGATTTTAATAAAGGCGTTTTATAATCAAGCGCTTCACCTGTGTATGAGATAAAGACGGTGGGGATACAGAGTGTGTCTTCGATAATGAATGCCGGTGACGACGGGTCCCACGCGGTATAACCCCGGGCTTCGAACGTATTCCGGATACCGCCGCTGGGAAAACTGGATGCATCCGGTTCTTGTTGTGCAAGGAGCTTGCCGGAGAATCTTTCGATGATGTTTCCTCCGGGACCGTTCACGTAATCCACAAAAGAGTCGTGTTTTTCCGCAGTTCCTTCCGTGAGCGGCTGGAACCAGTGTGTGTAGTGTGTAGCCCCCATTTCTATAGCCCACATCTTCATGCCTGCTGCTACGTGGTCGGCAATTTCCCGCTGCAGTGTTATCCCCTGGTCTATGGCGTCGAGAACGGTGTTCATTGTTTCTTTGGAAAGGTATTTCGACATTTGTGTCCGGTTGAACACGTACTTGCCGAAATATTCCGACGGGAGCTGATCGGGAACTGAAATTTCAACGGGAACTCTTTTTGACGCTTCCTCTACCGCTTTGAACCTGAGTGTTGACATAAAATTGATGTTTTTTTAGTGTACGTATTCCGATAACCTTGTCGTTTGATTAGAAACACGGTGCAAAATTAATCATTTATCTCTTTTAATTGACCGATAAAAGAGAAATCATTATCTTCGCCACACGGAAATAAGTGATGAATTATTTGCTGAACTTGAAATAATTTACCCTATCAAACAAAAAACTGAAGATGAAAAAATCATTTCTGTCCCTGATCCTGATTTTTACCCTGACTACTTTCTCACTTTCTGCTGATGAAGGAATGTGGATGTTGCACCTGTTGAAGCAACAAAAATATCCCGAAATGAAAAAACTGGGATTGAAATTGAGAGATTATGATATTTACAATCCGAATGGCACATCGATAAAAGACGCGGTTGTTCAGTTTGGTGGCGGATGCACCGGTGAGGTGATTTCTTCCCAGGGACTGGTATTGACCAATCATCATTGCGGCTACGGACAGATACAGAACCACAGTACGCTGGAACATAATTACCTGGAAAACGGATTCTGGGCCATGACGAAGACTGAAGAACTTCCCAATCCCGGACTGACGGTTACTTTTATAGATAAGGTGGAGGAGGTAACCGATTACGTGAAGAATTGTCTTGAACGGGATAAGGCGCTGGACAAAGACGGTATCCTGTTCCTTTCTCCCGCCTATTTGAAAAGCATTGCCAAAGAGAGGGTGGGGAAAGAGTTTCTGGAAAATAACGCTGGTGCCGATGTTGAGATTAAGCCATTCTTCGACGGGAACCAATATTTTATGTTCATCAAAAAGATATACTCCGATATTCGTCTGGTGGGGGCGCCGCCCAGTTCGATCGGAAAGTTTGGTGCCGATACCGATAACTGGATGTGGCCACGTCACACAGGCGACTTTTCCCTTTTCCGCATTTATGCTGATAAAAACGGAAACCCCGCTCCTTATTCTCCCGATAATGTTCCACTGAAACCCAAGCGCTGGCTTACCGTTTCTACCCAGGGCGCAAATGAAAATGATTTTGTTATGATCCTGGGGTTTCCCGGTACAACCTATAAGTTTTATACCTCGTGGGAAGTTGCCGAGCGGCGCGATATCGATAATAGAGTGCGTATCAACATGCGCAGGGTCCGCCAGGAAGCCCTGTTGAATGAAATGCTTGCCGATCCGCAGGTAAATATACAGTATGCTTCGAAATACACAGGCTCTACGAACGCCTACAAGAGCGCTATCGGCTCGAATTGGGCCATTGACAAGCGTAATTTTGTCATGGCAAAAAAACGACAACAGGAAAGACTTATCGGTTGGGCAAAGAAAAAGAACAAAACGCAGTTCCTGGCCGCTCTTGATACCATACAACATATTGTTGAGCAACGCAGTGACCTCCGTTTCAGGGACCGGATGCTGAACGAAGGGATTGTCAGAGGGATTGAGTTTGCTAATGTGCCGGTCCGGAATGCTGACTCATTGATCCGGGCACTTCGGAACAAGGACGAAAAGAAGATCGAGAATTTCACGTTACTGCTTCTTAATGATTACCGGAATTTTGCCAACAAGAACTACAGCGTAGAAGTGGATAAAAAAGTAGCCAAAGCCATGATTGCTGAATACATACGGTTGGTTCCCAAAGATAAGCATCCTGATGTTTTTACCGTTTTACACACTGAGTTTGAGGGAGACATAAACAAATACGTAGATAATATTTTTGAAAATTCTGTTTTCGGGAGTGAAGCTAACCTGGAAAAATTCCTTTCTCATCTTACTCCCGAAACACTTGTCCATGATCCGATGTTTAGCTTTGCCCGGTCGGTAAAGAAAGAAGAAGCAATGTTAAAAGATCAGCAAGATGCTTTTACCCGCGCCTATTTGATCGCCCGCCGTTCATACCTGGACGGAGTGCTGGAGATGGATGGAGCAACGGCATATGCTCCCGATGCCAATCTTACGCTCAGGCTTGCATACGGACAGTTGAAAGGTTATGCACCCCGTGATGCTGTTTACTATGAACCCCAAACAACGGTGGAAGGAATTATGGAAAAAGAAGATCCCGGGAATTGGGAGTTCGTTGTGCCTGAAAAGCTGAAAGAGCTCTATAACAAAGGTGACTACGGACGTTATGCTTTACCCGGCGGTAAAATGCCGGTGGCATTTATGGCCTCAACGCACACTACCGGAGGAAACTCGGGCAGCCCGGTTATGAACGCCGGGGGAGAATTGATTGGTATAAACTTTGACCGTAACTGGGAGGGAGTTGGCGGAGATATTCAGTACCTTCCGGATTATCAGCGAAGCATTATAGTGGATATCCGTTATGTGTTATTCATTATTGATAAATTTGCTGGTGCTACACACTTGATTGAGGAGATGGATATCCAGTAAAAAAGAGGTTGCAGCAGCCTTGTTTTTTTAAGAAAAAAAGCTGCAAAAAATAATATTAATACCTAGAAAGATCATATATTTGTATGGGGTAAATTCTATTAAATACAAGTAATCATGAAAACGAAATTATTTTACTCTGTATTTGTTTGCGTGATTGCATTACTGGCCGGATGTGGGACAGCGCAAAAAGGATTGAAAAGCGAAACAGCTAAGCGCTTGTTTGGATTGTGGGAGGTGAAAGCCATTCACAACAGCAATGAGGAAGGTTACAAAAAAATGCCTCACGGGATGTTTAAGATGATTATCGATGACGGCAGGTTTGTTAACTTCATGACAACCGCAGGTGGCGCTATGATCACCGTTGACGGAACGTACAGGTTGGTTGGAGATTCCCTTTACATCGAAGAGATTAATCATTCTTTCAACAGAACACAGGTTGGGAAAGACAATCCCTTGAATTTGAAACTTTCCGGGCCTAAGTTTATGTACCTGAGGTGGTTTCAGGCAGTGGATGAGTTTGGTGAGAACCAGAATCAATGGATTGAGGAAATCTGGCAACGGGTAGAGCTTGAAGATATGGAAGTGAGCCGTATCGATTTGGAGCAGGAACTCCGGGCGTTGGTGAAAGATCCTGAGGTGATAAAGAAAGTTATGGATTAACCTCTCTTGCGGAACGAATTGAAAAGAGCGTGTGATATTCTGACCGCACGCTCTTTTACTGTGTATACCTTAATTTTTATAACTTCGACAACGCTTCGTCCAGCTCATATTTGATATCATCGATATGCTCCAGCCCAAGTGACAACCGCAACATATTCGGATAAACCCCAGACGCAAGCTGAGCTTCTTTCGAAAGCTGTTCGTGTGTGGTAGTCGCCGGATGAATGATCAGTGTCCTTGTATCCCCCACATTAGCTACGTGGCTGATCAGGGACAGGTTGTCTATGACTGTGGCGGCCTGTTTTTCATTGCCTTTGATAAAAAAGGACAAAACTCCGCCAAAACCGTTGTTTTTTAAATATTTCTTGGCTAAGGCGTTGTATTTGCTGCTTTCCAGTCCCGGATAATTGACTTTTTCTACTTTCGGATGTTTTTCGAGCCAACGGGCAATCTCCAATGTACTTGCATTTATTCGTTCTGCACGAAGTGAAAGTGTTTCCAGGCCCTGAAGCATCATAAAGGAGTTGAATGGGCTAATGGCAGGCCCAAAGTCGCGCAGCCCCTCAACGCGGCAGCGTATGGCGAAAGCGATGTTCCCGAAAGGAGATTGATCACCGAAAACCTCCCAGAAATTTAATCCGTGATATCCTTCAGAAGGCTCACTGAGAGTGGGGTATTTCCCGTTGTTCCAGTTGAAATTTCCTCCGTCGATAATGATTCCACCCATGGATGTGCCGTGTCCTCCAATCCACTTTGTGGCGGAATGAAGCACAATGTTTACTCCCCAGTCGATGGGATTGAACAAGTATCCACCTTGCGCAAACGTATTATCCATTATCACCGGCAGGTCTTTTTTGCGTGCCAGATCAACAATTTTTTCTACATCGGGGATGTTGTACTCCGGGTTTCCAATCATTTCGAGGTAGATGGCTTTTGTCTTTTCGTCTATCAGGCTTTCTATGCTGTCTACATCATCCCCTTTGGCGAAACGGAACTCAACTCCCAACCGGGCAAAAGAAACCTTAAAAAGATTGTATGTGCCACCGTATAAGAATGATGTGCTGACTATGTTGTCGCCGGCACCGGCCAGGCTGTTGATGGTGATAAACTCTGCAGACTGTCCTGAGGCTGTGGCTACAGCTGCTGTCCCTTTTTCCAGGGCGGCCATCCGTTTTTCGAAAACATCCGTGGTAGGGTTTTGCAGCCGGGTATAAATATTCCCAAACTCCCTTAAGCCGAATAGGTCGGCTCCGTGCTCCGCATTCTTAAAAACGAAAGCTGTTGTCTGATGAATGGGTGCGACTCTTGAGCCTTCAATCTGATCTGGCTGTTGTCCTGCGTGAATCTGCAGGGTTTCGAAATGTAAATTTCTCATTTTCTTTAATTGTTATTGAAGTTTTTAAAATAACCTAAATGCAGCAAAATTGTTCGTTTGACGACTATTTAAAATCAACAATCCGTTTTGTGTGACAAAATGCTATAGTGCAAAAGTAAAAGAAAATACGGGATCTTGGCACAAATAAGTGTTAAATGTGCAATTTATGGCTGATTACAGGATGTTTCGCAGGAGAAAAGTTATGTTAGTTGTCAAATAACCGGCTTCGGGCAATCATGCATGCACCAACGACTCCGGCTTTGTTTTTTAATTTCGAAGGGATAATCTGCGTATCTTTATTAACCAGGCCCAACGAATGTTTTCTGACGGCACTTCTTATCGGAAGCATAATAAATCCTTCTGTTTCTGCTACCTGACCGCCTATAACCACCAGCTCCGGATTGAAAATATTAATCAGTCCGGCGACGTATTTACCCAGTTTGAACCCTACCTCTTCCATTATCTCAATGCAAAGCGGGTCTTCCATGTTGGTGGCTTTTACGATGTCTGTAAGGGTAAGTTTATTTAAGTCTTTTACCTGTTGGGTGAGAATGGAACTTTCTCCCTTGTTGATCCGCTCAAGTACCATCCGGTGTATAGCCAGCCCGGAGGCTTCTGTTTCGAGGCATCCCTTTTTGCCGCAATGGCAAATGATTTCGTTATCGAAAATGGGGAAATGGCCAAATTCTCCTGAAAATCCCGATTTCCCGTAGTATAGCTTCTTATCGATAATGATTCCAATGCCGAGGCCCCAGCTTACATTTACAAAAATCACGTTACTTTCACTCTGTACCGCTCCCTTCATAAATTCACCGTAAGCCATGGAGCGCGTGTCATTGTCCACAGTTACTTTATAGTTCAATCGGTTTGATAAGATATTGCTGATCGGCTCTTCACTAAAATAGAAGCTGCTGTAGCTGTATCCGGATTCGGGGTTTACGCGGCCCGAGATATTCAGGCAGATGTTGTATATTTTTTGCTTCAGTTCACCCGTTTCACGGATGAATTTTTGTATGTGCTCACAAAGGACATCGAACGAGTCTGTGGTGTTTTCATACATATACGAAATTCCCATTTCGTACTTCACAATATCGCCTTTAAAATCCATCAACGCAATGTTTAAATGGTGTCTTGTCATGTCTACCCCGATGAAATAGACAGATGACGGATTCAAGCCGTAAACATTTGGGTACCTTCCGCCTGCGGTTTGTATTTTTCCGAAATCGGCAACCAATCCTTTATCGCTCAGCTCCCCGATCAATTTTGTTACAGTAGGAACACTCAGGTCGAGCCCTTTTGAAAGTTCGGCTATCGTGTCATTTCCGTTGTTAACGAAATGGTTGATTATCTCTTTTTTTATCTGGATGTTTTTGGGGCTTTTGTCGGTGCTTAAGAAGAAACTCTTTTCCATCTCACTCTTTATTTTATAGAAAATATGTTGTATCCTGATTTTAAAGGTTAGTTAAAGGCAATATTTATAAATTGTCTGAATTTTTAAACCATATAATAAATTAGGGCAAAGATAATAAAAATGTAAAATTTAAGTGCCGGTTCTTGCACAAAAAAACAGGAATATTAAAAAAATAACAATAATTTAACTTTATTGGCGATAATTCGATCATATTTTATAACTTTATCGGAATTTCTTAAAATCGTAAACCTAAAATACAAATTAACTTTTAATTATCAATGAATTACTTTTATCTTGTCCCCATTGCATCGTTGTTCGCTCTAAGTTTTGCTTTCTATTTCTTCAAGAAGATGATGAGAGAAAGCGAAGGTACAGAACAAATGAAGACCATCGCGAAATATGTCCGCGAAGGTGCCATGTCTTATTTGAAGCAACAATATAAAGTTGTTGCTATCGTCTTTGTTATTTTAGCCTCGGTTTTTGCCGTTATGGCTTATTTTGGGTTGCAGAACAACTGGGTTCCCTTTGCATTTTTAACCGGAGGTTTTTTTTCTGCGTTAGCGGGTTTTTTTGGTATGAAAACCGCCACTTATGCATCGGCACGTACAGCGAATGCTGCTAAAAATTCACTCAACAAGGGATTACAGGTAGCCTTCCGCTCAGGCGCCGTTATGGGCCTGGTGGTTGTGGGGTTAGCCTTACTTGATATTTCTGCGTGGTATCTTGTCCTGGATCATTTCATTGACAGTGCGGAGCCCGGACACAAGCTTATCATGATTACCACTACGATGCTTACCTTCGGTATGGGTGCTTCCACACAGGCGCTGTTCGCACGTGTGGGGGGAGGAATTTACACCAAGGCGGCCGATGTGGGAGCTGACCTGGTCGGAAAAGTGGAAGCCGGTATTCCCGAAGATGATCCGCGAAATCCTGCTACCATTGCGGATAACGTGGGTGATAACGTAGGAGATGTGGCGGGGATGGGAGCCGACCTTTATGAGTCTTACTGCGGTTCTATCCTGGCTACGGCTGCACTGGGTGCTTCGGCTTTCGTGCTGAACCCTGCTATGCAGGCCAAAGCGGTTTTTGCGCCCATGATTATTGCGGCTATCGGTGTTTTTCTTTCCATACTGGGTATCTTTCTGGTGCATACAGGTGAAAATGCCGATATGAAAAAACTGATGGCCGCATTGAATCGCGGAGTTAACGTAAGTGCGGTATTGATTGCCCTGTTCACTTTTGTTATTTTGTATCTTCTGGGTTTCGAAAACTGGTTAGGGTTATCTTTCTCAGTAATTTCCGGATTGCTGGCTGGAATTGTTATCGGACAAGGTACGGAATATTATACATCTCATTCTTTCCGCCCAACGCAACAAATTGCAGAAAGTGGCAAAACCGGGCCGGCTACCGTTATTATCTCGGGTATGGGGACCGGAATGATATCTACATTTATTCCCGTGATAACCATAGCGTTGGCTATTCTGTTTTCTTACCTTTGTGCCACTGGGTTTGATGTGCAGAACATGATGTCGGGAGAGAACCTGAGTATGGGATTGTATGGCATTGGAATAGCCGCTGTGGGGATGCTTTCGACTCTCGGGATAACATTGGCTACAGATGCTTACGGGCCAATTGCGGATAATGCCGGCGGAAACGCTGAGATGTGCGGATTGGGAAAAGAGGTCCGCAAACGTACGGATGCCCTGGATGCTCTTGGAAACACTACTGCTGCCACGGGAAAAGGATTTGCGATCGGTTCCGCTGCATTGACGGCACTTGCTTTGTTGGCCTCCTATATCGAAGAGATTAAAATAGGTATGTTGCGGCTTGGACAAACTGTACTTGAGTTTGCCGATGGCAGTGATGCTGTGGAAATTGCTAAAGCCGGTTTTGCCGATTTCATGAACTATTATCAGGTTACCCTGATGAATCCCAAGGTGCTTGTCGGCATTTTTATCGGTTCGATGATGGCATTTCTTTTCTGTGGGCTTACCATGAATGCTGTGGGAAGAGCTGCTCAGAAAATGGTGGAAGAGGTACGTCGCCAGTTCCGTGAAATCGCAGGCATATTAGAAGGTACGGGTACTCCCGACTATGCGAAGTGTGTTGAGATATCCACGAAGGGTGCGCAACGGGAGATGTTGTTGCCGTCACTTCTGGCCATTGCCATTCCCATTGTAACGGGGGTTATTCTCGGAGTGCCCGGTGTCATGGGACTATTGGCCGGGGGATTGGGTTCTGGATTTGTGTTGGCTGTTTTTATGGCAAACTCCGGCGGTGCGTGGGACAATGCCAAAAAATACGTGGAAGAAGGTAACCTGGGCGGAAAAGGCAGTGACGTGCACAAAGCCACCGTGGTGGGGGATACTGTTGGTGATCCGTTCAAGGATACATCCGGGCCTTCGCTCAACATTTTGATCAAGCTGATGAGTATGATTTCTATCGTGATGGCGGGGCTGACGGTTGCCTGGAGCCTTCTGTGACGGTAGTCAAAAAAACCCCGAAAGTTTTTTGTCTAACTTTCGGGGTTCATATCAATCCTGGAGTTTTTTTATAAATTTATAAGTTCGGATTTACCGATTTCCATTGATCAGTTGCGGGGATGATTCCCATAGCGATGACTTCATCACGCAGCTTTGCCAGGTGTTGGTAGCTTTCTTTCAAGGCCGTCATTTCGCTGTCGGTTCCTTTGGTCTCGTTTATGACCACACCGTCTTTGGTGATGTTGGTTTCCATTGCCATCATGATGTTCGGGAAATCGACGGTATTTACGTAACAACCCGAAGGCCAACCGAATTTCTCTCCGCCCATGGCTGCGCGGATCATTTCTACCGATACGTACGACGGGCTTTGGAACGATGAGCGTCCACGCAGTTTAATGATGTTTGCGCCCCCTTTGGTTACTCTTAGTTTAAGGGCATCCCAGTCTTCGTTTGTGAGCTCGGGTGTGCCGATGAGGTCGGTTAACGGTTTTCCGTCAACTTTTGCCGTAGAGGCAAAAACAGCCATTTGCTCGCCGTGTCCGCCATAGGTGCGGGTATTGGTAACCTGGCTCTGTTTTACACCGAAATGTTTTGCCAGTTCGCTTTGTAAACGGGTACTGTCCAGTCCGGCCAGTGTGGTAACGCAGCCCGGTTTCAGGCCCGAGTGAATAAGGGCCACCAGGCCGGTAATGTCGGCAGGATTAAAAATAACGGTAAGGTGTTTCAGATCGGGGCAGTAAGCCTTGATGTCTTTACCCAGTTGAGCTGCAATCTCCGCATTGCCTTTCAACAAATCTTCGCGGGTCATGCCGTCTTTTCGCGGAGCACCGCCCGAAGAAATCATGTATTTTGTGCCGGTGAATGCTTCCCGGATATCGGTGGTGAACGTAAAATCCACTCCTTCAAATCCACAATGGCGCATTTCTTCGTAAACACCCTCCAGGCCAAGAGCAAAGGGGTCGTATAAGCAGATGTTCGGGGTTAAACGCATCATTGCCGCAGTTTGCGCCATGTTTGAACCAATCATTCCGGCAGCGCCAACGATGGTTAATTTTTCGTTTGTTAAAAAGCTCATAATTGAAATTATTAAATGTTGAATGTTTTTTCGGAGGCCAAATTTACGATATTATCCCGACATTAAAGAAAAAAAGAATTAAATAAACGTTAAAACCCTGCCCGGCTTAACCTTACAACAACCGGGATCGTCACGGGCATTGAACAGAGGCTGCCTTTTTGGGGGCAGCCTCTCTTTCATTGGAAGTGTTGAGCCGGTTAGTGTCTTGCCCACCAAAGCGGAGTTAACACTGCGTCGGTTCCTCCGAGTAATTCAACGGCTTGTTTATATCCTTCAGGGTTACTGTTTTCAAGTGATGCAGGATATTTTAATCGTTGAGGGAAGAAATCGGGTTGTTGGGTGGTTTTTACATTATCTTTCGTTATGGCCGGAAGATTTGTTAACGGGTTTTCCACAACCATGTTTTCGAAGAATGGGAGTCCAAGACGACGGTAATCGTTCCAGGTTTCGAGTGGTAACCACGGATTTTGAGCGATGAATTTTTGGGTGATGACTTTCGTCATCTGGTCGTTCAATGCTTTCTTATAAGAAGTCTGGCTTGCTACCGGAAATTTATACGCAAACTTCGCCGCTTGGTTAGTATAACCATCAATAATGTCTACTTCAACGGTTGCAGGAGGCTCTGCTGTATGATCCCATTTTACGGATGTTCCAACACGGTTGTAATCTGTTGAAGCAATATACGTGTCGTAAAAACTGCTAACGCCATGATAGTCCAGGCTGGCTTTAATTCCTTTTTCGTAAGCTTCTTTTGCAGACGTGGGCGTTGTCCAGCCTCTTAGAGCTGCTTCAGCCAGTAGGAAATAGGTTTCCCAAGAAGCAAAGAATACGCGTTTTTGCGAATGATTCCTGTATTTTTTTACGAGTATAGGGTTGTATAAAGATCCTATAATCTGGTTCATGGCAGACATGTCTCCCCAGCTTCCACCTGGCATAGTGTTCCACGTAAACGCTAAATTAACAGTGGCGATTTCATTATTTTGGTCTTTATCTGCAAACACAGATCTTTCCAAAGGGCCTAAATCATCTTCCGATGTAAATTGTGCATCGGGGCTGGTGAAATCACCGGGTATGGCGTAGAGTTTGTAAGCTCTTGGGTCAATGGTGTTGTGAAGTCCGTCGAAGAAGAACCCGATTGAAGGATCGTTTGTATACGTTGAAAATTGATTTTGGAACCTTTTTCCCATATATCCCTTCGGTTTGATGTAAGAAGCGTATGAAGCGTCCAGCATGTCTGCCGATTTAACACTGCCTAGATTAATCATGAGATTGTTTAGCGTATTACTCATTAATAACGCATTCCAGGGTCTTGACATCACTCCTGCCAACGGATCCCAACCGTCACGTTCTTTAACTGCAAACATTTCGTCTGCCGTTAAAATAATTGACCCTTTCACTGCATCTTCAAATTCAGATTTTGCTTTTGCTGCATCTGCTTCCGATAAACGCATAGCCAGACGCATACGCATTGAGTTGGCGTATTTTATCCACTTTTCAAAATCGAACTGATAAGCACGGTCAAATTTCTTATCAATGTCTTGAGCTTTTACATTGACATCAATTTTCTGTGCTGCATCTTTCAATTCATCGATCATAAAATAATATACGTCTTTAACACTGGAGAATTCAGGGTTTGTTCCTTTAAATGCTTCAAGGGGAAGAGGACCAAAATTATCGGCGAACTCACTCATTAGGTATGCTCGCCAGATTCTAGCTACTTCTTTGAGGTTTTTCGTCATTTGGCGGTCGTACTCTACTGCGAACTCATCTTTTTGAATTTGTTTTTCAGCCAAGTCTACTGCTTGCGTTGCTGATTTCATCCAACCCGATACATAGTTGTAATAATCGGAACTCCAGTCATTATTATAAGTGCCAAGGTTTATGCCGCCCGAACGGTCTTGTCTACCGGCACGTCTCCAATACAAAACAAAAGCACGTTCAGCAATGTGCGGGTCTTGTTGCGCATCGGTTATGGCTTTATTGATTATGTATTGAACCTTGATGTCGTCTTCATTTGCAGCATTTGGATCTTTATTAATGTCTTCGAAGTCGGAACAGGCTCCTAAAAACATGATCGCTGCCAAAAAAGCCAATAATATATTTTTCTTTTTCATTTTCTTGTTTTGTTAAATTATTAGAAACCAAAAGTTACATTAAACAAATAGGTACGCGAAGTAGGCGGAGCCGTATTCTCAAATCCTACGGCATTTGTTCCAATAGCAAATACCGATTCGGGATCTACACCGTTTAAATAGCTTTTAATCATTAAGGCATTGTTTACAGAAACTCCCATTCTTAAACGAGTAAAAGGAGTATTCTTTAACAGGGTACGGTTAAAATCATAATTCAGCTGCACGTTGCGTACGCGAATGTTGGTAGCGTTGTAAATATTAGCTTCTGAAATACCCAGGTTTCCGGTATCGCCTGTAACCCTGTTCCAGTATTCCTGTTGGGTCACTTTGGTCGTATTTACCTGATATTGATTGTTGGCATCAAGATAAACACCGTCCACGATAAATTCATCGCGTTTTCCTCCTGGAGCTGTTATGGCAGCAGTTCCAGCACCTTGTAAATAGAAATTTGTTCCTGAAAACATTTCACCTCCAATGCGGGAGTCAATCAAGAAGCTGAAGGAGAGCCCTTTGTGTTGGAATGAGTTTGTGACACCAATTAACATGTCGGCTTGTTGATCCCCAACTTTTTCTTTTTCAGGGGTTCCATTCGGGAGTCCGTTAGCATCAACGATGAGTTTACCATAATGCGGACTGTTTTTATCGGTTACCCGTTTGAATTTTGAACCGTAGATTTCGCCGTAATTGCCTCCTGCGGTTGCATAGACCTGCAAGTTGTCATATCCGCCTAAAGAATAAAGTTTAACATCATCGGTTAGTTCTACGATGGTATTTCTGTTGGTTGAAATGTTGGCTTGCATGTTCCATGCGAAATCTTTTGTTTCAACGGGACGAGCATTTATCATCAACTCGATACCTTGGTTCTGAATGTTTCCTGCATTGATTTTCCTTGAACCGTATCCACTTAACGGGTCCATGGGTAAATTCAGCAATTGACGACGAGCATTTGATTTGTACCAGGCAAAATCAAATCCCAGGCGGTTATTGAAAAAACGTAGTTCTGTACCTGCTTCCCATGAAGAGATAAGCTCACTACGAACGCCCGGGTCAAATAATGTGTTATTGGTACCCGCCGTTGCATTATTTTCAGGGTCTTTACCAATCCAGTAGGTATTATAAAGTTGATAAGGATCAAGATCGTTACCAACCTGAGCAAACGAAGCTCGTACTTTTGCGTACGTAAACCAAGACGGCATTCCTTTTCCTTGAGTATTGATCATGTCGCTGATTACGAGTGAAGTACTGATCGATGGGTAAAAAAATGATCTATTATCAGGGTGTAAGGTTGAAGACCAGTCGTTGCGGAATGTACCGTCCAGGAAGAAATAGCCGCCGTAATTCAACTGTGCCGTTCCGAAAACGGAGTTGATTTTCTTTTCATTGTATTCCCTTTCGGCATTGACGTTGTTTTTTGCATTTCCAAACGTGAAAAGATCTCGAACGAGCAGTTCATCGGGACCACCGCTGATGCCGGTTTTTTTCCTATGCATGAGGTTGCCCCCCAAAGAACCGCCTAATCCCCAATTGCCGAATACATTGTCTTTTTGAGCCGTGAATAATGCCGTATAGTTGTTCTCGAAGAATTTATCCTGTCCGAAACTGTATCGTCCGGTATCGGTTAGAGGGCTTCCTCCGTATGTTTTGTTATCGTATTGGGTGAAATACATATCTGTACCCCCTCTGATCTCTCCGGTCAGCCATTCTGTAAACTGATACTTAAGCGTCCCCGACATTAGAAAACGCTCCCTGACATCGTTGCTGAGCCTGTATTTACTCAACCAGTAGGGATTTATCTGCGGACTGGTTTTTTGGTACCAAACCATTTTTCCGGCATCATCTACGGGATTACTGAAGTCTAGGATATCCAATGAACGAGGGAAAGCGTACATGGTAAAGAACGGATTCGATGCATTTCTTCCTCCGACCGGGCGGTTCTGAGCATTCGTTTTGACGTACTGAACCTTAGTATCGGTACTCCACCTGTCGTTCGCTCCGAATTTTGTTGTTGCGCGAGCGGTCATATTGGTCCTGCTTAGATCAGCCCCAGGTATCTTGCTCCAATCATCGGTCCTGCCTAACGAAGTGTAAACAGAGACATTATTGTACTGCTGTGAAAAGGCAATGTTGTCTGTAAGGTTAATCCCCGGTTTGTTGAAGTAAGCGTTTAAGTTGTCGTAAACCGTCATTCTGGCTTTCTCCCCGTTCCATTTTGTGTATTCCTGTCCGGTAATCTCCGGTCCCCAGCTGCTAGAAGACAACGCATCGTAAGCTCCATCAGAGCCTTGTCCGTATGTGCTTTGCAGTTTGGGATTCATAAAAATGGTTTCCGCAGAGACCGAAGATGAAACGGTAATTCCCAATCCGTCGTTTTTACGTCCGGTTTTTGTGGTAATCAAGATGACTCCGTTTCCGGCTCTTGAACCATATAAGGCAGCAGCGGATGCGCCTTTCAGTACAGACATGCTTTCTATATCCTCGGGGTTAATATCCGATAAACCGTTACCCATATCTGCGCTTGGATTCCAATAGTCGTTATTCTTTGCTCCTGTGAAGTTATCCATGGGAACGCCGTCAACTACAATTAACGGTTGATTGAGATTAGTAACGGAATTATTACCTCGAATTACAATTTTAGAAGAACCGCCGGGTCCGTTACCGGAGCGTATTACCTGCAACCCGGATACTTTTCCGGATAATGCGTTTGCTACGTTTACTTCACGAGCAGCGATAATGTCATCCCCTTTTACCTCTTGAATAGCGTAGCCGAGAGCTTTTTTATCTCTTTTGATCCCCAACGCCGTCACGACTACTTCGTCCAGTAATTCACTGTCGGATGTGAGTACTACGTCAATGGTTGTACGCCCATTAACCGGAATGGTTTGAGTGACCATTCCCACATAGCTGATCTGCAACGAACCGTTGGATGGCACATTGTTTAATGTATACTTGCCGTCGAAATCCGTTACGGTTCCACGACTTGCATCGCCAGCTACAATTACTGTTGCGCCGATGACTTCAAGCCCCGTGTCGTCCGTTACAGTACCACTTACGGTTACGTTTTGAGCAGAAATAGAAAAGGCAAATACACTCAACAGGAGTGTAAAAAAGCCTTTTGTCGAAAAAAGATTTTTACTTTTCATTCCCTCTAGTTTTTAAATTGATTTAATAAGTTATCCAGATTTTTAGCGTGCGTTTTAAAATATTTTTTTGTCTTTTTGTTGTTGTGGCTTTTGTTTGACAGGACGGTTTCTTGTTATAATTGACAAAAAGAAGCTAAAATATTTCAAAATGCTCGCAAAGATAGGTTATTTTGCTTTATTATAGAAATATTTTAACAAAAAAATAGTTGTTTAAAACTAAACAACTATTGATATATGAGCCTTTGTTCTTAAAAATAATTAATTAGAAAGGCCGCTTTAACTGCTGAAGAGAATCACAATCCTTTTTCCGACAGGTACCTCTCGGCATCCATGGCGGCGCGGCATCCCATTCCGGCAGCCGTAATGGCCTGGCGGTAATTCGGGTCGGCTACGTCACCTGCGGCAAAAACACCTTCGATGTTGGTTTTTGATGTTGGATTGTCTATCTTGATGTATCCCACCTCGTCGAGTTCCAAAAAGTTTTTAAAGATGTCGGTATTGGGTGTGTGTCCGATAGCCAGGAAAAATCCGTCGATGGCGAGATCAATTTTCTCTTCATCGGGTTCGCCCATGCGTTTTACCAGATGTACTCCTTCCACGCCTTTTTCTCCGTACAGCCCTACGGCATTGTGTTCGAAAAGAATTTCGATTTTTGGATTGTTCATTACCCTCTCCTGCATGATCTGAGATGCGCGCAGGTAAGGCTTACGCACGACCAGGTAGACCTTGTCTGCCAGTCCCGACAGGTAAGTCGCTTCTTCGCAAGCGGTATCCCCACCGCCTACCACGGCCACCTTTTTTTTGCGGTAGAAAAAACCGTCGCATGTGGCGCAGGCGGAAACACCTTGTCCGGCGTATTTGGTTTCATCGGGCAACCCCAGGTACTTGGCGGTTGCACCGGTAGAAATAATTACCGTATCGGCTTCAATCATGTGCTCGTTGTCGATCGTTACCTTAAACGGGCGTACCGAAAAATCCACGGAGGTGGCTCTTCCCGGAAAAATCTCAGTCCCGTATCGCTGAGCTTGTTTTTTAAGGTCTTCCATCAGTTCCGGCCCGGTAATTCCTTCGGGATAGCCGGGGAAATTTTCCACTTCAGTAGTGGTTGTCAGCTGCCCACCGGGCTGTAGTCCTTCAAATAAGACGGGCTCCAGATTGGCACGCGAAGCATAGATAGCTGCTGTGTATCCCGCGGGTCCCGACCCGATGATCAGGCATCTTACTTTATTCCTCATAGTCGTAATATGTTTAAAAAACCTTCCCTTTGTTTGAGAGAAGGCAGTACTGTTAATAATTGGCTCAAAGGTACGATTATTCTTCTATACGTGAAATGGATATAGTAAATTTCTATCGTCCATTTATCTCAAATCCACAACTTCAACTCCTTTGTGTTGGTCTTTGTTGAAGATAAATTCAGTATCGGTGAAATTATAATTGGTGTTGTAATCGTTGATATCAATTTTGTTTCTCATCCCGTTTTTCAGGGTGATATCCACTTGTAAAACGGAGTTGGTTTTTTTATCAATACCCACGGATATTTTTTTGAAATCACTTTTGCTTCCCGTTGGAGACATGTTTATAACGAATGCATTCTTCCCATTGATGATTCCCGATGCAGGGGTGTCTAGCGTGAACCCGGTTTTGTACATGCTCAGCAACGCCAGTGGGCTGATGGAGGCAATCTCTTCGTTTGATGGATGGCTGATATTTACTTCGTTGAGGTCTTTCATCAAAACCCATTGGGTTTTTCCATCGAACCAGGTATCGATGGTTGGCATTTCGATTTTAAATTTATTGCCTTTTACCCGTGCCGTCCCCTTCTGGGGTTGGTATGCCGTTCCGTTTTCGTCGGTGGTGGTAATGTTAAACGTCATTTTGATGCCGTTGGAATTTTCATAGGTGCTGTATGCTTTATCTAAGATATTCCGGGCGTTTGCGGCAGGTTGTGCGAATCCAGTAGATACGGTTAATAATGCGGCAATGGCGAGTATATATTTTTTCATATTGTTCTCCTTTTAACGGGTTTTCTGATGGGTTGGACTAAAAAGAGGGTGTTTGGTTTATTTTGCGATCCGGGTTTCCGGTTTCCGGATTTTACCTCAAGGAATCCAGTAATTTTTCCAGCGAATATTCATCCGAAATATATACATCGCGAGGCTTGCTTCCTTGTGCAGGGCCTACGATTCCGGCGGTTTCCAGTTGGTCCATAAGCCTACCTGCCCGGTTGTACCCGATGGAAAATTTCCGTTGGATCAGTGACGTGGAGCCTTGCTGGTGAATTACAATAAGCCGGGCGGCTTCATCGAAGAGTGTATCCCGCTCGTTCAGGTCTACTGCGCCGGGTTTATCCTCGCTATCCGCCGATACCACTTCGGGCAAGGCAAATGCGGATTCATAACCCCGTTGTTTACCTATGTATTGGGAAATATCCTCTATCTCGGGCGTATCTACAAAGGCGCACTGGATACGAATCAGGTTGCTCCCCTGCGAGAAAAGCATGTCACCCCGCCCAATCAACTGGTTGGCACCGGTAGCATCGAGAATGGTTCTTGAGTCGATCTGTGAGGTTACACGAAAAGCCATCCGGGCGGGGAAGTTGGCCTTGATGGTTCCGGTAATGATGTTGGTTGTGGGGCGTTGTGTGGCGATCACCATGTGCATACCCACAGCGCGTGCCTTTTGTGCGATACGTGCGATGGGCATCTCAATTTCTTTTCCGGCAGTCATGATCAAGTCGCCAAACTCATCGATCACCACCACGATATACGGCAGGTACCTGTGTCCGTTTTTGGGATTGAGCTTCCGTTTGATGAACTTCTCGTTGTATTCCTTTATGGCACGGACGTGGGCCCGCATCAACAGTTCGTACCGGTCGTCCATCTCTTTGGTGAGCGAGTTGAGTGTTTGGGTTACCTTGGTTACATCGGTAATGATGGCTTTCTCCTCATCGGGAAGCTTTGCCAGGTAATGTTTTTCAATGGTGGAGTAGATATTGAATTCCACCATTTTTGGGTCGATAAGCACCATCTTCATTTCCGACGGATGCTTTTTGTACAGCAGCGATGTGATGATCGCATTCAAGCCCACCGACTTTCCCTGTCCGGTTGCTCCGGCGACCAGCAGGTGCGGCATTTTGGCCAGGTCAAAAATAAACACCTCGTTGGTGATGGTTTTTCCCAGCGCTACCGGCAAATCATATGTGCATTCCTGAAATTTGACGGAAGCGATAACCGATTGCATGGATACAATCTGTGGCTCTTTGTTGGGTACTTCTATACCGATTGTCCCTTTACCGGGCATTGGGGCGATAATACGAATACCCAGCGCCGAAAGGCTCAAGGCAATATCGTCTTCCAGGTTTCGAATTCGTGAGATCCGGACTCCTGCCTGCGGCACAATTTCGTAGAGTGTGATCGTTGGACCGACAGTCGCTTTTATGGAGGTGATCTCTATCCCGTAGTTACGGAGGGTGCGGATAATTTTGTCTTTATTCTCGTTTTGCTCCTGCATGTCCACCTGTCTGTTGCCGGTATTGTATACCTTGAGCAGGTCCATGGTAGGGAATGCAAATGAGGACAAGTCCTTTTTAGGGTCGTAGTCTTCCAGAATTTCCACATCCGGATCCGTTTCCTCGTTTGTATCCGACTCAGCCAGCGGTGAAGCCTTCTCTTCGGGTTTGTTTTCGGCAACCTGTATTTCGTCTTTCGGAACAAAAACCTCGAAAACGTCGTTCGCCGGCTCTTTTTTTCGGATGGGCGGGACTGTGTTCTGCGTAACGGGAAGAGGTGTTTGTTCCCTGTTTTGCAGCAAAACTTCCGGTTCGGTCTCTGTTTCCGGCTTGTCCGTCTTTTTGAAAGAGAACAGTTTTCTCCAGATGCCCGGTTTTTTTTTCTCCTCCGGTTCTTCTTTTTCGTCAAACTCGAGTTCAATGGGGGGTTGGCTCTCTTTATTTCCGTTAAAGGTGGGTTTGCTATTGATGAGTGTCTCCTGGATCTTGTGCATTGAGCTTTGTCGGAAGACAATCACGATGATAAGGATGAACAAAAGTACGAGAAGAATCATTCCCGGTACCCCGATGCTGCTTTCGAGCAGGCGCTCGATCTGACTTCCATGCGCACCTCCCCAGTTGATGTGGCTTTTGGGAAACAGCCTTCCGAAGATAAAGGCACTCGTGATGGAACCGCAAACCAGCCCAAAGGCAGTGATAAGCAGCACTTTTATAAAGCTGAAGTCGGAAACCTTCATCAGCCTCAATCCTAAATAAATGACGAAAAAGGGAATAAGTATCGAAAATAAGCCGAACCATTTGTTTACCAGTGTCTCAGCTAAAAAAGCCCCGCCGGTGCTCGTCCAGTTATCTACTTCCAGTTGCTTATCCTGAGTCAGTTCCCAGAAGGATTTATTGAGCACTTTGCTTTGATCTGCCGCCCCGGTAAAAAAGAAAGAGATGATTGCCAGCAACGTGAATATTCCCAGAAAAGCAACGAGAATGCCGAAAATGAAACGAACCCTTTCATTTTTTAAAAAACTGATTATGGCGGTCCTCCGCTTTCTTGCAGTGGCAGTTGTTGTCTTTTTCCTTTTTCGTTTTGTTGATTTTGCCATATATAAAAGTTCTCATCGATTTGCCATTAACCCGATGAAAAACAGGAGTTGGATCGGTAAATTTATTACAAAAGTAATAAAAAGAAACTTAGATGGAAAGCTTTATGGGTTTATAAAAAAAAGAAATGACCGGTTTTGTGTGGGATTATCTTTTCTTCTGGCCAAGTAAGTAGATTCCCCCAATCAGGGTAATGATGGCGACTCCAATTTCGACATAGGCGATCTCCTTGCCTTTATTGTCTTCAGCAGTTATTTCAATGCCGAGAATTTCTACCGATTTTGAACTCTTTTGCAGGTTTGTGATGCCAAGATAACCGAGGATGACGGCTCCCGCGATAAGAATGATTCCGATGATTGATTTCATGTTTGTTTTATTATTTTTTATTTAAGTTTCGCATGTGTTAAGATAACAGCTAATCTTCTCTTAATATTCCAGACATGCGGAAGTTCAGTGAATGGCAATTTTAAGTGTTTGTTTGTGTTGTGTGTTTCTGAAAAGTGAAAAGCCCGCGAATCACTTCGCAGACTTTTCTTGTTAACACAATCTTCATGAAACAAACTACACTATCGAGTTGATTGCAGATTCATAATCCGGCTCCTGTGCAATCTCGGGAACCAGTTCGGTATATACAACTCTCCCTTCGGGATTAACGACTACCACAGCACGGGCCAATAATCCGTGAAGCGGGCCGTCAGTCATCAGCACACCGTACTTGTCGGCGAATGAGTGGTCGCGAAAAGTGGAAAGTGTAACCACGTTCTCCAATCCTTCAGCGCCGCAAAAACGGCCTGCAGCAAACGGCAGGTCTGCCGAAATGCAGAGAACGGTTGTATTATTTAAAGAGCTGGCTTCTTTGTTGAATCTGCGGACAGAAGTAGCACAAACACCAGTGTCCAGGCTCGGGAAAATGTTTAAGACTACGTTCTTTCCTTTCAGATCGGATAGTTTTAATTCCGAAAGATCCGTTTTTACCAGCGAAAAATCGGGTGCCAGCGAACCCACATTCGGTAAATTGCCTCCGGTATTTACCGGATTTCCTTTAAATGTGATTTTTGTCATGTTTTTAATTTTATTTCTTTGGGTTTACATAAACCCACTCTCTATTACACTCTTTAATTATTCCTCAAAAACTATAACAAGACGGTAGTTGAAAAGTTCAGGAAAACCTGATTTTTAACTTTTTATTTAGAAACAGTTTTTTATTTTCAAAAACGGCTAATTCGCTTTCATCACAACTCTTCCTTCAGGTACTTTGCCGTATAGCTACCCTTGTGCTTAATTATCTCCTCGGGTGTTCCCGCGACAAGCACATTTCCGCCCTTTTCCCCGCCCTCTGGACCAAGATCGATGATGTAGTCGGCACACTTGATGATGTCGAGATTGTGTTCGATAACAATCACTGTATTTCCCTTGTCCACCAGTTTATTGAGTACTCCCAATAAAATCCTGATGTCCTCGAAATGTAATCCTGTAGTGGGTTCATCCAGTACGTAAAGGGTATTTCCGGTGTCGGTCCGGGCCAGTTCGGCCGCAAGTTTTACCCGTTGGCTTTCTCCGCCCGAGAGGGTTGTGGACGATTGTCCGAGCTTGATATATCCCAGTCCCACCTCCTGAAGCACCTTTATCTTATGCAGGATGTTGGGAATGTTTTCGAAGAAATCTACCGCCTCGTTGATCGACATGTTGAGTACGTCGGCAATGGATTTCCCTTTAAACCGTACTTCCAGTGTTTCCCGGTTGTATCTTTTCCCATGGCATCCTTCACAGGGAACCATTACATCGGGTAGAAAATTCATTTCCAGTGTTTTATATCCATTCCCTCCACAGGTTTCGCAACGTCCTCCTTTTACGTTGAATGAGAATCGTCCGGGTTTGTAACCGCGGATTTTTGCTTCGGGCATTCCGGAAAACAGGGTGCGGATATCGCTGAACACACCCGTGTAAGTTGCAGGATTCGAGCGGGGAGTCCTCCCGATGGGAGACTGGTCCACACTAACTACTTTGTCTACATTTTTTATGCCGTGCACCTCCTTGTATGGCATCGGGTCTTTCAGGGAACGGTAGAATTTCTGGCTCAGGATAGGTTGCAACGTTTCGTTGATAAGCGTAGATTTGCCGCTCCCCGACACTCCCGTTACGCATATGAGTGTTCCCAACGGAAATCGTACGGTGACATTTTTCAGGTTGTTGCCAGTTGCGCCTTCGACAATCAATGTTTTGCCGTTTCCTTTGCGTCGTTTCCCGGGGATCTTGATTTCGATTTTTCCGTTCAGGTAATTGGAGGTTAGCGTATTCTTCTTGAGCATCTCTTCGGGAGTGCCTTCAAAAACCACTTCGCCTCCTTTTTGTCCGGCAAACGGACCCATGTCTACCACATAGTCGGATGCAAGCATCATGTCTTTATCGTGCTCGACCACCACTACGGAGTTGCCTGAATCGCGCAGTTTTTTCAACGAATCGATCAGCCGGTGGTTATCCCGTTGATGTAGCCCGATACTGGGTTCATCCAAAATATACAATACGTTTACCAGTTGTGAACCGATCTGTGTGGCAAGCCGGATACGCTGGCTTTCTCCGCCCGAGAGTGACGCCGATGCGCGGGAGAGTGAAAGATAACCCAGTCCGACATCGATAAGAAAGCGCAACCGCGAAAGAATCTCCTTGTTGATCTCTTCGGCAATGAGCTGCTGTTTTTCTGAAACGTGATCACCGGCATCTACAATCCAGTCGTGGAGCTGCTGAATATCCATCTGCGACAACTCAGCAATGTTCTTGCCGTTTATTTTAAAGTGAAGTGCCTCCCGGTTGAGCCGTTGCCCGTTACACTCCGGACAAACCGACGTCGATATGAATTGTCCCGCCCATTTTTGCGCAGAAGCCGATGCGTCATCATCCTGTTGCATATCGATGTACTTGGCAATTCCTTCGTAACTTACCATGTAGTTGGAGTTACCCAGTGACTCGTTTTTGATTTTCAGGCGTTCGTCGGTACCGTAGATAATTTCGTCGATAGCATCTTGCGGGATATCCTGGATGGGCGTCTGCAGCGTAACTCCGTATTTTTCGCAAATGGCAGCCACTTGCCAGAAAAACAGGTTGCTTTTTTCTTTTCCTAGCGGCACGATTCCGCCTTTGGCAATACTTATGGAGGGATCGGGGATGACCTTTTCCGTATCGATGGAGTCGATGGTCCCTATCCCTTTGCATTTGGGGCATGCGCCTAATGGTGAGTTGAACGAGAAATTGTGCGGAGCGGGTTCGTTGTAGGATAATCCGGTGGTAGGGCACATTAACTCGCGGCTGTAGTGGCGCACCTCGCCGGACACGGTGTCCTGGATGAGTATCAGCCCCGAACCCTGCTTCATGGCAGTTCTGACACTCGATCTGAGCTTATCTTCAAACTTGTTGGACACGGCTAGTTTGTCCACCAGTACTTCGATGCTGTGGTTCTTGTACCTGTCCAGCTTCATCCCCGGCAGAATTTCCCGGATCTCGCCGTCCACGCGGACACTGATAAATCCCTTTTTCCGGATTTGCTCGAACAGCTCTTTGTAATGTCCTTTCCTGTTTCGTATAACGGGTGCGAGGATGTATATTTTTTTTCCGGCATACCGGGTTAAGATCAGTTCCAGAATTTGCTCTTCGGTATATTTTACCATTTTCTCGCCCGTAATGTACGAGAACGCTTCTCCGGCACGGGCATAAAGCAACCGTAGGAAGTCGTAAATTTCTGTGGTGGTGCCAACGGTAGAACGTGGATTTCGGTTGGTGGTTTTTTGTTCGATGGAAATGACGGGGCTTAATCCGGTAATTTTATCCACATCGGGACGTTCCATTTTGCTTAAAAATCCACGGGCATAGGCCGAAAATGTTTCTATATAACGCCGTTGCCCTTCGGCAAAAACGGTGTCGAAGGCCAGGGACGACTTGCCGCTTCCGCTCAATCCGGTAATAACCGTAAGTGAATCGCGCGGGATGGTTACGTCAATATTTTTGAGGTTGTGTACGCGTGCGCCATACACTTCAATACGTTCTGTCTCAGGAGTCATTTTGTTGAAAATACGAACCTGCAAAGATAGTGAAAAAGATCATCTTGCGATCCATCGTTCGTCGTGAATTTTTATTTTCTCCCCTTTTTTGTAGTAGAGGCTTTCCCGGGTGGGAATAAGGAAAGTATAGTTTTTTCCTGATTTATTGGTGAGCTTGGTATCGCGGAGCCACGAATTGAAATCCTTTAGTTGGGCATAGGTGATGCCGTTCTCTTTGGCAAACGATGCCAGGCTTGGAATGGCCGAGGAAACCATGACTTCCTTGAACTCCATGGGTTTATACAGTTGATCGCTACGAAGGACAAATCCGTATTGTGTCGGGTTTTCAAACAGGGTTTTAATAGCCAGCATACGGAAATAATAACGGGTTGTTTCTTCCACCAGCCATAAATCGAGCGCTTTGTCGGTTTGCTGCTTGGTGAACTCGCTGGTGATCCTTGCTTGTCCTCCGTTGTAGGACAAGGCGGCAGCGCTCCACGAACCGAGCTTCCGGTACGCGTCTTTGAGGTACCGGCAAGCGGCGACGGTTGATTTCTCGATGTGGTAACGCTCATCCACTTCGGGCGATACCTCAAGTCCGAATTGTTGAGCTGTACCCGACATAAACTGCCACAATCCGCTGGCACGGGCCGGTGAGACCGCCCGGGGGTCGAGGCTGCTTTCAATCACGGCAAGGTATTTTATATCATCCGGCACCCCTTCTCGTTTTAAAATAGGCTCGATCACCGGGAAGATACGGTTTGCGCGTTTGAAGAGGAGCAGGGTGGTGGAGTGAAAGTAGGTGAAACTGTTCAGTTCGCGGTCCATCCGCTCGTGGAGATCGTACCGGTCGAACACGATCTTTTCACCCGCGAACATCATCTCTCCGGGAACATCAACCGATGCTGTCATGGAGAGTACTTGCGGACGTTCCAGTTCTACTTTCTCCGAATCGTTGTTCGACAAGGTCATAACTGTGATAATACTCACGGCTACAATAGCTAAAAAAATGTATATGATGTTTCTTTTCATCGGTAAGGAATGTTATAATACGGATTTATTTGTGTCAAATATACAACTATATTAAAAATACTCCAACTATTCATTAAACTTTCTCATGCGTTGCGATCGATTCATGGGTTCTCTTATAATTAGCGTTGATTGGTTAGGGTGTAACCCAAGCAGGATACAGGACAGAAAGAAAAAAGGGCATGACGGCAAAGCCGGCACACCCTTTCACTGTTGATGGTTTTTTCTCTTATCTGATTTTCTTGTATCCGTAAACGGCTCTGTCGCCCAATTCTTCTTCAATGCGGAGCAGCTGGTTGTATTTAGCCATACGGTCTGAGCGGCTCAGCGATCCTGTTTTGATTTGTCCGGCATTGGTAGCTACGGATATATCGGCGATGGTAGCATCTTCGGTTTCGCCTGAGCGGTGAGATGTTACGCTGGTGTATCCGTGGCGGTGTGCCATCTCGATGGCGTTTAACGTTTCGGTCAGTGTCCCGATCTGGTTTACCTTGATAAGAATGGAGTTTGCACAACCCAGTTCAATCCCTTTGCGCAGGAAGTCGACGTTTGTTACAAACAAATCGTCACCTACCAGTTGGCATTGCCCTCCGATTTTATCGGTCAGAAGTTTCCATCCGTCCCAGTCGTTTTCGTGCATCCCGTCTTCGATGGAGTCGATCGGGTAGTTGGTGATAAGTTCCTGCAGGTATTCAGCTTGCTCGGCCGAAGTACGTTTTTTACCGTTGGGGCCTTCAAATTTGGAGTAATCGTAAACGCCGTCTTTATAGAATTCAGAAGCGGCACAGTCGAGAGCAATCTTTACATCTTTACCCGGCTCGTAGCCTGCATTTTTAATAGCGGTAAGAATGGATTCCAATGCTTCTTCGGTTCCTCCGGCCAGGTTCGGGGCAAAGCCGCCTTCATCTCCTACAGCAGTGCTGAGCCCTTTGTCGTGAAGCACTTTTTTGAGTGCATGGAAAACCTCAGCACCCATCCGAAGTCCTTCGCGGAAAGAATTCGCTCCAACCGGACGAATCATAAATTCCTGGAAAGCGATGGGGGCGTCGGAGTGAGAACCGCCGTTGATGATATTCATCATGGGAACGGGCAACACGTAAGTATTTGTTCCGCCGATGTAGCGATACAGGGGCAATCCTAAATAATTGGCTGCAGCCTTTGCTACGGCAAGCGAAACGCCCAGAAGTGCGTTGGCACCTAAGTTCGATTTGGTTTTTGTTCCGTCGAGCTCGAGTAGCCTGGCATCGATTTGTGTTTGTTCCAGTACATTTGTTCCCACCAATGCCGGGGCAATAACATCGTTGATGTTTGCCACCGCTTTCAAAACACCTTTACCCAGGTATCTCTTTTTGTCGCCATCGCGAAGCTCCAGCGCTTCGTTTTCACCGGTTGATGCTCCCGAAGGGACTGCAGCGCGTCCAAACGCACCCGACTCCGTTAATACGTCAACCTCTACTGTGGGATTGCCTCTGGAATCCAACACTTCACGTCCTAAAATACTTACAATTCTCATGTCGTTTTTAATTTTTATATTGAAAAATTTAGTTCTAAATGATTGTTTAATAACCTAATATTAGCGAAAAGTCTGTTTTACAAATTAACGTACAAATATACGTTTTTTTTGTTTATCCGGCCGGGGTTCTGACGTTAAATATTGCTTACGCAGCAAATAATTTCATGCTGCAATCTTATGTTTATAACGCCTGCGACTGGATTGATGTTATCAGCGCATTAAGGTTCGACGTGATGAGACGAACAGCAATAGCTAAGAGGATTACCCCGAAAAATTTACGTAAAATAAAAACGCCGCCTACCCCCATCAATCTTTTCACTCCATCTAAATAACGCAACACCACATAGACAAAAGCAATGTTCAGGATGACAGCGATGATAATGTTGATCGTGTTGTACTCGGCACGCATAGCCAAAAGCGTTGTGAAGGTCCCGGGGCCGGTAATCAGTGGAAAAACCACCGGTACAAGCGTTGCCGAACCGTTTCCGGAAGTGTTTTCGTCAATTTTAAATATTTCTACGCCGAAAATCATTTCGATGGAAATAATCAAAATCACCAGTGCGCCAGCGATTGCGAACGACGAAAGATCCACCTGGAAAAGTTTGAGTATGGCCTCTCCTATGAAAAGAAACATGATGAGGATGATGGTCGAATAAAACGAGGCCTTGAACGGCTCAATGGTTTTATTCTGACTCCTAAGGTTCAGGAATATAGGAACTGAGCCCGTTGCGTCAATAATGGCGAACAGGACCAGGAAGGCACTGATTATTTCTACAAAATTAAATCCGAGCATACCGGGAACATTTTTTTTGATAACCTTTGTTAAACCGGGTGCAAAGTTATTAAAAAAGAGCCAATTCTCAAAATGAACGGTTCGATTTCTCGATCTGTCGGGAAAGGGCGTCGTAAGAAAAGTATGTTGGGTGGGAAAAATTCAGGTATTTTATGATCTTGAAAGCATTGAAATGGTGAAAAAATCGTTTTTCGAAGGCTTGAAATGTGGCACTGTTCCGGTTGCATTCTTCAATCTCGGAAACCACATCGTTCTTTTCAGAAAATTCAATTATCGCCGGATGCAACAGGGATATTCTCTGCCGGATAAACCCGGTGTCCTGTTTAAAGAAAGATTGCCGCAGGTCAAAAAAATCTTTTAACGCCAGAAAAGCGTTGAAGTGATAAGTTTTCATCTGTCCATCAGGTTCGTCTGCAATTTTTTGCAACGCCGGGCCTGTACCGAACGGGATCCTGTTGGAATACCGTGCCATGGGATAAACAAAAACATCGTCCAGCCTTTCGACTCTTCCGAATGCAAAAACTTTTTGCAGGAAATAAAAATCTTCACCGCCCTGTTGTCGTCCCATTCCTCCGACACGTACATAGGCATCCGCTGCAACTGAAAATGCCGAGCCGATAGTGTGATGCGGGTATGGAAATCCAATAAACCGCAGCATTTGGCTGAAATAACGGATGTGTTGCTCGTATTGGCGAACGGCGTTTTCGAGTTTTTTATCGTTGGTTTCAATCCGGTGACGGAAATTCTGTATTGTACAGCGGGGAGGGCCTGTTTGCCGGTAGGCAGTCGAAATACCGGTCAGGAAATTAGGAGAGACGGTACAGTCGGCATCCAGGGAGATTATTATCCCTTCCGGGTTTTGTGTGTTCAGGAAATGTTCGACAGCCAGGTCCATTCCGATTTTTCGGGCAAGACCCACGCCGGCATGTTTTCGGGGAAGATCTTCGAAGATCAACGGGAAAAACCGAAGGATGTCCCGGTTGTTTTCAGCAGCAAATGCAGTGATTTCGTCGTACGTTTTTCTGTTTTGAAGAACAACTTCCTTTTCCGAACGGACACTTGAGTTAATGATCACTGTCACCACTGTTTTCGCTTTTGGTGTTGCAGACTGGCAAAGATTCCGCAAGGTGGCCAACACGTCTTTCTCATCGTAACACGGTATAACCACGACCGCGTCGGCAGCAACATCCTGTGGAAGCCTGGTTTGCAGGTACTCGGGTTTTTGTATTTCCAGATAGGCTCGCCAGTGTTTCATGCTGCAAAAATAAAAAATAAGGTTCTTTTTGCAAAGAACCTTACTGTATTCATTTGATCAGGAAGATTATTACTTGGTTTCGGTTGCAGCGGGAGTTTTTGTTCCTGCTCCCGTGTTGCTCGTAGAAGTCGCAGGGCCGTACTTTTTGTTCAGGAATTCGGTCACTTCTTTGGTAATATCGTATTTGTCGTCCGCAAAAAGAATGTTATCGGATCCCGTGTTGCTGTAGATGATCTGATAGCCTTTATCCTTGTTGAATTCCACTAAACGAACCTTTACTGTATCGGATAATTCCATATTGAGTTTTTGCTGTTCAAGAGCAAATTCCTGACCCAACCTTTCAGCCATTTGCTGATATTCCTGCTGCATTCTTAAGATGCGTTGCTGCTCCTGCTCAGCTCTTTCCTGGCTCAGGAATGCGTTGTTTTGAAGCTTGCGCTGAAATTCCTGTGCAGCTGCATTCAGTTGACGTTCTTTTTGTGTCAGGCTTGCACGCGAGCTCTCTTCGGTTCTCATCAAGGCTTCGTTCAGGTCTTTTGCGAAGTTATAATTCATCAGAAGAGAATCTACATTCACATAGGCAACGGGTAGGGTAACGGAAGAATCGTTCATCTTCGTAATCAAATCTCCTTTTCTGGCGCCGCTTTTTCCCGGTGCGGAAGTAAAATGCAAGACGTATAAAATAAGGATTGCAACAGCTAAGATTGCCCCCAAAATATAGGCATTATTATTCTTCATTTTCTCAAAAAATTGTGTAGGTTAGACTTTTTCTTTTATTATTTTTTCAATCAGACTTTCTCTGTTCGATGCTTCTCTGTCTTGCGATGTGGCACAGCTTATACCTCTGTCTCTCATAGCCTTACTTCCGCCAATATGTGTGTTGGGAAACTCGCCTTTTTTTGTAAAAAAAACTTTTATACCCATTAGCATAATGGCTATAAAAAGGATAGCGATACCCAGGAGTAAAGTTTTTATCATTTAATTCTTAATTTTGTGGCGCAAAGATAGTTTAAATAGCCAATTAAAACTCATTTTTCGTATTAAAGATGCTAAAATTTTCTGTTTTTTGCGATTTTCATTCCTGTTTTCCGACTAAAGCATAAACAAGAAAGCATTTTATATGTTAATATAGATTATACAGTTATTTTAAAAAACAGATCGTATGAATATTAATGAGCTTGAGCCGAAAATCGTATGGAGTTATTTTCACGACATCACACAAATTCCACGGCCATCGAAAAAAGAAGAGAAAATTATCGCTTATCTGCTTAACTTTGCCAAGGAGCACAACCTTGAGGCCAAGAAAGATAAAGCCGGTAATGTGCTGATCACGAAAGAAGCAACGCCGGGCAAAGAAAATGTGCCGACAGTTATTCTGCAGTCGCATGTGGATATGGTGTGCGAGAAAAATAGCGATGTTACGCACGATTTCGATAACGACCCGATTGAAACTATCATCGATGGCGACTGGGTTAAAGCAAACGGGACAACTCTCGGGGCGGATAACGGTATCGGGATTGCCGCACAGTTGGCAGTGCTTGCCTCAAACGATATCGCTCATGGCAAGATCGAAGCGTTGTTTACCGTGGATGAGGAAACCGGATTGACCGGAGCCAATTCGTTGGAGCCCGGTTTTATTACCGGGAACGTTTTATTGAACCTGGATACGGAGGAAGAGGGTGAGATTTATATCGGTTGTGCCGGAGGAAAAGGGACAAGAGCCTACTTTAAGTATAAAGAAAAGGATGCGCCCAAAAAGTACTTCTGGTTTAAAATTCAGGTGAAAGGACTTCGTGGCGGACATTCAGGAAGCGATATTGATAAAGGGTTGGGTAACGCCAACAAAATCCTGAACCGGTTTTTGTACTCCATTATGCGCAAGAAGTACGGTATGGTGCTATCAGAAATTGGTGGAGGAAACCTCCACAATGCTATTGCGCGTGAAGCGTATGCAGTGGTGGGTGTAAAAGATAAATACAAAGAAGATATGCGGGTGAAACTGAATGTCTTCCTTGCCAATGTCCAAAATGAATACAAAAAAACGGATCCCAACCTGGATATCCAGCTCGAATCGGTACAGATGCCCTCTAAGATTATAAAAAAAGGTGTTGCTGAAAAACTGATACATTCCCTGTATGCCTGTCCACACGGGGTAATCGGTATGAGTTTTGATATCGACGGATTGGTGGAGACCTCCACCAACCTGGCATCAGTGAAAATGCTGGAAAATTATACCATCGAGGTGGGTACCAGCCAGCGTAGTTCGGTGGAGTCACGCAAAGACGACATCGTCAATACGGTTTCCGCCGTCTTTGAACTGGCCGGTGCAAAAGTGGTGCACAGCGAAGGATATCCGGGTTGGCAACCGAATACCGATTCCCAGATTCTGAAACTGGCAAAGAAAGAATACAAGAACCTTTACAATAAAAACGCCAAGGTAAAAGCTATTCATGCCGGCCTGGAATGTGGGCTGTTTCTAGAGAAATACCCTCAGTTGGATATGATTTCCATTGGTCCTGATATGACGGATGTCCATTCGCCTGATGAAAAAATGAATATTCCCTCTGTGGGAAAATTTTGGGATTACCTGGTCCGGATCCTGGAAAGTGTCCCTGCCGAAGGGGAGGAATAAATCAATAGTTATCTTTGATGCTTCGGTGGCGTTCTTGATGACAAAATATGGAGATTGTGTCGTGTTATGAGAAAAATTCTCCTGATGGTCTTTCTTTTTTTTTCTTGTGTGCTGTTTTCCTTTTCACAAACAGGCTTCCGCATTATGTTTTATAACGTGGAAAACCTTTTTGACACCATCGATGATCCGCTGAAAAACGACGACGAGTTTCTCCCCGATGGCCCCATGAACTGGCAGCCCTGGAAATACTGGGAGAAGCTCAGAAACATAACGCGTGTAATTACTGCCATTGGCGGTATGTATTCCCCCGCCCTGGTGGGGCTTTGCGAAATTGAGAACGACAGCGTTGTGTATGATCTTGCCCGGCGGTCGCCACTTCGGGCGCAAGGGTATGAATATATCGTCACACACTCTCCCGATGAGCGTGGTATGGATGTGGCTTTGCTTTATCAGCGGCATCAATTCAACCTGCTGGATAAAAATGAATACGAGGTTGTTTTCAGCGATAAAGTTGTACGCCCCACACGAAATATACTGCACGCTGCCGGGAGAATCGTTTCTGGTGATACCCTTGATGTTTTTGTTTGTCATTGGCCCAGCCGGAGTGGTGGCCAGCGCGAATCCGAGCCTGCCCGGCTGGATGCGGCAACCCTTTTGCGAAGGAAGGTCGACAGCCTCTTTATGATCAGAAAAAGCACCCATATCGTAATTATGGGAGATTTCAATGACGGCCCGCATGACAAAAGCATCTTCCGGATGCTGAAAGCAAAGAGCCGACGTCATTACCGTTCCGACAAAGAATTGTACAACCTGTTTTTTCACCGGCTGAAAGAGAAAGACTTCGGCACCTATTTCTTTCGGGGAAGGTGGGAGGTGCTGGATCAGTTCATCGTGAGCGGAAATCTGTTGAGGGAGGACAACAGGATATATATCAAGGGAGGTGAAGCGCATATCTTCAAGCCTGACTTTCTGCTGCAGGAAGACAAAGCCTCCGGCATAAAACGTCCTTACCGAACCCATTACGGCCCGAGGTATGTCGGCGGTTTCAGCGACCATTTGCCGGTTTATCTTGATATTGTAATAAACTCTTGTCCGGATAGTGTACGTTAAGCAAAATGGGTAGAGTCGAACTCGGTTGAGGCATGCCCTAGCGGAGAAATGAATAAGTAAAACCATATTATTCGTAAAATTCAAAACAGTCCCTCAATATTTTATGGTTTTATACGCTTCAAAACGAAAACTTTATCTTATCTTTGTGGGATTTTACATCCAAAATTTAAAAATAATAATTTATTTATGACGAATCAAATCATCAAGCGAATCGAGCTGTCAGACGGACGCACGATTACGCTCGAAACGGGAAAATTGGCGAAACAAGCTGATGGGGCCGTGGAGTTGCGTATGGGCAACACCATGCTGCTGGCCACTGTTTGTGCTGCCAAAGACGCTGCCCCCGGAGTAGATTTTATGCCGCTGCAAGTAGAATATAAAGAAAAATTCTCCGCTTTCGGAAGATTTCCGGGCGGATTTATGAAAAGAGAAGGAAGGCCCTCAGACTACGAAATTCTTACCAGCCGGTTGATCGACCGTGCCCTCCGCCCACTTTTCCCCGATGATTACCACGCTGAAGTTTTTGTAACCGTCATGCTTTTCTCGGCTGATGGTGAAGATATGCCGGACGCATTAGCCGGGTTGGCTGCTTCTGCCGCATTAGCCGTTTCAGATATTCCGTTCAACGGTCCGCTATCAGAAGTACGGGTTGCCCGTGTCGACGGACAACTCTTTGTAAACCCTACTTTCAGTCAGTTGGAAAAAGCCGACATGGACATTATGGTGGGTGCCACCATCGACAACATTATGATGGTGGAAGGAGAAATGAGCGAGGTTTCTGAAGCCGAATTGCTCGAAGCCATTAAGTTCGCTCACGAAGAAATTAAAAAACAGTGTCAGGCTCAGCTTGAACTGATGGAACTTTGCGGAACGGTTAAGAAACGTGAATATTCACACGAAGAGAACGACGAAGAACTCCGCAAACAGGTGTGGAGCATCTGTTATCCCAAAGCGTATGTCGTTGCTTCTTCGCAGAACAGCGACAAGCATGCGCGCATGGATGCTTTCGAGACTATCCTCGAAGAATTCATGGAATCCGTTCCCGAAGAAGAACGGGAAACAAAAGCCCCGCTCGTTGCCAAGTATTACCACGACGTGGAAAAAGAAGCGATGCGCCGCTGCATCCTGGATGAGGGAAAACGTTTGGACGGAAGGAGCACGACCGATATACGCCCCATTTGGAGTGAGGTGGATTATGTTCAAGGACCACACGGATCAGCAGTGTTCACCCGCGGTGAAACGCAATCGCTCACAACGGTTACCCTGGGTACGAAATTAGATGAGAAAATTGTCGACGACGTGCTCAACCACAGCACAGAGCGGTTCTTGTTACACTATAATTTCCCTCCATTCTCAACGGGAGAAGCCCGTCCGCAACGCGGTACAGGACGTCGTGAGATCGGTCACGGGAACTTGGCACATCGCGCCCTGAAACGCATGATTCCGGAAGGATACCCGTACGTTATTCGTGTCGTTTCCGATATTCTGGAGTCCAACGGATCTTCGTCTATGGCAACGGTTTGCGCCGGTACGCTGGCCCTGATGGATGCCGGAGTGCAAATGAAAAAGCCGGTATCGGGTATCGCTATGGGACTGATTTCCGAAAACAAAGGACAGAACTATGCCGTCCTTTCCGATATCCTGGGCGATGAAGACCACCTGGGAGACATGGACTTTAAAGTGTGTGGCACTAAAGACGGTATTACGGCTACTCAGATGGATATCAAGGTAGACGGATTATCGTACGAGATCCTCGAGAAAGCCCTTGCCCAGGCTAAAGCCGGACGCGAGCACATCATGGGTAAAATGATGGAAACCCTTTCCGAACCTCGTGCCGACCTGAAGCCGCATGCACCCCGGATTGAAGTGATAGAAATCCCGAAAGACTTCATCGGTGCCGTTATCGGCCCGGGAGGAAAAATCATTCAGGGAATCCAGGAAGAAACCGGTGCCATCATCACCATTGAGGAGGTCGATAACAAAGGCCGTGTGGAAGTATCGGCTTCTAACAAGGACTCTATCGATGCCGCCATGCGCAAGATAAAAGGGATTGTAGCTGTGCCCGAAGTGGGTGAAGTGTACGAAGCGACCGTTCGTTCGGTGATGCCTTACGGTGCTTTCTGTGAATTCCTTCCCGGAAAAGACGGATTGCTGCACATCTCCGAGATCGATTGGAAACGATTGGAAAAAGTGGAAGATGCCGGAATAAAAGAAGGCGATAAGATTGCCGTAAAACTGATCGACATTGATCCCAAAACGGGTAAATTCAAACTTTCACGCAAGGTGTTGCTGCCCCGTCCTCCAAGGCCGGAACAACCCAGGACTGAAGAGTAAAAAAATAGACAACTCTGTTAAAGCGAGCCTTTCCGGTTCGCTTTTTTTAATGATATTTTTTACTTTTGTTGTCAGGTTGCACTCGTTTCATCTGCGGGTGTAACGCGAAACAGTTTCTTAGTTGATCACAATTAAATCAAAAGTCAATGGAATCAACAACACTAAAATGCGGAGACTGCCCCTTGAGGGCAAAGTATGACCGGAAGCCCAAGTCATTGGCCGGCCGTTTTTGGCGGTGGCACATCAATTTTTGTCCAGGTTGGAAAGTCTATTTCACCTCCCTGGCGCCGGAAGAGAAAGCGCAGTTGCGGGAGAAGTATAGCTTTAAAAAGTATACCGATTGATTACCTTTTCCGCATCCCGGTAAATTCCCAAAAGAAGAGAAAAACATCGGTTTTGTTTAACTATTTTTTATACCTTTGCAACTAACTTCTTTTAGACGGGCAGATTATAAGGCATTAGACCGATAGACAAAGCTGGTATCTGAAAGCGAAGCGATCTAATGTCTAGAAGCGTAGTGGTCTGAAAGTCTGCAAAATAATATGAACAAACAATTACTTTTAGGTGCGGAAGCTATTGCACAAGCTGCATTGGATGCGGGAATCTCGGGAGTTTACGCTTATCCGGGAACGCCGTCCACCGAAATAACACAATTTATTCAACAATCGCCCCAGGCCCGGGAATCGGGTGTGCGTTCGAAATGGTCTGCTAACGAGAAAACAGCTTACGAGGCAGCGCTCGGCATGTCTTACGCCGGAAAGCGCGCTTTGGTTTGTATGAAGCACGTGGGGCTGAACGTAGCCGCAGATGCGTTTATGAATTCAGCCATTACCGGAGTCCACGGCGGATTGGTAGTGGTGGTGGCCGACGATCCGTCGATGCACTCATCACAAAACGAGCAGGATAGCCGTGTGTATGGGAAGTTTGCGATGATTCCTGTTCTGGAACCTTCCAACCAGCAGGAGACATACGATATTGTCCGTTACGCGTTCGATTTATCGGAAGAGGTGAAACTTCCCGTGCTTCTTCGGATTCCTACCCGATTGTCACATTCCCGTGCAGTGGTTTCCGGCGGAGAGGCAATGCCGCAAAATCAACTTGCGCCTACCCAGGAGAAGAACAGGTGGATCCTGCTCCCCGTTAATGCCAGGAAAGGTTATCTCCGGTTACTTGAGAAGCAGGCTCAACTGATCAATTTCTCTGAATTTTCCAGGTTTAACCAGGTAATCTCCGGAACGGGTGATAAGGCCGTTATAGCTTTTGGGATTGCCTACAACTATGTGATGGAGGTTATCCGGACGTATGCCCTGGATATACCGGTGTTGAAACTGTCCCAATATCCGTTGCCAGAGAAGAAAATTAGCGAGTTTACGGAAAAATACGGTGAGGTTCTTGTTGCTGAAGAAGGCTACCCCGTCTACGAAGAATTACTAAAAGGCTTTTTCGGGAACGAGAAATTCCGGGGACGGCTGGATGGCACGTTGCCGCGTACAGGAGAACTTTCCCCAAACATACTCTCAAAGGCGTTGGGTGTTCAAACGAATAGTGAACCGGCTGTTCCATCCATTGTCGCTCCGCGGCCGCCGATGTTGTGCCAGGGATGCAGCCATCGCGATCTTTTCGATGCGGTTGTTCAGGCCATGTCACTTTATCCGCAACGGCACGTCTTCGGGGACATCGGATGCTATACGTTAGGAGCTTTGTCGCCTTACAATGCCATCAGTACCTGTGTGGATATGGGCGCATCGATAACAATGGCCAAAGGGGCAGCCGATGCCGGGTTGTTTCCGGCAGTTGCCGTGATTGGCGACTCCACCTTCACGCACTCGGGAATTACGGGATTGCTAGATGCCGTGAACGATAAAAGTGCGGTTACTGTCATTATCTCCGACAACGGGACCACAGCCATGACGGGCGGACAGGACTCATCGGGAAATGGGAAGTATTTTGCTATTTGTAAGGGGATCGGTGTGGAGGAGAACCATATCCGTGAAATTGTTCCGTTGAAAAAGAATTTCGAGGAAAATGTAAGGGTGATGAAAGAAGAATTCGAATACGAAGGTGTTTCGGTAATTATTTCCCAGCGCGAATGTGTACAGACGGCAGTGAAAAGCAGAAAAAAATGAATAAAAACATCATCATATCCGGCGTGGGAGGGCAAGGAATTTTAACCATGGCTTCCATTATTGATCTGGCAGCTATGAATTTGGGGCTAAATGTAAAACAGGCCGAGGTTCATGGAATGAGTCAACGGGGCGGAGCCGTGGAATCGCATCTCCGCATTTCCTCGGGGGAGATTTTTTCCGACCTTATTCCCAAGGGGAAAGCTGACCTTATTCTTTCCATCGAGCCGATGGAGTCGTTGCGGTATCTTCCCTTCCTTTCTCCCGACGGCGTTATTGTGACGGCTACGGAACCGTATGTTAATATTGGCAATTATCCCGACGAAAAGGAACTGCTCGAAACCATTGCCAATTCAGCGAATCACGTTTTTGTAAATGCAGGCTTGCTGGCGAAAGAAGCCGGAAGTGCTAAATCGTACAACGTGGTTATGCTGGGAGCTGCCGCACCTTACCTGGAAATAGCAACAGAAGAATTGGAAAAAGCCATCGGGATGTTTTTCAACCGAAAAGGAAAAGAGATGGTGGACCTGAACATAAAAGCCTTCCGCCTTGGATGGGCAAACTCATTGAACGAACAAAAATGATTTGGAACCCCGAATTTGAATGTGCCGACAGGCAAAAGCTGCACGAACTGCAGAGCATACGCCTGAGGGAGATGGTGAGGCGTATCTATGAAAACGTACCCGCTTACCGTAAAAAATTACAGGAAAAAGGCATTGAGCCTGGCGATATAAAAAGCGTGGATCAGTTAAAGCACCTGCCTTTTACCACTAAAACCGATCTTCGCGATAACTATCCGTTCGGACTTTTCACATTGCCGCAAACCGATGTGGTGCGTATTCATGCATCAAGCGGAACAACAGGAAAGCCTACGGTTGTGGGATATACGCACCGGGATCTGGAGATTTGGACGGAAGTGGTTGCCCGAAGCCTTACTATGGCTGGGGTTGATAAAGACGATACTATTCAGGTTGCTTACGGTTACGGACCGTTTACTGGAGGTCTTGGACTGCATTACGGTGCCGAAAAAGTAGGGGCGACGGTTATTCCGATTTCTACCGGCAACACCAGGAAACAGCTTCAGTTCATGACCGATTTCCACGCTACCGTTATCGCCTGCACACCCTCTTATGCTGCTCATTTGGGTGAAAGTATCCTTAAAGAAGGCATATCTCCGGAAAAGGTAAAACTGCGCGTGGGGGTTTTCGGGGCGGAGCCGTGGACAAATGAAATGCGTGCTCAGATTGAAAATCTGCTGAATATAAAAGCCTACGATATATACGGGTTGAGCGAAATTATCGGTCCGGGAGTGTCCATGGAATGTGAATGTCAACAAGGGAACCACATTTTCGAAGACCATTTTATCCCCGAGATTATCGATCCGGAGACATTGGAAACACTTCCTTACGGTGAAGTAGGGGAGCTCGTTTTCACTACCGTAACGAAAGAAGCGATGCCACTCTTGCGCTACCGTACAAGAGATCTCACCCGGTTGTTTATTGATACGTGCGATTGTGGCCGTACGCTTGTGAGAATGGGAAAATGCCTCGGAAGGTCGGACGACATGCTTATTATCCGCGGAGTGAACGTCTTCCCGTCGCAAGTAGAATCGGTTCTCCTTGAGATGGAGGAAGCATCACCGCATTATCAGCTTATCATTGGCCGGGAAAACAACCTGGACACTATGGAGATACGGGTAGAAATCAACGAGCGGTTCTGGTCCGACAGTATTCGTGAACTTGAAGGTATCCGCCGGCGCATAGACCACAACATCAAAAGCCTGTTGGGGATCGGAGCTGCCATTAAGTTGGTGGAACCGCACAGCATAGAACGTTCGGAAGGAAAAGCCAGGAGGATTATCGATAACAGGCATATATGACTTTAAACTTTTAATCTATGATTATCAAACAATTATCTGTATTTTTGGAAGATCGTTCGGGACGGCTTACCGATCTCACTCAGATACTGGCAGAGCACGAGATCAATATCACTGCCCTGAGCCTGGCCGAGACAGCTGATTACGGCATCGTAAGAATGGTGGTAGGGAAGCCCGGCGCAGCAGAGGAGTTTCTTCGTGAAGCCGGCTTTTCGGTGCGCCTAACCGATGTGGTCTGCGTGAATATGCCCGACCGCCCCGGAGCATTGCATGAGGTGCTCAAGATATTGGCAGACAATGCGATCAATGTAGATTATATGTATGCATTTTCGAATAAGGATGTGGCTTTAGCTGTTATTCGGGCGGCGGATATCGATCAGGTAATCGAGGTATTGCAGAAAAACGAGATGCAACTGCTTCGCCAGAGCGATATTTATCAACTTTAATAAAAAAGACCAGACATCTGCTAGCTAAATTAATAATATTATGACAAGATTTGCACACGGTGTTTCCGCTTTACGTTCGTCAGAAATCAGGGACCTGATGAGCCTGGCCACTTCTCCCGACATCATCTCTTTTTCAGGCGGAATGCCGGGTAACGAACTTTTCCCGTTGGATAAGATAGATAATATTTATCAGTCGCTTACCGAAAAAGAAAAACAGGTCGCCATGCAATACGGGCCCACCAACGGGTTGCCGACGTTGCTGGAGTCCCTTTCGCAATACCTTGAAAAGAAAGGATTGCCGGTAGGGAAGAATCGTTTGATGATGACTACGGGATCACTTCAGGCGATCAACATCCTGGCAAAAGCCTTTGTGGATCCGGGTGATACTGTTCTGGTTGAAACACCTTCTTTTATTGGGGCATTATCTGCCTTTCGATCGTATGAAGCCAATCTTGTTTCTGTTCCTCTCCAGGGAGATGGTATCGATATAGAAGCGTTAAGAACGACGTTGAATACTGCTGGCCCGAAGCCGAAGTTCCTCTATTTTGCCCCTAATTTTCACAATCCTGCGGGTATTATTTATTCGGAAGAAGTGAAGCATCAGATGATTGAATTGTTGAAAGATCAGGACATCCCGCTTATTGAAGACGATGTTTACAGCGATTTGTACTTCTACGAAGAGGATGTTCCAAAAATGACAAACATAAAAACGATGGATCCCGAGGGTATTGATGTCTGCTTTACAGGTTCATTCTCTAAAATTCTCGGTCCCGGCTTGCGCCTGGGTTGGATGCTTGTTCCGGAACACATTTACAAAAAGTGTGAATTGATCAAACAATCTATGGATGCCTGCTCGCCCAGTTTTTCACAGGTGATAGCCGATAAATTCATCCGCAACGGTTATATTTATGAATATACTGAGAATGTGCGGCAGGAGTACAAAAAACGCGGGTTGGCCATGATTGAGGCCTTAGAGAAGTATTTGCCCGATTACGTTTCGTTTGAAAAGCCACGTGGCGGGTTTTATATCTGGCTTCACCTGCCCAAAGGAACGGACAGTTCGCTTATCTTGAAAAAAGCCATCGAAAAGGGAGTGGTCTTCGTTACCGGAAAGACATTCGATCCCGACGGGGTGAAAAATGATTGTATACGTATATCGTTTTGCAATACGGCCACAGATGTTATTCAGAAAGGAATTCCCGTCGTTGCGGAAGCGATCCGGGAGGTGTGCGGATAAATAAATCAATCAATTCCACCAATAGGTCATCTTCAGCACCAGCGCACGGTTACGCACTTCACGCGTGTTCGCAAAGTAATTGTCGGTATAGACAATAAATAAATCCGAAACGGGTTTATACCTCCACTGGAAACGGATGTTCAGGTTGGTGTTGTTCAACTGGTCATTGTATTGCACAAAAGTGGTCAGGTACACTTTGGGTGAGAATGTGATGTCCAGCTTTGGGCCTATCAGCCAGAAATGTTTGTGTTCGAAGGGTTCGGGTAAACGTATGTTAGTGTATGTGGCATTCATGGTGAAATTCACGAAAGGTTGATACCGGTATACCATTTTTGCATCAATCATATCGTACTGGCCGTTGAAAAATCCCCCTTTGGCATAGGTTACCGTTCCGTTCAACATTTTCCGGTTATTGGAGGTGAACGAAGTGTAAATATTGGTGTAACTGTAATCGCTCCCTGCCGGCAGGAATGTGTGGCTTGTGTGGGTCGGATCGAAATCCTGCATCAGTTTTATGTAGTAATTCTTCATGCCTGCCGCGATGGTGGACCGGTCTCTGAATTCCAGCTTATATCCGAGATCGAGTGCATGGTCCAACTTTTCGAACCCGGGGGTATAATAATCGTCATATTCCGCATAAGGCCCGTGAATAACCACTCGCTTATTCGGTACAAAGAAATAGCTTATTTCGGGACGGAAGGAGATAAAGTCCCGGCGTTGGACGTATCCGGTCTCTGCCAGATAATTGGCACCTACGGCGGTTTCCCGAAACTCTATCCTGACCTTGCCGTTGTTGTATACGGCCGATGCTCCCTGTGCGTACTGTTGGTCGGGATTTCCCGGCTGGAAAGACCGGTGATAGAATACTTTTCCTGTCCAGATATTGTCGCGCGAAGCCAGGTTGGCGTCCAATGCTGCAACACGGTTAAACAGCCTCTGTGATCCCTCGCCAAGAGTTTCTTTGTTTATCATCATAAAACCCAGGTTGGAGCGAGAGAGTATTTTCTTCTGAACAGACAACACCGAGAAATTCCTTACGGCAAAAGCATCTGTTTTTTCCGTGGCCATGTTCATAAATCCTATGCGCCAGTCCTGCCCGAGTTTGCCGCTTACCCGGGCACCGCCCAATACCGGTGCATCCAGTCCTATCCTTCGGGAGAAGAATGGTGTAGTGTTTGTTTCCCCGTAATTGGCAAACAGGTCGCTGTTCTCGAGAAAGAACTGCCGCTTTTCGGGGTAAAGCAGTTCAAAACGGTCGATATTCATCACCTGCTGGTCCACTTCCACCTGGGCAAAATCGGGATTGTAAGTCAGGTCTAGATTCATGGAGGTGCCTAGTCCGATCTTGGCGTCCAGTCCGAAGTCTTTTCGGTATCCGGCATTTTCGCCGGCGTCAAAATTTTGATGATACCCCCCGTAGAGGTACGGGATAAGAGAAAAATTTGTCCTCGGCCTGGGTAAAGGTTCATCGAATTTCAATACTCCTGTATAAGCCAGTGAGGCATGCGGAAACTGACGAGGCACAGGTGCCCAGACCGATTTCTCGTTCGATTTTAGATCGAGGCGCCCGAAGTTGGCATACCAGGTTTGGCTTTTAGACGGATAACGAATGGATTTGAACGGGATTTTCATCTCCGTAATCCATTTGTCGGGATAATCTTTCACCTTTAGTTCCACTTTACTGTCCCAGTTCAGGTTCATGACCGAACCGTCCGATACCAGTCCGTCCCATATAGCTCCCGACGCAGAATTTCCGAACGAAAACCCGTTGGTTTGATCGCGGAATGTGTCGAAAACAGTGAGAAGATTGTCGTTGTTGTTAAATGCAAAATCCCTGCGGAAAGATTCGGCAATTCGTTTACCGGGAATTGTATCGTAAAAAATGACGGCCATGTAGAGAGCTTTGTCGTCGTATATGAGCATCAACTCCGATTTTTGCTGCGCAAATCCGGTATCTACCGGCTGGACGAGACGAAAGTTCTCCACCCGATTTGCTGTCTGCCAATCGGTTTCGTCCAGCACGCCATCCAGCGTGATGGAACCTTTTATTTTCTTGACGGTGTAAACGAAGTTCTTATTGCGAATGTTTATGGAAATGGTATCGTTTGGAGTACCCTGTGAGAAGGTTTGAATTGCAAAAGCAACCATCAGAATAAAAGATAACCAGGATTTGATCATGTTTCTACTGTTTTTAATTCCACCAATAGGTCAGTTTCAATACCAGCGCACGGTTTCGGACTTCACGTGTATTGGCATAATAATTGTCGGTATAAACTAAAAATAAGTCCGATACAGGTTTGTAACGCCATTGGAAACGGATGTTCAGGTTGGTATTATTGAGTTGTTCGTTATACTGCATGAACGTGGTGAGAAACAATTTATCCGTGAAAGTGATGTCGAGCTTGGGGCCGACCAGCCAGAATTGATGATTTTCAAAGGGCTGCGGTAAGTGAAGGTGTGTGTATGTAACGTTCATCGAAAAATTCACGTAGGGTTGAAACCGGTACACCATTTTTGTGTCAATCATTTCGTAATTTCCATTGAAAAAACCGCCTTTGGAGTAAGTAGCCGTTCCGTTGAGTGGTTGGCGGTTGTTGGACGTGAATGTGGTGTAGAAGTCGGAGTAGTTATACTCACTCCCCACCGGTAAAAAAACGTTGCTTATGTGGGTTGGATCAAAGTTTTGCATCAACCTGATGTAATAATTACGTATGCCTGCCGCAATGGACGAACGATCACGGAACTCGACCTTATAACCCAAATCCAGTTCATGGTCAAGTTTGTTGAATTGATGAGTGGAATAATTCTTGAATTTGGAATAAGGCCCGTGTATGGTTACCGTTTTATTGGGAATAAAAAAATAGGCCAATTCCGGGCTTAACGAAATGTAATTCTTGCGGCGAACGAAGCCTGTTTCTGCAAGATAATTATCACCTACTGCCGCCTGGTCCAGGCTGATGAGGATATTACCCTTACTGTATTTTACGGATGCGCCTTGTGCGTATTGACCGTCGGGATTATTCGGTTGAAAAGACCGGTGATAAAATACTTTACCTGTCCATTCGTTGTTTTTGCTGGCCAGGTTGAAATCCAGCGCCGCAACACGGTTAAAGAGCAGAGTACCGTCGGGCTTGTTCAGGTACTCTTTGTTGACGAACATAAAGCTGATGTTGGAGCGGGCCAGAATTTTCTTTTGTAGCGACAATACGGTGAAGTTTCTGGCCAGGTGATCGGTAGTTTTCTCGGTGGTCATGTTGATAAACCCAAGACGGAAGGTATTGTTGATCTTGCCGCTTAACCGTGCTCCTCCCAACACCGGTGCATCCAGTCCGATGCGCCGTGAAAAAAACGGTGTAAGCCCCGTGTTTCCGTAGTTTGCAAATAAATCGCTGTTCTCGAGGAAAAACTGCCGCTTTTCGGGATAAAATAGTTCAAAACGGTCAATATTCATCACCTGCTGATCTACTTCCACTTGCGCAAAGTCAGGATTGTAGGTCAGGTCCAGGTTCATTGCCGTTGATATTCCGATTTTTGCATCCATCCCGAAATCTCTCCGGTAACCGGCTTGTCCACTTGCTTCATAATCCCGGTGATATCCGCCGTAGATATAGGGTATAAGCGAAAAGTTCATGGTGGGTTTGGGTAACGGTTCTTCAAAATGCAACACTCCCGTGTAGGCCAGGGAGGAGTGAGGAAATTGCCGGGGAACGGGTGCCCAGGCCGACTTCTCATTGGCCTTGAGGTCCAATCGCCCGAAATTAGCATACCAGGTCTGGCTGTTTGCCGGATAACGGATCGACTTAAACGGAATTTTCATTTCCGTGATCCATTTATCGGAGTAATTCTTCAGCTTGAGCTCAACCTTGCTGTCCCATTCGCTGTTTTTGGTTTCACCCGACCTGATTCCGTCGGAGATAGCGCCTGAGGCCGAAAACTCAAAAGTATAGCCGTTGGTTTGATCGCGAAACGTATCGAATACGGAAAGGAAGTTGTCGTTGTTGTTAAATGCATAATCCCTGCGGAACGACTCAAAAATACGTTTGCCGGGGATGGTGTCGTGAAAGACCACCGCTACATAGATGGCTTTATCGTCGTAGACCAGCATCACCTCCGATTTTTGTTTAGGGAATCCGGTATCCACCGGCTGGACAAGGAAAAAGTTGTCTGCCTTGTTTGCCGACAGCCAATCCGGCTCATCCAGCACTCCGTCAAGTAGGATGCGGCCCTTCATCTTCTTGGCGGTATACACAAAGTCCTTGTTGCGGATAGTGATACCCTCCGGATCCGTTGGATTTTGTTGGGGAAACAGGAGAAAAGAACAAACTCCCCCCAGGAGAAATACAAAAAATCTCTTCATTCTTGAGAAAATGTATTTTTTGAATGTTATTTATCGAGCCCTGTTCCGTTTTGAAATACCCTTATGGATTCGAGCTCAGAGCCGGAATCGGTTCTTCATCAATGGTGAAATCGATAGGGAGCAGGCATTTCACATTCACTTTTTCGCCGTTGTTTTCACCCGGAATCCATTTGGACATCAGGCTGAGCACACGAATCGCTTCTTTGTCGAGCTGGGAATGCAACCCCTGAACTACTTCGATATTTGAAATAGAGCCGTCGGCGGCTACGATGAAAGAACAGAGTATTCGCCCTTCAACTCCCTGTTGACGGGCTTCCTTGGGATACCGAAGCTGGTGAGCGATAAATCCGGCCAGCTCTTTTTCACCGTACGGGTACTGCGGCATCTTGTCCACGATGGAAAAGACTTCGGAGTTGGCAATCTCCGGATTGGTTTTGCCCAGGGTATTGGCGGAATTTGTTGTGTTGCGTGCTACAGCTTTTGCGTTTTTGTTCAGCCGGAAATACATGGGTACGTAGCTCTTGGAGCGGACAATCTGTTCCTTGTACTTGGCAGGACGCCAAGGCGGCATGGATTGCAAAATACGCAAGGCTTCCTTGTCGAGTGAAGAGTCCGCACGGTGAATCAGATCGAAATTGGTCAGTGTGCCGTCTTTCTCAACTATAAATGTATAAACGACCAATCCTTGCACATTTCGCTCAACGGCATCGGACGGGTAACGAAGAGTTCCGGATATGAACTTGTTCATTTCACCCGGTCCTCCGGTGTAAATGGGAGGGATGTCCGGATTTTCGATTATTTTTCCTTCGTAAACAGGGGGCGGCTGAAGCTGAGAATTTTCGGATGCAAAAGCAGAAATCGTTATCAGGTATAAAGCCGATAACGACAAAAGTAACGTTTTAGAATTCATTTATTTCTTATTGATGTTTAGACCTTTTTTGTTTGAAGAGCAAAGATAATAAAAAAACTTAACGTTTTTAAAGCAGCAGTTTGAGATTAACAAATAAATTCATAGATTTGTGGCGGTTTTTCATCATCGTGGTAATTCTGTTTTTTTAATTTTCCACGAAAAAAAAGCAGCCGGCTACGGAAGTGAAGCGCCTTTTGCCGGCTGCTGCTTTTTATGGATTCCCTGTCAACCGTAAACCGCAAAATTTTTTTATCTTTGTCCTCTTAAGATTTCACCCGACATGAACTTATCCACTTCACCATCCGTAATTAAAGCGCATGATATCAGTCGTTTTCAGTTTCGAGATACGCCTTTTGTAAAGCTGATGAACAAGCGCATTTACAACGTCCTATTTATCGCTTCACAATACGATATGTTTATCCTTGAAGATGACGGACGGGTGGATGAGCAGATTTTCAACGAATATACGTCGCTTAACCTCCGCTATCCGCCGCGCTTTACGCAAGTGAGTACAGCCGGGCAGGCTATGGAAGAGCTTCGGGCCAACCGTTATGAACTGATCATTTGCATGCCGAACATGGATAACCACGAGATCTTTGCCCAGGCGAAGGTTATCAAGCACAAGTTTCCTTATATCCCTATTGTGTTGCTTACCCCTTTTTCAAAATCGGTTACGCGCGTGCTCGAGAGAGAAGATGTCTCGGGAATGGACTATGTTTTCAGCTGGCTGGGAAATGCTGATTTGTTGCTGGCTATCATTAAACTGATAGAGGACAGTATGAACGTTGAAAGCGATGTGAAAACGGTTGGTGTGCAGACCATTATGCTGGTGGAGGATTCCGTCCGCTTTTATTCGTCGGCGTTGCCTCTGCTCTACAAATATGTGCTCAACGAGTCGAAAGAGTTCTCCAAGGAGGCACTCAACGATCACCTGCGTATGATGCGTATGCGTGGACGACCAAAAATCTTGCTGGCGAGGAATTATGAGGAGGCAGTCAGCCTTTACAAAAAGTACGGCGATAATATGTTGGGTGTTATCTCGGATATCAGCTTCAGCCGTGAGGGTAAAAAAGACAAGTTGGCGGGAAGAGTGTTGGGTGAATGGATCCGTAAGAAGAATAAATACATCCCGATCATTTACGCTTCATCGGAATCTGAAAACAGAGAATACGCTGCACTGGTGGATGCCAAATTCATCGATAAAAATTCAAAGACCTTTCCTCAGGATTTTCATAAAGCTGTAAAAGATAACCTGGGATTCGGTGATTTTATTATTATTGCTCCTAAATCCAAGGAGGAGATTTTCCGGATCAAAAACCTGAAGGAACTGCAGTTGAATATTCGTCAGATTCCCGATGATTCTTTGTATTATCACCTTTCGAGGAACCATTTCTCGCGGTTTTTCTATACACGTGCCATGTTCCCTGTGGCGGAAATGCTGAAGAAGATTGATGTGTCGGCTTATGCCAAGATGGACGATGCGCGCGAGCTTATCTATCAGGCAATCGTAGAGTACAGGCGGATGAAAAACACGGGTGTGGTTGCGGTATTCGAAAAGGACAGGTTCGATAAATACTCCAACTTTGCCCGTATCGGTGACGGTTCATTGGGGGGGAAAGGTCGCGGGCTGGCTTTCATCGGCCATATCGTGAAGACACATCTGGAACTGAACAGTTATGAGAATTTCCCGGTAACGACACCCAAGACAGTGGTATTGTGTACCGATATCTTCGATGAATTTATGGAAGCCAACAGGCTTTACGAGATTGCGCTTTCTCCCCGTCCCGATGAGGATATCCTCAAGCATTTCCTGGCGGCAAAACTCCCCAAGCGTCTGGTCAGCGATTTTCTGGTTTTTTTTGATGCCATCTCCACACCCATTGCCATTCGTTCTTCGAGTATGCTTGAAGATTCACAGTATCAGCCTTTTGCAGGCATATATTCAACGTATATGATTCCTTACGTAAACGATAAATACGAAATGGTCCGCCTGTTGAGTAATGCTGTCAAGGCGGTATACGCTTCGGTGTTTTATAAAGACAGTAAGGCTTATATGACGGCCACCCAGAACCTTATCGATCAGGAGAAGATGGCGATTGTGTTGCAGGAAGTAGTAGGTGGTGAGTATGGGAATTTGTTTTATCCGGCAGTTTCCGGAGTTGCCCGTTCCATTAACTATTATCCTATAGGCAACGAAAAGACGGAAGACGGTATTGTGAACATGGCCATGGGCTTGGGAAAATACATTATGGACGGATACCAGGGACTACGTTTTTCCCCGTTGCATCCTAAAAATATATTGCAGTTAAGTTCACTGGACACTGCTTTGAGAGATACACAAACGCAGTTTTATGCACTCGACCTGGAGTCGATGTCAAAAGATTTCACGATCGATGACAGTTTTAATCTGCAAAAAATACGCATACAGCAAGCAGGGGCAAACAGCCCGTTACGGTATGTCTGTTCAACGTATGATCCTGATGATCAAATTATCCGTGACGGATTTTATGAAGGGGGAAGAAAAGTCGTTTCGTTCGCCAATATGTTGAAGCACGATACACTGCCCCTCGCAGAGACATTGGACAAAGTGTTGAAAGTAGGGCAGCAGGAGATGGGACGGCCGGTAGAAATAGAGTTTGCTGTGAATATAAAGAGTCAGCAGGAAGCCGAGTTTTTCGTATTGCAAATCCGTCCGATTGTAGACAATAAGGAAGTCGTAAACGAAGACCTGGAAAATATTGACAAATCCGAGACAGTGCTTTATTCACGAAATGCTCTTGGAAACGGGATATCTACCGATGTTTCCGATGTGGTTTATGTGAAAACGAAGCATTTTTCAGCAGCCAATAATCCTGCAATAGCCCGGGAGATTGAAAAAGTAAATATCCGTTTCAGCGAGGCGGACAAGAACTACGTGCTGGTAGGTCCCGGGCGGTGGGGATCGTCAGACCCGTGGCTGGGGATTCCGGTCAAATGGGCCCACATAAGCCAGGCACGCGTAATTGTGGAGTCGGGATTGGAGAATTACCGGATCGAGCCGAGTCAGGGTACTCATTTCTTTCAAAACCTCACCTCGTTTGGCGTGGGCTATTTCACGATTAACTCCTTTTCCCAGCAAGACGGTTTTTTTGACGAGGATTTTCTTGATTCGCAACCTGCTGTCTATGAGACGGATTTTATACGCCATGTCTGTTTCGACCAACCATTGCCTATAAAAATCAGTGGAAAGAAAAAAATAGGAGTAGTCCTGAAACCGTGATTCTTTACCTGAAGTAGAAGTGTAGGAAGATATGATTTAACAAAAAATAACACAGTTTTGTGTTCACTTTTTTACGTTTTTACATCTATATAATTGAACTTTATCGTGTTTTGCTCTTTTAGTGAACGAGGGCAAACATGGTTCGCAAAACATCATCAGTAGAAGATTTAGCTGAATGAACAATATGCGAAACTTGAATTAATAATTTTAGTCGTATGAAAAAACTTTTATCGATTGCTGCGGCAGTGATTTTTTTATTTCCGCTGCAAGCACAAAACCAACAAACTATGAATTACGATCAGGCCTGGAAAAAGGTGGCCGAACTGGAACAGAAATCCCTTCCCAGATCAGCATCGGAACAGGTGAATCAGATCCTGCGAAAAGCCATTGCCGAAAAGAACAGCCCTCAAACCATCAAAGCCCTCATTCACCAGGGTAAATACAATTTGGCGGTAGATGCAGAACAGGATACCTTGATTTTCCGCCACCTGACTGATATGTTGGGTAAGTCTACGGACCCGGTAGAAAGATCGGTGTTGCATTCCATGCTCGGCGAACTCTACCTGCAGTATTACCAAAAAGACCGTTGGATTATTAACGAACGTACAGCGATCAGTGGATTTGTTCCAACAGATATGAAAGAGTGGTCAAAGAACAATTTCTACGATAAAGTGGTGGAGCATCTCAACGCATCCATCGAGTCTTACAGCTCACTCGAAAAGGCAGAGGTTCAGTCCTATGGGCCCATTGTTACCTTTGGGAAAGATTCGCGTCATTTTTATCCCACGATGTATGACTTTTTAGCGCTTCGTGCTATTGAGCTTTTCAGTCAGGTAGGTGAAGATATGGACCTGAGCCGTTCGCTGGCGAAGAAAAAAATTGCGCTGTCGTCGTTGTTTGCCCCGGCCGGTGAGTTTGGGAAACTGAATTTTGATCCACAACCCGGAGAATATAACCTTTGGGCGTTGGAAACCTATAAAAAACTGCTTGTTTCCTTATCCAAAAGAAATTTAAACACTTCTGTAGTGCTTGCGGAACTCGATAAAACCGGCTATCTTGCCAAGCTGCGCAACGCCCACCAACAGTACGCTTTCTCTTCATTGCAATCGATGTTGAAGGAATGGGGAAATGACCCGGTGAGCTTGGAGATCGTGGACAAAATGGCGGATATTTATACGACACAAATCGAGGGATTTACACAACAGGACAGCCTTAAAAGAACGGAAAAAACAAAGGAATTGTATGATTTGTTGCACAAGACCATTCAAGCGTTTCCCAATAATGAACGTACCTCTATTCTGGAGAACAGATTGTTACAGCTTACGCAACCCTATTTTCTGGTAAAGGGAAACAATACTTTTGATGCGGAAGTAGAAAAAAAGCTTGTGGTGGAATACAAAAACCTCAGTAAGCTAAATGCGAAGCTCTACCGCCTCGATTCCCCCCTTTCTGCCGTTTACAGCAGCAACCGCGGTCGTCAGCAAACAGACGAGAAGAAAACGTTGATCCGTGAGATATGGATTCCTCTTTCCTCCAGGCAGCCGTATGAGCGGGATCAAACCGAACTTGAACTGAACATAACTGAGTTCGGTTCCTACAAACTCGAATTTGAGTCTGATCCTGTAGCGGAAAAAGAAGGCAACAACAGTTTTTATTTTTCAGTTTCAGGCTTAGCTGTTTTCAGCCGTTTGTCGGCGAAAGATACCTATGAGTTTTTTGTGGTAGACCGGGTAAACGGTCAACCGGTAAAAAATGCCCGGATAAATATCTACAAGCTTCCCGGAAGCTGGTACAATTCAGCGCTTACCCTCGAAACGACTATTCCCGTAAACGGAGTCGGATTGGCAGTTTATAACAAAAACATCTCCAATAACGACGTTTTTTACCAGGCTGTTGCGGAAAACGACAATGGATCCCCGTTGCATTCATTTCCCTGGAGTTATTATCCGCAGGAAGATCGCCGGACACAAACCGCAGAAACGGTAAATTTATTTACCGACCGAAGTCTGTATCGTCCCGGCCAAACTGTGTTTTTCAAAGCGGTTGCCACCACAACAAAGGACGATAGCTCGCAGGTTACCGCCAACAAATCCCTTGAATTTGTTTTGCGCGATGCCAATGATCAGGAAGTCTCGCGCCAGGTTTTAAAAACCAATGAGTTCGGTTCCGTTTCGGGTGAGTTTGTGTTGCCGCAGGGATCATTGACCGGATATTTTAGGATTACCACCCACAACGGGAATGCCGGATTTAGGGTGGAAGAGTACAAACGTCCCGCGTTTGAGGTTACGTTCGACAAGATTGAGACAACCTATAAATTTGGCGAAGAAATTACGTTGACTGGAAAAGCCGAAAGCTATTCCGGTGTGAAGCTGCAAAACGCTCATGTGAGTTACCGCATTACCCGCCAACAATCCTGGTGGTGGCGGTGGGGCGGGACGCCGGAACATTTCACCGAAGGGAGTGTGAAAACGGATGAAAACGGAAAGTTTACCGTTGTTTTCATTCCACAGAAAGCCGACGGGAGTTCTTCGTCACGCTCCGTCTATACGTTTGATGTGGAAGCGACGGTTACCGATGTAAACGGTGAAACACAGGTTGGAACTTATTCCGTTACGGTGGGCGATATTTCGATGATGCTGAACATGGAGATGCCCGAGAAACTCGAAAAATCATCTGACGAAAAGATTGTTGTTTCCGCCAGAAATTTAGACGGGAACGACATAAAAGCATCGGGGACTTATCGGGTGTTCTCCTTACTTGAAAACGACTCTACCCATAGGCAGCTGTTGCAGGGCAATTTTGAGACCGGGGAACAAACGGAACTGAAATCGAAGCTCAAAGCGTTACCTTCGGGAAAATACCGCCTTCGGCTGCTATCGAAAGACGATCGTGGTAACGACATTACTGCTGGACACGATTTTATTTTGTTCGACTATTCCGATAAACGCCCTCCCGTAAAAACCAACGAGTGGTTTGTTGTGAAGAACAGGGTATTCGGGCCCGGCAAAGACGCGGAGATTGTTCTAGGGGCTACAGATGACCTGAACGTGTTGTATGAACTCTGGCGGGAGGGAGTGCTGCTGGAAAGGAAATGGGTGAAGATAAACAACGGGAACCGCTTGTTTTCCATTCCCTTTAAAGCGGGCTACAAAACCGGTGTCGTACTTATGCTGACATATGTGAAAGATGAGAAATTCTACCATCATTCCACAGAACTTATTTCTGAGAAAGAAAAAACCGGACTGGAGGTAAAACTGGACATTTTTCGTGATAAAATACGGCCTGGTGCCCAGGAAGAATGGCGGTTGACGATAAAAGATGCCAAGGGGAATCCCGCTACAGCAGAAGTATTGGCCTCGATGTACGATTTTTCGCTCGATCGAATTTATTCCACACCGAAATGGGTGTTGAGCCTGCCTCAGTTTTATATGTACAGGACGGCTGCTCCTTTGGAAAAAGACCGATCTTTCAATCCACAGCAGGTGAATGGATATTTTGCAGTACCTTTTAAGAACGTAGAATCGTTGTTTTTTGATCGGCTAAACTGGTACGGCTTTTCGTTGTATCGATACGGGAGGATGATGGTCAGAGGTGTATTACAAGAAAAAGTGGCAGGAGTTCAGGCAGATTATTATGCTGCGCCGATGGCAAAAGGAGAAACTCTTCAAATGGCAGCAGATGTGGCAGACAATGTTTTAGCCGAGGAAGCCACGCCGCCACCGGCGCCGACACCTCCTTATGAAGCCGAACCCCAAATCCGCCGTAATTTCAACGAAACGGCCTTCTTCTTCCCGCAACTGCGCACGAACGAGAAAGGCGAGACGCAACTTTCGTTCACCGTTCCCGAAAGCAATACCCGCTGGCGCTTCCGCGTGCTGGCGCACGACAAGGACCTGAACACAGGCGAAGCCGAAGCGTTTGCCGTTTCACAAAAAGAACTGATGGTTACGCCCAATATGCCGCGCTTCCTTCGTCACGGCGATGTTGTTTCTGTCTCGACAAAGATTTCCAATTTATCCGATACGGCAATTAGCGGAACAGCCCGTATCATCCTGTTCAACCCGCTCACCGATGAAACGATTCTGTCGGGCGCATCGCAGCAACAGCCGTTTTCCATTGCGCCAAACGCCTCTTCCGATGCTTCCTGGACGTTTGAAGTGCCAGGCAATATCGAAGTTGTCGGAGTTAGGGTTGTTGCTGAAAGTGAATCGTTCAGCGATGGCGAACAGCATGCGCTGGCAGTATTGCCCAACCGGATGCTCGTTACCGAGAGTATGCGGATGGACGTGAACGGAACGCAAGCCAAAACATTTGAGATGGACAGGCTGGTGAACCAGACTTCCGCTACTTCTGAAAATTATCGGTTGACGTTGGAGCTTACGTCCAATCCTGCGTGGTATGCTGTCCAGGCTTTACCCGTGTTAAGTACTCCCGAAAGCGATAACGCTGTCTCCTGGTTTGCCTCCTATTATGCCAATACGCTCGGAATGCATATCTCAAAAACGTATCCGAAGGTTTCAGCCATGATCGAAGCGTGGAAAAAACAGGGCGCTGATTCAGAAACGTTGCTGTCGAACCTCGAAAAGAACCAGGAACTTAAAAACGTGCTGCTCGAAGAAACCCCCTGGGTATTGGAAGCGAAAAGCGAATCGGAACAGAAACAGAAACTTGCTACGCTGTTCGACTTAAACCGTAGCCAGCACCTTACGAACCAAGCCGTGAAGAAGCTTGGAGAGTTACAAACTACGGCAGGCGGTTGGAGTTGGTTTAAAGGGTTTTATCCGAACCGGAGCATTACACAATATATCCTTTACGGATTCAGTCAGTTGAAAGCATTGAAGGCGGTAGAGTTTAGCGATGATATCCAGGCTATGCAGGCAAAAGCCGTTTCGTATATCGATGGGGAAGCGCTTCACCGTTTTGAGCAACTGAAAAAACAGAACAAAGATTGGCAAAAATTAAAAACCATTCCCGTTTCCGACTTGGAATACCTGTATGTCCGATCGGCTTACAACCAATATCCGTTGGATTCCAAAACAAAAGAAATGGCCGATTTTTATACATCAATAGTAGAGAAAAACTGGACACAATTCGGGTTGTACGAACGTTCGCTTATCGTTGTCTTGATGCAGAAAGACGGAAAACAAAATGTTGTACGGGATATGCTGAGATCGTACCGCGAACACGCTGTCCTTTCCGAAGAGATGGGCATGTTCTGGGCAAATAACCGCGCACATGTTTTTATGTCGCAATCGGCCGTGTTGGTACATACGTTCATTATGGACGCTTTCCGTGTTGGCGGTGCAAAAGCCGATGAACTGGATCATATGAAACGTTGGTTGTTGAAACAGAAACAGACGCAAATGTGGGAATCCACGCATGCCACAATAGATGCTGTCTATGCCTTGTTAAGTGCGGGAACAGACTGGTTTTCTGCAGACAACAATACGACGGTGACGGTGGGCGGTAAGGTAATTGCTCCCCAACAACAGGCACAGGGTACGGGATATTTTAAAGAAACGTGGCATAAGTCGGAGATTACACCTCAAATGGGAAAAGTTAAAATTGAAAATTCGGGTAACGCTCCGGCCTGGGGTGCGCTCTACTGGCAATACTATGAAGATCTGGATAAAATAACGAAAACCGGAGGTTCGCTCAATGTGGAAAAAATGTTGTTTGTGGAGGAAACCGACGTTTCAGGTAGAAAACTCGTTCCGATTACAGAAAACCGGATGCTACGCGTGGGCGATAAAGTGATTGTTCGATTGACCCTCCGTACTGACCGCGATTTGGAATTTGTACATCTGAAAGATATGCGCGCCGCTTCTTTCGAGCCTCTGGAACAACTTTCGGGCATGAAATGGCAGGAAGGGGTCATCTATTTCCAGGCTTCGAAAGATGCATCCACTAATTTCTATTTCGATGTCTTGCCACGGGGAACATACGTTTTGGAATACGGTGCTTTCGTTACCCGGACGGGTGATTATTCCAATGGAATTACCACCGTTCAGTGCATGTATGCGCCGGAGTTCAGTTCGCACACTGCGGGAATGAAGGTAAATGTCCGATAGGTGCAATAAATAACGTTAAACACAGAGCGTTTTTAAACGAAATGGTTATTTTTGTGTCGTAAAAGAATTGATGATCGAATTTAAACAAAGATAAAAATGAAAAAATTAAGCGTTATCCTTTTTTTCAGTATAGTGTTGAGCGGAGTTGCATTTTCGCAATCCGTCCCGAAAATGCAATTCAAGAAAAACGTTCACGACTTTGGAACCATTAAAGAGGAAATAGGGGCCGTTTCCACGCAGTTTGAGTTTACCAATACGGGAAAGAGCCCGTTGATTATACAGCGTGTTTCTGCATCGTGTGGGTGCACTACCCCCAGCTATACAAAAGAGCCTATATTGCCTGGGAAAAGTGGTAAGATTGATGCCAAGTATTCAACCACCGCGCGCCCGGGTACGTTTAACAAAACCATAACCGTGTATACGAATGTACCTGACACCGTATATGTGTTGTCGATAAAAGGAAATGTTACGCCCAGAAAAAGGTGAGTATTTTAAGTTATGCATCATCCCGAAAATGACCCTAAATACTTGGGTTTAAACGTCAACAAGGGTGTAGTTCAGCCACCAAGCATAAATCCCTATTTGCATCTTCGCAAAAAACAACAACGGAAAGAATATTCGGTGAAGGAGTTTGCAGAAGGGATTTTGGCGGGTAACATCACGGTGTTGAGCCAGGCAGTAACGTTGGTGGAAAGTTCCAAGCCGGAACATCAGGCAATGGCTCAGGCCATTATCGAAAAGTGCCTGCCGTATTCCGGAAACGCTATCCGTGTAGGAATTACGGGGGTCCCCGGTGCTGGGAAAAGCACTTCCATAGATGCGTTCGGCATGTATCTGGTAGAAAAAGGCCATAAGCTGGCCGTACTGGCTATAGACCCGTCGAGTGAACGCACCAAAGGAAGTATTCTCGGCGATAAAACTCGGATGGAAAGATTGTCGGTACAGGAGAATGCCTTTATCCGGCCTTCGCCTTCAGCCGGCTCGTTGGGTGGTGTGGCCCGTAAAACACGCGAGACCATCGTTCTGTGTGAAGCTGCAGGGTTCGATTATATTTTTGTGGAAACCGTAGGGGTGGGGCAATCGGAAACAGCTGTCCACTCGATGGTCGATTTTTTCCTGTTGATTCAACTTGCCGGCACGGGTGATGAGTTGCAGGGTATAAAGCGGGGGATTATGGAAATGGCGGACGGTATTGTGATCAACAAAGCCGATGGCGACAACGTCGAAAAGGCCAAAATGGCACAGTCCCAGCTTCGCAATGCCTTGCATCTGTTTCCGCTTCCGGAATCGGAATGGTCGCCAGAAGTGCTGACCTACTCGGGATACTATGCGCTGGGAATTGAAGAAGTATGGGATATGATTCACCGGTACATTGAGTTTGTTAAAGGTAGCGGTTACTTCGATGTCCGTCGCAACAAGCAGTCGAAATTCTGGATGTATGAGACCATCAACGAGCGTTTGCGGAACGACTTTTACCAGAATGCCGAAATAGAGCAACTGATGCCCCTTCTTGAGTCGGAAGTCCTTTCGGCGCGTAAGAGCTCATTCGTGGCGGCTAAGGAGGCCCTGGACAGGTATTATTCTGAGAGCAAGGAGTAAAGAACAAAGACGGACGATATAGGGCGATTAAACTTAGTTCCTTGCTCTTTTCCGTTTATTCCATATTGTGAAAAACGTTTTGCACATCGTCGTCCTCTTCAAACTTCTCAAGCAGTTTTTCAATCTGCGTGCGTTGTTCGTCGCTAAGCGATTTCGTGTCGTGCGGAATACGTTCAAACTCCGCCGAATGAATTTCGAAATCGTTTTCTTCGAGGTACGACTGGATATCTGAGTACGATTTAAATTCACCGTAAAGGATAATGTCTCCTTCGTCTTCCTCTACTTCATCAACACCGTAATCGATAAGTTCCAGTTCCAGGTCTTCCAATGAAACCCCTTCTTTTGGAGAGATTTTAAAGACGCATTTGTGGTCGAAAAGAAACTCCAGACTTCCCGAGGTTCCCAGTGATCCACCGTGCTTGTTGAAGTAACTCCGGACGTTCGCCACCGTTCGGGTAGGATTGTCGGTTGCGGTTTCCACTACGATGGCAACGCCGTATGGGCCGTAACCTTCGTAAACCATTTCCTTGTAATCCGAAACGTCCTTGTCCGTCGCTTTTTTGATAGCGCGTTCAACGTTTTCCTTTGGCATATTTTCTTTTTTTGCCTGCTGTATCAGTACACGCAATCGTGGATTGTTTTCCGGATCGGGACCGCCGTCGCGCGTGGCGATGGTTATCTGTTTTCCTAATTTCGTAAATACGCGGGCCATATTGCCCCACCGTTTTAGCTTTGTGGCTTTTCTGTATTCAAATGCTCTTCCCATATTTTTGCAATTGGCTTTCTTTAAAAATTATTATCTTAACAATGCTCCCAGTTCTTTCTCCAAATTCTGCTGAATTTTTTGCATGACGGCGTCAATCTGTTTATCATTGAGTGTTTTTTCTTTGTCCTGCAATACGAAATTTACCGCGTACGACTTTTTCCCTTCAGGTAGGTTCTTTCCTTCGTAAACATCGAACAGAGACAGTTCTTTAAGCAGTTTCCTCTCCGCTTTTTTTGCTGTTTGCTCAATAGCTGCAAAGGTGACGCTTTTATTGACAAGTAGTGCCAGGTCGCGGCTTACTGAGGGGAACCTGGAGATTTCAGAAAAATGTACTTCGCTTGCTGATGTTTCCTTCAACAGAGCATCCCAGTTCATTTCGGCAAAAAAGACGTCGGTGTCGATATCGAACTTCTTCAGGATCTTGCCTGAGGTAATTCCAAAACTTCCGATCTGCCGGTTGAAAGTCAGGATATTCATTCCCGAAGCGTAGATTTCGGATTGAGTCGGCTCAAACGTCACCTGATTCTGAGTAAAGCCCAACCGGTTCAATATATTTTCGATATGCGCTTTTAGTTGAAAAACAGAAGTTTCAGTTTGAGGGGCTGCCCAGTTTTTGGGGTTGCTGTCGCCGCAAATCCAAAGGCCGAGATGGGTTTCTTCGGAATACCCCGATAATATGTTGCCTTCCTGCTTCCTGTCAGTATCAAAAAAGTAGCAGTTCCCAAATTCGTAAAAATGCAGGTCGTAATGCTTCCTGTTCCGGTTATAAGCGATGCTCTCCAGGCCTCCGTAAAGAAGCGTCTGGCGCATTACTCCCAGGTCGTTACTCAGGGGGTTGAGCAGCTTTACCCCGTTTTCTCCCGGGAAGGTTGTGTTGTCTTCGTAATAGGATTTCCGGGTAAGCGAGTTATTCATTATTTCGCTGAAGCCACTTGCAGTAAGTTGTTCCGAAATAAGTGTCTGTAGTTTGTGTTTGCGGTCTGTAGGGGTTTGATAAGACAGGTTGGCCCTTAACGAATCGCTGAAATCCACGTTGTTGTATCCGTAGATGCGAAGGATCTCTTCGATCACATCCACATCGCGGGTCACATCTACTCTGTAAGTGGGGATGCTAAGTGTCAGTGCCTCTTCCGACTCGTTTTCCGTTTCAATGTCCAGGCTTTGGAGAATGTTCTTAATCGTTTCCTTCGGAATCTCTTTTCCGATAAGTGAGTTCACCTTCCGGAACGGCAAAACTACTTGTGCATTGTTTATTTTCACCGGATAGATATCGCGTATTTCGCCTTCAATTTCACCTCCGGCAATCTCCTTGATAAGCATGGCGGCACGTTTCAGTACGTACATCGTGTTTCCGGGGTCGGCACCCCGTTCGAAGCGGAACGATGAATCGGTGTTCAATCCGTGACGACGAGCGGTTTTGCGCACCCAGGTAGGATTAAAATATGCCGATTCCAGAAACACATCTGTTGTGCTCTCGGTTACCCCGGACTTCAGTCCGCCGAAAACTCCCGCAATACACATCCCTTCCTTGGTGTTGCAGATCATCAGGTCGTTTTCGTTCAATTCGCGTTCCTGTTCGTCGAGTGTAAGGAACTTGCTTTTTCTGGGCAATGTGCGAACAACAACCGTGTTGCCTTCGATATAATTCACATCAAATGCGTGCATCGGATGGCCGGTTTCATGAAGGATGAAGTTTGTGATATCCACAATGTTGTTGATCGGCCGCAGCCCGATAACCAACAGTTTGTTTTTTAACCAATCGGGACTTTCCTTTACGGTAACACCACGAACGGTCAACCCGGAATATCTTGGACAGGCGGCACTATTTTCAACCACCACGTCTATCCCACCTTCCGATTTATCTGTCTTGAAACCGTCAACAGAGGGTTTTATCAGGGAAAACGGCTTTCCACTTTGTTTTAAATAGGCGGCCAGATCGCGCGCCACTCCGTAATGCGATGCGGCATCTATGCGGTTGGGGGTGATGTCGACTTCGAGGACGAAATCGCTTTTTACGTTGTAATAATCCTTGGCAAGCATGCCAACCTCAGCATCGTCGGGAAGAACGATAATTCCCTCGTGTGATGTTCCAATGCCTATTTCATCTTCCGCACAGATCATTCCAAAAGATTCTTCTCCCCGGATTTTGGAGCGTTTAATGGTTACAGGTTCATCACCAAAATAGATTTTAGTGCCGACTGTAGCTACCACCACTTTTTGTCCGGCGGCCACGTTGGGGGCTCCGCAGACTATTTTTAACGGTTCTTCTCCATTTCCGATGTTTACAGTTGTCAGGTGCAGGTGGTCGGAGTTGGGATGATGGGTGCAGGTCAGCACTTCGCCGATAACTAATCCTTCAAGACCACCCTTGACGGTTTGAATTTCCTCCACACTACCTGTTTCCAATCCAATGGAGGTGAGTGCTGCTGCTGTTTCTTGTGGTGAAAGATCGAATTGCAGGTAATCTTTCAGCCAATTGTAAGAGATGTTCATTCTAAAGTCGTTTATTTTGACAACCCAGGCTCAGATTCTTCGTTTTTACTCAGAATAGCTAATATGGGTTTTGCTTCAAGAAAAAGTGTTCAAAATTACAAAAAAATACGATAGCCTCCGTCAAAGTTCTGAAACTTTGTAGATCCTGAAGAATAATCCTCAAGTATAAATCCTGATTTACGGGGCATACATGCCCTTTTAATGCGGATGGGAAGTGGTTAACTATTTATCCATGTCCATTTGTGCCAAATCCCTTCCAGAGGGCCTTGCTTGTGTTTCCCCAGCCAGAACCTGGAAAACATCATCTGCAGGGAAAAAACAGCTATCCCTATCACCAGGCTGAATGTACGCCCGCAATACGGAGCCAGGTACAGTCCGATGGGGAAATAGATCAGTGCCCCGAAGATGGACTGGGAGACATAATTGGTAAGGCTCATTTTTCCATAAAAACGTAAGCCGGACAATCTTTTTCTAAAAAAACGCTTTTCGTAAAGCAACACAAACGATGCTATCAGAACAAAAGTAAGCGCTAATTTATACCAGATATCGAATATAAGGCCCACGGTTTGTTGGGCCATGGGGTCGGACTGCAACAGCAGTTTTTTGATTATGTTAAACAGGATAAAGGAAACGGATGAAATTATCAAAACCCTTTTCCAGAAACGTAAATTATCGGGAGTGTTGATGAAGAACTGTTTTCTTCCGATATAAAACCCCAACAGGAACAATCCGGCAGCTTGCAGAAAACGGCCCGAACCGAGGGCCCACATAAGGCTTACTTTCTGGCCAAGCGTTACGTTGACACGGATAAAATCAAGAAAACTGCCGTTTTTCGTGTTCTCGACAACTTGCTGGTGCAGCGAAACCGCGCCAAAATCGGGCAATTGGTACGCCGGGTTAAACCGGGATAAAATAAAATGTATCCATTCTACCGGTTGAAGCAGCAAGACAATGATGAATACCAGAACGGCTCTGTCCGGCCAGTTGCGGCAAATAAACAGGACGAGTGAAACGTAGACGAACAGCATGAGCACATCTCCCGCAGGAAAGAAGGCCGCATTAAGGACGGCAAAGACGGCAAGAAGGGCCATTCGCCACAAAAAACGGTACCCGAAATCTTTCCCTTTTTTCTTTTGATTGTTGTGCTGGATATAAAACGTAAAGCCGAAAAGCATGGTGAAGATGGCATACGTTTTTCCGCTAAAAAGAGTGAAAATAATTTTCACGGAGAGCTGGTCCAGAATAGTAAGCCAGTGAGGCGAATGGGTAGGAAATTCCGGGAAAAAGAAATGGTCGACATTGTGTACCAGGAGGATTGCCATTATTGCAAATCCGCGTAAGGAATCCACTACTTCTATACGACTTGTCTTGCCTGTTGAGATTTCCATAATTAACCTTGTGATTTTTAAAATGAATTTGCAAACATAAGCATTTCTTTAAAAAAAAATCATCCGGATTAAAAAAATCTTTAGCCGCTTGTCCGACTCACGTATTATCGCAAGGTAATCAGGTGAAGATAAAAAACCGCACGAACAATAGCTGTCCGTACGGTTAATATCTTAAGGTGTCACGAAGTGTACACCTGCATTTTTATCAATATCCCCTTATCGCTTTGATTCCCGGAAGTACCTTGCCTTCGATCATTTCAAGCAGCGCTCCGCCGCCGGTGGAGACATACGAAACATCGTCAGCAAGTCCGAATTTATTGATACAGGCTACCGAATCGCCTCCTCCTATAAGGGAGAAAGCTCCTTTTTGAGTAGCTTCCACGATGGCGTCAGCCACTGCGCGTGAGCCTTTGTCGAAATTGTCAAATTCAAATACGCCCACGGGGCCATTCCATAAAATGGTCTTGGAGTTCTTGATCACTTCAGCGAATACTTTTTCCGTTTCGGGACCAATGTCCAGCCCTTCCCAGCCGTCAGGAATTTCTTTTACAGACCCAAAATCCGTCTTGGCATCATTGCTGAAACTGTCGGCAAGTTTTGCGTCGGTTGCCAGTACCAGGTTTACGCCTTTCTCCTTAGCCAGATCAACGATTTCGTTAGCCAGGTCAAGCTTGTCATTTTCAACGATAGAGTCCCCGATTTTTCCGCCGCCGGCTTTTGCAAATGTATAGGTCATTCCGCCGGCAAGGATCAGGTTGTCTACTTTGTCGAGCAGGTTTTTAATAAGTTCAATTTTCGTGGAAACCTTTGATCCACCCATAATGGCTGTGAATGGCCTCTCCGTGTCGGACATCACTTTTTCTACGGCATTAACCTCATTCTGCATCAAATAGCCGAACATCTTGTTTCCTGCATCGAAATAATCAGCAATAAGTGCGGTTGAGGCGTGTGCCCGGTGTGCGGTACCAAAGGCATCGTTTACATAAACATCGGCATAGGAAGCCAATTTCTTGGTAAATTCTTTTTGCGATTCTTTTACTGCTTTTTTTGCTGCTGCCGTTTCTTCTTCCGTAGCCCCTTCCGGTAGCCGGGGTTTTCCTTCTTCCTCAGCGTAGAAACGAAGGTTTTCGAGCAATAAGGCTTCTCCCGGACGTAAAGCGGCTGCTTTTGCTTCGGTTTCTTCACCAATGCAATCGTTGGCAAAATGAACATCAACACCCAGTAATTCGGAAACCCGCGGAAGGATATGTTTCAACGAATATTTTTCGGTAGGACCTTTCGGCCGGCCCAAGTGTGAGCCAATGATCACGCTCCCCCCGTCCTTGAGGATTTTTTTCAACGTGGGGATAGCTGCACGAATGCGGGTGTCGTCAGTAATCTTGAAGTTTTCATCGAGCGGCACGTTGAAATCCACACGAATGAATGCCTTTTTACCGGCAAAATTGAAAGTGTCAATTGTTTGCATAATTTTTTATTTTATGAGAATATATTCATTGGAGTGTATAAACAATCTTTGCAATTGGAACACAAAGATAAGGAAAATACAGAATTTTTTCTTTAATTATGCAAAAAAAGTTACACATCCGTGATTTTCACTTCGTACGAAACCGGAACCGCTTTTTTATACATTGCCAACACGCCGCAATATTTATCGAACGATAATTGGCATGCACGCTCCAATTTATCTTTTGGTAAATCTTTACCCTCGAATTCGTATACTACCTTCAGGTCGGTATATTGTTTGGGATATTCGTCTGTCATGCCGGATTCTATTTGAACGTTAAATCCTTTAATGTCGATGCGCATTTTTTTCAGGATTTCTACCACATCAAGCCCTGTACAACCTGCTGCGGCTACCAGAAGCAGTTTTTTAGGCCGTGGCCCTGCATCATTGCCTCCGGCATCTTCCGCCAGGTCAATTACCACGTTGTGTCCGTCAACGTCGGTTTCAAAAATGTTGTTATCTTTCCAAATGGTTTTAATTGAATGTGTCATAAATGTAATGTTTGATGGTTGATTTTTCCGATGCCTGTCATCCGTTCAGTTTCCGCTTTTTGATTAAACAAAAAAAAGATACTTTTGTTCTTTGAAAAAAGTCAGTATTTCGTAGCAAAGTGTCAATTGTTTTTGTATTTTTGTGAAAATTTAGGCTATTATGATTGACAAAAACGCACGAGTTTTGCTCATTTACACGGGTGGAACCATCGGGATGGTTGAGAACCTGGAAACCGGAGCCCTGGAAGCCTTTAATTTCAGTCATTTGAAGTCAAACGTGCCTGAGATGAAGCGTTTAAATTTCAATGTAGACACCTACTTGTTTGATCCACCGATTGATTCATCGGAAGTCAGTCCTCAAAACTGGCAGGATATGGCCACGGTAGTGGAAGATAACTACAACGATTACGACGGTTTTGTGATTTTGCACGGCACCGATACGATGTCTTATACGGCATCGGTACTGAGTTTGATGTTCGAGAACCTGACAAAACCCGTTATATTCACCGGATCACAGTTGCCTATCGGTAAACTCCGCACAGATGGGAAGGAAAACCTGATTACTGCTCTTGAGATTGCTGCCGATAAAGATAAATCGGGAAGGCCAGTCGTGCCTGAATTGTGTATTTATATGCAAAACCTGCTGATGCGTGGAAATCGAACAACGAAAGTAAACTCGGAGAACTTCAGTGCTTTTAACAGTCCTAATTATCCGTACCTGGCTGAGGTGGGGGTAGATATTCGTTACCACGATAAGTTTATTTTACAGCCGGATTATGATAAGCCTGTCATATTTAATTTCAGGCTCGATAACAACGTTGCTATCCTGAAATTATTCCCCGGTATTCAGGAAAGTGTGGTGAGGTCAATCCTTTCGGTTCCTGCACTGAGAGGTGTTGTGCTGGAAACTTACGGTTCGGGTAATGCGCCTACCGATCAGTGGTTTATTGATGCGTTGCAGGAGGCGATAGACCAAGGAATTGTTATTGTTAACGTGACGCAATGCCTTTACGGAAACGTGGAAATGCACCGGTATGAAACGGGTCAGCATTTGGAAAAATTAGGGGTTGTTTCGGGGCACGACATCACCACGGAGGCTGCTTTGGCCAAGTTAATGATTTTGCAGGGCAACGGCAAAACCCCCGATCAGGTAAGGAGGTTGATGTCGGTTTCGCTACGAGGAGAGCTGACGGAAAGGTAAAATTCTTATCTTTGTTTTCAACATACATAAGAAAACAAATGAAGAATTTAGATTACGGAGTGATAGGAAATTGCCGAACGGCGGCATTAGTGTCCAAAGAAGGGAGTATCGATTGGCTTTGTTTGCCCGATTTCGATTCTCCTTCGGTTTTTACCCGTCTGTTGGATGAGGAAAAAGGAGGGAGCTTCGCTTTTCTAGTGTCGGGTGAGTATGTTGTAACGCAAACATATCTGGGTAACACCAATATCCTTTCCACGCGGTTTGAAGCACCTGAGGGAGCATTTACCGTGCTGGACTATATGCCCCGGTACAGGACAAGCGAAAAAAGCCACTACTTGCCGCCCGAAGTCCACAGGTACCTGCGTGTTTTGTACGGAAAGCCAAAAATGCGCATTTTGTATGACCCGAAAATGAATTATGCCGGAGAAGAGGCTGTGCATACGGTTTTCCCCAACTACATAAGAACATCGTCAGCGGTAGATGCCGAGGACAAGATTTACCTCTACTCGAGCGTGAATTTCGACGTTATCCTGAGCGGTGAAGAGTTCACGCTTACGGATCATCAGTTTTTTCTGCTTTCTTACAACCAAAAGCTTGTAGCGATAGACGAAAACCGGGTCTTGCTGGATTACGAGCGTACGAAAGTGTACTGGCTTAACTGGATTAACCGTTCACGCGAGTACCGTCAATACGGAGATATGGTTAACCGCAGTATGCTGGTGTTGAAACTAATGTCGTACCAGCATTCCGGTGCCATGTTGGCAGCCGTTACAACCAGTCTGCCCGAAAGCATCGGGGAAACCCGTAACTGGGATTATCGCTTCTGCTGGCTTCGTGATGCTTCCATGTCTATCGATACCTTGCTGCACATGAAACATCAGGGCACGGCCGAACGATTTATAGGGTTCATAAAACGTATTCTGAAGTCGCGTGAGGATACTTTTCAGATAATGTACGGGATCCGGGGTGAGAGGGAATTGACCGAAGAAATTTTATCCCACCTGGCCGGATATGAGAATTCTTATCCCGTCCGTATCGGAAACGCTGCTTATAACCAGTTGCAGAACGATTCACTGGGATACCTGATGGATGTAATATACAAATACTACCTGTACTTTCCGGGGACGCTCGACGAAGTGGAGGAGATCTGGGAAGTTGTGAGAAACATGGTGCGGATGGTGCTGAAATCGTGGCGCTCTCCCGATCAGAGCATTTGGGAGTTCCGCACACGTGAATTGAATTTTGTGTTTTCCAAAGTGATGAGCTGGGTGGCACTTGACAGGGCGTCTCTGATTGCAGAGCTGCTGCACAAAGACAATTACGCGGAATTGTGGCGAAAAGAAGCAAACGGTATTAAGGAGGAGATACACGAAAAGGGCTGGAACGAAGAATTGCAATGCTTTACGCAGGCTTATGAGAATACCGATCACGACTCTTCGCTTCTGCTGATGCAGTTTTATGACTTTATTGACGCCCGCGATGAGCGTTACGTGAAAACCGTGAAGGCAATCAAAGAGAACTTGTTTCACAACGGGTTGATGTACAGGTATAAAGCTGAAGACGATTTTGGAAAACCTACCTCATCGTTCACCATCTGCACGTTTTGGCTGATAGAAGCGCTTTTTGTAATCGGAGAGACGGATCAGGCTCGTGAAATTTTCGAATCGATGATCACTTATTCCAATCACGTTGGGTTGTACAGCGAAGACCTGGATTTTGAGACCAAGCGCCAGCTCGGGAATTTCCCGCAGGCATACTCTCACCTGGCGTTCATCAATACGGCCACGCTACTTTCTGAAGAGAAGAAGCTGTCGAGGTTTATCCGTCCGTAGCAGTGTGTCGTTGTTTTTCTTCACCCGTTGTGGAAATCCTTGCGAACGACCCCGGATAATTCTCGTTGATAAAATCGATAAGCTTTTCGCGGACTGACACGCGTAAATCCCAGTTTTTAGAGGAATCTTCGCTGCTTACCAGTACACGGATTTCCTTATACCACTGTTTGCTGTCAGTAACTTGAATGTTTTGTACGCGCCCGTCCCAGTTGGGGTCGTTCTTCACTAAACCGGCAAGCTTTTTACGAAGCGGTGCTACTGGCAGGCCGTAAGAAACGTACAGGAATACTGTCCCCAGAATATTGGAGCTGGTTCTTGTCCAGTTTTGTACGGGGTTATTCAGGAAATAATCGATGGGTACAATGAGCCGTCTCTCGTCCCAGATTTTTACAACCGCATAGGTGATGTTTATCTCCTCGATGCGCCCCCATTCACCTTGAATGACTACCACATCGTCCAGGCGGATGGGTTGCGTTATAGCTATTTGTACACCCGACAAAATTTGTCCGACACTCCGTTGTGCTGCCAGTCCGACCACAATTCCCAGTACACCGGCTGAGGCCAGTAAGCTCATGCCCAATCCCTTTACGGTTTCGAAAGTCATTAATGCAATTCCGGTGAAAACGATCACTACGGTTACGATGAGTACCTTTTCAATCATATTCAGCTGGGTGAGCCGCCTGCGTGCGGTCAGGTTATCGGACTGATTAACATCAAGTTTGTTCTGGAAGTACCGGAATACGGCACGGACTGCCTGGACTATCAGCCACCCGATGGAAAGAATCAGCAATACCTGTCCTGTTTTCTGTATGATATCGTAAACCCGGGTATTCTTATCGAGTAATGAACTGAAAATATTCAGTAGAATGGAGAAAATGATCCACGCAGACGGGACTTTAAAAAGCCGCACGATAAAATCATCTATCAGGCTTTGGCTTCTCAGTGCACGATTGCGCAATTTTTTAAAAATGAAGTTGGAAGCCAAAATGAGCAAAATAAACAGGATGATGAAGATAAGAGAAACAAAAATGTGGCGCCACTTATTTTCCGTTATCAGGTCAGTTATATCGTTCATAAGATAAAAAGTCAAAAAAGTCTCTTATTTAATCAGGTTTTCAAAAAAAGGAATTACCGAGGATTGAACCGGAATCCGGTATTTAGCAGCAGGCGAAAAATGCCCTACTTTTATGCTCACCCCGCCGGGCGGAAGTGCGTGGAACATATCTTCGTCGGTGGTGTCGTCGCCGATGGCAAGGATAAAGTCGTAATTATTTTTCCCCAACAGTCGTTTCACTTCGCTGCCTTTGTTAAAGTCCGGAGATTTGATTTCCACGATTTTATTTCCGGGAACGATCTGCAAGTTCAGGCGTGAAGCCGGCCCCATCAGTGCATTTATAAGCTGCTTCTGGCGTAGTTCGGCTAGCCATACATCCACGTTCCTGTAATGCCAGACCAGCGAGGAATCCTTTATTTCCATACGTGAGCGGGGAGTTTTGTCGATGGTGTGCTCTATGATTCGAAGGATCTCATCGTCCCACGTTATTTTTTCCTGAACATTTTTATGCCATTTGTGGTTTTCCTTGAAAAATGCGCCGTGCTCAGCGGCAAAGTCCAAATCGATCCCCTTGAACCACTTGTCCAGCACCTGACGATTCCTTCCGCTGTTGATGACTACTTTGTTCTTTTTGTCGGCGGTCATCTTTTTTAATAAGTTCAACAATTCTTTGGAAGGGACTGCATCTTCGGGGTTTTTCACGAAGGGCGACAAGGTCCCGTCGTAATCGAGCAAGATTAATCTTGTGTAAGCCTGGTCGTACTCCTTTTTTATTTGTGAGAGCTGTCGTTTACCTACGATTTTCTGAAAAATTTCGTTGTTTTGCTTACTTATGTAGAGAAGTTCCTTCACGAAATCATTCGCCCATTTTTTTACGGTTTGGGTGGATATCCGTTTTTGCATGTTGTTGAGCCGGATACGTTGTTCCTTTTTCGGCATGGTCAATGCCTGGAGAATAGCCGCTTCAATTTCCTGTGTATCGTTCGGATTGATAATGATGGCATCGGTCAGTTCAATGGCTGCCCCCGCCATCTCGCTGAGTATCAATACGCCGGGTTTTCCCCGTTTGGTGGCAAGATATTCTTTGGCTACCAGGTTCATTCCGTCGCGTAGCGGGGTAACCATAGCGATGTCTGCAATGTCGTAAAGTGCTACCAGTTCATTGAAGGGGAAACTCTGGTAAAAATAGTACACAGGGGTCCAGCCGAGGGTAGAATACATGCCGTTTATTTTACCAATATATTGGTCTATCCGGGTTTTCAGGTCGGCATACCTGTCCACTGCATCGCGGGAAGGTACGACTATCATTGCCAGCGATACCTTTTTGTGGTATTCGGGATGATTTTCAAGAAAATTGGCGAACCCGTTCAACCGGTGCAGAATTCCCTTGCTGTAGTCGAGCCGGTCGACCGACAAAACAATGGTTTGATTACCCAGTTCTTCTATCAGCCTTTTTGATATTTTCTTTACCTCCGGGAGTGAGGGCGCCCGATGATACTGTTCATAATTTATACCCATAGGGAATGCATCCACATGTACGATACGGTCTTTCAGGCTGATCTCGTCGAGGTTGCAGTTCAGGTCGAGAACCCGGTAGATGGCACTGATAAAATGACGCATGTAGTCGTGCGTGTGAAATCCGATTAAATCGGCTCCAAGCAACCCTTCCAGTACTTGTTCCCTTTCCGGGAGCACACGGAATAGTTCGTAAGACGGAAAGGGTATGTGGTGGAAATACCCGATGTTTACTTTGGGCTTTTTGTCGCGGATTTTTTTCGGCAGCAACATCAGTTGATAATCTTGTATCCAGACAATATCATCGTCTTCTATAAAGGGCAGCGCTTCTTCACAGAACAGTGTATTCACCTGCCGGTACGCTTCCCAGTACTCGGCTTTGTACTGTATGTATGCGAAAAAGTAATGACATAGCGGCCATATGGTGCTGTTGCTGTAACCTTCGTAATAATTTTCAATCTGTTCTCCGGACAGAAAAACCGGATGATAATTCAACTCATTCAGCTTTTCGGTAATCTCCTGCTTTTCATTTTCATCATCCACATGGACTCCAGGCCACCCCACCCAATGCATTTCCGCATCGGTTTCCAAAGACCCCAATCCTGTGGCCAGCCCTCCTTCGCTGCGTTTTACGACAAAGGAGTCTTCGGTTCTTTCAATTTTGACAGGAAGCCTGTTGGCTATAATAAGGATTTTCATACGATTCTATTTTTATTCACTTTTGTTATTGGTTCCCGCAGGATATAAGGTGTCCTGCGTTGATATACAGCATTGAACCTGGATAATTGGCGAGCAGTTCAATCAATTTTTTTCCAATCGGTTTAAAAATATAACAGTCCCGTTCCAGGAAAGATCAATTTTTAACATATTTTTATAATATAAGGGAGGAATTGGTGTTGAACTTCTGTCAGGAATCTAAAAAAAATGCAATCTTTTGCCTGTTCCATATTTTTATAGTAATTTCGTACTCAGATTTCACAATGCTTATATTCTTCAAGACTTTCGTAAAATCAAATCAATAAAATAATCATATTGTCATGACAAAAAAGAAGAACTATTTAACCTGTGACGGTAATCAGGCTGCAGCACATATCGCCTATATGTTTAGTGAGGTAGCTGCTATTTACCCGATTACACCTTCGTCGACGATGGCAGAATACATCGATGAATGGGCCGCTGCGGGAAGAAAAAACATTTTCGGGCAGCCTGTACTGGTACAGGAGATGCAATCCGAAGCTGGAGCCGCAGGCGCTGTTCACGGTTCGTTGCAGGCGGGGGCATTAACATCCACATTTACCGCATCACAGGGTTTGTTGTTGATGTTGCCCAACATGTATAAAATTGCAGGAGAGTTGCTCCCCGGAGTATTCCATGTATCGGCACGGGCCATTGCTGCACAGGCATTGTCTATTTTTGGTGACCACCAGGACGTTATGGCAGCACGCCCAACCGGTTTTGCATCGTTCGCTACGGGATCTGTACAGGAAGTGATGGATTTGGCAGCTGTTGCCCATTTGGCAGCAATAGAGAGCAGGGTACCGTTTTTGCATTTTTTTGATGGATTCCGCACTTCACACGAAATTCAGAAGATTGAAGCGTTGACAAACGATGATCTGGCTCCGTTAATCAATCAGGAGGCATTAGCCGGTTTCCGGCAGAGAGCGTTGAGTCCTGATGCACCTGTTACACGAGGAACGGCTCAAAACGATGATATTTATTTTCAGTCCCGTGAAGCGGCTAATCCTTTTTACAACGCTGTTCCGGGTATTGTTGAGAAATACCTGGAAAAACTGGCAGCTGTAACCGGCCGTAAGTACGGATTGTTTGATTATTACGGTGATCCTGAAGCGGAAAGAGTGATTATTGCTATGGGTTCCGTTACTGAAGCTATTCGTGAAGTGGTTGACCACAAAAACGCCAACGGCGAAAAAGTGGGTATGGTAGCCGTTCACCTGTACCGTCCTTTTAAAGCCGAAGCATTTCTGTCGGTCATCCCGAAAACAGCCCGTAGGATTGCTGTTCTCGATAGGACAAAAGAACCCGGTGCTACCGGACAGCCTCTTTATCTGGACGTGAAAGACAGTTTCTACGGAAAAGAGAATGCCCCGGTGATTGTCGGAGGTATTTACGGTTTATCCTCTAAAGATACTACCCCGGGACAGATTATCTCGGTTTACGACAACCTGGCGATGAACATGCCGAAAAACGATTTCACCATCGGAATTGTGGATGATGTGACATTTAAATCGTTGCCGAAAGTTGAGGAGGTCTCGATGGATGAAACAACCTACGAAGCCAAGTTTTACGGCCTGGGATCCGACGGAACGGTTGGAGCCAACAAAAACTCCATCAAGATTATCGGGGATAATACCGATAAGTATGTGCAGGCCTATTTTGCTTACGACTCCAAGAAATCGGGAGGATTTACCTGTTCCCATCTCCGTTTTGGAGATAACCGTATCCGCTCCACTTATCTGGTGAATACACCCAACTTCGTAGCCTGTCACGTTCCAGCATACCTGCATCTTTACGATGTTACCGCTGGACTGAAAAAGGGAGGAACCTTCCTGCTCAATTCATTGTGGTCGAAAGAAGAAGTCGGTAACCATTTGCCGGACAACGTGAAGAAATACTTGGCCAAAAACAACATTAAGTTGTACATCATAAATGCTACAAACATAGCGGATGAGATAGGATTGGGCAACAGGACCAATACCATTCTCCAGTCGGCATTTTTTAAAATATCCAACGTAATCCCTTATGAGCTGGCGGTGGAACAGATGAAGAAATTCATTGTGAAATCGTACGGCAGAAAAGGGGAAGAGATTATAAAAATGAACTATGCGGCTGTTGACCGCGGAGGAGAAGTTGAAGAGGTTGAAGTTCTTCGGGAATGGGCGGACCTGAATGTGGATATGGTACAAAAAGACGATGCTCCGGAATTTATTCAAAAAGTGGTTCGTCCCGTAAATGCCCAGCGCGGATATGATTTGCCGGTTTCGGTTTTTGTGGGCCGTGAAGACGGAACATGGGAACACGGTACGGCTACTTACGAAAAACGCGGTGTGGCTGCTTCGGTTCCTGTTTGGAATCCCGACAACTGCATCCAGTGTAACCAGTGTGCCTACGTTTGTCCGCACGCTACTATCCGTCCGTTCGTGCTCGATGAGAAAGAACAGAAAGGGCTGGGAGAAGAGGTGGCACTATTGAAAACACAGGGAAAACAGTTCGAGGGAACCGCTTTCCGGATTCAAGTGGATGTGCTGGATTGTCTGGGTTGTGGAAATTGCGTGGATGTTTGTCCGGGCAAGAAAGGGCAGAGCGCTCTCGAAATGGTTCCCATTACCACACAATACGATAACCAGAAGAACTGGGATTATATGGTTCAACACGTCAGCAGTAAAGCTCATCTGGTGGATACCAAGCTGAACGTAAAAAACTCCCAGTTCGCAAAACCGTTGTTTGAGTTCTCCGGTGCCTGCTCGGGTTGCGGTGAGACTCCGTACATCAAGCTTATTACGCAACTGTATGGCGACCGTATGATGATTGCCAATGCTACCGGATGTTCTTCCATTTACGGTGCGTCGGCTCCGTCAACCCCATATACCAAAAACGAAGAAGGCAAAGGGCCGTCGTGGGCTAACTCGTTGTTCGAGGATAATGCCGAGTTTGGTTTTGGATTTGTAATTGCTCAGGCAAGCATGCGTAACCGCGTAGGGGATTTGATGCAGAAAGCTAGTAAATCGGCTGACTTTTCTGATTCTCAAAAGGAGCTGTTTGTCCAGTGGATCGAAAACAAGGACAACGGAGAAGCCGTAAAAGAGATTTCGGCTCAGATTGTGGCCGTGCTAACCGGTATGGAAAACGAAATTGCCAAAGAGATCCTTTCGCTCGAAAAGTACCTGACCAAGAAATCCATCTGGGTGTTTGGTGGTGACGGCTGGGCATACGATATTGGCTTTGGCGGCCTCGACCACGTGTTGGCTATGGGGCAGGATATCAATGTGCTGGTGCTCGATACCGAAGTATATTCCAATACCGGCGGACAATCCTCCAAATCGACTCCTACAGCTGCGGTTGCCAAATTTGCCGCTGCAGGGAAACGTATCCGCAAAAAAGACCTGGGTATGATTGCGGCGACTTACGGTTATGTATACGTGGCTCAGGTAGCTATGGGCGCCAATCAGGCTCATTACCTCAAGGCATTGAAAGAAGCCGAGGAATACAACGGCCCGTCGCTTATTATTGCTTATTCGCCTTGTATCAGCCATGGGTTAAGAAGCGGTATGGGTATGGCTCAGACCGAGCAGAAAAAAGCCGTTGAATGCGGTTATTGGAGCTTGTGGCGTTACAACCCGAAACTGGAAGAAGAGGGCAAAAATCCGTTTATACTCGACAGTAAGGAACCCGACTGGAGTAAGTTCAGGGATTTCCTGATGGGTGAAGTGCGTTACACGCAGCTGGTGAAATCTTTCCCGCACGAAGCCGATGAACTTTTTGAAGCGGCCAAGGAAAATGCCCAGTGGCGTTATCGTTCATACCAACGTATGGCCAATGCCCACTTTGGCTCAGTGGATGCTGAAACTGCGAAAGCAGAAGGATAACAATTGCATATTCATGAACATAAAAAAGCGATACGTCGGTCGGCGTTTCGCTTTTTTTGCCGGTTTGCTTTGATTTTTTTAATCGTCGGACTGCGTTAAAATCGTATCTTTGCAACCACAAACATATACAACAATGAAAATCCAAATTATCAACGGACCTAATCTTAACTTGTTGGGGATGAGGGAACCCAGTGTTTACGGAGATCAATCTTTCTCGGCCTTTTTCGAAAGGTTGAAGGAGGTGTTTCCCGAAATCAGGCTGGACCATTATCAATCGAATGTTGAAGGGGAAATCATCAATAAGATTCATGAGATGGGGTTTGATTATGACGGCATCATCCTCAATGCCGGGGGGTATACCCACACCTCGGTTGCTATTCGCGATGCGATTAAATCGGTGAGGACCCCGGTGATCGAAGTACATATCTCCAACGTATATGCCCGGGAAGAGTTCCGTCATCAATCCATGATCTCGGCAGTTTGTGCAGGGGTGATCGGTGGGTTTGGACTGAACTCCTATCGTTTAGCTGTGGAAGCCTTGATAATGGCAAACAAAACGGATTAAAAAGTGTTTAATGGTCAGATGACATCTGAGATCTAAAAAATTCTCAACTAAATTAACAATGCTAAAACATACTAAAATTGTAGCCACAATTTCGGATAAACGTTGCGATGTTCCTTTCATTCAGCAGCTTTTTGCAGAAGGAATGGATGTTGTCAGGTTAAATTCGGCTCACCTTGACCAGGAAGGATTTCTGAAAATTATAAACAACGTTCGTGCAGTGTCGGACAGAATTGCCATTCTGGTTGATACGAAAGGCCCGGAAATAAGGACAACTGTAGCTTCCGAACCCATCGAACTCACCACTGGCGACCGGGTGAAGGTTATCGGTAATCCCGGGAGCGTTTCATCCAAAGAGGCTATTTATGTCTCTTACCCGAACATTGTCGATGAGATGAACGTGGGTGACGATATTCTGATTGATGACGGAGAAATTGACCTGAAGGTGATCGATAAAGATGCTGGTTACCTGCTTTGTAGTGTGCAAAATGACGGGACGGTCGGAAGCCGGAAAAGCGTGAATATTCCCGGAGTCCGTATCAACCTGCCGAGTATAACCGAACGCGATAGAAAATTTATTGCCCTATCGGCAAAGCACGATGTCGATTTTATTGCACATTCGTTTGTGCGAAACAAAGAAGATGTATTGGAAGTCCAGAAAATTTTGAATGAACTGAACAGTCCAATAAAAATTATCGCGAAAATTGAGAATCAAGAAGGTGTGGACAACATCGATGAAATATTACGCCATGCCTATGGGATTATGATTGCGCGTGGTGATTTGGGAGTGGAGGTGGCTCAGGAGAAAATTCCGGCTATTCAGCGGACACTTATCCGGAAAGCTATCCATCATAAAAAACCGGTTATTGTCGCAACGCAAATGTTGCACACCATGATTGAATATCCCCGCCCGACGCGTGCCGAAATAACCGATGTTGCCAATGCCATTTATTACCGGACCGACGCTATTATGTTAAGCGGTGAAACAGCTTACGGAAAATATCCGGTGGAGGCGGTGAGAACCATGACAAAAGTGGCTTTTGAAACCGAAAAAACAAAACTGCCACAAAACGATATCGCCGTTCCATACCAACCTTTGGACGATAACGAAGTTACTTCGTTCCTCGCCAAACAAGCCGTTAAATCGAGCGACCGGTTAGAAACAAAGGCTATCGTTACCGACAGCCATACGGGTAGAACAGCCCGGGTTTTGGCTGCTTTCCGGGGTAAAAGTCCTGTTTATGCCATTACCACAACCGAGAGGCTGGCACGCGAACTGGCCCTGTCTTACGGAGTATGGGCACACCATCAGAGTGGCAAAGGAGATGGAAACACCAAAGAAAGCCGCCGGGCCTATTTTGTGGGTGCGATAACAAAACTGATTGAGAATAAGATGATCAAGCCTGAGGATCGCGTGGCGTACATGGGCGGCAGTTTCGGTGAAACCGGTGGAACCACTTATCTTGAAATAGCAGAAGCGTGGAGAATTTTGGAAGCGAAAGACAAATATAATTTGCCGGATTATACGCAATAAAAGATGGACAATAGACTGGAAGAGTATATAGTATCGCATATCGATCCGGAGCCGGAATTACTGAAGGAAATTGACAGGGAGGTCCACGTTAAGCTGCTCCATGCGAGCATGATGTCTGGTCATTTGCAAGGCCGGCTTCTGAAGATGCTAACCCGGATGATCCGTCCGGAACGGGTGCTTGAAATCGGGACTTTTGTAGGGTATTCCACCTTGTGTTTTGCTGAAGGGCTGGAAGAGAATGGCGAGGTACATACGATAGAAATCGATGATGAACTGGAAGATTTTATTCGTTCGAATTTTGCGAAGTCTGAACTAGCAAACAAGATAAAACTGCATATCGGAGATGCTACACAAATCATTCCGGAATTTGAAGACGAAAGTTTTGGCCTTGCCTTTATCGATGCCGACAAGGAGTTGTATTGGAAATATTTCGAGGCTACGCTTCCGAAAATCAGAAAAGGCGGTTTCATTCTTGTTGACAATACGCTCTGGTACGGAAAAGTTGTAGAAAAGGTGGAGAGCAGTGACCGGGCGACCCAGGGTATTTTGAATTTCAACGAAAAACTGGCTAACGACGACAGGGTAGAAAAGGTAATCCTCCCCGTACGTGACGGGATTACGGTTGTTCGAAAAAAATAGAGAAGAATGGAAACAAACAGACAACAAAAAGTGAACCGGCTGATTCAGAAAGAGCTCGGAGAGATCTTTCTGGTGGAAACCAAAAAGATGCCGGGCGTACTGGTATCGGTTACGCATGTACGGGTAACTCCCGACCTGGGAATTGCCCACTCGTACCTGAGCATATTCCCTTCGGAAAAAGGAAGCGAAATGGTGCGGAACATAAACGATAACGTGAAATCAATCCGATACAATTTGGGAAAACGAGTCGGAAAACAGTTGCGTGTTGTTCCTGAGTTGGTTTTTTACCTGGACGACTCGCTCGACTACATCGAAAATATTGATAAATTGTTGAAATAACGTGAATCTTTCACTATTCATCGCTCGCCGATATCTTTTCTCTAAGAAATCACACAACGCCATTAACGTCATTTCGCTTATTTCGGTTTGTGGAATTGCTATTGCAACGATGGCAATGGTTTGCGTTTTGTCGGTCTTCAACGGATTTGGCGGAATTGTGGAAGGGATGTTCAGCGCTTTCGACCCGGACCTGAAAATTACGGCCAAAGCCGGAAAGGTATTTGATTATCACGCGCCCGACTTTGATAAAGCTTTACGGATTGATGGCATTCAAATGATATCGGAGTCGCTGGAAGAGAATGCGTTGTATAAGTTTGAGGACCGCCAGGTGCCGGTCCTCGTGAAAGGTGTATCGGAAGAGTTCCGGCTGATGACCGATATGGATAAACTGATGGTAGACGGCAGCTTCCGCCTTACCGAAGACGTCGTGAATTACACTACCCTGGGAACAGGCCTGGCCATCACGCTGGGTGCTCGGGCCGGATTCATAAACCCGATTGAAATTTACGCCCCGAAGCGCGACGTAAACGTTAACTTGGCAAACCCCTCGGCAGCATTCACGCGCGAAGACATACAGATAGGTGGTGTTTTCAGCCTCAATCAACCCGATGTGGATGATCAGGTGGCCATTATTCCCATCCGTTTGGCGCGTGAACTGTTCAGGTATGATAATGAAGTCTCCTCCCTCGATATCAAACTTCATCCCGGTGCGTCAGTGAAGAAGGTAAAATCTGAAATAGAAAAGATATTGGGCGACGATTTTCTGGTGGAAAACCGGTTCGAGCAGCAGATTGAGTCTTTCAGGATGTTGCAGATTGAAAAATGGGTGACGTTCCTTATTCTGGCTTTCATCCTTTTAATTGCTGTTTTTAATGTGGTTGGATCACTTTCGATGTTGATTGTGGAAAAGACGATAGATATCAAAAGCTTAAAAAATATGGGAGCTAACAACAACCTTATTTCCCGCATTTTCCTGTACGAGGGCTGGTTAATCACTTTTTTTGGAATCGTTTCAGGAATTGTTGCCGGATTGACCTTGTGTTTGTTGCAGCAACATTTCGGACTGCTCCGCCTGAGTAATGTTCCCGGAGCTTATGTGGTGGATGCTTATCCTGTTATTGTGCGGTTCTGGGATATTGTAACCGTCTTTGTAGTAGTTAGCATCATTTCGCTGCTTACTGTATTTTATCCCATCAATAACTTGAAGAAGAAATTGAAATTTGCGGAGGTATAATAACTATACTTTTCGCTCAAAACTATATTAATTATGAAGATTGCAGTAGTTGGAACAGGATATGTAGGATTGGTTTCGGGCGCATGCTTTTCCGAAATGGGAGTGGATGTAACTTGTGTTGACATTGACGAAGCAAAAATCGAAGGATTGAAGCAAGGTATTATCCCGATTTACGAACCCGGGTTGAAAAATATTGTGGTTCGCAATCACGATGCCGGTAGGTTGCACTTTACTACCGATTTACCGTCGGTTTTGAACGATATGGATATGGTTTTTATCGCTGTCGGAACCCCCTCGGACGAAGACGGAAATGCTGAGATGAAGTACGTCTGGAAGGTTACAGAAACCATTGGCGACCACATTGATAAACCGCTGCTGATCGTTACCAAAAGTACTGTCCCGGTGGGTACTTCACACCGGATCAAGGAACGGGTGCAGAAACGATTGGATAGACGCGGCCTCAACAACCTGGAATTTGATGTAGCCTCCAATCCGGAATTCCTCAAGGAAGGCGCTGCTGTTGATGATTTTATGAGTCCCGACCGTGTAGTGGTGGGTGTGGAGTCGGAACGTGCCAAGGAGTTGATGACCCGGCTTTACCGCCCGTTTCTGCTTAACAATTTCCGTGTAATTTTCATGGATATTCTTTCTTCGGAGATGACCAAATATGCCTCTAACGCTATGCTCGCAACACGGATCAGCTTTATGAACGATATTGCCAACCTGTGCGAACGGGTAGGTGCAGATGTGAATATGGTGCGGCGGGGGATCGGCAGTGACACGCGTATCGGAAAGAACTTTCTTTACCCGGGTTGCGGTTACGGCGGAAGTTGTTTTCCCAAAGATGTAAAAGCGATCATCAAGGTGGCCGAAAATGCAGGGTATGAGATGAGTGTGCTTAAGGCAGTAGAGCAGGTAAATGAAAATCAAAAGAAGATTCTTTTCCAAAAATTCAGTGAGTTTTTCAACGGTGTAGTAGAGGGCAAAACCGTTGCTGTCTGGGGGTTGTCTTTTAAACCCGAAACTGACGATGTGCGGGATGCACCTGCTCTGCAACTGATAGACAGTTTGCTGGAATCAAATGTAAATGTTCGCGCATATGATCCGGCAGCTATGGATGAAGCCAGAAAACGGTTGAACGATAAAATATACTACGCTAAAGATATTTACGACGCTGCGAACAATGCTGATGCTCTCATTGTCCCTACGGAATGGAAAGAGTTTCGTCTTCCCAACTGGGAGATTCTGAAAAAAATTATGCGTACGCACCTGGTTATCGACGGGCGGAACATTTACAACAAGGAAGACCTCTTTTCCTACGGATTCGGATACCGGGGAATAGGTTTATAAAACGAAGTTCAGGTTATCAAAAAATGGATTTAATAGAAGCGCTTAACTGGCGTTATGCGACAAAACGGATGACAGGGGAAAAGATCGCGGAAAGCGACCTCAACATCATCTTGGAAGCCATTCGTTTAACGCCCACAGCATATGGTTTACAGCCTTTTAAAGTGGTTGTTACCCGAAATGAAGACCTTATCGGTGAGATTTACAGGAAGTCTTGCCCGCAAATTGTGATCAGGCAATGCTCTCACCTGCTTGTTTTTAAAGCAAGGAAAAAGCTCGACTCCGAATACCTGGAGGGTTATCTGAAAGAGATGAAGCGCCAGAGAAACTCCACGGATGAATACATAGACGGTTATCGTTCCAAGATTTTAAGGGTGATTGACGATCCGCAGATCAACAAATTCAGCTGGATGATCAGGCAAACGTATATCGCGCTAGGGTACGCCACTGTTGCAGCGGCAGCGTCGGGAATCGACGCTACTCCAATTGAAGGGTTTGATGCGCAGTCGCTCAATGAGGTCCTTCGTCTCGATACGGAGAAAGAGGAGGCTGTAGTGATGCTGGCGTTGGGTTACCGGGACGAGAAAGAGGATAAACTGATTTATTTGCCGAAAATCAGAAAACCGATGGATCTACTGGTGGAGAAGATTTAGCTATAAAAGGTTAATACCTTCTGTTTCGCATGGTAGTTGAACCTCCAGCCCTCTGTTTCTGACGATAGGGCAGAACCCGTGTTGTATCGGTGTCCCCTTTCCACAATCTCTCTTCAAAATCCCTGAGCTGTTGCTCAACTCGTTCTTGTTCCGCCTTCATTTCCTCGGGAGTGGAAGTGTATTGTGAAATGGCCAGGTTGCGTGGGTTGGTGGCCTTGTAAATTTCACCGTCGTAGTGTTTCATGCGGAAAAAATCATCGATCGTTCCCGTCATGGTGTTGTTGAGGCTTGAAGTCATGATGGGCATACGCAGAGTATAGGGGCGGAGTTCATCATACACGATCCAGAAGAGCGGATAGCGGACGGTTTGGGATTCGTAGTCGGCCTGACGATAGATAATGGGACAAAGGGCAACTGTTTTAACCCCGTATTTCGATGTCCCGGTTTCAAAATAATAGGCTTCTTTCAGGTAATACCCCAGTACTTCGTGACTGGGAATATCCACCTCGCTGACGACGATGTTTCCGTTTTGAGTCTCGTGGAAAATTCCGAACCTGTCGAGAAATTCCTTGAAATCGATTTTATATTCATCCGTGAAGACCTCCCTGCCGTCCAGGTACTCGTAAGCCGTAATTTTGTTTTCGGAGAGCAGGTTGAAAATCAGGGTGAACAGGTTCATCCGACCTTGTTCCGGCAATACCGGATAGTAGAGCGGCGCGTTGCCTTCCTTTGACAGATCGAGATAACGGTAAATTTCACGCAACCATTTGGCATCGTTGATATCCGTGGATTGTGTACGGTTCATCTGTGTGGCGCGGCTGGTTAATTCCACGGTGCTGTTTGTATTGGATTGGCCTTGATTCCGGCGTTGCAGCCTTTCCCGCGCAGTCTCCTGGGAGAAACAGTTTCCGATACAACAGAAAATAAAGAACGAAATAAATATTGGCTTAAATTTCATTGTCGTATAATTTTTTAAATTTCCAGTCCGGGACTTCAATGTGTAAATCAGTTCACCCTCACCTCAATCACTGCTATTTCCCTTTCCAACCCATCGGGGCCGATGGCTTTCACGCCCGAAATATAGAAGTATTTGCCGCGTTGTAACCGGCGGATTTGTTCTTTTTGCCTTTCCGAAAACCGACTTCCTTCAGACACTTCGGGAATAGCATTTCCCATGGAGTCGAAAAACAGGGTGCGAAAGCCGGTTACCCGGAAGGGAATATTTAAAATGCCGTCGTCAATGGCGGCTTTTATCCCCTGAGTATTTACCAGCACGGCTTTGGCCAGGTTGCCGCCTTTAAAAACAACCGGGTTCCCGTTGGCATCAGCATATTCGATATAGGGGCTGGGGTCGGGTAGAGAGCGGACACGAAAATTTTTTGACGCCAGTTGCCGTACCTGACTGCCCGTTCTCGCGGATATCGAGACGGTGGCATCCCGGCCGGCGGCAACAGGTTTGGCTTCCCATAAGTTGCCTTTTCGGACGAGTGAGCCGTTGGTCATGGTTGCCGAAACGTCTTGCGGTGCAATTCCCGGTACGGAGATACTGATCTCGTTCCCGATCCCCGCATAAAGGACGTTCATCAGCGTTGGTGCAATGGTGGCTGCGGGTTCTATAACGGTATAGTTGTCCGAAAAGCTTCTGCGTACCGTACTGCCATCGCTTCCCCTCGTTTCGATATAGCCTTCCACCGGAAAAGTTCCCACAGCGGAGCTTGCTGTGGAGAAGAACCCTTTTGCCGAGGGGTCGAGAGATTGGCCGTTTACGATTATGTCGGGAGATAGCGTGGAGTCTTCCGCCGAAAGGATGACCCGGGCATTGTAAGTACCACCTTGAATGATAACTTTTGATTCGGGGATGACGTATGCATTGAGTTCATTTACCCTGAAATCGCTTACGTCGATGCTGTTGAGCAGGCTGCCCAACGCTTCGCCTTCCGACAGGCGGACATCGTTCTGGATTTTGGAAAGGATAGCAACGGCTGCAGACACGGGCATTTTTTCAAAGAGCGACTCCTCCCAGTTTTTATGGGAGTCGTTCCTCTCAGAAGGGGTCGTGCTGAGGTTGTTTTCAATGATTTTTCGTCGGTTGTCGTCCTGGATAAGACCGGTTACGGTTTGTCGGAAGTGGTCAACAGCTGTGCGCAACCGGTGTCCTTGTCGGGCCGGAGGGGATAACAGGACAGAAGAGGCTGCATCCAGGTTGTCTTTATTCCGGATATTGTTTATGTCTCCTTTTTTGCCGTCCGACTCCTTTACAATTCTTATTTTCAGGTCTTCTATATAGCTCACTAGCGAGTCGCTCATTTGTTTCACCTGCACCCCTTTGTCGTACCATTCACCGGCCTTTTCCCTGTTTTGAGAGTTGTACCCCTCAAGCTCATCCATAATCAACCGGTTCCTGGTGTGCATATTTTCCGATGAATTGCTCAGGCTGTCACCAACAATATCGAATCCGGTGAGCACCTCTGCCGACACGTTAAGCGCCAACATGGCGATAAACACCAGGTACATCAGGTTTATCATTTTCTGGCGGGGAGAGTTGGGATTATTGATAATCATTTGGGCTGCGTGTTTGTCATTGCATGAATCAAGCGTCCGTAAATTTGGTTTAGTTCCTGGATTTGTCGGGTCATTTTCTCGGTTTCCCTGCTGAAAATAGAACTGTCAGGTACGCTCCCTTCATACATCTCCTTGATTCTGATTAAGCCTTTATTGATCTGGTCGAGCGTATCGAGTTGCCCGCTGATGCCTTTCAGATGTATTTCGTAAATGGTGTTCAGTCCCGATATATTCCGATTGAGTGCTTTCATTTGCTGAACATATTCTTGTTCAAACTTCATCACGTTTTCTGAAACCTCTCCGGGTTGCTCCTTCGGATACCGGGAAGTGACGGGGAGATCCTGTGCTGCCTGGATTGCCGGAGCTTCTTTTTCAGCCGGAACAGCCTTTGGTGGACGGTCTAACCCGTAGAGAATAAAAACAATACACTCTATGGCCATTCCTGTTCCGAAAATGATATTTCCCCAAATACCCCACCAATGCAATACCTTGACCATAGCCCCAAAAATAACGATGGCTGCGCCAAAGCTATAGGCGTATTGCAGAAACCGTTGTCCGTTATCGGTTTGAAGGCTGTTTTCTATTTTTCTGATTATTTTGTTCATTTTCTACCTTTTTCCATATTGTTAATTTCCTATCGGAGTCCTTACGCACCGAAATCCAATGTAGGACCGTCCGTGGTTCTGATATTCCGAATCACGCATATCCGAGCGGATAAAGGTGGAGATGTCTTTCCACGAACCGCCTTTCACCACTTTTTTCTTCAACGGATAGGGGTCCTCGGCAGCGGCATTATACCGGTATTCGGGGTTCATGTCACTCATGAGTTGATTTCCGGATTCGGTGTAGGCCGTTGAGGTCCATTCGGCTACATTGCCTGCCATATCGTACAAACCGAAGCTGTTGGGGCGGTAGCTTTTCGTCTTGGCGGGAATCAGGTTGCGGTCGGCAGCATATGCACCTTCTCCCGGTTTGAAGTTTGCCTGGTAACAATCTTCCTCGGCTTGCGCCGCGGTTGGCCCCCAAGGGTATCTGTTTTCTGTTTTTCCACTTCGGGCGGCCATTTCCCATTCTGCTTCGGTGGGAAGGCGGTATTTTTCAACCTTTACATCCCGGCGCTGCAATCCCCGGCGAAGAAACAGGGTGCGCCATTCGCAGAACGCGGTTGCGGCCTCCCACGAAACACCAACTACAGGATGATGTGCGTAGGCGGGGTGAGAAAAATAGTTGCGCATGTAGTATTCATTGTTGGCGTTGCTAAAGTCGTTTACCCAGCAGGTGGTGTCGGGATAGATGTTTACTATCCGGGTGTGTACAAAATCGTATAAACTGCTTAACGGACGCGTGATGGTTTTGTTCACGATACGTCCTTCTTCGTCGATATATGCCGTATCTTTTGATATCATGATCACCTCATCCGGATTTGCGGCGATATCGGTATTTAAAACTCTCTCCTGCGGATCAAGCCTGTTTTGTCGTTTTGCCGCTTCGGCAGCATCAAACCATTCGTAGCGGAAATTCATCTGACGGGCATCCAGCATTTTCTTTTTGGTAATCGGATGTGTAATGTACACGCTGTTGATGGCCGCTTCCTCTTCTTCGGTATTTCTTGTCCAGGGAATGGGAATACTCCAGTTGAGACGAGGTTGTACGGGTTCGCCGTATTCGTCTTCGGTAATCCTGAAAAAGTCGTCTCCGGCATAAGCAGGGTCGGCAAGACGTTCGCGGATGATGGAGTCACGTACCCAGAAGACAAACTGTTTATACTGCGAATTGGTAATCTCAGCTTCGTCCATCCAGAAGTTATCTACGGATACGCCGCGGGTAGGAACAGTCATCCCCCACAACGAATCGATCTCTCCGGGACCCATTCGATAAGAGCCCCGTGTGACCAGTACCATATTGTAGGGTGTAGGTTCATTCCAGACTTTTCCTACGGGAACCCCAGTCAGTTCACCTCCCGTGCTTATTCCAATACCCCGCCGGCCGCAGGAGGCCAGCACAATGAGAATCAGGATCGGAACAATTAATTTTTTTATTGTCATACAGTTTAAAAAGACATTAGAGCCAAGAGTTAGGATAAAACTTTAAACGTTAGATCTTAAAGAAGCCGGATACTTTTGTAAGGCATCGGTTCTCTCCTGAACAAATCTATCGGGAACCGGTACCTGAAGCTCACTTCGTGACTACCACCGCTTCCTTTTCCTATGCCAGATGTATACATGCTGTAAGCATAACCCATTTCAATATTCTTTATAATAGCCCCGGCGAATAAGGAACATCCTTCTTTACCGTTTCGAGACACACCTGCCGAGTACTTCTTGCCATATACCATACGTACGGCTGTATGCAACCGGGTGTCGGTTAAGCTCGTCATCAGAAGAGCCATTGGCTGTATTTCAACTAACGGATGAAAAACGTTTATATTGCATCCGGCCATGAAATTATACGAAAGGGGAATTCTTGAATGGATTGAATCGGCCTTCGCGTTTTCCGGTGGGCCGGGACTTCGCAGTGGGTAAAACGACGGTTGGTTAAGGTGCATAGCTGCCAGACCGGCGTGAAAATTCCGGGTTGTCCACGAAATTCCGGCATTCAGGTCGAGGGATTTTCTATCCGTAGGCTGGGCCCTGATGATTTTCCGGTTGTTTTTCGCAGAGTCGGTGGTCAGCTGTAGAGAAGCTGCATCGAAATTGAGATTCAGCATTCCCGCCTGAACGCCGATACGGAGTATTCCCTTTCCGAATTTTTGGTTAAACGTGTATTGGGCGGCAAAGAGGGTGTTTTGTTTATTTCCGGTGACGTTTGAAAGCGTTTGAATACCGATGCCGTGTTGTAGGCCCAAAAACTCAACCGGCATATCCATCGAAAGAAAAAGATGTTTGGGCGCATCTTTAATGTTTGTCCACCGGTAATTATAGATTCCCGAAATCTGGATTTTACCGGTTTCGCCGGCAAAAGACGGGTTGTAATAAGTCTTTGCCGTCCAGAATTGATTGAACGGAACATCCCATTGCGCTTGCATTTGAGCAATGCAGAACAGGAAAAATGCAGACAAAAAAATTTTTCGCCGGTTTTCCATTGAAAGTATAACGGAAAACCGGCGAAAAAATTGTGCGGTTCATCACGGGTTTATTTCACTTTCGTAGGGATTAATCACCTTTTACACGCCCGAACCGTAGCATTTTCAGCATCCATTTTGGAAGCGGTTTTTCGGGATTACGGTTTTTCAGGTTGATGCTCAATCCTAGTTTCTTCATCACCGGAACTTTGTGTGTCTCCACAAACTCGATCAGTGTCCCGTCCGGATCCTCGATGTAAGCGAATTGCCCGGCGGCATCGCCCATATCAAACGAAGCACCTTCTTTGAACTTTTGGGTGGTATCTACGGTAAACGGATGCCCCAGTTCGGCACAGTGTTTCCCCAATGCATCCATGTTCCGGATGTCGAAGCAGATCTGGATAAATCCCGGATCGCCCCAGAAACGTCCTTCATAGAGTTTGCGCGGCGAACGTTCCAGGGGTTGTACCAGCTCGATGTATGACGGCCCGAACAGTTCACTGAAACTCCCTTTTCGAGGTTGGGAGTGGGTGAGCAGCCGGCGGTGGAACCGCTGACTGCCCGAAGGCAATCCTTCAAAATCCGCGAAAACACCGGTTTCGTCGGCGATGACCCTGTCGTAGCCCAGGATGTCTTTGTAGACAACCATTGCCTTCTCGATATCGGTTACACCGATTAGAGCACCTATTGCACCTCCGGTAGACCGGCCTTCGTTTTTGAAAATATATTCGTCTTGAACAATCTGGAACAAATTCCCGTAAGGGTCCTTCACGTAGAAAGTTTGTTTACCGTCTATGTCCTGACTCAGTTTGGTGACGATATTGACTTTTGGATCCCGGGAAAACTCCCCGAAGGTTTTCGCCACATCCCTACTTTTTATTTTGCACGCCAGTACACCCAGATCGCCCATATTCAATTCAAAACCGAGCCGTTTTGGTTTTCTTCCGGCATACTGCCATACTTCAAAACCGCCACCACCCTGCAGATTCACAGCGATTACCGCGTGACGGCGTTGGGGTACCCCTCCGGTATATGGAAGCATCAGTTCCGCTACCTTGTTGTCTTCCAGGATGCGGATATCCATATGAAACACGTCGATGTAATATTTCCACGCTTCGTGGAGGTTTTCCACACCGATACCGACTTGCTGAATGCCTGAAATAATATACTTATTCTCCATAGTTGTTTTACAAAAAGTGAAAGGGTTACGTTGTCCTGATTTTCCGCACTATTTTTCTTGCCAATCCCGGAAAAAACCGTTTAATATAAACCATCAGCAACTCTTTTCCGCCGACCAGCACTTCCGGTTTCTGCTTCCAGATGGCCTTCACAATTTTTCGGGCGGCTTTTTCTGCCGGTATACCCTCCGCTTGTCCGGCATCCATTTGGGCATGTCTGGTGCCGTCGGCTTCGAGGGCGTTGCAGGAGATGTTGGTTTTCACCCGTCCCGGACAAACCATCACTACGCGGATGTCCTGATCGTAATACTCGACCTGCACGGTCTCAAAAAATCCATAGAGCGCGAACTTTGACGAGGCGTACGCAGAACGCAACGGAAATCCAAACTTGCCGGAGATGCTTGTGGTTACTGCCAGGGTTCCGCCTCCACCGGCAATCATTGCCGGAAGCAATCGTTTGGTAATCTTTACGGGAGCAAAAAAATTAATGTCCATGATTTTCTTGTCCACCGAGAAATCAGTGTCCACCGATTTGCCACGTTGACTGATTCCTGCGTTATGGAACATCACATCAATTTTGCCAAAGAAGGACAGTGCCCGGTCGGTAAGGGTATCCAATTGTTCTGTTTGGGATAGGTCGGCAGGCAAAATCTCACACTCCGCACCCAAATCGATGCACTTTTGCTGTACTTTTTTCAATTGGCCCTCACGGGTGCCTGTCAGAATCAACTTGTTCCCTTCAGCTGCGAATATATACGCGCAGGCTTCGCCGATACCCGACGAAGCGCCAGTGATCCATATAATTTTATTTGTACTTTTTTGCATAGTTTTAGGAACAACGAGAGAAAGACACTAGATCGTCAGGTTATTGTGAAAATTAATCATTTAATACATCTTTCCAAAGCTGATCCCGGTAACCGTCGATTTCGTGGGGTGCACACTCATCGGCATTGGTGACTTCCTGTGTGGTGTAGATCATCTGCTCCAGGAAATAGGGGGCACGAACAGCCCCTTCCCCGATGTTAACCATTACCGTCTCTCCGTCGTTGATCAGGTTTTTTTTCAATGCATTAAAAAAGCCGGCCACACAAACAGTTGATGCAGGCCCCGGAACCATTTTCTGCTCGTAAGCGATCAGTTTCCCCAGCGGAATCAGCTTCGATTCGCGCATCCTGACGAATGAACCGCCGGTTTTCCGGACTAATTTTGAAATGATAGGGTAGGTAGCCGGATTTCCGGTCGCCAGCGTGGGAACATTGGTTTTTGGATTGTCGATGACGGGATAATTTTTCTCGAAACCTTCAGGAAAGCCTTCGGCTTCTGCTTTTTCCCACGCTTGAACCATCGGGTCGCAACCGTCGGATTGCACCATGATAAAGCGTGGATTCTGAAGATCAGGATAGAGGTGACCGATCTCACGTATTCCTTTATCAATCGCTAATGGACCTGTACCTCCACTGATGGCCTGAATATATACATCGGGTGCTTTCCCGAGTTGACGCAACCATTCAAAAACCATTGTCTTTTTGGCTTCGATCCGGATGGGATCGATGTTCCCGGTGGACATCTGTATGTGGTGACGCCGGGCGTATTCGGCGGCCACTTCCTTGGCCTTGGCATAATCACCCATTACGCGGAAGACCTGTTGCCCGAAAGAACTGATGGTGGCCTCCGAGGCCCGGATAGCGTCTTCTGGCATAAAAACCGAACAGTTCACTCCGGCAATGGACAGGTACTTAGCGTATGCGGTAGCCGAGTTTCCGGTGGAAGCAATGCAGTATTGTTTCAGGTTATTTTCTTTGAATATGCTCGCTGCAAGTGCTGCGGCAACATCTTTGAATGTACCTGTTCCCCCGTTCAAATCGTTGCGGTAAGCGTGGACCTCAAGGGTTAACCCGTATTCTTTTTTGGCAAACTCTTCCAAAAAATGCCACCGTTCGATAGGAGCGGTCCCTTCGTACCGGGTAATGATGTGCCTTTTTAGCACCAACGGCAAATAAGGAAAGTAGTGCCAGAAATTTTGCGGATTCCCTTTGATAAAACGGGGTAATCGTTTGTAAGAGGTGTTATACCAAACTTCGGAGTGCTTACTGCCGCAATTGGGGCACTTCTGAAACTGATCGAACCATGCTTTGAAACTGGGTGTCACAAAACCGCATCCGGCACATTTCAGGTAGTACTTTTTTTGCCTTTTTACGCGTAGTCTCATTTCTATTACATGGTCATCGACCGCATTTCGTCAGAAATATATTTTCCTGCTTCGAGGTTGACTTTTATCTTTTTGAAAACGTCTATGGTTTCGTTTACTTCCTTCATCGTGTGTGATGCCGTAGGTATAAGGCGGAGCATTAAAACACCCTTCGGCACTACCGGATAGACAACGATGGAGCAGAAAACATTGTGGTTTTCACGCAGATCAATCACAATATTTGTCCCTTCGGGTACCGATCCACTGAAATAAACAGGGGTGACCGGGGATTGCGTATTCCCGATGTTAAACCCTTCGGCCACAAGGCCATCCTGGAGTGCTTTGGCTATTTTCCATAGATTTTCTCTTATTTCGGGTCGATTTTGGAGAATATCCAACCGTTTGAGCGCGCCGATTACCATAGGCATCGGGAGAGATTTGGCGAAAATCTGGGAACGCATGTTGTACTTCAGCGAATCGACAACGGCTTTATCCGAGGCTACAAAAGCCCCAATACCTGCCATCGATTTGGCAAATGTGGCGAAGTAAATATCCACTTCGTTCATCAATCCGAAATGTTCACTCGCTCCTGCCCCCGTTTTTCCCATCGTTCCGAATCCGTGTGCGTCATCGATCATTAACCGGAAGTTGAATTGTTTTTTCAACGCTACAATTCCCGGCAGGTTGCCCAGATCACCTGACATTCCGAAAACCCCTTCGGTGATTAACAAGATTCCACCGTTATTTTCTTCGGCCTGTTTGGTGGCGAAGCGGAGCATCTTTTCGGCACGCTCCATATCGTTGTGCGGGAAAACGAAACTCTTTCCGCCTTTGGCTTTGTGAAGGAATATGCCGTCCATGATGCAGGCGTGCGACTCGGAGTCGTATACAATCACATCGTGACGTGTACAAAGCGAATCGATGATGGAGACCATTCCCTGATATCCGTAATTGAGAAGATAAGCAGCCTCCTTTTTCTCGAATTTGGCGAGGCGTTCTTCCAGTTCTTTGTGGTATTTTGTTTGACCGGACATCATTCGGGCACCCATAGGATAAGCCATTCCCCATGTTGCTGCAGCTTCCGCATCCGCTTTCCTTACTTCGGGATGATTGGCTAGTCCGAGATAATTGTTTAAACTCCAGGTTATTACTTCACGTCCGTGAAACTTCATTCTGGGTCCAATCTCTCCTTCGAGTTCAGGAAACATAAAATAGCCTTCTGCTTTTTGGCGATACTGCTCCAGCGGACCTTCCATACCTTTTAGCCGGTCAAAAATATCTAACATAAAATTTTAAATGTTTGATTAAAAAAATTAGACTTTGAAAATCAAGAACCAAGACTAATTTATGCTATAGGATTAGAATCCTTGACTTACGACTTCTTGATTTCTTGTACAAAAATAATCTTTCTTTCTGAATTTGTGAAATTTCCGTCTTTTTTGTTTGTCCCTGATTATTTTACTGATCATAATTTATTACTTTTGTTTTGTGAAAAAACAAAACAGTTTCCAGGACGAGCTGAAAAGATTCAAAACAGTCTTGAATTCGGTAAAAATAACTGTAGAAAACTTTCAGGCTCCATCAAAAAATAAATAACATGAAGAAGTTTTCAAAGCAAATTGTTGCATCCTCAATTTTCATTATCGTTTTCGTTTCAAGTCTTTTGGCGCAACCTGCACAAACCCTGATTGACGTGAATATAGCGCCTGAAAAGAGTGACTGGGTATATAAGCCCAATGAAAAGGCCAAATTTAACCTGTCCGTCACCAAGAACAATATCCCCGTGCAGAATGTATCTGTTTGGTACGAAGTCGGCCCCGAGATGATGCCTCCTTTAAAGAAAGAAAATATCGTGTTGAAAAACGGGACAGCGACCATTGATGGCGGCACCCTGAAAGAGGCTGGATTTTTACGTTGTAGAGTGGTGGCCACATACGAGGGAAAAGAATATGCAGGATTGGCAACGGCTGCTTTTAATCCTGAAGGGATTCGTCCGACAACGGATGAACCAAAGGATTTTATCGGATTTTGGGATGAAGCAAAGGCTGCGAATGCAAAAATACCCATGGATGCAAAGGTGAGGTTGTTACCCGAGCGTTGCACGGAAAAAATAAATGTGTATGAGGTAAACATACAAAACTATAAGCCAGGCACCCGTTTGTTTGGTATTTTGTGCGTCCCCAAGGCAGCAGGAAAATATCCGGCTATTTTGCGTGTACCTGGAGCGGGAGTGCGCCCTTACAATGGAGATACAGGTAACGCAGAAAAAGGTGTTATTACTTTTGAGATCGGTATTCATGGCATTCCGGTAACAATGGATGCATCCGTGTACGATAACATCAGAACGGCATCGCTCGATGGTTATCAGAATTATAACCTGGATGACAAAGATCGTTACTATTATAAACGTGTTTATTTAGGTTGTGTACGTGCAGTGGATTATATCTTCAGTTTACCTGAATTCGATGGAAATAATATTGTCGTGCTGGGTGGAAGTCAGGGCGGTGCTTTGTCTATCGTTACCGCTGCTTTGGATAACCGGATAAAAGGGCTGGTCGCTTTTTACCCTGCTCTTTCCGATGTTACAGGTTATTTGCACAATCGTGCGGGAGGATGGCCTCATTTTTTCAATGCAGCTAACCTTTCGTTCAACAATTCACCGCAGAAAATTGAAACCAGCAAATATTATGATGTTGTTAATTTTGCGCGTCATTTGAAAGTACCCGGATTTTATTCATGGGGATACAATGATGTAACCTGTCCGCCTACCTCCATGTATGCTGCTTACAACGTGATCACGGCTCCGAAAACCCTTTTCCTTGTTGAAGAAACAGGGCACTGGACTTACCCTGAGCAGTGGGGGATGGCTTATGAATTTGCTCTTAACATACTTGGGAAATAATCAAACCCATCTGTAAAATAAAAGAGCCGCCTGATATTTATCAAACGGCTGTACTCTATATAACAAGAATGGATGTTACCTCCGCTCTTTCTGTTTGATCTCTTCAAACTCCACATCAATGGCATCGGTAGTTTCAAAACTTTTTTTCTGATAATCGAGGATCCGTGCTTCCTGTGTTTCCGGTTCATTCTGTTGTTGTTGCGAATGACGGCTGTGGGGGTTGGCTTGAGGTTTTCGTCTGGTTCCGAAAAGGGCACGCCCCAAAAAATTGATTACCATGTAAATAACTGCAAATACCAGTAAGACCTTAATTAAAAATCCCATGTTCTAGTCATTTAATTCAAAAATATGTGTAAAGATAAGAGGAATAATTAAATGTATTTCAACGCTTTTAAAAAATTAACGAATGAGTTTGTTTTTTCTCATTGTGGCAATTGACATAACAATGTACACCAGAATTCCCCAAGCTACCCCCGTAATCCCCCAAAGTAAAACAAACGCAACTATCACAACAACGAGCAATAGCTGTCTCTCATTTCCTCTGATCTTCAAGCTTTTTATTTTGAGTGAAAACATGGGGATCTCGGAAACCATCAGTATTGAGAGAACCAGAATAAAAACTACAGTCAGGTAGAAATAAAATCCGTTGGTGACAGCCGCCTGATGCGTACCGTACACGTAGCTGATCCAAAATAATCCGTTGGCGGGTGTAGGAAGGCCGAGAAATGAAGTTGTCTGGCGGTCGTCGATGTTGAATTTTGCCAGCCTGTAGGCCGAGAAAACCGGGATCAGGAAAGCCAGGTAGGGGATGATCGGTTCCGGTTGGGCAAGAAAAGAGGGGAAAAGTGTAAAGTCCTCCAACAGCATAAAGACGGCAGACGCAGGTGCAACCCCGAAACTGACTATGTCGGCCAAGGAGTCCAATTCTACTCCGATCTTGGAAGAGACCCCCAGTGACCGTGCGGTCCATCCGTCGAAAAAATCGAAGGCGGCTGCCAGTATGACCCACATGACGACCGCTGAGAAATTTCCCTTGAATGCCATGACCATGGCAATACAACCTGAAAACAGGTTCAGCAAGGTAATTATATTAGGAATTTGTTTTTTCATCCCCTTTTAGTCTTTGCGGTAACCGTGCCAGCAGTGTTTCGTTGGCTCTGACCTCATCGCCTATTTGAACCAGGATCTCGCTGTCGATGGGCAGAAAGACATCCATCCTGGAGCCCAGTTTGATAAAACCCAGGCGGTCTCCGATATGATAATATTCGCCTTCCCTGACGTAGGTGACAATTCGACGCGCCACCGCACCGGCGATTTGCCGGGTAAGTACACGGTGCCCGTCGGGTGTCTCAATGATGATGTTGCTTCTCTCGTTCTCGTGACTTGATTTAGGCAAGTATGCTGCGTGGAAATTACCTTTTTCGTGTGAATAATGCACTACTTTTCCCGTGACGGGTATCCAGTTTGAGTGTGCATTAAAAAATGACATAAAGATGGAAATTTGTATCCGCTCTTCGTTAAAGTATTTTTTTTCAAAAATCTTTTCAATCACTACGATTTTCCCGTCGGTAGGTGCATTCACATAATCCAGCAAGTCCCCTTCGTAAACGCGGCTCGGCTTTTTGAAGAAATTCATCATCAGGGCAAAAACCACTACTGAAATAAACAACAGGATAAAAGAAAAGGGACTTTCCGGGAAAAAACGGAACATAAATCCGTTTAATAATACCAAAATAACGGTTGTGACAAACAGCGTTTTTCTCCCTTCCTTGTGAATTAGCATGATGTAAGGTTTTTAAATAGAATCGGTTTCGAAATATTTTTTCTGAAAAGCGGAATCAATGGGTTGTCCGTTTTCCGTATCGTAGTTTATGCTGCCTGAGTTCTCGATTTGTTTTCTGTATTTCTCCGGAACAAATTCTTCCCACACTTCCTTATTCAGGTAGGGAACGATGGCAGGTACTGCAACACGGACCTTTTCGTAAAAAAAGGATTTCTGTTTTATATTGGGTTTAATGATTTTTTCTTCTCCGTCGAGCATAAGAATAAGATTGAGCAGAATACTTAGAACAACAACGGTTGTCCCCATGGAAACCACACCTCCGAGAATCCGGTTGATAAAGTTGAGGTTTACCGATTCGAACACTTTTTGTACGAGAAAACCGATTAATGAGACAACAGCCGCTATGGCTAGGAAAGCAGCCACGTAGGAGAGTACATGGGTAACCTGTGGAGAGAAATCGAACGTTTTTTGGAGGTAAGGCAGAACGGTAACAGCCAGCTTGCCGGCGAAAACGGCAGCGAGAATGACGGTTGCCAACCCAACGAGCATCATAACCAGCCCTTTCCTATATCCGTTTACGAATGCGACAAGCAGAAAAATAAGTATGATGAGATCAAACCCGTTTAACATAATTCAATCGATGTTTATTTTTTGAGCTTCAATGTTCTCTTTCAGAAACAAGGACGCCATATCTGCAAATTTCCCGGGTAGGTCGGTCGTGAAATATCTAACTGTGCCGTCTTTGGAGCATCTTTTCTCCATTTCCGGGTGACGTTGAAGGTACTCTTTCAGGCTTTCCGCCACGTATTTCCCTTGCGATATAACTTGAATACCCTGGGGTAAAAACTGTTTTATTTTAGTGATCAAGAGTGGGTAATGTGTGCAACCCAGGATAATGGTGTCGATTTTATCATCCTTTTTGAGCAGGTTGTGGATGTGTTGTTTTACAAAATAATCGGCTCCGGGTTTATCAAATTCATTGTTTTCCACCAGTGGGACCCATATGGGACAGGCTTCACCCGTCACTTTCAGGTGGGGATGCAGTTTGGTAATTTCGATATCGTACGATTGGGAATTTATGGTGCCTGATGTCCCGAACACACCGATATGGCCTGTCTTTGTGAAACCGGCAACGGATTCGACCGTAGGGCGAATGACGCCCAGCACCCTTCTCGATGGATCCATTGCGGGTAAGTCGACCTGTTGGATGGTCCGCAACGCTTTTGCCGATGCGGTGTTGCAGGCTAAAATAACCAGGTGGCAGTTCTGCCCGAAGAACCATTTTACGGCATCTTTTGTAAATTGATACACGATCTCGAAGGAGCGGTTCCCATAGGGTGCCCGGGCATTATCACCCAGATACATGTAATCGTATTGAGGAAGTAACGATTTGATTTCGGACAATACGGTAAGCCCGCCATACCCGGAATCAAAAATACCGATAGGCGATTGTTGTTGTTCAGTACCCGCTATCACACTTTTTGGCGATAATAAGTTTAGTTGATTCCCAGTTTTGCCTTTACCAAAGGATTGGCATCCACTGCTACCGGGTTCACAAAAGCAATTCCCGGATTGGCAAGGTCGTAGATAACCGTGAAATTATGTTCGACACCTACCTGACGGATGGCATCGGAAATTTGTTTCTTTAACGGTTCAAGCATAGCTTTTTCCTGCTGCTCGATGTCTTTTTGAGCCAATTGCATAAACTGTTGCATCTTGTTTTCCAGTTCAGTCAACTCCTGCATCCTGCGTAATTTGATGTTTTCGGCCAATGAACCCTGATAGGTGATGTAATCTGAATATTTTTTGTTGTATTCGTTTTGCATCAGCTCGAGTTCTTTTTTATAGTTTTCACTCAATGCTACGAGTTTTTGTGTGGCTTCTTCCTTTGCCGGGAAAGCACTCAGAAGATCGGTTGTATTCACATAAGCAACCGCTACCTGTGGATTTTGGGCCGAAAGGGTGGCGCTCAGTATTAAAAATAGAACACCCAAGCTTATCAACTTTGTTTTGTTCATAATAATCCTATTTTAGATGTAAATAAATTTTGTTTTATACCGTAACCTGAGTTGGCAATTGTAATTTCCTCCTTGTGTGTTTTAGCCGCACCCCGCTTCCGGCGGGATGCGGCTAAGTAAAGGAATTAAAATTACAATGTCAACTGGTTATAAAGTCTTTTTTACTTCTATCTGTTCGTAAGATTCAATGATGTCGCCCACTTTTATGTCGTTGAAGTTTTTGATACTGATACCGCATTCGTACCCGGACGCAACTTCCCTGACATCTTCTTTGAATCGTTTCAGTGAATCCAATTCGCCGGTAAAGATAACAATTCCGTCCCGAATAAGACGAATTTTATGGGTACGTTTTATTTTTCCGTCCCGCACCATTGAACCGGCTACAGTACCTACTTTAGTGATTTTAAAGACATCAAGCACCTCTACGTTTGCTGTAATTTCTTCTTTAATATCGGGGGAAAGCATACCTTCCATGGCGGCCTTGACCTCTTCGATTGCGTCGTAGATAATGGAGTACAAACGGATATCGATACCTTGTTTCTCCGCTTCACGCCTTGCTCCCAAAGAAGGACGGACCTGGAATCCAATAATAACTCCGTCTGATGCTGCCGCGAGGGTAACGTCCGATTCAGAGATTTGGCCTACAGCTTTGTGAATCACGTTAACCTGAATTTCTTCGGTAGACAAGCGGATGAGCGAATCTGAAAGTGCTTCTACCGAACCGTCCACATCACCTTTTACAATGATGTTCAGCTGCTGGAAGTTTCCGATAGCTATCCTGCGGCCGATGTCATCCAGGGTAAGCATTTTCTGCGTACGCAGCGATTGTTCGCGCTGTAACTGTTCACGGCGTGCGGCAACGTTGCGCGCATCCTGGTCGCTCTCCATGACGTTGAACGTATCTCCGGCCTGCGGTGCGCCGTTCAGCCCGAGCACCAGCGCCGGCTCTGACGGCCCTGCTTCGTTGATTTTCTGGTTCCGCTCGTTGAACATCGCTTTTACGCGTCCGTAGTATGATCCGGCCAATAACACATCGCCTTGCTTGAGCGTTCCGTTTTCAACCAAGACAGTTGCCACGTAGCCCCGGCCTTTGTCGAGTGACGATTCCACAATGGAGCCCGATGCTTTCCGGTTGGGGTTTGCTTTAAGTTCCAACAAGTCTGCTTCGAGCAGCACTTTTTCGAGCAATTCGTTGATGCCTGTTCCTTTTTTGGCAGAGATGTCTTGTGACTGGTATTTTCCGCCCCAATCTTCTACCAGGTAATTCATCTCAGCCAGTCGCTCTTTTATTTTTTCAGGATTTGCTCCCGGCTTATCCACTTTATTGATGGCAAAAACAATGGGGACACCTGCGGCCCCGGCGTGGTTAATGGCCTCAACGGTTTGGGGCATCACATTGTCGTCGGCAGCTACAATGATGATAGCTACGTCCGTTACTTTAGCCCCGCGGGCACGCATAGCGGTAAATGCCTCGTGGCCGGGAGTATCCAGGAACGTGATTTTTCTGCCGTCAGGCAGTTTCACGTTGTACGCGCCAATATGCTGGGTGATTCCTCCGGCTTCCCCTTCAATAACGTTGGTGTTGCGGATGCTGTCGAGCAGGGATGTCTTGCCGTGGTCAACATGTCCCATAACGGTAACGATTGGCGGGCGTGGTAGCAAATCTTCGAGATTATCCTCTTCTTCAGCTATGGCTTCGATAACGTCAGCGCTCACGAATTTGGTTTTGTAGCCGAATTCATCGGCAACAATATTGATTGTTTCTGCATCCAGGCGTTGGTTGATAGCCACCATAACGCCCAGGTTCATGCAGGTAGCGATAACGCTGGTAACGGGGACATCCATCATGTTTGCCAGGTCATTTGCCGTAACAAACTCGGTAAGCTGCAATATCTTGCTTTCGCGTTCCTGTTGTTTGATTTCTTCGCGTTGTCGCTGAGAAACGGCCTCCCGTTTTTCGCGGCGATACCTTGCTCCGCCTTTTCCCCCGCGTTTTTCGGTCAACCGGGCAAGTGTTTCCTTTATTTGTTTTTGAACGTCTTCTTCGCTTACTTCGGCTTTTATCGGTTTTCGGAGAACTTTTTTATCCCGACGGGTGCTTTCTCCGTGAGCTCCGGCTTTTTCTATATTGACTTTGCCTTTATCTATGCGTTTGCGTTTTTTCTTTTTACTGTCTTCCTCCGCTGTATTGATTACCGCCCCTTTCTTCTTTTCTTTTTCTTCGATCGATTCTTTTTTCAGGCTTTTTACGGCTTCTTCTTTCGCTTTCTTGGCATTTTGCTCTTTTTCACGCTCCAGGCGTTCTTTCTTGCGTTGTGCCCTTGATTTCCGGGGTGGACGGGTCCTGTCGTTTATAGATTCCAGATCGATGGAGCCTTTCACCACGATATTGGGTTCTTTCAGTTCTTTACGTATCCGAAATATTTCGTCCGGGCCCTTCTCCTTCTCGTGCAGAGTTATATCTTCTTCTGCTTCTGTCTCTTGTTCCTGGGGGGAGTAGTCTTCCCGTTCCTTATTTGCCGTTTCATTCACCACTTCTTCCGGGGTTTCTTCGGCTTCAGATGAAGGGGCCTCCGTTACAACAGGTGCTTCATCGTGGGGGACTTCAATTTCCTTCGGCTCCACCGGTTTCGGTGTAACTGTTTCAACCTCTTCAACTTTTTGTACAGGCTCTTCCGGTTTTACTTCTTTTACCTCAACTTCAACCTCAACTTCAACTTCAACTTCAACCTCAACTTCTTCTTCTTGTTTAGCTTCGGTTTCTTTTTTCAGTTTCTTGTGCTCGTCTAAATCGATGCTTCCTACGACGTTGAATTTTGGTTTCAAGTCATCCGGGATTTCAGCTTTTATGGTCTCTTTTTCTATTTTCTTCTTGGGTTTTTCCTCTATTTCGTACCCTTCGATGGCAATTGTTTCCCGTTTATCATCCTTCCGGTGCATCCTTTCGAGATTTTCAATGGCCTCTTTTTTAATTTTCTTGTCTTTGCTGAATTCGGCCACCAACAAATTATACTGTTCTTCCTCAATCTTTGTATTAGGATTTGCTTCAACAGTAATTCCTTTCTTGTGCAAAAATTCAACCAACGTGTTGATCCCTACATTTAAATTCCTAGCAACTTTACTTAATCTTTCAGCCATATAGTTGAGTTTGTCCTTTCTTAATTTATTGGTTTTGTGAACAGTTTAACAGTCTTAAATCTCCGGCTCTTCGTCGGTAGTATCTTCATCCTCAAATTCGTAACGAAGAATCTTCAATACCTCGTCCACGGTGTTCTCTTCCAGGTCGGCTTCCTTGATGAGCCTTTCACGCGGCATTGCCAACACGTTTTTGGCCGTTGAGCAACCGATTCGTTTGAGCTGATCGATTACCCATCCGTCAATTTCATCGCGGAATTCGTCCAGGTAGATATCCTCTTCGTCGAAATCATCGATTTCCCTGAAAACTTCTATGTTGTATCCTGTCAGCATAGATGCCAGTTTAATATTTGCCCCGCCTTTACCGATTGCCAGTGAAACTTCATCGGGATAGAGAAATACCTCGGCACGGCGTTCTTCTTCCTTAACGGAGATAGAGTTGATCTTTGCAGGGCTAAGTGCTCGCTGAATAAACAGATTGGTGTTGTTCGTATAGTTGATAACATCAATATTCTCGTTGCGAAGCTCACGTACAATTCCGTGAATACGGAACCCTTTCATCCCCACACAGGCTCCAACCGGATCAATGCGGTCGTCGTAGGCCTCAACAGCCACTTTGGCCCGTTCTCCCGGGATACGGGCAATACCTTTGATGGTGATAAGTCCGTCGTTAATCTCAGGAATTTCCATTTCGAACAATCTTTCGAGAAATATGGGCGATGTACGCGAAAGGATAATCTTCGGGTTGTTATTCTTATTTTCAACCCGGGCAACTATAGCGCGAACATGTTCTCCCTTACGGAAAAAATCGCTGGGAATCTGTTCGGTTTTGGGCAGAATAAGTTCGTTATGCTCGTCGTCGAGAAGGAGTAGTTCTTTTTTCCAGACCTGATAAACTTCACCCGATACGATCTCTCCTACCTTTTCTTTGTATTTGTTGTAAAGATTGTCTTTTTCGAGTTCAAGGATTTTTGAAGCCAGGGTTTGACGAAGATTTAATATGGTTCTTCGGCCAAAGTCTTCCAGTTGAAGTTCGTCGGTAACCTCTTCACCCACTTCAAAATCTTCATCGATTTTGTGCGCTTCGGTCAGGCTGATTTCCATGTTGGGATTCTGGAGCTCGTTGTCTTCAACGATAACCCGGTTGCGCCATATCTCCAGGTCTCCCTTGTCGGGATTGATGATGATGTCAAAATTTTCATCCGTACCCACCGATTTGGCAATCACGCTTCTGAACGACTCTTCTAGCACACTTATCATGGTGGCTTTGTCAATATTCTTCAGTTCGTTGAATTCTGAAAATGTATCTATCAGGCTGATTGTTTCCTTCTTTTTGCCCATATTCTATAATTTTTTGTTTTGGGTTTCGAGTTTTTTATTCCTGCTTCTGATTTCTAACTTCTTTTTGTTGTAAGAAACAGTCGCTAAAACTTAATGATGTATTTTGTGTATTTTACTTCGTCGTAAGGGAAGATCAGTTCTTCTTTTATCTCAGTTTTTCGCTTTGCTCCTTCCGGCTTGACCATTCTGGCGACCTCAACGGAGAAGTTCTTCTCTGTTGAGGATTTTAGGGTTCCCTTGAGTTTTTCACCTTTCCGGGTAAGCACTTCAATCTCTTTTCCTTCGTATTTTTTATATTGACGAGGGGTTTTAAACGGAGATGTCAATCCGGCAGAAGTAACTGTCAACTCGAAATCTTCAACGTCTCGGTCGAGTTTCGATTCGAGGTAGCGGCTCAGTTTTACACAGTCGTCTATGTTAACACCGTTATCGTTATCGATTTCGACGGTTATCGTGCCGCCGGCGGCAACAATAACATCGACAAGGTAGTCGGAAGAGTCTTTTAAAAACTCTTCAGCCATTGCTTTTATCTCGTTTTTCTCCATCATGTGCACATGCAAACAAACAAAAAAGGAGCATTCCAGTGCTCCCCTCGTCATTTACCGGTACAAAGATATTATTTTCTAATGGATTGACAAAATGTTTGGGTTTTTTTCTGTTGTCGATCGGATTAATTCAAAGACGCTCATATGTAGATGTTGTGTGAGAAATAAAACAAAAACGGATAGTTAAACGTTAATTAAAAGATTTAAAAAACTTCTAAAAAGATAAAACCTGCCAGCATAAGGACGGTTAAAAGGGATGCAGGCGGCCTGGAAAATTGGCGCGGTTTTTGAGGGAATTTAGGAGTGTTAATGCGCCAGGTCTCCTGGAAGATATAAACAGAACTAAAATAAATTACAAACGATGAAGTATTTAACGTACATTTTAGTATTAGCCGTTATGGGAGTTGCTCTTTCGAGTTGTGGTTACAATACGATGGTAAGCAAACAGGAAGGCGTTAATTCACAATGGGCAAATGTGGAGAACGCATATCAGCGCCGTGCCGATCTAATCCCCAACCTGGTGGCAACTGTTAAAGGGTATGCCGAGCACGAGCAGGAAACTTTTACACAAGTAACGGAAGCCCGCGCTAAAGCAACGCAGGTGACAGTTGATCCAGAAAGTTTGACCGAAGAAAGTATTCAGCAGTACCAGCAAGCTCAAAGCCAGCTAGGTTCTGCTATCGGACGATTGCTACTTATTCAGGAAAATTATCCCGAACTGAAGGCAAATCAAAACTTTTTGGCTCTTCAGGACGAATTGGCAGGTACCGAAAACCGCATCTCGGTGGAGAGAAACAAGTTTAATCAAACGGCTCAGGATTTTAATGCTTATATCCGTCAGTTCCCGCGTGTTATTTATGCCGGATGGTTTGGTTTCAAGCCAAAAGGTTATTTCCAGTCTTCTCCCGGAGCGGAAACGGCTCCCCAGGTTCAGTTTTAAACGCCTTGCCCCGATTATGTTAACTCCGGAAGAATTAAACAGGGTGGTTGAATCCATTCGGGCCGCAGAGGGCAGGACTTCTGCAGAGATTAGAGTCTGCATTGCGAAAAAATGTAAGGAGAATCCCCTGGATGCCGCTTACAAGAAGTTCAAACAGCTAAAAATGGATACTACCGCATTGCGTAATTCGGTGTTGATTTATGTAGCCCCCGACAATCACAAGGCTGCCGTTGTAGGTGACTCAGGAATAGATGAGGCAGCTCAGGAAGGCTTCTGGGATTCGGTGCTTGAAGAGATGTTTTCTTTTTTTAAAAACGGACGTATTTGCGAGGGGATCTGTCGGGGTGTGGGTAAAGTTGGAGAGTTGGTAAATTCCCGTTATCCGGTTTCGGAGAACGATGTAAATGAATTGTGCGACGATGTTATATGGGATGAAGAGTAGGCTTGCCTTTATTGTATTGTTTTTTTTACTGTCCTTGGGAATTTCGGCACAGGATGTTCCTGATCCGATTTATCCGTACCGCCTGGTAAATGATTTTGCCAACATTTTTTCTGCTGCCGAAAAACAGGCGTTGGAACAGCGGTTACTAGCATACAACGATTCTACATCCACTCAGATTTACGTGGTGGCTGTGAACGATCTGGGCGGATACCCGGCATCGGATTACGCATTTGTACTGGGTGAAAAGTGGGGTATCGGGCAAAAGGGTAAAGATAACGGGTTGCTGATCTTCATAAAACCTAAAACCGCTGATAGCAGGGGGCAGGCGTTTATTGCCACCGGTTATGGGCTGGAGGGTTCCATCAACGATGCTTTCGCCGGTAGGATTGTACGCAACAACATGATTCCCTATTTTCAGGAGAACGACTATTTTGGAGGAGTAAACGCCGCAGTTGATGCAATTATCGCCCGGTTGTCGGGGGAATTTGATGCAGATGCCGGTAAACCTGAAGGGGTTCCTATTTGGGCAATTGTTTTGCTTTTTGTCGTTGTTTTTATCTTGTTTTCTCTTTTCTCCCGGGGTGGGGATCAGCACATAGACGGTGACGGACATCACAGGGCCGGTGGAGGCCCTCTGTTTTTTCCACCGTTTTCAGGAGGCCGAAGTTCCGGTTGGGGCGGTGGCTTCGGTGGCGGTGGCTTTGGTGGCGGTGGCGGCGGAAGTTTCGGTGGTGGTGGAGCAGGAGGAAGCTGGTGATGAAGAAACTCATAACCGTTCTTGGTCCTACGGCCAGTGGAAAAACTACGTTTGCAGCTCATCTCGCCTCACGGCTCGACGGCGAAATTATCAGTGCTGATTCGCGTCAGGTATACCGCGGAATGGATATAGGTACGGGAAAAGACTTGGCTGATTACCGGATTGGAGACAATCCGGTCCCTTACCACCTTATCGACATTCGTGATGCGGGCGACAAGTACACGTTGTTCAATTACCAGCACGATTTCCATAAGGTTTACAGCGATGTTTTATCGCGCAACAAGACAGCGATACTGTGCGGAGGTACCGGGCTTTATATTGAATCTGTCCTGAAAGGGTACCGCCTGCCCGATGTTCCCGAGAATGCCGTCCTGAGGAAAAGGCTGGAAACTAAATCGCTGGATGAACTTACGCGGATTCTCTCTTCATACAAACCGCTTCACAATACCACCGATACCGACACAAAAAAACGGGCAATCCGCGCTATAGAAATTGCGGATTTCCAATGTAAACATCCGGCTTCGGAACTTGATTACCCTCCAGTTGAGAGTGTTATCATCGGGCTGGACATCGACCGGGAATCCCGAAGGCAAAAAATATCTTCACGCCTGAAAAAAAGGTTGGATGAAGGAATGGTTGCAGAGGTACAGTCCCTGCTCAATAAGGGTGTTTCTCCCGATGATCTTATTTATTACGGACTTGAATACAAGTTTGTAACGCTGTACGTAACTGGTAAAATTAATTTCGAGGAGATGTTTTCGGAACTCGAAATAGCCATTCATCAGTTTGCCAAGCGTCAGATGACCTGGTTCCGCGGTATGGAGAGGCGTGGTTTTACCATTCATTGGCTGGATTTTTTGCTGCCGGTGGATGAAAAAATCGAAAAAGCGCTTGTCCTTATCCGGAATTCCTGAATTTAAACCGTGTAAATTCCCGAAATATCGGCAAAAAAATGTATTTTTGCCGGCACCATTTTTTACATTCTATAAAATAAAAATCGATGATCAAAGGTCAATTTCCCGTCGAAAAATTTCATTCTTTGGAAACGCCATTCTATTATTACGACATGGATTTGCTGCGTCAAACACTTGACGCGGTAAAAAAGGAGGTCGAAGGCAAGAATTACATTGTTCATTACGCATTGAAAGCAAACGCCAATCCGAGGATATTGCGCGAAATAGCGTCTTATGGTTTTGGAGCGGATTGTGTGAGCGGAAACGAAATACTTAAAGCCCTGGATTGCGGATTTCCCGCGTCGAAAATAGCTTTTGCCGGAGTAGGGAAAACCGACAAAGAGATCAAGATCGGGTTGGATAATGGTATTTTTTGCTTTAATGTGGAGTCATTGCCTGAAATGGAGGCCATCGATCGGCTGGCTTCTGAAACAGGAAATGTGGCTCCTGTTGCGCTGCGAATCAACCCGAATGTGGATGCTCACACACACCGGTATATCACCACCGGACTGGAAGAAAATAAGTTTGGGCTTAACGAATCGGATTTACCGAAGGCTATTGATTTGATCGAGAAAAGCAAGCATTTGAAGTTGATCGGGATGCATTTTCACATCGGTTCGCAGATTACGGATTTATCGTCGTTTGAGGATTTGTGTGTGAAAGCCGTTGAATTACAGAACTGGTTTTCTCAGCGGGGTATTTCTTTCGAAGTTCTTAACGTAGGGGGTGGTTTGGGAATTAATTACCATCATCCCAATCATTGTCCTGTTGCTGATTTTGAAGCTTATTTCAGATTGTTTGCCAAGTACTTGAAACTTCAGGAAAATCAAACACTTCATTTTGAGTTGGGGCGATCTTTCGTCGCACCGTGTGGGTCCCTTATCGCGAGGACCACATACGTGAAAGAGGGTACCACCAAAAAGTTTCTGATCACGGATGCCGGAATGTCCGATTTGATCCGCCCTGCCCTCTATCAGGCATTCCATCATATCGAAAACATCAGTTCAGACAAAGAGTACGAAACTTACGATGTTGTCGGCCCCGTTTGTGAGTCGAGTGATGTTTTTGGGGAGGCTGTGTTGTTGAATCAATCCCGGCGGGGAGATTTTATCGCTATCCGTTCTGCCGGTGCTTACGGAGAGACGATGGCGTCGATGTACAATTGCCGCGCATTGCCCCGGTCTTATTTTTCTGACTCGTTGTAATTATGGATTTACCGTACATTTTTAATTTCAATTTTCCACTTCCCTTTTGGATTATTTCGGGAGCTGTTTTGCTTTTTTTTAGTATTCAATTGGTTTACTATTTGTTGGTTTACAGAAAACCGTATGTTTACGAACAGAAAAGGAACAAATCTCTGCCGCTTTCAGAAAATCTACCTTCCGTTTCGGTGGTTATTGCTTCAAAAAATGAATCTGAAAATTTGGAGAAATACCTTCCGGCTATACTGGAACAGGATTATCCTGATTTTGAGGTAATCGTGGTAAACATGGGGTCGACGGATGAGACGGATGTATTGCTCAAAGGCCTTAATCAAAAATACCCCCATCTTTACCATACCTATGTGCCGGCTGAAGCAGAGGATGTGAACGGGAAGAAACTTGCATTGACCTTAGGGATCAAGGCGGCAAAAAACGATATCTTATTGTTTACGGAAGCTTACTGTGTGCCGGCTTCGGATCATTGGATCCGGGAGTTTGGCCGTGAATTCTCTAAAGGTAGGGATATTGTATTGGGGTTTTGTAAATTACAGGTTGGGAAGAAGGTTGCAATGAGAAAGTTCATACTTTACGACAACCTGATCCACGGGTTGAAGTATTTGTCGCTCGCTGTTCTCGGAAAGCCATTTATGGGGATCGGCAGGAACCTGGCTTACAGAAAGGAAATATTCTTCGAGGAGAAAGGATTCTCGTCGGTTTTGAACATCGACGAGGGTGAAGATGACTTGTTCATTAATAAGATAGCCGGGAAGAAGAGTGTAGGGGTGGTGGTATCGCCGGAAAGCATGACGCAAAGTGATGTAGTGAACAATTTTTTTACCTGGAGGGCTTTGAAGTCCAAGTATTTGTACACCAAACAGTTTTATAAAGGAGTATCGTCTTTAGTTTTTGGTTTCGAAACATTTTCGAAATACTTGTTCTATCTCTCTGTTGTTTCAGGAATTACGTACGGAATGGTCTTTGGTAATTACCCGCTCATCGCTTTAAGTATCTTTTTCCTGATTGTCAGGTTTGTGGTTCAGTTATACGTAATCGGTAAAAGCAGCCGGCTCTTTAATGCCGGAAAATACCATGTCAACCTATTCTTTTTTGATCTTTTTCAACCTTTCAATAACTTCAAATTCAGGAAATACGCCAACAAAAGGAACCGATTGAGAAAATAAGAGATGCTGTGGCTTTCAGACGATTTTCTGCCAATCTGACATTTAAAAGTTTTGAAATTGTTTTTTTTTACGGTTAAAGCGGGTTAATCGATTCTTCTTTTAGTTAAAAGTGTCAAAAAAGAATCTTTGAGTTAAACTCTTGTACGCTTTTTGTTTCTACATTTGTGTAAGTGTTAAAATTCAAACTTAATAAATAAGAATATGAATACTGGAAACGTAAAAAACATGGTGACAATTGTTATTGTCGCTATACTCAGTTCGGTAATTACTCTTTTTGGGTACAATACTGTTACGAAAAATAATTCGAAAGGAATTTTAAATTCTTCCGGGAGTCTCAGACAAAGTGAATACGCTGATTCTTTTGATCAGGACAAAAACGTGCGATTGGCTAATTTGACTACCCAGCAAGGGTATCCAGATTTTACAGAAGCCGCTGCCAAGTCGGTGAATGGAGTTGTCCACGTAAAGGTGAAGTCCGTCAGCCAACAGCAATATATGAATCCGTTTGATTTTTTCTTCGGTTTTGGAGAAAGAAATACCCAACCCCGTGAACAAATCGGATTCGGGTCGGGGGTTATTATTTCAAAGGACGGATATATAATCACCAATAACCATGTGGTTGAAGGAGCAACCGAAGTAACGGTTTCTCTCAACGACAACAGGGAGATGACGGCCAAAGTTATCGGTGCGGATCCGCAGACAGATATTGCCTTAATAAAAATAGAAGGGGATGATTTCCCTTATCTCACTTTCGGAAATTCCGACGCTTTAGAAGTGGGAGAGTGGGTTCTTGCCGTTGGAAATCCGTTTAACCTGACTTCTACTGTAACCGCAGGGATCGTTAGTGCTAAAAATAGGGGAAATATTGTTGGTGGAAATTTGAATATCCAATCTTTTATCCAGGTTGATGCTGCCGTAAACAGAGGTAACAGTGGGGGAGCATTGGTCAACACCCGAGGTGAATTGGTGGGAATAAATACAGCCATCTTCTCTCAATCGGGTGATTTTAATGGCTTGGCTTTTGCCGTACCTATCTCTATTGCAGGGAAAGTGGCGGCAGACTTGAAGCAATTCGGAACCGTGCAGAGAGCCGTGCTGGGAATACAAGTGCCGAACATTGAAATGGTCAGACGCCAGGATCCTGACAAAGCCAGTGAACTTTCCCAGATTGTAGGAGTTTTGGTGGAAGATTTTGGTGACAGAAGTGCTGCTAAAGCCGCTGGCCTGGAAAAAGGGGATATCATTAAAGCGATTAACAACGTGCAAATTCGTAATTTTGCAGGATTGCAGGACCAGTTGAGCAGGTATCGTCCCGGAGACAAGGTAAAGGTAACTGTCGACAGAAATGGTAAAGAGCATTCGTATACTGTTGAATTGAAAAACGATGCCGGAAATACGGAAATTCAAAGAAGTTCGGACAGTATGAGTTTGTTGGGTGCTACTTTCAGCGACATCCCCAACAGCAGAAAACAACAGCTTGGGATTAACAGCGGTGTCGAGGTGTCGAGCGTGGATAACAGCGGTTTATTCAGGAAAGAAGGAATAAACAAAGGATTTATAATCATGCGGGTAAATAATACCCCTGTAAACAGCGGAGACGAAATTGCTAAAATTGTTTCATCGGTGAGCAGAAGCAGCCAGGACAAAGTTATATTGATTGCCGGTTTTTACCCGAACGGAAGAACTCAATACATTGCGATAGACTTATCGCAAGGCCTAAAATAGGAGGTTGTGTTAATTTAGGTTAATTGGCTGTTTTTTTTGTAACAAAAACATACCGAAGTGTGTTTGTATAGCAAAGGGTTTGGAGTATCCAAATCCTTCGCTGTTAAAAGCAAACGATATAAAGATGGATTAAAATTCTCTTATTGCAAAAAAAAACAGTATCTTTGCACCCCCGTTTTAAAAGTAGAAAGGATAAAATATAATAAATGAGACAATTAAAGATTACAAAATCGATCACAAATCGTGAAAGCGCTTCTTTGGACAAATACCTTCAGGAGATAGGCCGCGAAGACCTGATAACAGTGGAGGAAGAAGTGGAATTGGCTCAGGCAATTAAAAAAGGTGACAGGAAAGCTCTTGAAAAATTGACCCGGGCTAATTTGCGGTTTGTCGTGTCTGTGGCAAAACAATACCAAAACCAGGGGCTTAGCCTTCCCGACCTGATTAACGAGGGGAACCTCGGGTTGATAAAAGCTGCCGAGAAATTCGATGAAACCCGGGGATTTAAATTCATCAGTTACGCGGTGTGGTGGATCCGTCAATCTATCCTGCAGGCGTTGGCCGAGCAATCGAGAATCGTTCGTCTGCCGCTTAATCAGGTGGGGTCTTTGAACAAAATCAGCAAGGCTTTCCAGAAATTTGAACAGGAGAACGAGCGGCGTCCTTCTGCTGAAGAACTGGCCTTGGAGCTTGACCTTTCGGTTGATAAGGTGACGGATTCGCTGAAGGTTTCCGGAAGGCATATATCGATGGACGCTCCTTTTGTTGAGGGTGAGGACAATAGTCTGCTGGATGTCCTCGTAAACGACGATGCGCCCATTGCAGACAGGACACTGATTAACGAATCGTTGCAAAAAGAGATTGATCGTGCTCTGGCCACCCTTACCGACCGTGAAAGCGACATCATCAAGATGTTTTTTGGCATAGGTTGTCAGGAGATGACACTGGAGGAGATTGGAGATAAATTTCAACTTACCCGCGAACGTGTGCGCCAGATAAAGGAAAAAGCCATAAGAAGGCTTCGTCAGGATTCGAGGAGTAAACTGTTAAAAAGCTATTTGGGCTGATAGAACCGTCTATATAATGAAAAATGTGGAAAAATACCCTAAATCAGGTCATTTTTATCATTTTTCCTTAAAAAAACGATTGTGTTTTGGAAATTAGATTTATCTTTGCGATGATTTCGCTTAAGAAAAGCTAATTTTATTAGTTTTTTATTCTTTTGCGAACATTTTAAAAATACAAATGTTATAAAACATAGATCATACTCAGCAGTATTAACTATAGACATTAATTATCGAGTTATTGTAATAAAACAAATTTTAATTAGAATTTAAATTTATGAAAAAGTTTAGTTTACTTTTAATTACGGCTCTTTTTGCATTCGGCATGAGTGCACAAGAAGTACAAAACGTTTCCAACGGTACGGTGTACCTGAAGGATAAAGCTAGTGACCATTGGTATATTGGTCTTGGTGGTGGAACAAACCTCTATCTTACTAAAGCAGAGAACGATGCAGATGCAAGTTTCGGCGATCGTTTAGGATGGATGGGACAACTTGAAGTTGGAAGATGGAATTCTCCGGTATGGGGTACCCGCCTGGTTATTGACGGCGGTCATATTAAACACGTAGCTAACGTACCTTTCGGACCTGAACAAAATTGGTTGGGCGGTCATCTTGATATAATGTGGAGCATGACCAATGCTTTGGGTGGTTACAATGCTGATAGAGTATGGAACCTTGCTCCCTATCTTGGTATTGGTTACATGTATGGATTGGATGAAGATTGGAAGAAACCGAATCCAAACGGTGAAACATTAAAATTCCAAAATCAATCCCTTACTTACAACGTTGGTTTGATCAACAACTTCCAGATTTCAAGAAGCGTGGCTTTATTCCTCGAATTGGGATGGAGAGTAATGCAGGAATCTTTTGACGGAAGCCCAACAAGCGGAGATTACGACTACGACAGCATGCTTACCGGAACCGCAGGAATCAAATTCGGCCTTGGTAAACAAGATTTCACGCCTGCTGAGTTGATGGATTACAACCTGATCAACGATTTGAACAGCCAGATCAACAGACTTCGCGCAGAAAACGAAGAACTCAGAAAAAGACCGGAATCTTGCCCGGATTGTCCTGAAGTTGCTCCTGCAGTTACTGAAAGTGTTTACGTTCCTAACGTAGTATTCTTCCGCATCGACTCTTATAAGATTGATAAAGGCCAGCAAGTTAGCGTTTACAACACTGCTGAATACTTGAAAGCTAATCCTAACGCAACCGTTAAGATCGTTGCTTACGCCGACAGACAAACAGGTACACCTGCTTACAACCTGGCTCTTTCTGAAAAACGTGCTAAAGCCGTTGCTGACGCATTGACTTCGGAATACGGAATTGACAGCAGCCGCATCTCTGTTGACTGGAAAGGTGATACTGAACAGCCTTACGCAGAAAACGACTGGAACCGCGTAGCTATCTTCTTTGCTGAATAATTCAGAAAGCCAAGATATACTAAAAAAAGCATCTCGTTTGAGATGCTTTTTTTATTGGTATGTCGGGCATGGTATTAAGCTAACAGGATGAAAGTTCCTGTATGTGCCGAGTTGATAGGAAACATTAGTGATTGGCAAAGGTGTTGCGGGCGACCGCAAATCTGAAAGAAGCCATTAGCAA